>Ga0307515_10000661_pt1 | contig 79629 bp, 72 predicted proteins | sample 17_EM_MG_FD_194513 | JGI IMG/M metagenome (GOLD analysis project Ga0307515, IMG submission 194513) | Populus trichocarpa ectomycorrhiza microbial communities from riparian zone in the Pacific Northwest, United States - 17_EM | ecosystem: Host-associated > Plants > Roots > Unclassified | place...
AAGTTTTATTTGCTACTAAAGAAGACTTGATAAAAAGGATGGCCTCTGATGTCCATTTTTGGACGTGTGGTGAGGTGGTTGCGCGGGCGGCCCGTATGGGCCGGGAACCGTTACGATCCAGGGGATAGGGATGTAAACACCTGTCGATACCGGAAGCACAGAGAAAAACACTCCTGCTACAAACGGAAGACCAAGGGATATGGCAAGAATAAAATAATAGAGTGCAGCGGGTCCAGGAATATAATACTTCCTAAGAGTCACTAAACGATGACCAGGTTCCACCACTTCTATCACCATCCCAACAAAGGCAACCGGGATCACCCACCAACAGTAAGTGAACATGGTACATGTCAATTTGGTCCCGGAAATAACTAAGCACACGTCCTGGGCCCACGCCTTCGCCACATGGAATATCGCATGGGGGGCTGACATCCGATACCAAAGAATCAGGCACCAACAAGGCATCGAGCAGGCTTGAGTCGCCTGAACTAAGCGTAGGAGGACTAGTTGCGTGGTGCTAGGCGTTGTTTGTAGCATCGTGACAGTCTCAAGAACAGATGCCGGATATGAAATTTGTGGAGTAACAATTGGCTTTTCAGGGTGTTTCGCGCTGACTGTGGAGGGTGAGCCCATCCATATTGAGATCTCATTAAGCAACCAGGATTGCACGTAGGCTGCTCCGATTGCAGTTTCGACCGGAACTCCTCCCATCCCGCAAAGCTTGATGAACTGCCAAAGAGCTGGAATTGCAAGCAAAGGTCGAAGCCAGGTGTTGCTTTCTGCTTCGTGTACGATTGACCATATTCGTATCGGCGGGTCCGTGCCATTCGATGTTGGTTTGGGTGATGACTGTGGCAGCTGAAGATGATCTATTTCCCCTGTTAGCACAAGCAGTCGCTGTCTGAAGATGAATGGTCTTACCGGTATCTTGCTCGCAGTACCTGAAAGCTGCAACGCACTGTGCAGCCTCCCGAACGCCCTTGCCCAGCCACAATAGTGACGCAAAAAGGTCTATAAGGAGAATTGAGTCGAGTATGCAGATAATTGGCGATATGCGTAGGCTTCGAGAATCTTTGCTGCCATTTGCAAGAAACCGCGCCGATGGCTGTGACACACCTAACATCGCCAGAGCTAGAAGCGCGAAGAGGCATGATCCCGGGGACACGGTGGTATTCGGTATATTATTCTTTTCTGAAACCGGTATATTCACAGCTAAAGTATGAGTAGCCGCATTTGACTCGGCCCTGATGGTCGGGGAAGGTTGGATTCCTTGGCTCCGAGGAACACCAGCGAAGACGGCGCTCATGAAAAGACCCGACAGCAGAAGCTGCGCTAGCAATTTTCTCAAAGCTGCACGACTCGGGCGGTGGTTGAAAGCAGATACCATTGGTGAGGACAAGTGGTGACGGATAACTTCGCTGCTGCGGAGCGATAGATACTAAACGCATGAAGTGTCTTGTTCCAGCCCCCTTTTTTTGGATACACTCAGCCGCAGCACGGTATCGTGAATATCTACATCACCGGTCTCATCCTGACATATTTATATGCATTAATTTTCCAGTGGAATCTACAAATCGATAGAATGGTATTGTTCAATCTATCGATTCAGGAGCTCAGAGGTAGCGTAGAAGCGAGTCAAAACCTACGGATTAGGGTTTCTACGCAAATGACATGCCCAGTGCACTAGTGATACTTCAGGTGAATCCACAAATACTTACTCTGCCTTGCTTTAGCTTAGCGGCCCCGAATTATGAAACCTTCCCGGGAACCGAGGTATTGTAGGCAGGAGGTGTACTAGTGAGAGGTATTCAGTTCTATTCAAGTTTTTTGCGATGTTTGTCCCATTTATGTCGTGACGTCGCCCAATTGGTGTATGTACACATGGCAAGGCATTTTGGAATATCATTGAAGCGCATACCAATACTTAGAAATTGAAACAAATTAACCGCAAATGGACTATAATATCGTACTAACTAGTAGCTAAGCAACAGAAACGCAGCCATCTCATCAGAAACCTTGATCTGCCAATACGAAGAGTGTAAAAGCAAATACTGCCACTGCTCACTAGTTCAGGTAAGCAGACCATCGATGGCTATATATAGTCCGGTCTTGAAAAGAATAAGTTGTCCAGGTGTTGATAAGTTGGTGTTTGGACTGAGGTTGTTTAAAGCAATGGTTCTTGCCTCCATTGCAATGACAAACCCCCAAATTGAGGCTAGAATAAGCAGTCTGACCTATGTAAGGATTAGAAGTTCGTTAATCCGTGGTAAGAATCTCTTGATCGTACTGTTGGTTTCGGAATCGGCATCGCCTATAGCTGTGATACCCCAATATGTTTTGTATGCCTGTTTCATCATGACCGAAAGACTGTATAGCATGAAGAGACCAATAAGGGCAGCAGTGACCGTGAGCACAAGACCGAGAATCCTATACCATCCATCGATGCGAACTTCAGCGAATACCCAGGCTACTCCAAAGGTTCCAAGGGTCGGGTGCTGTTTGTGACCCAACAAATAAAACCAAAGGCTGAAGCCATGTTGAATGAGTACAAGGATGAAGATGGTGAAGTACGCGAACCCTTTTCCGTCCGTGTTGCCGTCCGCTGAACAGGCCCCAGCCGGCATCGCAATAACCGATTCCAAAAGTAGAATCAGGACCTCCGCTGGTGATATCGCATTTAGGACGATAAGTTGCACAACGCAGGTTGTCAGGACGGCCGCCATCACAGATGCCGCAAATTTGACACCGCCATTTCCTGGCCTGTGTGCGAGCAGGTAAAGGAAAAATCCGAACGAATGAAGGTACAGGCCCACTCGAAGACCAAGGCCGTAGAGACTTCCTGATTCTTCCGACTTACCTGCATCAGAAGTCAGGAGGGTAACATCTATTTCTCCAGTCAGCTGAAAATCCAACTGCAAGCTTATTGAATTGGCTCCTAGTTGTATCAGTGTGTCGTAGGTGTGCAATCTGTACAAACCTTTCTCGGAAGTAACCAGCGAGCTATTCTCACCCGCGAGAGGATAAAAACAACTTAGTTCTAAACAACAGGATACGGGAAGGGCGTAGAAAATAGTGTGCACTGACTTCATGATGGTAACTGGGCGCTGGTCGCGAACGATTTCGAACTTTGAAACTTAATTAAATAGTCTAGCAAGATTGTAAAAAACCTTTACTACAAGTACCATAATAAGAAAGTAATGACGGGGTCATTAACACTCCACAGAAATTGTGCTAAAGTTTGGCTGACACTATCGGCAACTAGAGTGGACCTATTGCAATTGCGCACACCGCTAGATGTGTTCATACCTAGTTCGACAAACTCTTTCCGGAGTTAGGATTAATTGAGTCATCGCTATCGCGTTGGTAACGCTGATGGATGGTAACAGGTCACTTCGCGGCAACGGGGCGGTAGAGGTATGGAGTGATTGTGCCTACAACCTTTCGAAGCTATCACCTCATAGATGTAGTCTTCTACATGCCTGAGAGGTAGACGAATGCACGATTTTACCGTGCAGCAGAAAATCAATCCATACATCAAATAATAGGCATCTTCCATAACTCTATCAGTTCAAGAATGTTGAAGAATGGAAATGAATTAAAATCTCTGGATTAAGGCTTCGTTTCAGTGGCATCTTCGAATGATAGTTTGCCGATGCTCTGCTTAGCGCCCCCAGATCAGGATTTTTCGGGCACTGATGAAGCTAGCCTGAAACAGTAGTTCTGCGATATATTTTCTCCATCATCTGATTCAAACGTTTTGATCGATGTCACCACTGCTAAGGACCTCACAACTCTCTCTACGGTAAAACACCACACTTTTACATCACGTCTACCACACATTAACCACACGAAAACCACACGAAAACCACATGAAAGTTACACTAAACTTCACGAAAACCACACAACAATCCTACGCTGATCATCCGATAATCTCACGTCACTGCCATATCATTTAAACTACACTATTCGTCCCACGAGGGTGAAGTAAGGGCCGAGTAGGTACGTTGAAGTCTATATATCTAAGCTTTTCAATTGAACCTCCTCTCCACACTCGCAAGCTTCATACCCTAGATCCTGGCTGGACACCTGGAAACAACCTTGAACCCTGCTTCCCGTTTTGCTAGCGCTTAGCCGTACTTTGCCCCGCTTCCCCACACTTATAGGCGTTCACCACGCACGAGAGAATCAGCGCCTGATCGTGACACTATTTCGGAGATAAAGCTACCGATATCCGTCAATAATGGCCGACGAACCTGCGAGAAATGCTACTGTTTTCGAGCGAGAAACCGGAGGAGCAGATACTCCGCCTGATCTGGGAGCGGGGAGAGCCACCGAAGCTAAAGTATCGATCACCCCCGGACTAGTCGACAAAGTACCTAGAGACGATACCTCCTTTGTCCGAGAAGCAATTGAGAATTCTATGGATAGGTACAAAGCGCGAATTAACGACGAAGTCAACAAGAAGGTAATTATTGCGATTGCCCTTTTACGAGCCTGACGGTCCTCATGTTAACTCATGACAGATCTGGGAAAACCCAGAGGTCGCATGGCACGAGAAGATTGCCCACGACGCTATCTGTGACTTCTTCGATACCTTGGGAGAAGATTACAAAGTCGAGCGCTCCGCCTACGACATCGAGACCTGTATGACGGTAGACGCAGGCACTGGATCCGGAAGACTTGTGATCTTCAACGCCGAGTACGATGCGCTCCCTAGAATGGGCCCTAACGGCCTCCCCGCTCACGCCTGCGGTCACAACCTCATCACATCCGCTTCCGTCGCCGCGTTTATCGCCGCTTCGGAGATATTGAAAGCTTTCAAGGGTGAAGGGAGGCTTCGGCTTCTTGGGACACCGGCGGAAGAGAGCGGCGGTGGGAAAGTTAGATTGATCGGGAGGGGAGCATATGACCACGTTGATGCTTGTCTTATGGTCCACCCTGGGCCCAAATTTGAGGGAAACCCTAAAGTGAAGGCGGTTTCGGTGACTACAAGTCTAGCATCACAGAGAGTATCAGTTGCATTCCAGGGGAAGTCATCACACGCTGGATTTGCTCCCTGGGAAGGAAAGAACGCATTGGATGCATTAGTGACGTCATATGTCAACATCTCTACGCTCAGGCAACAATTGAAACCGACAACTAGGGTGTGCGGGATCATAACGGAAGGTGGGAAGGCGCCAAATATGATTCCCGATCATACCAGTGCAGAATTCAGTATTCGCGCGGCTCACAGGGATGAGCTCCGCGTGCTCTGTGATAAAATGGAACGCTGTTTTGATGCCGGCGCGGCAGCGGCAGACTGCGACGTGGAATCGAAACCGTTGGTGGCCTTTACTGATTCTTGGAAAGCTGAATGTGCTGACGGAGAATCATATAGACACGGCCCCTATCTTGATACCCGTGCGAACCGTACGCTTTGCGCGCTTTTCACCCAACATATGAACGATTTTGGTAGTCTTGTTATAAATGAGCTCCCTGCGTTTTCAGATAATGCTGGGGCGTCCACGGACCAAGGTAAAGCAACATCAAATACTTATATCTTATCCATTTATAACCTAACCTCATACAGGAAACGTATCTTATGTTTGTCCCGCAATACAGCCGGTCTTTACTATTAATGCGAAGGAAGGAGTTGTGAATCACAATCCGGGTTTTACGGAAGCTGCAGGCACCGCTGATGCATTTGAGCGAGCGATGGGATGCGGAAAGGGCCTGGCGGCAGTAGCCTATGAATTCCTGACGAACGACGGTGTAGCTGAAAAAGTGCGAAAGGAATTCGAAATGGATGTGGGGGCAAAGGTGAAGGATCTTGTGCGGAAGTCTGGCCACGAATCTACCGACAACACTTTGAAGGAGCTTGCGAGAGTGTCTGGGTATATGCTTGAGGAAGATTTTTCGCCTTTAGTAGCGGTGAGGATATTAGCTAAGCTGATAGCGCTTGATATTCCCCTGTAGTCGGCATAGCAAATCAAAATTTCCTGTAGTAAACAAATCTCAATTGGATGTTTCTCCCACAGATTTCGTAAGACGTCAAATCAGCATACCACCAATTAAGTCGGGGAGGTAGGTCTATAAATCATTAGATTGGTATCTTTACAGTAGTTCTATTATTCGAAGTACAGAACAGAGCGTGGTATGTAGCTTGTTAAGATCTGTGAGATTAGGGTTTTGGATGTTGAAATACTGATTGCTAGAGAAGCTTGTATATTCTAAACTACAGGAGTTCGTGTGATCTTATATACGGCATTCAGAGTATGCCTTGTACGCATGCATGCGCACTCAGCTGGCATCTCCAGCTGAGCCTGGAACGACCATCATCATCATGAGATCATGATCCCGATCAGCCCATCAGAAGCCCATAAGCCGTACGTACGGGAGGCGATCCATATATGCAACATTGGACTTGAATAGCCTTGCGAGTGATACTTCATATAAGCACTCAATCTATATACAGTCTTTATTTCCATAATTTGAGGTATTGAATATCTGAGTGGCAAGTGGTGAGTGGTAAAGGGTGGCACTAGCATACCCGAAGACTTAACTGGGGTTCTCTATATATGTCGAGTCTTTCTCCTCTCTGTATCATAGTTTATGCACACGGTTCTCCCCTACATATCGTAACATGAGGCTGGTTGGGAGTCTTCTAGCTTAAACCTAGGTTACCCCGACGCTGAGTCCTTAACGTATTATATCTTTGTTACGGTTAGAGAAATAATAAGATACACGAGCAAAGTGAAGCCAGCAGCACCAGCTGAGTATTAACATTCGACAACAAAACAAAGAGTAGGCTAATAGCACAAGGTACAGTTAATCCTCAGACGAAATATACCCCCGACTCATCCTCACACTTAAAAATTCCTTCGGGAACAACGTGCACCGGCGCTCTGTCCTCTTCCTAGAAAGAATCCGGTTCCTAGCTTTTGGCCATATAGCTTTACTTCTGCCCACAGTATCGCCAGGGACCTCCGGCGGCGTCGAAATTGCACTGGGCTGATATATGCTCTACCTTCTTCACATCCTTTGACAGGCAATGAGCAAATCCTAACCTCCAGAAAATATGAAAAATTCCCTGTTGCTGCACTGGCACGCTAAGTAGTGAGAGAAATTGTTGATGTAGACGCCACCCTGCCATGTTTCCCAGCTCTCCGAATAACGAACCATTTGTAAACATCGTTCAGCAGAAGCTAGTCGTAGGCTCGTTTTACTGATGTCGAGCTCTCGTATTGTATGGGGTCAATTGGCCAGACTCCATCATTGTATTCCAGAGAGCTTGTCCTGAAGAGCTGTTGGTAGTAGAGATAAGGAACATACCCGCGATGGGATCGGCGAAAGGTGGATATTTGGTAGTCTCTACAGCAGACAGTTTCATTGGTAATTGGCAAGCGGGGTGCCAGCCAGTATGCGCATGTCAGCAATCTACAGTGGGATCGGCAAGCAATGGCGGGGTGTAGTAGATGAGGGACGCGCACGAGGGGAGGCGTAGCTCGAGTATGATGTCTTTTAGCAGTCGCGAGTTGACGGGGGTGCGACATGATAGCCTCGGTTTCCGTTTGTCTGCCCTGCGGTGGTGGAGAGGGGAGTAAGCCTCGATTTTCGGACTCGAAGGACTGTTGTCATATTCAAGGGTTATTGAATGACGAAGGATTAAGCTCTAGAAGCTAAACGTTGAAAGGACCTGTTTGGGAGGGAACAACCTACCAACGGTCGATCACAACCAGCAACACCCCCCAGAACCTGTTGTACAGGTAGATGAGAAGAGAAGGGGACTCCTGAAGGGAGAACCTGATGATGTTGGGCGTCAGTTCTGGCGGTGTTGGTGGTGGTGGGTTGTGACGAAGATCTACTCTAGAGGTGAGGCTCTCCGATAATCCCGTTACCTCAGACAATTTACATCACCCTGCTAAATCTAATCTATCTCATCATCGCAAGTTAAAACAACCTATCTAATCTAATCTAGATTATCAAATACCATAGCGAGTTCTAGTCTGGATTTATACAAGAGGTTGCGAGATTTGAGAATCCAGATTAAATGAGTTCCCTCAAATTAATTGACTTGAGTACGGGATTTATATAACTAAAATAGTCCTTGGCAGCAAGAATATAAATCAGTGGCGGTATTCAGTATGCTGTTACATATTGTGGCACGAAGTTAAAGTAATGGAAAGATTGAGGTTCTTGTAGTAGAGTTAAAGAGTCGGCTGCTAAGTATGGGAGATCCGTATGCATGTAATCCAGCATCCTGAGCTGTTCCTCGGCGAGATTCAGTTTGACGTGAGTATCCATTGGTGTCGGCATTGCCTTTAATTGAGGATTGATCATCACAGTCTCTTGATTATTTAGCGTGGAATTACGCTCATCGTATGGTATACTAGATATTTACTTACGAATTCTATAAGTTTGCACTCTAGGGTTCCCCCCTTTTTTTTACTAGCCAAAACTCGCGAACGGGATACAAAAGTTCGCGATCGCATGCTAGCGAGCACAAAGATGCGCAGCTTGCATATTCGACGATAACAGCAACTACTATTCTCACTGTACGGTTTGAAGCTAGATGACAATCCAGCAGAGCTGGGGATAAATCTAATAAAGAAACGTATTCAGTCTCGTTTGAAACTAACACGTACCAGGAAAGTAATGGGTCCGAGCAGATTATACGCTAGATTCTAGAAGGTTGGAAAAAGTACGCCCCGTCCGGGCAAGCCCTCGCCCTACGCCGGACTATGTTTTGTCATCCCGGGAATGTTGGACTGAAGGACTCCGACACAATTACCTACAAACCACATCAACCGCAGCCACCTCGGCACCGGACGAATGGAGGTCTATGATGCAGAAATGTGGGCAATCAGACTCACACTCCGGGAGGCAGTAAAGAAAAGGGACACACTGCAGACACATGGAGTGACAAAGGTAGCTGTGTACAGCGAGTTGCAAGCAGCCATCCGACAAACAGAGCACCTGGAACCTGGGCCAGGGCAGCCTCTAGCCAGGTCGATTCATCACAGTGCAAGGACTCTTTGCAAAGCCTGTATTGAGACAGAAATCCGTTGGGTCCAGAGACACACTGGCATCCCCAGAAATGAGGAAGCAGATTGGCAAGCAAATGTAGTGCGAAAGGGCCGCAGGACAGGCACAGTAAGAGAATGAGTGTACACTTCGGTACCAAACAGGACCAGACGAATCTCAGAGGCAAAGACAGCGGCAAAGGCTGAATGAGAGGCCGACAAATGCAGTAAACATCACTGCTACAGGCAGAAAGGTAAAGCTGGGAGCAAGAGACCCATTCTAATGAATAGGGTGAAGACAACGGCAGCTAGATTCTACTGACTGAAGTCTGGACATGCACCAGTGGGCATGTACCTGAAATGATTCGAATATCAACACAACGACAAATGCTGGTGGTGTGGCAGTGGAGGCAGCATGGTGGCCCAGACACAGGAACATCTCTTCCGCCACTGTGGCAGATGAAAAGTCCACTAGTAGATGCTCTGGAAGGAGGTGTGGAAGGCAACGCGATGGAGAGCAGGCAGATGTCAACACATGCCAGTTTCTGGGCTGCTCTCTATGGAGAAGTGTGATAAAGCTGTGACAGACTTTCTGGTAACACAGACCTCAGGAAGCTTCCACCCAAAAGGGTGGAGTGAAAGTTGGCGGGCAACAGGCAGAGGAGTAACAGCCAGTGGACTCTTTGTGATTTCATCACTTTTCCTTTGTATATTATCAACTGCTTTTAGATGCATGCTGTCTTTTGTCGAAAGGAGACAACGGGTAGCAGGAGTGGAGCTCTGCCATCTAGCCAGCCAGCCCGGTGGCAGAGGGGATTAAGGGGCTGTCTTACTCTTAGTAGAGTGAATATAGTATGATTAAAATGAAAAAACCACATCAACTGCCCATACACACTATTATAACTTATTCATATAAAACAATGATAAGAGAGTCCACTGGAATGTATGCTGGGTCAAATTTGCAGTTAATTAGAAACCATGACCAGTCACCTCCAGTCCCCTGGTCGGGCCACAGTCTTGAAATATTCTATCTGTGACTAGATGATAGCATGGGGCTCTGAATGATGGATGGAGTGTGGCCTTGATTATGCTCTTGGGTGTGACATAAGCAGATGCAGGTCATTTAATTCCATGTGTAAAATTTGAAAACTGAGAAAGACTTCCAACATTATCATGTGAGCTGCTGGAGGATGGAACTGTTTCTATCAGTGGATTCCAGTTCAGAGTGTACATACCTAGCAAGTGTCCACGGAAATTTTCCATGGAATGCAGTGACTGGCCGGCCAATGAAGAGAAGAAATAGTGGTATAGTCTGAATTGCCCACCTAAGATACTAAGATATCTATCTAACTGCTAGTATCAGACATCTCCAATTGACAATACTAAACAAAGCTGCATGCCCAATTGCGAGTGGCAAGTCCCACTGTGGTCACAATATCTTTTGGTTTACATGTTATTCCAGTCAAATAAGCAACCTGCATGGTCTGCAACAAACAGCTATCAGACTAGTTATAATTACTCACCCCTTTCGATCAGATCAAGTTGGGAAAATGTGACCACATGTTTGCACCATTCTTCGGCTTTGAGAGAATGGCTTCCAGGGAGGGAACTAGGCTAGCTGTGATTGGCCACTTGGCAGTGTCATGGACTGAAGTACTCTACGAGTTATGGTGGTGGCTTCATCGTTCTTCGGAGGTGCCCAGATAGATTATCCCCAGTTCGACTCCCAGGTATACCTAACCCCTGGCTTTGAAGTACACTCGACTCCAATTCCTACAGTATACTTACTGTGCAGGTCCCAAGCCCACAAGTGTATCTCTCCAAGTCTCTGTGAGTTTGAACTATTTCTATGACCTGAGCAAATATTGTCAGCTGAAAGATGCTTTCTACTCAGCAATTTGAATCAATTGAAGTTCAATTAAGTCCCCAAGTTTTGCTCTAATCACAACATGTTCTATGGATGAAACATCCATAAATAGGTTCTATTTCACTTCCTAGTTGCCAATTTACTCTATTGCAAATTCTCCTTGTACTACTAAACAAAAACATTTCAATCAAGGCATTAATTCACAACCACTAACCCAATATTAAAGATATCATGAATCTGAACCTGGGATGTGAAAGCAGGTATAGTTATATATATTTTGCATATATGACACTTTGTTGTCACAGTTCAACTTGCAGATCAAATTAATGGGTCATTCTAGATCTGAGTTCATGTGATTTATACTTGCCAGTATCAGCCACAGAATTCTGACCAATAAGAATTGAAAAAGACATATGTCATCTCCTATTATGAATAATACTAGTATCAGTGACGGCGTTGCTGTCCTCAGAATTTCTAATATTGAGCATGGTGGACTTGTTACGATATCATACAGATCACCTAGCCTACTTCTGTATATCCACCACTGCGTATCTTAATTTGGTGTGGCTGTGTATCTGCCACTGTGTATCAGTGGCTGTGTATCATCCACTGTGTATTAGCGGCTGTGTATTATCTGCTGTGTATCACCTGCTGTATATCTGCTATTGTGTATCTGCTGTTGTGTATCCACTACCGTGTATCTGCCACTGTGCACCGGAACAAATGACCTTACACAATACATAGTGACTTACAGAGAAGTTGTTTTTGGGATGGTGATTCATAGTATATATGATGCATGGCACTATGAGGTCCTATGGACCTGCATATTGACTAGATTACTATGACACACATGTGATGATGTGCACTTGATACTATACATCATGCTGCATTCAACAAACTTGAATCCAAACTGCCAAATGCACTTCTTTATACCCTCCCAAGTATGCTCTGAAGTTTACTCCTGATTGCACTGGATTGTACACTCCCAGCTTACTTGACTTACACTTTCAAGATATTTCCTACTACACTCCAAGTGCACATCCAAGTACACCTCTGAGTACTGTCTCAAGTACACTTCTGGGCATTCACTCAAGGACATGCCCAATTGCACTCGAGGGCACACTCCCAGTCTGCTTGACTGTACACCCCCAAGTAAGCTCACAAGACACTCTGAAGCATACTGCTGAGCATGCTCTCATATACACTCCCAATTGGACTCGATATGTAATGGCGAAGTCTTAGACTAGAGGTTAGGGTTGCTCCAGCACCACATGATGAGGCCGGGTCAGCCGCAAACTTAAATGGACTGCTTGTCAGGATCATGAACTTCACCGAGAATTTTACCACCTAAATATTCACCTGCAATCACTCAACCCCGTTTGCAACCGTATCCCTACCAGTAGAATCTATTCTGTTCGTTAGCCAGGCACTGGCATAGGTGCCATTACACTATTCTCGGTCTTTCAGTCGCTGGATATGTTTCCCCCATGCGATTTCAATTTTTCCCCTTTTTTAGACACGTCGCAACAGGTACACAATCAGCAAAATCTAACCAATTACACTCTCAATACCTCCCAAACGGGCCAATAGACTCCTTCTATGCAGTGCCAATGAGCGTGGGAGTGCAGAGATAATTCGCACATCGATCTGTCATAATACTGCGAGTCTCGCCACTTGGACTACCCGTAGATCTGAGACTCCAAGAATTCCAGCTGAGGTGGAAATCAAGGGAGAATATGATCGTGGAAGCGAAATCATTGAGGATGATGGGGACCCTCTTTCCGACAACAAGAGCGATTATGACAATGACACTCCAGACCTCCATGATGCTGCACATGATGATGACGAAATGACTGCACCAATGAAGATCAATCTCGACGAGATGTGGGAGCAACAGCAAAAGATGATCAAGTTTCTTTTCCAGCATAACACTAAACTACTAGAACGATGAAGATTGTTGACCTCAGACCCAAAGGAAAAGTTTAAGATGGTACAACCGGAACACTTCTGTGGAGGTGCTCGAGAATTGGAAACCGATCTAGGCTCACTTCGATCGAACTTGTGCACTCATAAATATGTTCTTAATAACGACACTGACAAGGTTCGAAATGCGCCAGACCACCATCGAAGCTGGGACTACCTTACCGATCGCGACATGCAAAAGATGACTATGATTGACCTAACTACCAGTAGCCAAGACCTACAGAAGAAGAACTCACCATGCCTACACGATTTCCACTGTTGTGTTGGAGAAATATACAAGATGTACGGCGATAGGGATGGGAGACTCAACATGGATAGGAAATCATACTACAACATGCTGCAGCGCTACTACAATGCCGACGAGAATGTACGAACATATGCCAATTGACTTTGCCGGCATTGGAGTGAAGCAGAGTTGGATGAAGTGCATTTCCAACCGATGCTGTAAAATATGGTCTGGAGAGGTTTGAAGGCCGACTTACTACCCAGTTTAAGCCGGTTGCCAAAGTGAATGCGAAGTTCAATTCCATTGATGAACATTTTGATTGAGCAGCTGATGTTAAAACTGAACCGGAGTAGTATGACACACAGCAATGGAAGCCACCGGGCGAGTCATCCTGTTCGGGTGGCAGAAAGCGTAACTTCCAGCCATCAATATCAGCAATGAAGGAAGTATCTAAGAACCCATCCAAGCCCAACAAGTACAATAAGCCATCCGGCAGCAGTGGTGGGAAAGATCTAACTTTGTGGCCATGGGTCACCGGGGAGGTATATGCATCACGGAAAGTCAACAGGAAATGCCTACAATGTGGTGACAATCATAAAATCTTCCAATACCCAAAATACTGTAAGTTGAACTTCCAAGATAGACTCACCCCCAGAGATGGCAAAGACAAAGACAGAGATGACAATGGTGGCAATCAACAAATCAAGCACCAACCATCCTTCGACACTCAGCAAGCAAAAAACTAGTATACCTTCAATGACATCTAGCACGATGAGGGAGGTTTGACGTAACGGAGCTGGGAACGGAGAAGTTGGCGGCGCAGGCACTAATTGCGACTCTGGACGAAGTTCAACCTCATTGGATCTCACTAAAATCAACAGTTGTTCTGGAGAGCCAAAGGGCAAGAATGTTAGGGGAATATCTATGCAGAACTGAAATACTAGATTCAGCACACATAATTCACGACGAACAAATATGAGACAGAAATGGCAAGATGTGATGCATATGGGCTATTATTGACTGCGGCGCAACAAGCATCTTTCAGGCACCAAGGATTCTCAAGTGACGGCAGATATCACATCAGACGGTACACGTCACCACCCTCGGCCTGACCGAAGGCATGATACAACATGCACAGGAAAGCGGAAGCTGCAGATCACAGTCCAGTATGTTGCCTATCTTGCACTGGTTGATAAATTAGACATGCTAGTCATGCAACTGTAGGCGTACGATGTAGTACCTGGCTTACCATGGTTCCATACCCGACATCTTGTCATCGACTGTGCTTGCCATCGATTGAGTTCCCTGTGATCACCCAGTCCGAGTGGAGTGGACGAAAGGTCACTGGTGACTCCGGTAGTGGCATAGAAGATCTCGGAAGCCGAAAATGGGAACATCAACGACCAGCTTCCAGGCAGCAGTCCCGATATTCAGACGCTCAGATCGACTGCATTGAATGATCTTCTAGCTAGCGATGAAGTCGTCGCAGCATTTATCCTATGGATTGCGGAATGCACAAGGCTGCTGGGAGTGACTTTGGGGGGCATCACCTTGGACTCACCAGGTGATAAAGATCCAAGCGCAGGACACAACAAGCAGGGAGCAGCGGTGGTAGTTGTGGCAGATGAGCCCCTCTGAGGAGACGCTTGAATGAGTTCTACCGGCTCGCCGAGACCTGAAGGGAGTGACCGGACGGTGTGACTCGGCTCCTGCATGGGTGAAATGTTAATGACAAGGCCTCCTGGATTACTCCTTTCTTCCACTTCTCCTCCACCTCCTTGTTCTTGAACACTTAAGCTAATGCAAATCAGAAGCAGCAGACAAAAGGATACCTACCAACGATGGGAACTTCATCCCAGCAATATACTCGAAATTTGTAGATGTCTTTAGCATGACAACAGCTGAAACGCTGGCACTGCACTGCCCAATTGACCACGCATTTGTCCTAGAGCCGGGGTTCAAGATACCATACAGATAGATCAAAAACTTCTCGGAAGTCGTACTCTGAGACATTCAAGGCATATGTTGAAACGAACCTATCAAATGGCTTCATCCAGCAGTCATCATCATCAGCAGCAGCACGAATATTGTTTGCAAAGCAAGAAGCCGTCAGCGTACAGCTATGCGTGGACTACTGGGCACTCAATTCAGCGACAATCAAGAACCAGTATCACCTACCTTATATTCCGGAGATACAAGACCGAATGTGCGAAGGCCAGATTTTCACTAAACTGGACCTCTGGAACACCTATCACCTCATCTGGATCAAAGCCGACGAATATTGAACTGCATTCCCGACCAACTACGGCCAGTTCCAATGCCAAGTCATGCCCTTTGGATCAATGAGTGCAGCAGCCACATTCCAGGCATATATTGATGACTACCTACAACCTTACATTGTGGACTTTGCCATATACTACCTAGACAACATAGAGATCGATTCGAACAACCAGAACGAGCACGAGGAGCACAGCAAAACAGTGTTAGTATGAGTACGCCAATATGACCTGTATTGCAAAGCTGAAAAGTGCCAATTCGGTGCCTCAGAGGTTGGCTTCCTTGGACTTATCATCAGTTCCGACGGAATCGGCATGGAATCAACCTGCATAACAACCATCGAGGAATGGCCTACTCCCAACTTGATCCGAGACATATATGTGCTGCTAGGATTTGCAAACTTCTACTGACTAGTCATCCGCAAATACGACAAGGTAATGGTACCCATCTCTGACTTACTAAAGAAATTGCCAGGCAACTGGGAATAGACCTAAACAGCAGGGGTCGCAATTCGGAAGGTCAAGAATGCATTCACTGAAGCACCAATCCACCAGAATCTTTACCCGGCAAAGCGTATTATCCTCCAGACGGATGCAGGTGGCTTTGCAATCGCCGGTATTCTGAACCAGTATGATGGTTCTGGCATTTACAGACCGGTCATTTTCTTCTCGTGAGAATGCTCCCCTGCTTAATCAAACTATAAAACGTACAATTGGGAGCTCCTAGCCATCATGGGGACTTAGAGGCAATGGGGACACTATCTTGAGAGAGCCAATCAGAAGATTGTGATACAGTGCAACCACAAGAATCTCGAGTATTTCCAAACGTCAGAAGTGCTCTCACGATGGCAAGCGAGATGGGCTGAGATCCTGACATCATATGACTTCATTATCCAATACTTGGAAGGAAAGACAAACCCTGCAGACAGACCATCATGAAGACCTGATTACGAAGAAGGCTATGAAAGACCTACTACAGGACTCTTGGCAACTCTGGTGGCTACCATGATTGAGCTATTCAATGATCTTGTACCAGCAATTATGGCAGCCCAGGATACAGATCTGCTAGCGATTGAAATGAAAACTAAGATCAGTAACCCTGGCCTGTCGAAAGCCGGAGGACACGATGAATCTACAAATACGAACTTGGACATGCACTGGATAGTCATCATGGGAGCTATCACCTACAGAGGGAGAATATCAGTACCAGAAGCACTCCAGAACCCAGTGATATGTCTCTTCCACGATAGCACTGAATCCGGTTACTTTGCATCGCTGCAGACTGCTGCACTCGTATCTAGAGACCTCTATTGGCTAGGACTAGACACCACGGTACGGAAGTATGTCGCCAGTTTCAAAGTATGCCACTGAATCAAAGCATCCTGCCATTCACAACATGGAGCTAATATGCCGCTGGGACGGAATTATTATGGGCTTTATCACCGACCTACCGGAATCAACAAAGGCACAATACAGTGGGATGTTGGTAATAGTCCATCCGTTAACTAAAATGGTGATCTACCTTCCCTGCCGAAAGTATGTTGACTAACCTACACTGGCACGTATGTTTTCGGAGCATGTGATCGGCAAGCACACCTTACCAAAAAATATGATCACCAACCCTGGACACAGTTCACCAGCCGATTCAGGATTCGAGTCGGCTCCCACTTAAGCATTGGCCACCAACTCTCGACCTCCATCCATCTGCAGACTGATTGCTACACGGAGTGGCAGAACCAGACCATGGAACAGTGCCCCTGAGCCTTCAGCAACTATGAGCAAGACAGCAGGGCCAAACTCCTTCCCGTGGGGGAATTCGCATACAACAACTCAGTGCATGCTTCAAATATGATGACACCATTCTGGGCCATGTACCATTGGAACCCTGTGATGCAGTTCAAAGTACTGAAATCATCACATCTATAATTGGAGAACCAAGCTGACCCTACACTCGAGGGATTGGGAGAGAAGCACCGGACTCTACTCAAACAAGATTACTGGACGCCAAGCAATGGCAGACGAAGTACACTGGCGGAACAGAAATTATGTTCAATGTTGGACACAAAGTACGACTCTTGAGAAGACATTTCCGGATGACCAGGCCATCCAGGAAGATCGATTTCAACCATGTGGGACTGTATACTGTGAGTAATGTCATGAATAGTAATCCTTACAAATTAGATCTGCCAAAGATGATGCGGCACCACAAAGTTTTCCAGAGATCACAACTTGATTGGTAAACACCCCCAGTCTCAGGCCAGCCATCAGATGAACTTGACTCGATGATCATCGACGACTCAGAACAGTGGCAAGTAGACCTGATTGTTGACTTCAAATGGCCCTATCGGAAGCTTCATTGTCTTGTTCAATCGGCCGGATGAAGATATATTCCTACGGGTTGGGTGCCAGCGGAGAACCTTGGTAATGCTTAGGAGCTGTTGGACAAATTCCATCGCAACCATCCAGGGAAGCCGCGATAATGGAGGAGAGGGATCGATTTTGGCGTTCTTTAGTCTTTCTTTCTTTCATTCTTTGATTGGATACAGTCCAGTACAAATGGCCTCGGCACAGGTTTTACCACCTTCAGATTACAGTCCAGTGGAGGTGCAGTTTCCCAATGCGCCGTATCCGCAGGATGATATTGGGATTTGTTTCTTGTTTGTTTTTTTCTTTGCCTTCTTCTCTGTGTATGCGGATATGCAGCCCAGGAGCTCTGTGGCTAGAGAGGGGATAATGTAATGGCATCACCAAAATGTAATTTAGTCACTGGAAGCCTTCAGGAGTGTCTGAGAGGATGTGGAGTGTAAACTGAGATGAGTCAATTTCAGGAGAGTACCAGACCCTAGGTGGGCATTTCTGCCGGCCTTCAGAGTAACTGGGATCTCTGATGACTGGTACAGGAGTACCATAGGAGTGATTGTGAAAGGTTTGGGAACACCTCGGAGCGCCGGAGAGCACATTGGGTGCACCTGGGAGCACCTGGGAGTGCCGGCAACAAGTCTGGGAGTGCTGACGACAAGCCTGAAAGAACCTGGGAGCGCCATCGACAAGTCTGGGAGTGCCAACGACACGTCTAGGAGCGCCGACGACTAGCCTGGGAGCACCTGGGAGCACCGGCGACAAGTCTGGGAGCACCTCGAATCACAGTTGAGTAGTCTTGGAAAAAAAACTTCTTCTTTGGGAACGCTGCTGGTTCGCCTGGAAATCATGGCTACTACTTATCGTGCAACTATTTTTAAAACTCATGTATTCAGTTTGAATCCTCATCTAAGTATCTATATAGCGACCCATCTACACACGGTATATCTGGACTGGCTGCAGGCGGTGCTTGAGCAATTCGAGGTGCGCCTGAAAATGACATTCGAGTGAACTCAGAGATGCACTCTGAGGCCGTGAATGAACGTGTTTGGACATGCACTTGGAGGCCGTGATCGTGCGAACTTGGAGGCCGTAATCGTACTAGTTTAGATATCCACTTGGAGACTGCGATCGAGCGAGTTTAGTGATGCACTTAGAGGCCGTGATCGTGCAAACTTGCAGGCCGTAATCGAGCGACTTTGGATACACTTTGGAGGCCGTCATCGAGCCAGTTTGAAGATGCACATGGAGGCCATAATCGAGTCAGTGTGGAGATACACTTGGAGGCTGTGATCGACCGTGTCAGGAGGCCGTAATCGAGCGAGTTTGGAGATGCACTGGGAGGCCATAATCGAGCAAGTTTGGAGATACACTTGGAGGCCATGACCGTGTGAACTTGGAGGCCGTAATCGAGCGAGTTTGGACAAGTACTTAGAGGCGGTCGATGGACGGCGCACCAGGTGCTCAGACTCTATTCATCAGTTAATTAACTCGCAACTTTGGGAATGTGACAAGGTGACTTTACCTTTGAGCTCTCATGGAGAGCTGGCTGATGGCGGTCGATCATGTAGGGAGGCACGCCGGAAGCTGAAGCTACATTCAGAGGTCAACTAGTAATGATGAGAATGAATGGAAGACAAACAATCCTGGGTACTCGGTGTATGCTGTACTCGGTGTATGCTGTACTCGGTGTCAACTCATGATCATGACATGGAGAGATAGAGAGTGATAACTTAACTTTGTGTACTGTAATGATGTTAGAGTTGTGGACGAGGAAGAGAGAAATGGGGGATGAAGACGAGAACAATGAGGAGGATACGAGTGCATATGACAAATCAGGGGTACGACATGCCTGATTGGGTAGGGAAGACCTCGTATTGGTGAAATTACACGCCGGATCGGGACTCATACCTGCTGTATCAGGGATGGCAAATCGACTCGCACACGAAATTCTCTTAAGTCCCAGTTTCTCATGATAATTTCCCCCATCTCCTCTCATCTCTCTCTTTCTCGTCCTCAAGTCTACCATCACCTATGAACACGAAGTTAAGTTATCGCTCTCTATCTCTCCATGCCATGATCAAGAGTTAACAACGAGTACAGCATACACCGAGTACAGTATTCACCGCGTACTGCATCATCCCAGGATCGACTGTCTCCCGCTCCCAGCAAGTTTCTCATCTCGCTGCAGACCATGTTGTACTGAATTCTCCACATTCCCACAATCACGAGTTGACCAATGAATAGTGTCTGAGCTCCGTTCGCACCTCCCTCCCGAACTTCCGCCTCCAGATTGACCGCCTCCAAGTACTCCTCCAATCATGTCCTTCAAGTGCATCCCAAAACTCGCTCGATCATAGTCCCCAAGTGTATTTCTATACTCGCACGATTACGGCCTCCAAGCTTGCTCGATCACAGCCTGTAAGATTATCTTTAAACTCGCACGATTAGGGCCTCCAAGTGCATATCCAAACTTGATCGATCACAGCGTCCAAGTACATCTCTAAGGAGCGACAGCAGGTGTACGGAGATACAGGGGTAACGGAGGTGGAAAGAGTGACGGGGAGTATATATTCGGCAGACCCCGGTGTAGATAGACATCATCTCATTTCCATCTCATCTTATCATACAATGAAAATACACACTCTATCTTTCCCAACTTTTGGTCTCACTTGCTCTGTCCGCAATATCGTGGATCCACGCAATTGCCTGGGATCCTCAACGCCGGGTAGTATCATATCTTCTCACCCGATTCCTACTATCCTCGAACCAGAACCGCTCATTCTCCTGAATTCTGTTTGGATGTCGCGACAGGTGTGGCGGAGTGTTGATGGCGGGCTCTCTGCCATCTACCTCCATCGTTTCACCGCAACAGCCTCCAAATGGTGCATCTCTAAAAGTTCTCTCAATGGGCGTGGCATGGCGCTCCTCCGGCCTGGTGCTCCTCCGATTATGCTCGAGTACCATCTGCGGCGAGATTGACTGAACGTATATATAGGGAGAGACTTAAATGATGCATGCCATATTATGATGTAACGAATCTTGTGACTGTAACAAAGATGAATATGATATGACAAAATGCCTTGTGGTTATGTAAGAACCACTGGTGTGAGAATACAGCATCAAGTCTCCGGCAGAGCTGCACAGCGGTCTCGGCCGCTCTCAAAGTACCCCATAGAGCTGCGCAGCGGTTTCAGCTTCTCTCGAAGTCTCCCGCAGATCTGTGCAGAGGTCTCAGGAGCTCCAACATTTGACTATCCTAGATGGAGTATCCTGAATGCACCTCCATAACTGCAGGTGCTTTCAGGAGCACCTGAGAATGCTCTTGCAGAGTCTGAGAGCGCTTTGCTTAGCTCCAGGGGGGTCTGGGAGTGTCTGGAAGTACTTAGAAGCACTGGTGAGGTCACCCGGAGAGTCTGGGCGGATTGCGTGTGGCTTCCGGATCGAATTACATTTTGCTGATGGGCGAGGTCTTGGATTAGAGTAGGGCTGCTATGTGGGCACCTGATGCAGCCGGGTCAGCCACAACCCGAAATGGACTGCTTGTGATGATCATAATCATCACTGTGAATCTTGCCACCTACATATACACGTGCAACCACTCTGACCCTGTGTGCAATCATATCCCTACAGGCACAGTGTATTCTCTTACTTAGCCAGACGCTGGCAAACATGCCCTTACCAGCAGCAAAGAGTGAAATTGGTTTCCGAAAATGGACCCCACCCACCGATCTGTCACCCCACTCTCCCCAAATACTATGGGTGACATATTTGTAATATTCCACCTTGCTTCGAAGCGTACAATGATGTGATCACGTTGTCATGACATTCCAAAATCTAGTTCAGTTATTCAACCTAATTTACTGTACTTGTTGCTTTCACGTTGGTCATCTAGATTTTAATTGTTTCGACTGTTTTTTGACCTGTTCCATTGATTTGAAGAATATTCCTAACTATTTAATTCCTTGAGACATCGATTATACACAAGCTTGCACAACTTCCATAACAACAATTCAGAGTAAGCCCTCATCAGATTTCGATATATCGCTGCAATGATTTCTTCAAGTATCGAATCGAATAATCTACAAGTGAAGCAAATTGAAAGCATTCAAGTTGATGGTGTTGATCGAGTACCACTGTGTGCTTTCTGGCTGAGGCGTCAGCGGGAGAATGTGTACAGCCCCTTGCACTGCGCTTATAAGGATGATATCAGTGGTTCCGACGCCACAACAAGGGTTACGTCAGTAGCTTCCAATGTTGAAGGGTTGCATCAGAGGATGATGTCTCTCCTCGACAATCACCACACCAGCAGTCTGACATATCGGCCATGTTGGAAACATCTGAACCAACGCAAGAAGCACTTAAAGGCTTGATTCAGCATCGTCTACGACAAAAAGACACTTCAATGGTGTGGGCATCAGTCCACCAGTCAACTTAGAGTGGCTAACCAGACTTGTCCTCATCCAGAGAAGCACTGTATCATTTCTTGGTGGAATTTGCTGTCTCCACCGTGTTGACCCAGTGCAACAAACCATATGAACAACCTGCAAATTGCATTGACAAGATGTCACCCGAATAGCTACCGTGTTGTACCGAATATCTTTTGCATCATTGAGACAACTGAAATAGTGATTGTGATCGACGCAGTCTGTGAAGTCTGGAAATCTCTTGAAACACTAAGCAATGTGATTCTGTAGCTCCCTGTTGGGCATTGCACTCCACTTGCCCAAGTCATCAAGGGTCTTGATTTCCGGTGGCGAGTTATTCATCATTTGCTTGATAGGCGCTTTGGTTTGAGGCATTACATCATCACGACATCATTTTGCAGCATTAGCATTCAGCTCTCGATAGTGAAACACCTTCTTTCAGGCTATCGTTCGCAATATCTGGAAGGCAGCCTCATGATGATTAGATTGTCGGTATGCTTCTTTAAGATCCGTCATCACTCTTTCTGGGAGTTCAGAGCTTGCATTCACGAGGTTGCAAAGCTGGTGGCCATGGTCACAGAAGTGGTTCAGGAGATGTATCTTCATGAGGCAGAAATCCAATTCGTCAACAAGATGATGTGCAATTTGTAACTCGATCTGCCATTTATCTTCAGCAACGCGAAGACCCTTTGCCGCGGCAGGATGATTGTGACAAGTGGGGTCACTCTCCCGTTGCTCCTGTTTGTCCAAAGTAAGCTTCTTTTTCAAGGCTTCCAAGACCTTCTTTGTAGATTGACTGGCCCAGAATTGACTGAAAACATCGTTCTGACGATGAAACTCCTCCAGATAATTCTCCATGTACAAAATTGTGGCTTGAGTATCGTACCGGTACTGTGCTATAAGGTGAAAATACACTAAGTTCATGACCCACCTCAGGGCTTCGGTGAAGGGAATCCTTTGGCTCGCTGAAGGGTTTACCTCAGTTGGTGTGAAAACTGGAACAATTACGTGCCCGAGTACATTCTTCTCCTTAACACTACATTGTGTCAGCTGGCTATATGGCTTGTTGAATCGAGCAAAGCCAGGATATGGAGCCATCATTGCCCAGAGCTGGTTGCATTTGTCCATCCTGGAATGTTGTTCAAGGAAGGACTTTACCCAGTCCATCAAATGCTTAAGCCTACCAAGATAGATGGTATGAAGGATATCGGGTACGATAATGGTCATCGGGGAGATCCATTTCTTATTCCAGATGACCCCGTCTGAGGTTTCAACCACTCAATCATCCAGATATTGTGTTGCTTCCCGTCTCTCCGTCTCATCTCCTAGAGTTGTGCGTATCATGTTTTGGAATTATAGCCATCGGCACAATGTAAATGGGTTCCAGAAGCCACCCACAATCATCACAGACACTTCGGGCGACCTCACCAGTGCTTCTAAGTACTTCTAGATGCTCCCAGACCCCGCTTGAGCTAAGCAAAGTGCTCTCAGACTCTGTAAGAGCACTCTCAGGTGCTCCTGAAAGCACCTGCAGTTATGGAGGTGCATTCAGGATGCTACGAGATTTGACTTATAGGATAGTCAAATTTTGGAACTCCTGAGGCCTCTGAGCAGATCTACAGGAGACTTCGAGAGCAGCTGAGACCACTGCGCAGCTCTGCCGGAGTCATAGGGAGCAGCCCAGACCGCTGAATAGCGCTGCGGGAGACTCGCTGCCTTATTCTCGCAGCAGTCGTTCTTACATTGCCACAAGGCATTTCGTCCAATCAGATCCGTCTTTGTTACAGTCACAAGCTTTGCTACATCGTAATATGGCATGCATTATTTAAGTCTCTCTGTATAAATACATACAGTCAGTCTGGCCGCAGATGGTAGTCGAGCATAATCGGAGGACCACATGGACATCAGAACTCAGAGATGCACAACTTGCAGGCAGTTGTGGTGAAACGATGGAGCTAGAAGGCAGAGAGCCCACCATCAACACTCCGCCTCATGTCTCGCAACATCCAAACGGAATTCATGAGAAAAAGTGGTGGTGGTTCCAGGAGCATCGGAATCAGGGGAGAAGATATGATACTACCTGGCATTGAGGATCCACCCAATTGCATCAATCCACCAAATCTCGGACAGAGCGAGTGGGACCTAAAGTTGGGAAAGACAGAGTTTGTATTTTCATTTTGTGATAAGATGGGATGGAAATGAGATGATGTCAATCTACTCCGGGGTCTGCCGAATACATACTCCCCGTCACTGAGTCCACCTCCATTACCCCGGTATCTCCAAACACCCGCCATCACTCCTTGACGATGTACTTGGAGGCCATGATCGAGTGTGTTTGAAGATGCGCTTGGAGACTGAGATCGAGTGAACTCAGAGATGCACTTGGAGGCCGGGATGAAGCGAGTTTGGGGATGCACTTGGAGACTGAGATCGAGTCAACTCAGAGAGGCACTTGTAGGCTGTGATCAAGCGGGATGGTAGATGCACTTGGAGGCCGTGATCGTGCGAGATTGGAGGAGGACCTGGAGGGGGTCCATTTTCAGGGGGTAGTTCGGGAGGGAGGCGTGACGAGAGCTGAGACTCCATTGATTGGTTAACTCGTAATTGTGGGAATGTAGAGAATTGAGTACAACATCATCAGCTGAGAGATGAGACTAGCTGGGAGCCGGAGACAGTCGATCCTGGGATGATGCAGTACGCTGTGTATGCACTACGTGTTGTAAGCAGTACTCAGTGTATGCTGTACTTGGTATTAACTCTGGATCATGGCATGGAGATATAGAGAGGGATGACTGAACTTCGTGTTCTTGGGTGATGGTAGAGTTAAGGACAAGAAAGAGAGATGATGAGAGAAGATGGGGAAATCATCATGAGAAACTGGGACTGTAGAGAATTTCGTGTGCCAGTGAGTTTACCATCCCCGATACAGCAGGAACGAGTCACGAACCGGTGTGTAATATCACCGATATGAGGTCATCCTGAACCAATCAGGGAAGTTGTACCCTTGATTTTCCATATCTGCTCGGGCCCTCCACATCGTTCTCAATCTTCATCCCCCATCTCTCTCTTTCTCAATCACATCTCTATCATCATCGCAGAATGGAAAGTCAAGTCATCCCTCTGTATCTCTCCATCGCATGATCATCAGTTGACACCGAGTACAGCATACACCGAGTACAGCATCCACCCAAGATTGTTCGTCTTACCTTCATTCTTATGATTACATGTTGACCCCTGAATGTAGCTTCCGCTTCCAGCGTGCCTCCCTATACAATCGACTGCCATCAGCCAGCTCTCCATGAAAGCTAAAAGGTCAAGTCACCTTGTCACATTCCCATGGTTGCGAGTTAACTACCTGATGAATTGAGTCCCGGCGAGCCGTCCATCGACCAACTCCAAGTACTCATCCAATCTGGCTCGATCATTGCCTCCAAGTGTATCTCCAAACTCGCTCAATCACGGCCTCCAAGTGCATCTCCAAACTCCCCCAATCACGGCCTCCAAGTGCATCTCCAAACTCGCTCAATCACAGCGTCGAAGTGTATCTCCAGATTCGCTCAATTACCACCTCCCAGTTCGCATGATCATGGCCTCCACGTGCATCCCCAAACTGGCTCGATTACTGCCTGAAAGTTTGCACGATTATGGCCTCCAAGTGCATATCTCCAAACTCGCTCGATCTTGGCGTCCAAGTGTATCTCCAAACTCACACGATTACGGCCTCTACAAGTGGATCTCCAAACTCTCTCAATCATGATCTCGGAGTGCATCTCTAAGTTCACTCGATCACAGCCACCACATGTACCTCCAAACATGCTCCAATACCGCCTTCAGGTCCGTCTTCAAAGTCGCTCGGTCACGGCCTCGGAGTAGATCTCTCAGTCCATTCGATAGTCATTGTCAGGCGCGCCTCGAATTGCTCTCAAGTAGTGTTAGCAACGGGTCCTGGTAACCCGCCAGCGGTCTGGTTTTTGGCTGGCGGTTCGGTTCGGTTCAGGTCGTTACCCAGCCACAAACCCGAACCGCTATGTCTTGGGGGGTTTGTTACCCAGACCGAACCGAAACCCTGTGTCTTTTGGCCGGGTAGGAACCCGACCGCGGGTCCATTTTGCGGTTCCTACATTTTTGGCTCCAATTAAGTATTTGAGTTCTGATCGTATCATGACATGATGTATACGTAGATTGTGTAGTTTAAGCCGATCTTTCACCTCCCGCTTTCAGAATTGAGATCCGACTGATATTCGTTGAGTGGCTGGCAAATAAGCGTTGATTTTCACCGAAATTCGTGGGTTTTCGACAGCGACTCAAGGAATATTGGTCGGATCGCACATCTGAAAGCGCAAGGTGAAAGAGCGGCTAAAACTGCACAATGTGCGTGTACATCATGTCATGATACGATCAGAACTCAAATACTTAATTGGAGTGAAACATCTGCGCTTGCAAAGGCCGGGTTTTGAGGTGGAAACCGGCCCAAATGCCAACGGTCCAGGTTTTTCATGTGGTAAAACCGTTGCCACGGTTCGGTTCCGGTTCCAACCCTAACCCGGAACCGTTGCTAACACTACTCTCAAGCACTGCCTGCAGCCAGTCCAGATATACCGCGTGTAGATGGGTAGCTATATAGATACATAGATACATTGATACATAGATACATTGATACATAGATGAGAATACAAACTGAATACATGAGTTTTAACAATCGTTGAATGATAAGTAGTAGCTATGATTTCCAGGCACACCAGCAGCGTTCCCAACAAGATGTTGTTTTTCCCACTCCGCTCTGGTGTGATTTGAGGTGCTTCCAGACTTGTTGCCGGCGCTCCCCGGTGCTTCCAGGTGCACACAAAGTCCTCACCAGCGCGCCGAGGTGTTCTCAAACTTATCCGAATCACTGCCATAGTACTCCTGTACCAGTCATCAGAGATCTCAGTTATTCCGAAGGCCGGCCGGAATGCCCTCGTATGGTCTGATACTGTCCTGAAATTGACGCATCTAAGTTTGCACTCCACATCCACTCAGACACTCCTGGAGGCTTCCAGTGACTAAAATACCTTTTGCTGATGGCCGATAGTCTCTCAATTGCCACAATGATGAGTTGCATTCTCCAAACGTCGATGTTGGTGCTTCACACACAGGGCAATGAGGTGGCTTGATTCAGTGCAAGTGACTGTTTTCGAAGTAGTCAGCCATCCATGCACAGATGACAGGATAACATTGCTGCATCTGACTGTCCGCACGAAGCATAAGCTGTCCAGGGTTGAACAGCATGTTGAGAGGGCGAAGAATATGCTCAAAGACCTTCCTTAAAACCTCTCAATTGTTGATTTGTTGTTTCCTCATGGCAGTGGTTTCTCCATGATCGATACCGTGATATTTTGGAGGAACGCAAAGAAGGGTAACACGGATGCATTCAAGATTCAAAGGCTTTGATCTAATCCTCGAGTCGATGTTGCAGAGACTCAAATATATTGTCCATTCGTTCATGTCTCCCAAATTGTTTGTATGATGTGTCCCTTCTCAACAGCGGGATGAAGCGACAATCATAGCTCCAAGCGGCCGACGTAGTTATTCAAGTGGTCAAAATTATCATAGCTATCATGAGATTCAACCAATGTACCTGTTCATTCCACCACTAGTCGCTTGATTTCACGTCTGTGTCGATATGTTCCTCAGCATCATTGAATTACTTTGCTGGAGGATACAAAATCTGTTCCCTGAACGCGGGCTGTTGCATGAGGCACTCAATGCAATCAACAGGATTGCAGTGAAAGAAACATGGGTAATCATCGTTGCGAAGGTTGTTTGGATCAGCCAAACGATCGTCACACACGTTGCCCGATATCCAAGAGTCAATGGCCATCACGTAGGACATTAGGTTCAACTTTTTGAATACAGTGTCGGACGAAGTGAAGTTGCTGACGGTTGCCATCATACATCAGCAAAATGTATTTTAGTCACTGGGAGCCTCCAGGAGTGTCTGAGAGGATGTGGAGTGTAAACTTAGATGCATCAATTTCAGGAGAGTATCAGACCCTAGGAGGCCATTCCGGCCGGCCTTCGGGGTAACTGGGATCCTGACGACTGGTACAGGAGTACCATGCGAGTGATGGTGATAAGTTGGGGAACATCTCGGAGCGCCGGAGGGAACATTGGGTGCACCTGGCAGTGCCTGGGAGTGCCGGCGACAAGCCTTCGAGCGCCGACAACATTCCTCGTTGCGCCAGCAACCAGCCTCGGAGCGCCGGCTACAAGCCTCGGAGCGCCGGCTACAACCCTCGGAGCGCCGGCTACAACCCTCGGAGCGCAGGCTACAACCCTCGGAGTGCCGGCTACAACCCTCGGAGCGCCTGCTACAACCCTCAGAGTGCTGGCTACATCCTTCGGAGCACCAGCGACAACCCTCGGAGTGCTGGTGACAAGCCTTGGAGCGCTGGCCACCCGTCTTGGAGCACCTCGAATCACAAGAGAGCAGTCTGGGAAAAACAACATCTTTTTGGGAACAGTGCTGGTGCACCTGGAAATCATAGCTACTACTTGTCGTTCAACGATTTTCAAAACTGATGTATTCAGTTTGTATCCTCATCTATGTATCTATATAGCTACTGATCTACACACGGTATATCTGGGCTGGCTGCAGGCGGTGCTTGAGAGCAATTCGAGGTGTGCCTGAAGATGAAATCAAGTCAACTCAGATATACACTCCAAGGCCGTGATCGAGCGAGTTCAGAGCTGCACTTGGAGCCGGTAATCGAGCGTATTTGCAGATACACTCGGAGGCCATGATCCAGTGAACTTAGAGATACACTCCGAGATTGCGATCGAGCGAGTTTGGAGATATGCACTTGCAGACCATGATCGTGCGGACTTGGAGGCGGTATTTGAGTGAGTTTGGACACCGTGATCGAGTAAGATTAGACGAGTACTTGGAGGCGGTTGATGTACGGCGCGCCGGGTGCTGTGAGTCTATTCATCAGTTAGTTAACTTGCAACAGTGGGAATGTGACAAGGTGACTTTACCTTTGAGCTCTCATGGTGTGCTGGCTGATGGCGGTCCATCATGTAGGGAGGCACGCCGGAAGCTGAAGCTACGTACCAGGGTCAACTCGTAATCATGACAATGAATGGAAGACAAACTCTCTTGGGTGGATGCTGTACTCGATGTATGCTGTACTCAGTGTTAACTCACGATCATGGCATAGAGAGATACAGAGGGATGACTTAACTTTAAGTTCTGCGATGATGGTAGAGTTATGGATGACAATTAGAGAGATGGGGGAAGAAGATGAGAACGATATGGAGGATACGAGCGGATATGAAAAATCCGGATTATTACTTGCCTGATTGGGTTCAGAAGACGTCATATTGGTGTTATTATGCGTCGGATCGGGACTGGTACCTGCAGTATCGAGGATGGTATATTGACTCGCACACGAAACTGTTAGAAGTCACAGTTTCTCATCATGATTTCCCCCATCTCATCTCATCTCTCTCTTTCGCGTTCTTAACACTACCATCACCTAAGAATGCGAAGTTGAGTCATCATTCTCTATCTCTCCATGCCATGATCATGAGTCAACACTGAGTACAGCATACTCCAAGTACTGCATCATCCCAAGATCGACTGTCTCCCGCTCCCAGCCAGTCTCTCAGTGGACCTTGTTGAACTCAATTCTCCACATTCCCAAAATTACGAGTTAACCAATGAATAGAGTCTCAGCTTCCATCACACATGCCTCCCAATCTACCGCCTCCAGATTCACTGGCTCCAGATTGACTGCCTTCCGATTGACCGCCTTTAGATCAATCGCCTCCAGATCGCCTCCAGATCAACCGCCTCCAAGTACTCCTCCAATATTGATCGATCATGGCCTTCAAGTGTATCCCCCAACATCTTCAATTACAGCTTCCAAGTGTAGCTCTGAGTTCACTCGATCTCTCCTTCCGAGTCAATCTCCAGACTCGCTCGATCACGGCCGCCAAGTGCATCTCTGAGTTCACTCGATCTTGGTCTCCAAGTGCATCTCCAAAGTCGCTCGATCCCGGCCTCCAAGTTCATGTCTGAGTTCACTCCATCTCGTTCTCCAAGTGCATCGCCAATGTCGCTCGATCCCGCCCTGCAAGTGCATCTCTAAACACACTTGATCATGGCCTCCAAGTACATCTCTAAGTGACACTGGGTGTACGGAGATACATGGGTAACGGAGGTGGACAGAGTGACTGTGAGTATATATTCAGCGGACCCTGGAGTAGATAGACATCATCTCATTCCCATCTCATCTTATCATACAATGAAAATACTCACTTTATCTTTCCCAACGTTTGGTCTCACTCGCTCTTTCTGAGATATCGTCGATCCTCAATGCTGGGTGGTATCATATCTTCTCACCAGATTATTACGCTCCTCGAACCCGAACCGCTCTTCCTCGTGAATTGGGTTTCGGGGTCGCGAGAGGTGCGGCGGAGTGCTGATGGAGGGCTCTCTGCGTTCTAGCATCATGGTTTCACCACAACGGCCTCCAAGTGGTGCATCTCTTAGTACTCCATGTGCATGTCTAGGTGCTCCTCCGATTATGCTCGACTACCATCTGCGGCCGGACTGACCGTATGTATATCTATGGAGAGATGTAAACAATGCATGCCATATTATGATGTAGCAAATCTGGTGACGGTAACAATGACGAATATGATCAGACGTCATGCCTTATGGTTATGTGATAACCACTGCTGTGAGAATACGGCACCAGCTCTCCTGCAGAGCTGCACAGCGGTTTCGGCTGCTCTCAAAGTATCCTGGAGAGTTGCGCAGTGGTCTCACCTGCTCTCGAAGTCTCCCGCAGATCTGTGCAGAGGTCTCAGGAGCTCCACAATTTGACTATTCTATAAGTCAAATCTCGTAGCATCCTGAATGCACCTCCATAACTGCAGGTGCTTTCAGGAGCACCTGAGACTGCCCTTGGAGAGTCTGAGAGCACTTTGCTCAGCTCCAGGGGGGTCTGGGAGCATCTAGAAGTACTTAGAAGCACTGGTGAGGTCGCCTGGAGTGTCGGGGATCATTGAGTGTTGCTTCCGGACCAATTTACATTTTGCTGATTAAGGGTTCCTGAACACCTCGTTAATAGCAGCTCTGCACAAGTTGTGGTTGACGCACCAGGTCACTAATCGATACTCCTCCTCGCAGGAAAACGGTGACCATAGATCAATTTCAATGCTGAAGATATCAAAATACTCGTCACTAATAGGCCAGCCAGACAGACACTTGTCCAATTGTGGAGTACAATAAATATGAGTCTGAATTGGAGGTTGCTCTGGATTGATAGACGCGTTTTCGTGGTCAGCTTCTGTATCGCTGGAATCATTGTCGGAACATTGAAGAAAAGGGTCGGGATGCTGTTCATGAACGAAAGGAAGTAGAATACTCTTGTGCTTGATCCCAAAACCATCATCCCGCAGTTGTTAGGCTGATACATATAGCATCCTATCCTTGTGGTCGCGACAGAGGTGAGTGATGTATGCACTGATGTAGGAGTAAATCATCAAGCAGTAAAGACACTGTTGACTAATATCGACGTTTCGTAAGCGAAATGAAATGTTGCAACAACATTAAGAAGCATCTCAACGCTTCTTTAGATACTCATACCATTGCAAGCTGGCAGGTCCTCGGAAAAAGCCACACGTCAATTTACTATTTCCAAAATGGGGTCCTACTACCAGTGTAGGATTTTTCTGATCCTCCTGCACACGTTTACAAAGTCTCTAATTGCTCTCTCATTTTGCACATCCCTTTGATCACGAAAAGCATACCTCATCTGCATTCAACTTGTTGCAGCAATTGATTGGCACCCTCACAAGACCCTCCTACTCGAATTGCCTGATTTATGATTGCCACTTTGTGTTAAGTTTGTACATTACATGACACGCGCATTGACCTTGGATACCGACCCAGCGACATCATAGCAGGGTTCAATAACTAGAGCAAGGACAAATGAGTGAGATAAGACTGCGGGGCATGCTTTTAGTTGTCTTTGTGATGAACTCAATCGTTCAGCCGACGAATCAGGGCGCGTAGATCATGCTAAGCAAATTGTTTCCTAGCTGATCAGCAGCCCAGATGATGTCGCCGGATCAAGAAAACCCGTCCCCGGCCATATGTATATTCGCCTCGCCTGCCCACCTTACTGACAATCTCCAGAACCTTCGACAATCCCTGCTCACTTCTGCTACTGCATTACCTCACCCTTGACAAGTGTTAGCAATGAGTCCAGGTAACCCACCAGAGGTCTAGGTTTGGACCGGATAAACGGTTCGGTTCAGTTTCAGAACCGTCGAAATACCCAACCAGCTGCATCTTTGCAGGCCAAACCCCTACCTGTACCCATCAACCCGCGGGTTTTGCCAGGTTTGGCTAGACCTTTTGGTTCCAATCTCCGGTTCTCATTTTCGGGTTTTTCTATTTTTGGTCACATTCTGATATCCTGCTGTGATGTGCAAAATATTATCTTTGATATGTCGTCTGTGTTTGTTGCATTCGCTGCCTTTATCATCACAATGAGCGGAGACACACTCCCTGCTATATCTTGAACTTGAGTGTCAATGGAGTGTGAAAGATTTCTCATGTTGCATCAAGAGTATGATTAGAGCTACGGGGCAGCCACATTGCAAGTTACAGCCGTCGATAAGCCTCAAATGGAACAGTTTGCACCTGCTCCTGCACTGAATACATTTGGAGAGCTGATGGAGATACTTGATATCGTCAGCGCAAATTTGCTAATGCCACAAGGCAAATCACAAGCAGAAAGTAGTCATATGACGTTAGCTTCCGGGAAACCACAGTCTTACATATGTATATCGTCTCTCCTGCCTGACGTGGTGCCCAATTCGTCACCGACTATGCAATCGAAGCCTGTCAAACCCGCAAGCTTTTACCCCTGCAGATCGCCTCCACAGCCAATTGCCATACAGGAATTGTATTAAGACGAACAAATTGTAATAGCTCGTTTTTAGTCTGTAGACTGGATGAGCAAAATGTGATTATTGACAACATATCTCCAAGAAAAGTAATTGGTGTACCTATTTTGTTATGTGTCAGCATTTGTTTGATTTCAGTGACCAAAGTGTGAGACATGATGATTCGTCTGTGCAGGTGCAAGGGTCATACGGGCTATACGAAAGTTCTAGACTCCAAACTGAGTTGTGTGACGATTCATCTTGTTGATATCGTCCTGCCTCTTATGGATAAGTGAGAATGCGCAATCTAAATTAGAGACAAAATGTACTAACAAAATTTAACTCAGTAATGTCATATGAGTCATAGAAGGAGCGGTCAATGCATAACTCGAGCCTGTATGAATGACCACCATCACGTTGCATTCATCCATACACCCACCTGCATTACTCTGGGCTCAGATCTGGTGCACATGGTCAAGATTATGAGAATTACATATGGTAGGTCATGGAAATCGAGGAGAAGGAACTGGATACTAAGGAAATGTTAGGAAGTTGGGCTATATTAATAAAATATTTGTGTATGGATCTATCTGCAGTAAATTGCTGGCTGAACATGCTGGAATGTAAAAGCGCTACCTCATCTATTGCTCAGCGAACATGTGTAGCAGTGGATCAGCAATTGAGAGGCCACAAAGCATTTGGATGCAACTGAGTATTCATACCAATGATATGTTGGCTGTCAATAATGACTATAGGATTATGTGTATAAAATTATTGACCATACAATCACAGTTAGAACATGTTGAAGGTGAGCATCAACAGAGTGTCAACGATTTTAGGTCTTTTAAGTAAGGTAATTGGAAACCGATTTGCTTGGTGTTATGCATAAACAACGTATTGGGAGCCTGTATAGGCAAAAGTCAAAGTGATACGGTCACTGCCTCATTCTGGGAATAAGTGTCAACTGAGCCTTAATGGTTTTAGGTCGTTTAGGTAGGGAAATTGAAAACCGATTCGCTCGCTGTTATGTATAACCAATGTATTAACAGCCTTTATAGGCAAAAAGCAAACCGAAACTGTCACTGCCCCAGTCGGAAAATGAGCGTCAACTGAGCATCAACGATTGTTGGCATTAGATATTCTATAATTGAAGGGCTGTGCTACAATATTTACTCATAAACATAGTATGGGCTGCCTCTATAATCAATATGGTTGGTGTCAATGTCGCTACCACCTAGAAATGATCGTCAACGGAGTGTCAACGATGATGGGTGTTGCATCTTGTATATTCGATGGGCTGTGCTGCGGCATTTACCCATAATCAACATAGTACCAGCCTTTATGGGCAATATGTTTGGTGTCGATGTCGCTACACCTTGAAATGAGCGTCAACAGAGCATCAACAGAGCATCAACAGAGCGTTAACAGAGCGTCAATGATTTTCGGTGTTGCATCTTTTATAATACAAGGGCTATGCTACTGGATTTGCCCATAATTGTAGTATTGCCCACGTTTATGGGCAATATGGGTAGAGTTGATGTCATTACACCTAGAATGAGCGTCAACAGAGTGTCAACGATTTCGGGTGTTGAATCTTGTATAATCGAAGGGGTGTGCTGCGGCATTAACCAAGAATTGTGGTCTTGCCTGCCTTTATGCGCAATACATTGAATGTGGATATTGCTAGTCCTCAAAATGAGCATCAACAGAGCTTCCACAGAGCGTCAACAGAGCGTCGACAGAGCGTCAACAGAGTGTCAACAGAGCGTCAACAGAGCGTCAACAGAGCGTCAACAGAGCGTCAACAGAGCGTCAACAGAGCGTCAACAGAGCGTCAACAGAGCGTCAACAGAGCATCAACAGAGCATCAACGATTTTCATTATTGCATCTGATATAATCCAAGGGCTGTGCTACCGCATTTGCGCATAATCGAAGTATTGCCCGCCAGTATGGGCAATATTTGTAGAGTCAATGTCGATACACCCAAGATGAACATCAACCAAGGGTCAACGATTTTGGGTGTTGCATCTTTTATGATAGAAAGGGTGTGCTGCGGCATTTACCCATTATCGAAGTATTGCCCGCCTTTATGGGCAATATGTTAAGTGTCGATATCGCTAGACCTAAAAATGAGCGTCAACAGAGCGTCAACAGAGCGTCAACAGAGCGTCAACAGAGTGGCAACAGAGCATCAACAGAGCGTCAACAGAGCATCAACAGAGCGTCATCAGAGTGTCAACGATTTTCATTATTGCATCTGTTATAATCCAAGGGCTATGCTACCACATTTGCCCATAATTGAAGTATTGCCTGCCTTTATGTGCAATATGGGTAGAGTCAATGTTGCTACACCTAAAATGAGCGTCAACCGAGCGTCAACAATTTTGGGTGTTGCGTCTTGTATAATAGTAGGGGTGTGCTGCAGCATTTACCGATTATCAAAGTATTGCCCACCTCTATGGGCAATCAGTTAAGTGTCGATATCGCTAGACCTAAAAATGAGCATCAACAGAGCGTCAACAGAGTGTCAACAGAGCGTCAACAGAGCGTCAACAGAGCGTAAACAGAGGGTCAACGATTTTGATTATTACATCTGTTATTATCCAATGGGTATGCTACCGCATTTACACGGAATCGAAGTATTGCCCGCCTGTATAGCCAATATGGTTACTGTGGATGTCGCTACACCTAAAGTGAGCGTCAACAGTGCATCAACAGAGCGTCCATGATTTTCGGTATTGCATCTTGCATCATTCATTGGCTATGCTACTGTATTTACCCATAGTTGAAGTATTGGCCGCTTTGATAGGCAATGTGGGTAGTGTCAATGTCGCTAACACCTAAAACTGAGAGTCAGCGGAGTGTCAATGATTTTTGGTAATGTAAGTGAGGTAATTAGACAGGGATATACTCATTAATATGCGTAACCAACATTTTGGCTGTCTTTACCTGCAACTGAGCAAGCGACATGGTAACTGCCCCATTCTGAAAATGAGCGTCAATGGAGTATCAACAATTTTTGGTCTTGTACATAAGTTAATTGGAAAGTGATTTGCTTGCTGTTATCCATAACCAACATAATGGCAGTCTTCATAGGCAAAGGAGCTAGTGATACGGTCACTGCCCCATTCTGAAAATGATCCTCAACGGAGCGTCAATGATTTCTGGTCTTGTACATAAGGTAATTGGAAAGTGATTTGCTCGCTGTTATCCATAACCAATGTATTGGCAGTCTATATAGGCTGAAGAGCAAGCAACAAGGTCACTTCCCCATTTAGAAAATGAGCGTCAAGCGGGCCTCAACCGATCCTCAACGTTTTGTCGTCATGCACATTTGGCAATCAAGGCATCGTATGGATATTTGAGGTCATAATGGAACTACTGACCTCCTGAACAGTCAAAAATATTAAATATTAAACGGGAAACACAAATTTGAATATTATCGATATCACAACCTGCAAAACGTGCAAAATGTGATTCCTGGTTTTTGAATGATTGATTTTGTTCAAGTAATTTTATCAAATACCAAATGCATGAGCATTATATGAATTTACTGATGGACTCGCAGGACAACCCGCAGATGACCCACCCAATTCATGCGGGTTGGGATATTATGATTGGACTTTACCTGAATCAACAGTTCGGGTCAATTGGCAATCCGGACCGCCAATATGGCGGCGGTTCAGTTCCGACCAGAACCCGGAGCCAAAGCGACGGTCCAGAACTGTTGCTATCACTACCTTTGACACTATATTCAACACTCGCGACGCTTGTTTTGAGTAACGAGCATTTGATGTCCACCAGTCAATCATTGACCACCATTGAGAACCTGAAATGTAATGCGATGCCTTCCAGTTTCCGAAATCAGTCGTTGCAGATGCTACTACAATCCAAATGCCAACTCTTCAAGTCTGCGTGTGGGCCGAGAATGCCGGTGATGCAGTCAGCCAATGTGCAGCAGAAACCATGGGGATTTGGCAGGAGAAGGGTGGCTTGACAACACAATGGAAAGATAATAAAGAGAGTGATGGCGCCTGGTACATTGCCCAGTCCATGAGGATCAGGAACACGCAACGTGACGGCCCCAAGCAATGGGATCTTCTAATCGATAGTTGCATTATTCGAATCAGTGATCCGGTGTCTAACAGGCTGCATTGGAAATGGTACACGGCAGACAAGAGTATCCTAGATGGTCCCAAACTCATGGCAGCAATGGACACGTTTGCAGAGATTGGCCTTCGCGGAAAGAACGATACTATCAATAATACCCCAATTAAGAAGAGGAACTTCGTGCACGTTGGTATGTATTTCATCACACTAATCCTTCTGTTCCTCTTCCTGATGATGTGTAGATACAGAAGATGACGGGGAAGAAACCTCGGGTTACTGGTCTTCGGTGATACAGGCATGTTGCGATGACTTGACCGATTTCCTTGTCGAGCCATTTAGCTTCACCATAGCCTATGTGGATCCCAACATTGCTGGGAAGAGGATGGGTGAAAACAATACTCAGGTATTCTCATGGCACTGGCCTGGGGATGATGAATCGATACTTCCGATAGTTACATCAATCGTTGATACGACTATTCTGTCAATCGTGAATGCTGCATTTGCCAGTCCGCCAGACCACAGCAGGGAAATCCGAGAGCTTAGGGTCTGCCGGGAGGAGCCTGATGGAGATGGTGGTCCACACTTCTGTAATGTTAACCCAATCATCGATAACAATATTGCTGCCAGATGGGTAAAGGTGGTCATACAATTGAACCACCCAAGGCTTGTTTGCGTCATGTATTGTGGCCAACAAGCCGACGGCACATCTGGTGCCCAGACTCCTATGCGGGGTAACCGTAGCTACCTTCCTCTGCATGACATCCTCACACATCGAGCCGAGGATACGATCGACGATATCGGGGAGGAATGGGTTGTTGATGCTGAGCTGAGGATCCCAAATTGAACAAGCTTCCTGAGGACGAAAACCGGCTTCCAATAGTTCGAAAGGAAGCTTCAAAAGAGGATTATGAGATAGCAGTGATACCTTGAAGTCATCCATAACCGTGCTCTTTGTCTCATTGCTGAATACGAGCCATGTATTGTTGCTGACGAGGATGTAGCTTGGTTACCCGAGCACGATCACATTGTGTATCCTCCCCCTGCGGGCCCTTTAACCAATAGCAAGGGAACAAACAGCTTCCCAGCTGTAAATTAGTCGTTGTGAAGATCGAATGCACTGGCTGGACGGTTGTTCAAAGATTTGCATTGTGGGTGCATCTTCTTCTGGCACTTTGGAGGGTGGAAGGATGGGTGATAATTTGGAGTTTTTTGGGTCTGTTTTGGATCTGTTTTGGTGTTTTCTTTATTTTAGTATTACATCGGACATATTCATGCATGAAGTGTCGCGTTCAGAGTTCACGATGTTGGGATTAAATGTTGAGATGTTTCTGTTTGGGAAAGGCATAGTGGCAGCGATAGGACTACGTGTACGGCTATAATGTAATTGGTAGTTCGGTATCTTTACCGAGCAGGAATTATCCTGAATGATTAATGAAACACAAACACATTCTCACTCATTGCGATAACGATTTTCATCAAATGATGCCAATCAACAAACCTGCGGCATGCTTGCCAGCTGCAATTCTCAGTTCTGAGTCCTCATCCACCCAAGGAGTTGGACGCGTGGGTGGCGGGAGAAGCCAAGATTCTAGAATTGTCGACAGGATAAAATGATGCATCAGGACGATGTTTTTAACCATATCAATGCTTTCTTTCCTTTACACAACGCTGTAATTTATTTACCATACATTCATTCACATTTCTTTTAGTCACTCCTTTGATTTTTTAATACTTATCACTCGCTGCCTTTTTCAATCATGACACAAAGACGCTGCACTTCTCCTCCTCCTCCTCTTCCTTCCAGCTCCAGGAGAAGCAAATAATATATCCACGAGGAGGATCTCGATGATGATCTTTGCAGAATACAAGACAATTACAAAGATCGTTGAGATGATGACTCAGAATCCGATGACGATTTAGCATCTGATGACGCGCCGCTTCGGGGGGCATCATGGAAAGCAATCAGCAAGCGGCAATCAAAAGATTCCTTCACGTCAACACTTGGAAAACGAGTCGCGGCCACCCAAATAACTCGGATGTTGGTGCAACGCCTACATCCTGAGGGTTGGGAGGTCTTGATTGTCTCGGAGGAGGAGGTTGAACGCAAGCCTGTGTCGCTGGCATACAAGAATGTATTCGATTAAATGTTTGAATCATTCAATTCCCGCACTAATGTAGATATTTACTATAGGAACAATTCAAACGAAGCCAGTGAGCAATTGGTTGTATGGAAAGCTCGATATCTGTGGTGATATGAGCCATTTGTTAACTACGTGACAGACCTCGTTGTCGACGCAGCATACAACGCCCAGACAACTCCTTCAGGTATTCTGGCGATGGTCATGTCATGTGTGAAGCATATACCTATCAAAAATACTGTGATGATTATGAATCCCCTTGCCACATATGTGGTGAAGACCACCCAGATTCATAGTTGGTGGTATGAGGAAATCGCCAGGATTAATCTAGACCAGAGAAACTTCGACCCTCAACGCTCCTACATTTCAGTGCCAAATGAATGATCTCAACGATTGTTTTCATTGCTGACATTGTGCATCAGGCTCTTACAAAGAGTGCTTCCGCCCATGCAGCAATGGAATACCACTGCAAGACTTCAATCGACTCTATTTACCAATTTTGGGCAACGTCGCATACAGAGATCCGGAAAATGGTAGCCTGGCTATTGGCCAAGGACAGGATTACATGCCCCACAAACGTTCGTGAGGTAAGTTCATGGTTCCCCGGTTGTTTAATCGTTGTCTTCAGGATCAATTTCGGAGTGCAAGTTTCGATTTGCAGCGACCGAAATTGTGGATCTTATTCACCGGACATACTTCTATGGCATACGACAAATGGGAATGAAAGATACATCATTGATCGATAAAATCACCCCGACTTTCATTGCCCTCACCGCAACAGCCATCCACCCTTGTCTGTCCGCCTGGAAAACAGGCAAGTTTAGGGTCCTGCCAGAGTTTGGTCCAGGAGGTGGAGCACAACATGAGTGTGATACAAGAAACATTAACGATGCGGTTAATCATGCATGCACAGATGTATGTCGTTGTCTTGACGCGGATTTTGGTTTTTTCTTGCCAGATTTCCAAGCCAAAATGATTGACAATATCTGTATCATCATTCACAGAAGGATCCAGTCACATGGTATGGACCCAGCGATGGCCCAACCTCACAATGATCAGGGGAGCTTTGATGAGGAGTTTCTTCATTATGTCCCAGAAAAGCTGATAGAGCAGCCCGTCAATTCTTTTAATTGTCTCAGCAGCCTTGTTGCTGCTACTGAAGCTAGCATGCGATTCTCAGCTGATCTGCCTAAGGGCGGGTCTGCCATCGCCAGCAGCAGCCAGCCCATCCCCTGTAGCAACGGCAACAGCAACAGCAACGAAATCACCAACATCACCAGTTTTAACAATACGGAATCAGTCGATTGAAGTACAATTGTAGAGGGTGCCATGTCGCTTGGAGGTTAGCAAGGGTGTCAGTGATCGGATTTACGATTTCTTTTGTGTGCTATATTATTGTAGGTTTCGTCGATATATCATAATAGTACTCAATGCACTATAACTGATGGTGTACTGAAGTCTGATCTCAAACGTGTGAAATCATAATCGTGATGATGCAACACCCTCCCACGACGGTTGAACAACTGCAAGGTACTGAATAATTGTGTATCAACACATGAAATATTGTGAACCACTTCTGCATGGTAACTATCATTGGTGAAATTAAGCGAGGAGGGTCTTTAAAAGCAAGAACTACACGCTTCGTTAAATGTACGGAGCATGTACTATTATCATCGCAAATAGAAATCGAGTCCGGCAAAGTAGGAGTATGCCGAGAGATGAGATGAGATACTGCCAAAGGAAGTGCCAACCATTCCTCAAGTGCTCATTGTCACATTCGCCAAAGTGGGTACACTGGTTGTGATGCTTGAAAACAGCATTGTGACAACTCAAAGAACACTCTGGAACATTAAAGCAATGCCATATTTCAGGGAAACCTAGATTTCATTTTTTTGAGTTTGTGGGTACAATAAACTAAATAAATTTAATGAAAGAAATGTAGTTTTTGCTGCTGTCCAGGCAGTGGCAGCCATCTCATCTACATCTTCCACCAGATTATTATGGAAGCTTGTTCTTTGACTGTTCTAACCCGTGCATCCTTGAACCGGTCAATGCCTCCTGACCTCTGTTCTGGTTTACTCTTGTTGTCCTCCTGAGGTTCCCAATCGGGATCGGCCACAGCACGTTTCTGCTGGGAACACCGAGGGCTTCAATAGAAGGTCACGGGCATGAAGGCCCTGTCGCCAGAATAATTGCTAGGCTGGGAACTACCAGGACACGATGCAGGAGTTGACAGGGGATTATCCACCAACAGAGATGATGAGGAGGAGGCCAACAAGCAACTCATCGCTGTTTTCGGTAAGGTCTGCTGTGGCGAATTTTGAGCAGTTATCGGCCAGTGTCCAGTGGCTGTTATCGATCTTGGAGGTTTTTCAGTAGGAGTGACCAAGTTCCAGAGAAGTTTGTCATCTGTATCCTCGAAATCGTCTGGTACATCTGAGAGTTGGTCATCTGTGAGGTTGACATCTGGTGGATTCTATCCCACATCAACAACATGGCACCCAGGCCACAGGGTTTAACCTTTCCAGCAGCCAAGATGAGGACTTAGACGAAGGGTGTGGGGTGTCAGTATACTCATCATCGCTTCCAGGAGAAGAGATTTCTTCGTGCTCCTCCCAATCATGAATTTCCTTGAGCTGTCTCGTCAATTGGCTGGTGGCTTTGGTTTTGGCCCCAGTATTGCTTCTCAGTCTCTGAGTGTTTCTTCTTGCCATTTTGACGCTACTGGATGAGGTGTTACTGGTTTCCCCTCAACAGCGATAATGGTACTTGTTGATAGTCAATTGAATACTTGTCACAGAGTTACTCTAGGTCTAGTCACGTGACATGCATAACACATATTCATGACATCACTAGTGAGCCAGTCATGGGATTGTTAGTGGGATTGCACATGAGTTGCATGTTGATGAGATAAGCGTCTCAGCTTAGCGGATTCACTTTTGATGAAGCAGCTATGTTGCCATTACTGGGGAGTCTACTTAGGCTTCAGCAGTGAGTATAGATCACAACAACATTCATATTCCTAACGCTAGCAGGACATGTCTGATTGGACTGGAGATTACTCCGACTGACAGCGACAGTAGTCATTAGTCAGTATGCGAGTACGCAAACCTCTTGACCCATTGCCTCAGGCAATAGGAGCAATCAGCAGTGTTGTCAACCATCCCGTTTGTCCGACATCACTGTGGACGGGACAGCATGGCGGTTTCCTGTCTGTCCTGAGTCAGGATGGAACAGCGGCGATGTTGTTGAGGCCGGATGGGGATGGACGGCAGGGATGGCCAACATCCATTGATGATTTGGGAGTCATCATACATAATAGATATTCAGTTATTATAAGTACATCTCTTCACTAGCTTGACTGTGAAGCAAGATCCTTCAACATCTGCTCGATCCGAACCTGAATTCTTACTACTGATTCAGTGTCTGGAAATATAGATAAATCTATTTAAATCATGTACCGCACGCTCTACAGTTACACTATATATATTCATAGTAACTACCCAATGTCAGCCAGTGATGGTGGATGATGGCCAATGATGGTATGTTTGCTGTCCCCGGCCGTCATCGGCAGACATGCCATCATCAACTGGCCAGCTCAGAACAGATGGCCATGGCGCCATCCCATCCATCCCGCCAATATTGCCGACGGATGGGACGGTTGACCACAATGGCAACCTGGGTACTTCTTGGCCAACGAGAATAGTCTCGGCCTAAGCATGACGTGACTGAGGGAATCATGACTTCGGCTGATGATAAGAGGCCAGATGCAACCCTGTTCAGTGGCTTGAGTTATTCTGCAATGCAAGGTCAGACTCGATAGTTGATACGAGCTGATGCATCATGTTCTATGCTGGCATAGTATCGGTTGGGCGCTGATTAAATCTATGACGCGAGCCTGACAGCCTTCAAGGTGAGGCATTAATTTGCAAGAAAGCACAGCCGACTATGATCGGCCGATGTTCCAACTACTGTAACAAACAGAATCCGAGATGTCTATGTTCAAGTTCAAGCTGTCACATTGTCTGACATAATATCATGCAATGGATTACCTGATTCTTATCAGGAGCATAACGCTTTGAAACTACATTCCATGAACACAGTAACCAGCTGGGATATGTGTCATGTATCGCTGGACGCATGCGGAAATGGTATGACGTGACCATGATAACACTATCATGAGCAATGGAGTCATACTGTCGAAGTCTGGGTATACAAGCTCTCGAACACAACTATAAAGAGGTTGCATCGTTCTGGCAATGAGAAGAACATGCTCAAGCAGCAATCCACAGTCACCATTCAGATACACCAAAGACAATCTTAAAATATTATTAAGAAATCCATCTATCAAACTTTCAAAATTACTTCCCTTCTACATTCCCATGACCTGTCACTTTATGTCTGGATTCAGATTGACACAATTCCAATACGCACATCAGAAGGAAGCCAAGTCCTTCAGAGATCGGATCGTCTGTTTACAAGAGTATTGTTTAATCCACATCTCTCGAATAGTTATTCTATCGACGACTCAATGGCATGGGTTCCAAAGCACATCCGGTCTGATCTGAAGGGTTGTTACCCTTCAAAGAGTTTGCTGAAGAGCATTTGTTTCTGGGAGAGGTGTAATCTATACGTATGGAAGAAACATCAACACTTGGGAACGTGTTGATCTGGTACCTCTTGAAGAAGCTCAAGAGGTTGAGTCTTAGGTTAAGACGAGGAAAGAAAGAGTTTCTTAGATAGGTGGCTGTACTTAATTCAATAATTGTTGTATTAGTTTCAGGGATTAAGAACCCCCATAACAGAATAATATTTTAAGTACTCTACACTGTTATCTGAAGATTGAGAATTGTTATGACACAGGAGTTAATAGAGTTATATCAACAACTCTATAAAACAGGAGTTTCCTTTTATCAATTACCAGGTGACCCTCAGTTACACATCATCACTATACCAAGTCCAGTACTCTATCATATTTATCAGTTTGGATTGCCTGGCCTGCAAAGATAATCTCTGTGGTATATATTTGGGAAAACAGTACTGTCCACAGCATTGGACAAGATGTTTGTGCTCCTGCGTTCGCTGTCAGTGGAAACGAATTGTGAACAGCAACTCCTTGAGGAATTGCCAGCTTTGCGACTTTTTATCTGAGTGTTATACCTTCAAATACATAGAATGGGTTATCAATCAGTCAGCATTTGTACTATAACACTATTGTGTGGATCGATGTCCCACAAAGCACTGTCCTCACCGCAATGAAACTAATATTGAAGAATTGATCTACGATCAACTAATTGATAATGTCGATCCCAAGGAGAAGATTGACATACATGAGCAAGGCGCTAACACCAAGCAGCTCATGGGTGGAGAAACCTCAATCACCCGTAGCAAAGGACATTCATGAATGGTGTCAGGAATATCAAAGAAAAATAGAAGCAGCTCGAAGGGAGTGCTTCTTGATAAAACACCAGGAGGAACCAGAGGAAACCGAAGTTGGACAAGGAGAAATAGCAATGAACGAAGCCAGCTCCGACTTGGTTTAGCTTCTTTTGTCAGATCTCGCTCAGCAAGTCATTGATGTTGTTCAGGCATGCAATGACGACGAGGAAGTTCTCGAAGACAAGTTTGATTGGGTTAAAAGCAATAACGAAATTGTGGAGACACGTCTAAGAACTGACAGTCAGCGGATTGATTCTGAAGTATCTGGAGTAGGATCTCAGATACACCTACAACAGGCAGTACTACAGGAGTTACGGACTGGAATATGCATTCTTCAGTCATAGGATAATCAGATCGTGGAAGAAGCATCTACTATCTTCCCAGCATACCATTCAGAACTCCCAGTAATAGGCAAAAGAGTTCCCGATAATACAGTGCAAATCCTTGTGGTTCAAGGAACAAATGCTAGCATCCGGAAACTATCAATGAGTGATCAAAGCAAATTGAGGACATCAATAGAATTGTATCTTCGATAGTTAAGTCCTTGGAAGAAATTCCGTCAAAAAAGGCATTACACGATTATGCTGCAAGGATGGAACATCAGGTAAAACAAAAACAAGATGTTAACAGAGGGTTGACTATGGCTATGGAAGGTTATAAGGTTTCAGAATCATCCAATTTCCGAAGCAATTTCAACCTTGGATAACCACGACATTCAGAATATATTCATCCACAGAGACAGGAATATTTTCTTTGAGGAGCATTGATCTCTAGTTTGAGATGTACGAATAGTGCTTTGACATGGCTCGGAAGAATGAGAGGAGGAGAAGGTAGTGACCATAACTCCGATAATGGAAATGATGCTGGCAATGCCAAAAATGAGGAAGCTGGAGGAGCTGGAGGATCTGGAGGAGCCGGAGGAACCGGATGAGCACCCCTTCCAGGACCAGATCCTCCATTATCAGATCATGGAGATCCCCGAGGCCGAAGGACATGCCACGAGGAGAGGAGAATTAAGGAATTGGAATTTGCGAAACCGATAAAGATGAACGAACCGCAAAGGTTTGAAGGAAACCTATGGGAAGATTTTGATACCTTGTGGTTAACCATGCATGTTTATATTAAAGATCTACCTGAGAGATTTCCAAAGGATAAAAGAAGCATAGACTGGATTGGATCCCTGATGGATAAGTATGCAGTGGCATGGCATATCCAATGGATTATGGGAACGTTGTCGGGGTTACATCCAAAATCGTTACCAGGTTAGGTCAATGGACTGAAATTACCATTTTAAGACTAAGAAGCAAGAGACAAAGCATACACCCAACTTGAGAAACTTAAATACAACGGATGTATTAGGGATATGTTCACTCAAATTCAGATTCACAATCATAAGGCCTTGGAAACTGGAGCAGCACTGAAAAAGTTGATACTGGAATGGTTACAACAGAAAATTTTGGAACAAATGCATACGATCGACCTCACAGGGAAAAGTGACGCTGAAATGATTGACATTATTACTAGGGCTGGAAGAACAGCAGAAAACTGGGATGAAGCCAAGAAGAGTCTAGGACCTAAAAAGGCTTTCCCAGAAAAATCGACTCAACAGAATAGACCCTTCAAAAAAAACTTCCAAAGGAGCAAGTTTAAACAGAAGGATTCAAGACCTGCCAAAGTCGGAAAATCATATAAGACCACAAATACGTCGCGAAAAATGTATGCATAACTGACTGATAGTATTGATAAATCCGAGCTCAATAGAACAACGGCAGCCAGAGAATTTCAGCACTGTGCATGGCCAGCAGATCGAAAAGGAGCTCCCAACACCATGGATTGTTATTGTTGGAACAGAACGGAAAAAGGAATGGCCCCTTTTCCTAAGGCAAAGGAATATCAAAAGCTGAAGATAGGAGCCTATGATATTGACAAGGTATCCTATGTGAATTTAGATACAACGGATGAAGATTCCGATGAAGATTCGGATGGAGAGGATGGAAACGTGGTTGAGGAAAGGTCGGAAACGCAAAGCGAGGAAGGTGGTGAGGAACAGGAAAGTATGGAAAGAATTGTTGCGATTTGGATGGTGAATAAGCACCATTAAGCTGAAGGATCGAAAATTAATGATTTAACACACAGAAACCACGCTTTGAAAGATCTTATTTCGTTTTGTTATTTATCTTTCCTCTGAGGATGATCGGAAGATCAAAACTGCTGGCCGGTAAGGAAATATGTCACAATGCCACTACAACAATTACAACTTTATTACAACAACTATACCTTACCAATTGACCTGTTATGGTCATGCTATTGTCAAAAGGATAGCGATGTCGAAAAGAACAGCCATCAATTACTTGGTTGAAGAAATCAAAAACCCAACATATCATCAGATTATCTCTTTTACGACACTGCCAGAAAGGAGGGAACAATTGGACAAATGTCAACAACAAAAATCGGGAAAAAACCAGTTTCTCAGTTCTTTTTGGACTTTGATAATAATTATTTCCCTTTGTGCTGTATGCTTAATCTAGGAATCACTTCATTCGTTATTTCACCAGAAGCAGCAAAAGAATTTCAAATACCAGTGGTTAAAAGAACCAAGAGAGTCAAAACGGCAGATATTACAAGTGGAGATATAACTACCAAATAAATATATCCAATACCTTTAGGATTGTCCTTTGGTAATCATGGATCATACGATGAAACAATCATACCTTCGAGGTCATGAAAAGATCTACGGACCATGATACGCTCATTCCGGCCTGGTAATTGGAAAGACATAAGGCTCAAGGAGTAACCACAAGTCATTTACAATTTGTTCATTGTAATAACAAGAGTTACAGTCATGGCAAAATACACCCACAATATGCGATTACCTAAGACAAGCGAGTAGTTTCAAAACCGGAAGTGATAAATATCAGAGCAATAGTTTGCAATAACCCTTCGATTGCAGAAGAACTACGTTCCAATTACCACAAGTACCTGTTGGTATTCGATCGGGAACATTCGGCTAGGTCAGCTGAAAACACAGGATGCAATCATACGATCGAACTGATTGATGCCAAAGATACACTTCGCATGGGGCCTATATATCAATTATCCCAGGATGATGAAAAGATTCTAATCCAATACCTGCAGAAAATGATAAAAGATGGAAAAATATGACCATCTAGCAGTTCAGTCAGAAGTCCAATACTGTTCGTTCCGAAACCCAACAGGAAAGGAGTCTGACTGTGTGAGGATTACAGCCACCTTAACGATCCCATGAAAAAGGATAAAACTTTGCAACCCATTATGGAGGAATTACAAAGTCGTGTAAAAGGAGCCACAGATATTACCAAGATTGATATAAAAGCAGAATTTCATTTAATAGGAATGGCTCTCGGTCATGAAAATTTTACAGCTTTCAGATCCAAGTTTGGACTACATGATTATATGGTAATGCCATTCAGATTAACCAACACAACAGCTGCATTGCAACGAGAAATAAACCGGATATTACGACCATTGCTAGGCATTGAACTAGTAATCAACACCAAGGAAGACATTGATAAGGACAGTGGAATGGTAGTATTGGGTGATATTGACCATAATTTGATAGCCATGAAAGAATCAATGGATAAGAATCGAACACAAGTTTTGAAAGTATTTCAACCACTTATGGACAACCATAAGTGTGTTGAAATCGACAAGTGCATGTTCGACGCAACTGAAGTACCATTTTAGAGGTTTTTAGTTAGCGGATCTGGATTAAGAATGGATCCGGATAAAGCTAAAGCCATTGTCAACTAGCCAAGGCCAACCAACCAAAAAGAGGTACAACAACTGCTAGGACTATGGAACTTCTTTAGAAGATTTGTACCGTCATTTGCATCAATAGTTGCTCCGATAACCGATCTATTGAGACGAAATACAATGCTCTATCACTGGGGGGGAAGCTCAGGAAGCGGTCTTTTTGAAGATTACGATACTTTTTACATCTGGAGAAACAGCACTACTTAAATATTGTGACGCGGAAAGTCCAGCGTTGTTTGAAGCAGATGCGGCAGATTTTTCCATCGCAGGAATGTTATGGCAAAAGTTCAAAGATAATAACATACATCATATTGGTTTCTTATCTTGCAAACTTTCAGAAGCTGAATTCAATCATGATGTATACAAAATGGAATGGTGACTATTGTTTATTCATTGAAGAAATGCAGACATTTCTTACAAAGAGCTCTACATAAGACGATAATATACACAGTCCATCAAACAGTGTTAAGAAAGGAACAGTGGTTAGAAGTAGGAGGAATGCAATGCGAGGACGAAAAATACGACTCCATCAACATTGCGGCAATCGATATAGATCTATTACCTCCAGAAGAAACGGAATGGATTAAGGAAAAAGCATTGATCGATGACAAATACAGAGAGATATGCAAACAACTTCCATCCAGAGGAAACGTTGATACAGAATATGAAATTCAAGCCAATCCATTATGCTGGAAAAATGGAGTCTATGAACCAGAGGGTATAAGAATCAGGATCATGCAGTCAGAACACAACTCGAAAATAGCAGGACATGTTGCGAGAGAACATACATTGGAGTTAATCAACCGAAATTTTTACTGGCCAAATATGGAACTGGATATTTGCAAATACTGCAACCAATGCGACAATTGTCTGAGAACTAAGCATCCTAGACACGCAAAACATGGTCTATTACATCCGCTAGAGTTAGCATGTATACCATGGTCAGATAACAGTACTGACGTTATCACTGATCTACTGGAGTCTGAAGGGGCATCAATAATATTGGTAGTAGGTGATCACAATACTGAAATGGCTCATTTTATTCGTATAGAGAAACAGGATTCACCAATGTTAGCACGAGCATACTTGGAGAATGTATGGAAGTATCATGGGTTCCCAGGAGATGTTGTATCGGACTGAGACCGAACTCTTACAGGTCAATACTTTACAGACTCGTATAAGTTTCTGGGGATCAAAAGGAGTATGAGCGCAGCTTTCCATCTGCAAACAGACACCCAGACTGAATGAATCAATCAGGTAATCGAAGCCTATCCATGTTCATGCTGCAACTACAAGCAAAATAATTGGGCTTCGATGTTAGCTATGGCCGAATATGCGTACAACAACTCATTGCGCTTCGCAACAAGGATGTCACCATTCTTTGAGAATTTCATATTTGAACCCCAAACGAAGTGGCCTACGGAGGTGCAATTTAGAAATCCAGCTTCCAAGTTATACAGACACTATATGCAGTCAGTCCATAGTAAGTTAAGCAATCAACTCAAGTTGTCAATTGAGCCTATAAAGAAATATTACGACAACAAGAGAAAGTCTATTCAATCTTTTGAAAAGCAAGAATTGGTAATGATGAACAGAAAGAATATATGGACAAAGCATCAGTGCAAGAAACTAGACGATAAGATGTACAGACCTTTCGGAGTTGAGATAGTTGGAAGCAATCAACGATATTGCCAGTTGAAGTTACCTGAAACAGGGAAGATACACCTGACTTTCAACATTGAATTATTAGAACCATATCGATGGACAGATCCCCAGAAGCAGGTGGTGGGGTTCGAAGCAGATGATGCCGAATGGTTAATGGAATTGGAAATCCTGAGCGGACCATCCAATGATGATCCACCACAACACTGTTTCCTAGTAAAATGGAAGGGATATTCACAGGATGAAAATAGGCGGGAAAAATATCAAAATGTGGAGGACTGTGCTATCGATTTATGGAAGGAGTTTTAAGAGAAACATCCTACAGTAGAAAGAGAGGGAAGGTACGGTAAGAGAAACAAGAAGTGGATATATTTTCATTGTTTTATATTATGATTTATTTCTTTGGGGCATTGAGTGGTATCTTTTGCATTTCTACTTATTCTGATGGAGCACTGTTGTGGTCGCTGGTCCTAGGGAAGGGGATGATGTTAGGGGTTTCCCCTTAACAGCGATAATGGTACCTGTTGATAGTCAATTGAATACTTGTCGCAGAGTTACTCTAGGTCTGGTCACCTGACATGCATAACTTCTATTCCTGACATAACATGTTAGCCAGTCATGTGATCTGTACCGGGATTAAAAATGAGTCGCATGTCGATTGGAGAAGCATCTCAACTTAGCAGATTCACTTTTGATGAAGCAGCTATGTCACCGTTACTGGGGAGTCTACTTAGGCTTCAGCAGTGCACATAGTTTCCAACCACATTCATATTCCTAACGCTAGTGGGACATATCTGATTGGACTGGAGATTACTCCCACTCACAGACACAGGAGTTGATAGTCAATGTGCGAGTACGCGGAACCCCTGACCTATTGCCTCAGGCGATAGGGGCAATCAGAGTACTCCCTGGCCAAAGGGAATAGTCTCGGCTTAAGCATGACATGACTGTGGGCATTATGAGGTTGGCAGATGATAAGAGGCCGGAAGGAACACTGCTCATTGGTGTGAGTCAGTATGCATTGCAATGTCACACTTGGTAGTAAATCTGAGTTGACGCATCATGGTCTACATTGGCATAGTATCAGTTGGTCACCGATTATATCCATGACGCAAGCCAAATATCCTTTAAGGTGAGGCGTGAGTTTGCAATAAAGCAGTGCCGACTATGCTCGGCTGATGTTCCAACTACTATAACAAACAGAATGCGAGATGTCTAAGTTCAAGTTCAATCTGTCACATTGTCTGACTTGATATCATGCAATGGATAGCCTAGTTCTTATCAGGAGCGTTACGCTTTGTAACCACATTGTATGAACACGTTAACCAAGTAGGATACGTGGCACTTATCACCTGGCACATGCTGAAATGGTATGATGCGACCGTGATAACGCTATCATGAGCAATGGAGTCATAATGTTGAAGTGTGGTTGTACAAGCCCTCAAACACGACTACATAGTGATCGCATTGTTCCAGCAATGAGAAGCCCAAGCACATGCAGCAATCCACAGTCAACATTCAGATACACCAAAGACAATCTTAAAATATTATTAAGAACTCTATCTATCAAACTTTCAAAATTACTTCCCTTCTACATTCCCGTGACTTGTCACTTTATGTCTGGATTCAGAATGACACAATTGCAATACACACATCAGAAGAAAGGTGGGTCCTTCTGAGATCTGATTTCCTGTTGACAAGAGCATCGTGTAATCCAGATGTCTCGAATGGTCATTCTATACATGGAACTTGAAGGCATCAGTTACGAAGTACATAGGTTCTTCTCGACGGAATTGGAACACTTCGAAGAGTTTTCCGAATAGCCTTGTTTTCCGTTAGAGGAGTAATCTATATGTAGGGACAATACTTCAGCACTTGGGAAAGTGTTGATCTGGTAGCTCTTGAAGAAGGTCAAGAGGTTGAGTCATAGGATAAGTTGAGGAAAGAAAGAGTTTCTTAGATAGGCGGCTGTACTTAATACAATAAATGTTGAATTAGTTTCCGGGATTAAGAGCCCCTGTAACATGGGATGTATTGAAAGAATAGCAAAAGAGGTAGGAGGAAGAAGGGAGAGTGTCCTGCAGAGTGTGCTTGTCATAGTATATGTATCTAGTTGGGGTCCGGACCTTCCTCATAAGTAAGTGATTCTCCATTATATTCCCCTAGATGACGATTTTGATCTTGATCTCTATAACCGCAATTTTACTATACAAACACTTTGTTCTCTGAAACCTTAATCCTGCAGGATGATGATCTTGATCTAGGTCTCTATAACTGAAATTCTACCAGGCGAACACTTAGATCTCGGTAACCATAATCCTGCTGGATGGACATTTTCATCTAGATCTCTATAACTGTAATTCTCATCCCTGTAACTTTGTTCCCACTAGACAAACACAGTGATTCAGATCTCTCCAACTTTGTTCCCACTGGACGAAGACTATAATCCACATCTCCATATCCTAAATCCTGCTGGGCGAACACTTGGATCTCCAACACTTTGTACCTGCTGGACGATGACTTTGATCCAGATCTCCATCACCTAACTTCCGCTAGACAAGCTTGATCTAGATCTCGATAATCTTATTTCCACCGGATTAGCCTCACAGGCTACTGGTAGTGATACACGAACCATTGGATAACAATAGGACAAAATCAATACAGAAGCAATACAATATACAGGTAGGATAAGGAATTCCACGTGATGATATCCAAAAAACAGTAAACAAGTAATCAAAAGAAAGTAGGTAACGGAATCCCATGCAAATAACATATAAACAACCCTATGATACTTGACGGGCAGGATACCCAAACAAAAACCCACAAAATACCTTCCAAATGTCATATAAAGTGGCCCTTGATACCTGACCAGCGGAAATGCAAATCAAAGCCCATGGAATACCATCCAATGATATTAACCCCAAAGATGCATGATCCAATTCAAAAACCCACTGTCTATACGACTAGCCAGAGGATGTTCATCAGCCAGGTGAATGCTGTTGACTGCAGTCTGCAAAGAATCCACCAAACTGAGGCCAGAAGCCTATCTCCATCAGCATCGGGCGTGGCATGCAGCAACACAATGAGGACCTGATTCAGAATATCATCATTGCAGGTAAGTTTGAGCTAAGTTGAGATGTTCTCGTCCCACTCGATGAAGACCATTTTCTTTTGAAGCAAGGACCGTGGAAGCCCACTGGACTTAGATATTAGGGCAACTTACCTCCTACCAGGCTGGCATGATGGACTCAAATCTTGCAACTTTGGCCCCCGAATAGTCCCATGTGACCACTGGAAATCCAGAATCCAGATAGTATCCTCATCATCACAGGGGTATCTCACACAATTGGCAACAAAAATCACTCTGGGGTGCCAGATCGGCCACCTTTGTGCCACCCATTTTGCTGGTGGGCTGTGATCATCCAAAGCTTGCAACCCACCAGCATACAATCCACCCAAGGTGTCTGCCACGCGAGGAGAGCGAACAGGAAGAGGGCAGACCGGAAGAGGGTAAACTGCAAGAGGGCAAACCACAAGAGGGCAAACCACAAGAGGGCAAACCACAAGAGGGCAAACCACAAGAGGGCAAACCACAAGATGGCAAACTGGAAGAGGGTACACCGGAAGAGGGCAAACTGGAAGAAGGCAAACCAGCAGCGGGCACACCGCAAGAGGGCAAACCAGAAGAGGCCAAACCAGAAGAGGCCAAACCAGAAGATCACAAACAGGAGGAGGGCAAACCAGAGGACTTGCAATGATGAGAGGGCAAACCCCAGGAGTAGGATCAGCGATGGGAGTAGGATCGGCCACGGGAGTAGGATTGGCCACCGGTGTAGGATCACCTGCGGGAGTGCAAATTGGAGAGTCTGGTGTCAATGGTTCGGGTTGTCCAGAGGATCCCGGTTGTCCTGAGGGTCCCAGTTGTCCAGTAGGTCCAGAGGATGTTGTTTTCTTAGGGGTTGGCCTGGGGGTGTCATCAGTCCTTTTTCTTCTCCGCTGGCTCTTTTTGGCCCACTCCTCCAAGATCTGCATCAGTGCTGACCAGACAGCATCCTCCCCACATTGACCATTCAAACATTTGCTACTTCTTCTTTTGCCTCCATGCTTCAACACGCAATGGAACCATGCTCATATGGCAAATCCAAAGAGAGCCTCATCAGTCTCCGTCCAGAAGTGTGCTGACCCCAAGGGATTCTGCTTTGTGCTTCCAACTTTCCAGCATTCCAGCACTCGATATTGGTCCTTGGCATGCTTCCAGGCTGCACCCTGTTGTGCAGACACATCTGCAGACGGCCTCCGGACTACGAGCCATGATGATGACACTTCCATGGTTGGGAGTGTGCGTAGTGTTGTTGTCTAGACCATCAGTTTCATTAGATTGGCTAGATTCTGGATAGAGGACTTACATGTTCCGTTCCCAACTGTTTTTGACAGCACAAGGGCAACCACTCAACGGCTCTGGTGTCATTGTCCTTGGACGGAATGTCATCCTCCGCGCCACATTGATCTGGCCTAACAGGTTACTTTCCTCTACCGCTGTTGGCTGCATTGTCTGGCCCACCACCATTCGAATGGCCATTGCTGTCGTCAACATCTTCATCATCACAAAGATCACGCTTCCGAAGCGCCATGTGCTATTCCATATCTTCCAGCCACTGGCGACCCAGTGTCTCCACCGCACAACAGACGAGATCCTCTCCACACCTAAGGAACACCATGTCATTGATGTCTTCCCAAGTAGTTGCTCAAGAGTAGATCTCAGCTACCGCGGCAAATAGAGGGCTATGTTGTGAGAACGTAATCAGGGCCTCCGTCATGTCTTCATGGAACCATTCTGTGCTCTCAGCAGTGGTGATGATTGAGAGTACCCTGGTATTGTACCATATTTCTGGAATGTACAGTTGGCAGGTTTTCAACAATCCTTCGTCGACTACAAGGATGGCTTCTGCCGTAGCTTGATGCATGGTATATTGATTGTCTCTTCCCAGAGACCAGTATCCCTATACGGAGGTCAGGTCCATTCCTCTAGATGCCCAATAATACTAATTAGGTAACCATCCACTTTTGCCCAGCTGATATAGAGCATCTAATCATCGTCCTGATCCATGTCATCCACGTCCTCATCATCCTTGTCCTCATCTATCTCCACCACTGGCTGATTGGCCTTCAGCTCATGCATGAACTGCTTCTCCTGCTCTACATTGCTCTCACTATCATCGGAGATGGTAATTGCATTCATTACTTTCAGCCTCTGGATATTGATCGAGCCCCCAGTTTTGACTACTGTTAGCAACAGGTCGAGGTAACCCGCCAGCTGTCAGGGTTGGGACCGCAAAAACGGGCCAGTTCAGTTCCAGACCAGTCTGGAAACCCAACCCGCTGCTTCTTGGCTGGCCAAACCCCGACTCGTACCCATCAACCCACGGGGTTTGCCAGGTTTGGCTTTACCTGTCAGTCGCAATCTCCGGTTCTGCATTTGTTGTTCTAGTTATGGTCGCATTCAGATATTCTATGGTTAATCGCAAAATATTGACAATGGTACATCATTGTCTTTTTTGGTTGCATTGGCCGCCTTTATAATCAAAAAAAGGAGAGACACGCTCCCTGTGCCATCCTGGAAATGAGCGTTCATGGAGCGTCAACAATTTTTGGTCTTGCATCTGGGGTGATCTGAGTGGCAATTGGTTGCAGATAGTTATAAATGGGGTATTGGCTGCGTTTATAGGCAAAAGTGGAAGCGACATGCTCCCTGCCCCATCATGAAAATCAGCATCGACGGAGCGTCAACGATTTTTGGTCTCGCATCTTGGGTAATCTATGTGGCACTTGATCGCAGACCCTTCTCAAGGAGAGGTTGGCAGCCTCTCTAGGCAGATGAGCAAGTGACATTCTCGGGACAGCCTCCCAGACAGTAACAACTTACTTAATTTACAATGCTGCAATGCAGAGGGTGTGAGCATTTTAGCCTATAAAAGCGGTCAAAACTTTGAATAGAGACATCAATGGCTGCATTAGGCTTTGATTACCGATGATGAAAGCCCAAAAATTGTTGACAGTGCATTGACGCTCATTTTCATGATAGGGCAAGGAGCGTGTCACTATCGGTTTTGCCTCTAAAGGAGGCCAATACTTTGATTATGTATAACAACGACCAAGTCACTTTTCAATTACCTGACTTACAAGACCAAAAATTGTTGACGCTCTGTAGACGCTCATTTTCAGAATGGGGCAGGGAGGGTGTCACTCTCTCTTTTGCCCATACAGGCAACCTATATCTCATTTATGACTATCTGCAACCAATTGCCACTCAGATTACCCAAGATGCAACACCAAAGATTGTTGACACACCGTTGACTCTCATTTTGCCACGGGCGTATCTGCAATTTGCAATCATTTGGTTTGGCATACTATATCATTCACAGTGTTTGAGCAGCCTTTCTATCCTCTTCATGTACTTTCTCCTTGATCACTACATTCTTTTTTAATAATACAGATAAATATATCCTTGAATGTATACTTTAAAGGGTCCGCTAATTGAATATCATAATACACTCAAAAATCCGATTCCTTTCTATCACTGCTCGTCTTCACTTGCAGGTGCACTCAATAAGCTGTTGCCGTCTGCAAAATGGATGTCAGCTGCATTTCCACACAGCAGATAGTGTACTAACCGGTGGATGTTCCTTCATCAGTCAGTGAATCTAGAATACAATCTTTATCGCACTTGCAATCCTTGGCATATGCATCAAGATTGAAAAATTGAGAGCTGGAAAGTGGAGTATGTATATACACTTATCCGGGTGGCACACCTTCAATTTCTGAACCGTGAGCTCCCTCATTGTCACCAGGTGGAACAGGTGGCATTCCAGGCGGACGTGGCTTAGGTTCGAGTGTTGGCTATCTGAGTCGGTCTGGTGGAGGTGCACCTGTGCCTTTGTGCCTCCAGCATGTCTGCAGATTCTGTACTGTGCCATTTTGGCAAGGAAGGAAGCAGTCCATGTGATTTTCATGAAGCATAGCCGGGTGTCTTACCATCGCAGCCTTCACATTTTTATACCCAGGAAAACCAACTCCCCAGTTCGTCTCTTCTCTGACTTCGGCGCGAGATTTGTTCATCAGGTATTGCGTTTCCTGTATTGCGGCACGTGAAACCCTCCTTTAGCCATTTTGCCCATATTCAACACAAGGCGCATGTCAGACTGTTCTAACTGTACCCAACCTCCTTGCCTTGCCATAGTCGCAGACATATTGAAAACCTACATGAATTTAGTTGCTGCGTTTACGTATGAGATTCGCCTATTACCTCTACCATATATGCTTCGATAGAATCCTCTAACGTGTTTGAAGCCAGCTTCGTCCACTCTCAGGGACACATATCACGAAATTTGTGTGCCAACATCTCAGAGCTGACAACATCGTGATGTTCGATTTCATGGACTTCATGGACATATGCCGTTGTCGACCATGGAGGTTTCTCATTGCGGACTGCGGTCAATTGATCACGTAGCGCTCTACCTAAACCAGCAGTATATTATATCGTTAGTTGACGGCCGTCTACCTCGGTATGGATGAACTCACATCCGATCGCGTGCTGCTTCTTATTTATGCTGCTTCCAGCTTGATGCACCATTGTCAATTGTGCGTCCTTGGTCATATATTCGGTGGCTGCATTATCAGTGTCGTCCTGGACTACCTGGTGTCTGTGTTGTGGTTGTGTCTCAGCAGGTGGTGTATTGGATGAATCGCCTGTCGTTCTGCTTGATTCCGATCCACTTGCACCTTGCTGAGGTGTTTGTGGAGTCATGATTTGCTGGTGTGGAAAAGAAGAGGAAGATGATAACGAAGAGAAGTGGGAAGTCCTGAGGAAGATGATAACGAAAAGAAGTGGGAAGTCCTGAGGAATATATAGTTAGCTTCAAGTCAAAATGGATTGAGTAACAGCCAACTTCCACATTCTACTGAAGATAAATCCTGCTACATATAGCTGCGGGTTGTACGGGTTTCCAACCGTATTGGGATTTGCACCAAGTCGGTCCCATGTTCTGTGTGGGTTCAAAGGTATAAAAAGATTCAAACGACCGCCGAAATCTCATGTGTGTGAGATATCAACAGCACATTCCTCAACGGAAAGGACGTCTGCTGATGTTTGTCTCAAGATATCCCCAGGATGTTACAGGAAACAGATGCTAAACATCATGTAATGTTGTACGGTTAGGATTGCTATTCCCAATGTAGTGACAGTCAAAACGCAGATTTTGCTTTGTTCAAGTCGATTAAGTGTACCAACCTTGACAATTAAGACGCATCTAGCCTCCATGAGGTCCATATCTTGCAACATCCAACATCTCGCCCATCAACACAGTCAACACAAAATACAATGGTCAATGCTCCGAAATAGAACCTTTCGCCACTGCCGGCCTGCCAATATGGCAAATTGACAACGTGCTCCACACCATGATGTCATCACACGAATCTCGGCAAGAGCAGCTTGGAAACAGCGAGGGTCCGAGCCCTTGAAGCATTGCGCAGCTTGCTATCTAAAAAGACGCTTACAGTGGCAAAACGACGAGAAATGCACTTTTTTAAGCAACGAAAACAAAGAAAAATGGATCCAGGATCATGTGCATAGAGAGAGCGCTGGGGCAAGAAAGCGAGGTCAAGATGTAGAGACAGTGATTAAGCAGGAGCAGGAAGAGATGCAAAATGCTGAAAAGGTGGGATTGACAACCAGAAAGCCCAAAGCAACTTTTGAGCAGATGTTGAATGCCATCGGAGATAGTCTGAGCAATCTTGCAAGTTCCGACAATGGGGAGGATGGGGAAGACGAGGATCATCCTGAAGACGATACAGAGCTGGGCAAGCTGAGCGCAGATGACAAACCCGGCTGGGTGATGGGCACAATCTCCTAACCGGTAGAGTATCGCATGTAGAGGTTTCGGCAAACCCAGATGAAGCTTCCCAAATTGACCCAACCAGGATGGGGAGACGCGGCCACCTAATTCTGTCAGAGAGATCAGAAGTACTTGACAACAGAATTGAAGGTCCCGGCAGTTGTTCAACTGCAAACAGCAGATGATGCAGCCGCATCTGCACCGACAACATTTGGAGAGCTTATGGAGCAACTTGATTGCGTCCCCGGAAGATCGCAAATGCCGCAAGTGACTTCTCAACCAGGAAGTGGTCATATGAGCCTAGGTTCCCGGAAACCACAGTCACACAAGTGCATTGCATCTCTCCCGCCTGTCACAGCCCGCAATTTGTCACCGACTAAGAAATCAAAGCCTGTTGAACCCAGAAGCTGTTATTCCTGCATATAGCATCCCTAGCTAATTACCAGATAGAAATCAGATTCGGACGAAGAAATGGTGACAGCTCCTGCGTTGCAGGAGGTGTAAATAGGCAAATTGCCATTTTTGACGCTGTTTCTTTGGGAAAAGCAATTCATATACCTATTTTGCTACATGTCAGCTTTTGCTTAATTCCAGCGAACAAATTGTGAGACATGGTAATTGGTCTGTGCATGTGCAAGGGTCGGATGGGCCATGCAAAAGTTCTAGACTCCAAATCACGTTGATTGACAACCAATGAACTTGATATCATCCTGCCTGTTACTGTTAAGTCAGAAAGCTAATACTAAATTAGAGACAAAATTCACTAACAATATGTAAGTCAGTGATGTCATACGACTAAATGATGGAGGGGTCAAAGGGCAATGTGAAGTGGAATGAATGACGACCATCATGCTGTCTTTGTTCATCCATCCAACTGCACAACTCTCGGCACAGACTGGGTACACATGGTCGAGAGGTTGAAAATTGTTTATCGTACATCGTGGAATTCGAGGAGAATGAGCTGGATGAGGAAAGGTGAGGAAGTCGGGCTATATATATCAGGACCTAGTGTATGGATCTACATGCGGTAAATTGTCGGCCAAAAGCACTGTAATGTGATACGCCTACGTCATTTATGGCTGAGATAACCTGTATCGTTGTGGACCAGAAATTGAGAGGCCTCGAAGGTTTTGAATGCAAATGTTGATACATAGAAACATTATATTGGCTGCCAATAATGACTATGTGCATTTTAGCATACAATTGGAGGTCATCCAATGACTGTAAGTATGTAATTAAGGTGAGCGTCAAGGGAGTGTCAATGATTTTAAGTCTTACACTTTCGGCAATCAAAAGGCTGCTGTCACATCCTTCCAAAGTGATTGTTTTGGCCATTTTTATAGGTAAAATGGAAACTGACATCCTCACTGCCCCATCCTGGAAATGAGCGTCAGCGATGTGTCAACGATTTTTGGTCTTCTGAGTCTGACAATAAAAACAAGACTTTGTCGCTGTGACACATAATCAAAGTAATTGCTGCCTTTACAGCCAAAAATGCTGGCGATGACATCACTACTATCTCCAAAAAATAATCATCAACGCAGCATCAACGATTTTTGTTCTTGCATCTTGGTTAATCATAGTGCTGTGCAACGACATCAAGCTATAATCGAAGTATTGGCCGCCTTTATGGGCAAAAATCATTTTCACAATGTCGCTACTACCTCCTAAAAATGTGTGTCAAAGGTGCGTCAACAATTTTCGGTCTTGCATCTTGGATAATCCAATGGTAATGCAACCTCTTTAACCCATAAGCATAACATTGGCCACCTTTATGGGCAAAAATGCTAGGGATGATATTGCTACTATCTACTAAAAAGAAGCATCGACGGAGCATCAACAATTTCTGCTGTTGCATCTTGGATACTCTATGTGATGTGGAACAGGGTTAACCCATAATCACCGTATCGGCCGCCTCTATGGTTGAAAATACTAGTGAAGATAGCACGTCCACCTCCTATAATTGAGCGCCCAGGGAGCGTCAACAGTGTTTGTGGGGGCTCATTAAGCTACATAGCAACGAACTGCACTGCATTGTTCCTAAATTGAGTTCTAAATGGTCAGTCTTTTCAATATGTCCTTGTATACAACTTCACAAATATGCATGCAATGTCTCACAGGTCTGACTTTTTTTTGCTTGTACCTCTAGAGTCAATATTTAAGAACCAGCTTCCACTGTACTGTAATGTAACTTTTGACAGTCTCTCAAGTGAAAATATCCAGTTTTCAAATTCCTACCACCATGTCGGATTCAAAATCATTGAATACTGTGTGGTGAGAGGTTATGATATCGTCCAAAAATGAACGAGTCATTATTCGCGATTTGAGCGACCTTACTTAACTAATCACATTTGATGTTTGGTGGGCTTTGATGAATGTTGGCTCGAAGGGTCCTAATGCTTGTAATGATTCTAGTCATGCACCTTCGTGGTGGCAGCCATGCACCTGATTTGCATCCCCGGTACCAGATACTACTATGTCAAATATACTCCCGACCTAGTCATGATCAATCGTTTCTGGCCCAATCCACCAGAAGCTGAAGGAGACATGCAGACTGACGATGACAATGCTAGGCCAGAGGAATACCGCAGGAACCGAAATACCACTGTTGTTGACGATGACAAAGAGGACAAAGAAGAGGAGGTTGAGGTGGATGCAGAGGAGGAGGATCACGAAGAGTAGCAGATTGGAAGGTCTCCACCGGGCATCAGGTGTTCTATTGCTCCGACGCTCCCACATTTCATGGCTCATCTGATTCAATCCTGCCAGAGGTAACAGGCCTCCGACTCACCTGTGATCCATAGCTCCATATGTAGAAATTACTTGACCAGAGGGATCAGTCCTGGCTCTCCCAGGATCCATCGCTTGATAGGTAGAAAATTCTTGACCTGAGGCAGTGGTCCTGGCTCTCCCGCAATCCATAGCCCGATATATTGAAAATACTTGACCAGAGGCATCATTCCTCCAGCTCTCCCATGTTCCATAGCATTACATGTCAAGAAAAACTGGCGCCAGGCATCAGGCCTCTTGCTCTCCCGAGTCTCATGGAATCTAGCGCAATTTCTAGTCATCATGTACAATTGATATAATACTGTCCACATTCATGTGCAAGTCCATAGGACCTCATAGTGCCACGTGTCAAATATGCTATGGATTACTGGCCCACAAAGAGCTTCTCTATGAGTTACATGTTGCGTAAGGTCATTTTTCCCAGTGTTAATATCTACTGCTGTGAATATGTATCCTGACCTGTAACTGTAAATATGGCTGTGTAACTGTTACTGTATATATATCTGCCATTGTGTATCTGCCACTGTGACTGCTGTGTTGTAAATCAATGGCTTTATCTGCCACAATATATCTGCTGCTGTTTATCCAAAGCTGCTTTATGCCAGTATCTATCTTATACCAGTATCTGCCACTGTGTATCTGCTGCTGTGTATCTGCCACTGTGAATCTGCCACGGTGTATCTACAGCTGTGGATCTGCCGCTATTTATCTACCACTGTGTATCTGCCACTGTATCTGCTGTATTATATATTTGCCACAGTATCTGCTACTGTATATCAACCCCTGCGACTGCCATATTGTATATCCACTGCTGTATCTACTGCTGTATATCCACTATTGTATATATACCTCTGTATATCCACCATTTTGTATCTGCTACAGTGTATCTACTGCTGTGCATCAGCTACTGTATTTACTGTATTGTATATCTGTCAGGGTTTTTGCCATTGTATATCTACCACTGTGTATCTACCCCTGTGTATCTGCCCCTGTGAATGTGTATCTTGATCTGGTACTGTATATCTGATACTGTATCTGCCTCTGTATATTAGCCACTGTATATATAGTAGCTACTGCAGATTGTCCACCTGATATTTACAACAGTGACAACTGTGTTATTGAGAGTGTTCGAGTACAGATAGGGATTGATTCATTTATCATATAGAAGTGATTGTATACAGAACTATCTATTGGTAGAACCCATGCAGTTATATGTCTGAGATATTTGAAGCTCGCTGGAAATAATAGATTGGCACCAGCTGTGGCAAATGGCAGGTAGCAAGTGAAAATTTGTGAATAAGTCTACACAAATGACTTAGTATATTAGCAGGCACTCTCCAATCCTTTCCACCGGCGTCTTTGGCAGTCTAAAAACTTGTAGGTCTTAGCGATCAATTCCAAGTGAACATGGAAATATTCGCCACTAACCCTGCAAGTGTATCGGCCACTGCCACATGAACCATATGGCAAGTTCACCCGATCAATGGGAATGCTTTGACCAGACAAACAAATTGTATAACTATTGGATAATATGGAAGATCTTGGGTGCACTTGCAGGTTCACTAGGAGCCACAGTATGGGTTGAAAAGATTGATACAGGCTGGGTGGAGATGATTGAACTGACATGGCTCTCAGCTGACTGGTGACAATTGAACTTGGCTGGCTCAAAGCTGGCTACACAAGATTGAGCTGGGCTGACTTTGGCAAGGCTTGAGATGATTACGCTGGGCTCACTTTCAGCTGGCCTCAAATAATTGAGCTGGTCTGCATCTTGGCTGGCTGGTGGCAACTCTGCTGAGCAGTATTGCCACCAAGAACTAAGGACTATGCAATTAGAACAGCTAGAAAAACAGAGCAGAGTGATATGCTACCATGTAAATATGTAGCACTGAGGGTTGTTTTTGCAGTGCCACACTTCATATTGTCATAGATTGACATATTACCCTGCCTACCTATATTCCTGATGCTCCTGGTACCCAACACAAACCCAGGTATAAAGCATACACCTATGCATAGGGATGTTTTTCCAATGTGTATAGAATACAAAAGTAGTTGGATGACTTTTGAAGCAGTGTGGCAGAACTGTTCTGTTGTCCCAGCTGACAATGCTGTTATAGGTGAGAATTGGACAAGAATATAACACATAATCTAGATTGAGTTGCAATGTTGAACTTTAAGAGGGTGAAAGATTGATAGTCCATTCTAAGGCTCACCAGTGTAGTCTATCTGTACCCACTAACCTAGTAGATCTGTATGTACCTCTCCCCAATCACTGTCACATCTTGAGCTACACCTTTCCATGCAAACAATCAAGGTAAAACTTGCATGCTGAGTTGAAAAATATGCCACTCTCCATTATACTCTGAGTATAAAGTAATGTATTCATGAATTGTACATAATTCGATGCTGTTTCACCTCCATATCTCTGATTTAACATATCTTCAAAATTGATAGAGTGGCTTTAGAAAAACCATTAAAAATTGTCCAAATATATTTAGAATCATTATTTTTCCACAACTGTTCAATCTATTCTGATGATATGCTAACTTCATGACTGAGAGGCAAAGGAGCATTGACTTCTGAACATTTCATGTACACTTTACTTTATGATCGGAGTTGAACTCAAATACTTAATTGGGAGTGGATATTTGAGGATATTTGATCGGGTATGCCAAGCCATCAAAAGGCTTGGAGTTGTAGGTTGTCAGCCAATAAAAATCCATCTTAGAGGTATGTACTGCAAGTCAACCAATGAGAATGCTTCGAGCAAACAAACCAAGTGTATAACTATTAGATAGCTATTAGAAGGAACTAGTACGAATCACCTAAACCCAGTTGCTCTGTCTGCATTAATGACCCAGATCGCCTTATCTGCATCAGCTCTGCTGTAAGCCACAGAGATTTGGTACTATTCAATTTTGTCCGTGCATGCGCTTCGGCAACGACAATTACTCCTTTTAGTGACACTGATTTCACTCAATATGTTTAGGCAGTCTACACCAAGATAACCTTAGCTCTTACGCCCTCCCCTAAAATGGTAACGCCGGTTCTCTTCGCATGAGTACTTAAGTATGGGAATGCCGACTCTCGACGCTAGCGAGAGAGGCTCTCTGTCGCATATTGTTTTGTTTTGTTTTATTCATACTGTATGCACTCTAATTAGAGTATGACAGGACCTGATATCCCCTCCGCCTCCGGGCTAGCCGGCTAGATGGCGGAGCTCCCCCCCCGCTACCCTTCATCCCCGCTGACAAATGAAAGCTTAAAGACAGACCAGAACAGAAAGGAAATCTCTGTCGCATATTACACGACAGTCTGCTTACAACTTCTCGCCATGAAAACACGACAACCTACGACTACGCTAAAATTCACGCCGTCTCATTTGCTTTGGGTGCCTAAGGGAAGCTGATTGCGAGGAGTCTGACGCATGCAGGGGTGCAATAACTAACTCAAAATTCTGCTTGTAATTACTACCTCATGCGTTACGTATTTACAACATTGCATATCCGCAAATAATATCCGTCTATTCAGACTCCTCACTGGTCACGATTACCTCTTTCTAGTCCTAGTTACCTCTCTAACCTCTGCTTCCACTGCCTCCGCATTTTCCTTCAGCTCTTGGCATCTATAAGAGTACACAAGGCATTGCATGCTTCTCAGAGTATCCGGGTGATCGAGACCCAGAAGTTTCTTTCTCCTTTCGACGACTGGCACCAATAGCCTCTCAGCATCCTTCCACTGTCCGAGGTTTATGTAGGCCCATGAAAGATTAGACATAATCGTAATCGTACCGATGTCTGGATCCGCTTGGCACAGCAGGTTCTTTTTGGCCTGAAAGATTTGGTCGTATAACTCCGCGGCCTTTTCCCAGCGCTGTTGAGCAGAATACGCGGAGGCGAGATTGCCTTTCATGTCTAACAAAAATGAGTCCTGTGAGTTGGGTTGTTTCAAGGCTGCATCTATCGCTTGTTTAAACCACTCCTCAGCATCATCCCACCGTTGAAGGTCTAAGTACGTCACCCCGAGGACTTCCATGCCAAACAATGCATTTTGATTCACCAGACCGTCATCACCCAAGTCTGCCTTTACAACATCCAAAAGCAATATCTCTGCATCCACCAGTCGTTTTTGATCACGGTAGATCAATGCTAGGTTGTACATGCTGTTGAGGGTATCTGGGTGCCCTTCGCCGAGCACCGTCGTTCTCGTGGCCATGACTTTCCATTCAAGTTGCTCGGCGTCTTCGAACTGTCTGGAGTGTCGGTACGTCATCGCGAGATTGTCCATACAGGTTAAGGAATCAGGATGGTTTTTCCCGAGCACCCTGGCGGTTATGTCTTGTAGGTCCACCAGTATTGCTTGTGCCTCCTTCAATCTGTCTTGCTTGCGGTAGGCCAGTGCGAGATAATTCAGGCTACTTAGGGTATCTGGGTGCTCTTTGCCGAGCACTCTCGTGCTTATGTCCGTGGCTTTTGCTAACAGTTCCTCCGCCTTTTCCCACCGGCATTGATCTCCGTAAGTTGTAGCGAGGTTAACCATTGCCTTAATGGTATCAGGATGTTCTTCGCCTAGAATATTCGCATTCGTAGACCTAACTTGATCAAACAACTCCTTAGCCTCTTCCAATCGAAATTGCTTCCTGTATATTGACGCTAGGTAACTCTTCACAGTCAGGTTAGAGAGATGTCCGAAATTATGCAGTTCCACGTGAGGCACCATGGCTTCCAAGAGCAGTTTCTCGGCCTTATTCCACTTCCCCTGGTACCAATATGTTGTCGCTAGCCCGATTTTAGTGACGGGGTGGTCGATACCATGCTCATGTTCTGTTTTTGATTGATCTTTCAGAATCCGCTCTGCGGCTCCGAAATCACCGTCCGCTTGAAATGTGAGACACAGATCCCATTGCAGAGTGTCAATGACCGGATGTATGCTTCCCAGAACTGCTTTTAAATCCGCTATTTCTCTTTCATATATCTCCTTAATTTCCTTCATTGATTGGTCCTTGCCAGAGTGCTCCCACGGCGTATATGTCGGGAAACTCCCCATCTGGCCGAGCTTCCTGAGCGTTTCTCCCTCATAATCTGCTAATTTTTGGTTTTTAGCCACAGTGATCTGGTGTTCAAGGGCTGCGATATCGTATCCACTTTGTTTTAACAGCTCGGTAGCTTTGTCTTCGTCGGCAGGGTCACCAAATCCCAATTTGTAACAGACAGCTAACTGTAAGGCAGCTTTGGAGAGACATGTCTTGCAGCTTCCGGAATATCGAGCTTCAATAGCCTTTTTGGTTTTGTTACGCACTCTATAATCCATTGAAATCAATGGCAATATGAGTTCTGCAACCTTGTTATTGGTCAGTTCTATCGGTCCCGTGCACGTAATGGTATTGTTGTAGTACCACTCACGGAAAAATCGGCATGTTCAAGGGCGCTAACATCAAGCTTCGGTGCCTCCACGAGCTTAGGTGGGAAGTCGCTCACGGCAGAGGATCTTTGGTAGGAGTTAGTTATTAAATGCAGTAATGCTATTCGGGGAACTTACCTGAGCCTGTCAAGGCAGGCTATCAAATTCATAAAATCCGAACACCGTGTAGCTGCCGTTGAGAGGGTCGATTGGAAAAACTCCAATAGTATCGACTTATGTTCCTCTGTCGTGCCAGGAAACCTCTCATCGGTGGTTTGGCCTAATTTCTGTTTTAGACAGTCTGGTGAGGATTCTGCGTTGTGGTGTATGGTAGGGTGTCTTAAGCCTTCATCTTCGGGATCCTTGGGGCTCACATTGTCCGGATCGTTGAAATATTTTTGAAACAAAATGTACCAACACAGCAAACCGTACGAATAAAGGTCCGATTTTTTTGCGTCTCTCAGTGCTAAACCGGTTGCTGTATATTCGGGGGCAGCCCACCGCTGCGAATACGGAAGATAAACCACATCGTCTTCACTTGCGCCAAAGCAGGAATACCCAAAGTCCGTTACCTTGGCCGTATACCCACTATCGTTGGTGAATATGAGCACGTTTTCCGGCTTGAGATCACCGTGGACAATATCTATCACGCGTCAACTAACGTCTCTTCAATCTCAATTTTGCATACGAACTCGACCTATGTAATAGCATAAGGCCATGCGCAATATGCTTACATAGCGACATCCTCGCATCGAACGAAATTTCGCGGCCCTCTTTAGACTTCAAGAAAGCCCCCATGTCCTGCCGCTGCGCCTTCTCAAATACCAGCACGGGCCTCACGTCCCCGCCATCAACAATCTCCCAGCTCACAGCCTCCAAATTGACGATATTCGGATGTCCATGTACTGCAGGGCTCCCCAAGATCAGCACCTCCGAAATCAGTGCCTTGTATGCCACCCAAGAAGGATGCAGGATAAAGAGACGAGAGGTGCGCTTGAACGCTAAAGTTGTTTCGACATTGACGATCCATTGACGGATGTTGGCCGTGCCGCCGTGAGAGAAGGCGGACATAGCATTCCACATTGCGGCTAATATGTTGATGCGCGATTTGAGAACGATGGAAAGAAATGTTGAAAGGTCGTAGTGGATGCCTGAAGTAGCGCTTGGAGAGTCACGAGATGTGACTTTGAGGAGAGAGTCGGTCCATTCGAGATTATGCGACATTTTCGTGGGTTTCGTTGCGCTGTTGTGATGTCCAAGAGAAGATTTGGGAAAGGGTGAGGGCGGTAATGTCTCAACATCCGAAACTATTGACAGTGGTGGCTGCATATTTATGTATTGTACAGTTACGGGTTGAACGTTTTAGATTATTTCTAAGCAGTATAACACCCCCTCAGCGCTGAAAATCCTACACCCCCTGCGAGGCCAATCGGTGCGGACCGCGCGAAAGAGCCTTGTTTGGATGGAACGCAAGCTGTGTTTCCAAAGATTATGCACCTCACAGAGACTGGCATGCTGTGAAACCACAACGTCGACGCGATAGCTGCAGGCTATAACATTTCTCTACATAATAAAGATGTCTTTTTTTGCGTCGTGCATGGTGTGTGAGTAGGCCTGTCAGCTGCACTGCGCCTTTCCTGGCCTTGTGTTATCTTATGGATACGAAATGTGTGAGAATCGGCGATGTCGTTTTTTTCTCACTAGCTATACTTCTATGCCGTTGAATGGGCTAAGCTCTGTTAGCTCTGAATGGCTAGTCCTCCCCTCTCTGATCAATCTCATCGTCGATCTATCGAATCTCTATCCTCCCTATATAATATCTCCATCATACAATAACTCCATATGCGTCATCAACATCGAGAGAAGCCGCAACGATGCTGAGGTTACATCTAAATTTAACCATGTAAAAGTGCAGACACACCAGACGTTGATGATGTTTCCCGAGATCAGGCTGCCTGCTGTTGTTGTGCGGAGGTCCGAGACCTGACAGCCTCCCGCTAAAAACTAGATGCGTTTAACTGGCGGGATTTGATAGTGACCGCATACCATAGTAAGCATTTATAATGTGCAGTAACTAGGTCTACCTCGATATAATTAAACGTCCCGCAATTACAATAGCTACTCACAATAGAATATATATATAGTGTCAGAGGAGAGAACACGCGTACTAATAATGTTGCGTCAAACGAACGAGATCGTCTATCCACTACAAAGTTGTCATGTATTTAGAGCTATATGCTCTAATCCTCTTGGTTCCCAATTGCGAAAGTTGACTCCATTTCTCCATCCTTCACGCAAAACACTTTGACAGATTATGCACTACTTTGCTCTGGAACGAGTCTTGATGCTCATCAATATCCGAGAAATCCCCCCCCAAGCAAGCTTGAACAGCATCTCGATAAGTCGCACCCATCCCACTTCCCAAAACCGCAGAATAATACCCCATAAGTTTACCCCCGAGCTCACTCACGGATACGGTCTCCATCCTAGCCGAAGTCCTTAACTTATCCAACGACCTCCAAGCACCGATCTCAAGCAGTACCATCCCAAGGCTATAGTAATCATATTTGGGAAGAAATCGCTGGCCTAGCTTATAGTCCGGGTGTTGATAACCAACAAGACTCGGATCTGCAGATGGTCCTTGTGTGAAGGCGGTTTCTTTGTCGGGGCGGCTGTGATTAAAACCAATGAGGTAAGGAACGTCGGTATGAGTTTGAAGTGGCTGAGAGGGGTCTGTGAAAAATACGACGTTATACGCAGAAATATCCTTATGTAGCCAGTCAACCTTATGGACTTCAAGCACACACCTGGCAAGAGAGTATGCGAGCGCAAACCTATCGCCGAGGAGAGGGCGAGTATGCCGCGAGGCGTCAGTGGTATCAATGAAATGCCTCAATGTGGTCGGTTTCGGTGTGTAATTCGCAGAAACTGAGGGGTATTCATACACCAGACCAAAACAATGTTCTGGAATATCATGATAGAAACCAACGCATCTCAGTGTGCGAAAGCTAGCAGGCTTAGCAGCCCTAGAAAGCTTTGCAATGGCGTCAACACGGCTAATTAGCTCGTTTTCGCGGCCAATCCAGACTGGTTCATAAACCATTCGCTCGACGACGACAGGCTTAAGGCGATGGTCAAGCAGCAGTTCGCCCAGCTTGTGACTTCCCAGGCCTTCCTCGTGGTTTAAAGTAGGCTTGTACGGTAAAATCTCATCCTTTCCATTCCAGGTCTCCATTATGGATGTCATGTTTTTAATCGCAGCAAGGAGGGCGATGTTGCCATAGGCAGGGTGATCCTTGAAAGTTTTCTCTGCAGCCTTTAGATCGTCGGTATTGAGCATGCGGCTTTCGAGAAGGCTCCCCATCTTCAGCGTAACATGGCGTGGGGCGAAACCCCACAGTCTGTCGTTTAATGTCCGAAGCTGGTAGTATATTGGCCTTAACACGTCGTTGCTCTTCATGGTAGATTGCACGGAATGAATTTCATCCTTCAGTTCCAGGAGAATATTTTCCAGAGTTTCCGACTTTCCTTCCGCACTTTCAATCCACCGTTCTTCACACAACAGCGCCAACCCCTTGGTTGGGAATCCAGCTGCCCAGCCCCATAACTGGAACCGTTCCCACTCTATTTGGAGTTCTAGGCCATCAGAAGTACCACGGAGCGTATCGAACAGGCCATAACAGAAATCAAAGAGACATTGTTGTGAAATAACAAAGAGTACGCGTTTGACATCCTCTGCATTAGGGCGATGGTCTTCGTTCAGTGCCATCATGTGTCTAGCATTCTCCACTAGTCGTTTCAGCGGTTCTGAACTAGTTTCTACGAGCTCCTCAAGCCAGCTAACAACTTCCGCGTGGACATGTCCATTGTCATGGAAGGTATGAAATATCCAACGATGATGTTTTCGTCGCTTTTCCCTGAATTTGGTAACTCCTTCTGAATTTCGTTGGATGTATGTTGCCATATCTGCTAGTATACATCCGAATGACCAGATATCGCTCGCTCGACCGACACTTTTCGTAACCCAACGGCCATTAGTATCGAGATATTCGCACTCTGGTGCCACGTAATCCCCTTCCAGTCTGCGTTTAGACTTAGGCCTATCATCCAGACGCGAGAGGCCAAAGTCGGACAACAGGAACGTATTCCCGGAAACGAGGATGTTTTTGGGCTTGAGATCGTGATGGCATCCAATCCTTCGAACGTCATGCTCTGTCGATTCGTAATTGTGCACTTTTTCAATTGCTGAGGAGAGGTTGTAAAGCCCCCACAAGATTTGATAGTCGCATTTGAAATGGGGAGGGCGTTCGCTTGCGAGGAAGTTCGCCAAGTCTCCTTCTGCCACCGGGAACAAGAGGTTATATCGACCTTTGTGAGTGTACGAAGTATGGAGTCTCAGGATGTTGGGATGCCTGAGGCAACGTAGCATGGACAGTATTTTCGCCTCCTGCTTGGGGTCTACGTCCTCCACGGGAGTTTCGGAGGGGGTTCTCTGCGTTTCGCCTTCGCCTTCGCCTTCGCCTTCGACTTCCTCGTTCCCCGGATCTGACTCTCCAGACCGGTACACTTCCTTCCGAGCGACCATGATTTCTCCCTGTATCCATTAGTTAGCGGATCTAGTTGTATGGATGGAAGCTTTGTAATACCCCGGCTCTAACGTCACTGACCAAGTTCTGATGATCCGGATGTAAAGTAACCTTAAAAACCTTCCCAAAACCTCCTTGGCCAAGCTTTTCACTCTTCTCAAACGGCAGAACAGCATGGTCCTCAAGTCTTCGGTGCGAGCGATCATCGCCAAAAACTGGGGCCACGAACATCCATTGCACCTTATAGAATTTTGTCGCACTCTCAACGCAGGGAATGATTGCTTCAATATCGCTCAACTTCAACGGAATCCGACTGTCCAGGTCTCTTTTTAGGAATAGGTCGGTTTCGATGAAGTTAGTAATGTATTGCATCTGGTCGATTACTACGAGGATTCCGAATATCTTATATCCACCCGCGTTTATTGTGTCGAGGATCTCTAGTTGGCGGTAGAACTCGACCTTGGCATTTTGAAGTATTGCGGGGATTTCGTGTTGCACTTCTGGGCTGGAAAGGAGGCGACGCAGAGCCCCTTCAGGAACAAAGTATTTCTTATCGTTATGGTACAGATCTTCCTCATTATCATTGGGAGTCAAAACTTTCAAGCTTAAGATGCGCTGCCGAAGGCTCTCCATGGCTGACGATGTAGATCCAGCACCAGACAAAATCGATTCCATTGGATTTGAGGTATTGCCGATATTGGGTTTTGGTAGCCCGTATTCGGTATGTTACGAGAGGTTTCCAGAGGAAAAGCAGAGGTTGCCTAGATGACAGAGAGGATGTATGAAGTTCAGAAACAAGCGAGCTCGAGCGGGCTTTCTACAGGATTCTAAACTGCTAGTATGAATACCCGCCGGGGGTAGGACCAATGTTTCCGCTACACGCCGCCCAGACCGAACAGATTATTCGGTATGTAGTCACTTCAACTACATAGGCCCTCCTTCCTCTACTGCCTAAAGTCTCAATGCTCCTGCCAGCGGGGAACATTTGCTACTTCAATTTAGGCCTCTACTCTCTGGGACACTTGAGATGTTCACACCATGGGACAACTGACGGCGCGACTTGAGCCTCCCATTGGAGCACTTCATGCAATGGAAAACAAAGACGGCGGCGACAATTTTATGTGATGCGCCGGGGTTGCATGAAGCAATGCGTATTCAATGCAGCCAGAATGCCAATGGCACAGCCATCCTTCTTCGACAACTTAACATGATTCGGGTTTGTGCAATCTGCATGCACTCACAGCTTTTCATCATGTGGTGTGGTAGCACTGCGCCCCCAACTTTACCAATCATCGGCAATCGCACTCTAGCTCTCGGATGACTTGTCAACTATGAAAGAGGGGTTCAGAGCTAGGATTAATCTTACGATCTGCGCTTTTGTCAAGATAGATAGGAGAATTCTGGGCTCCGATTTTTTCATGTTTCTTGAGATTGGAATTCCGATTTGCCTTCACCAGAGCAGTGCTGTAGAGTACGCCATGCATTTATACGTGCTGGTGATATATATAACTGTTGGTAAAATGCACTCAATTACTCTTTACCAACACCTACGAAGACCTACAAAAATACAAGATTCATACTTGCCACTGCCTGAGCACCTTTCTACCTTTAGTAACGAGAACGGACAGCAAAGCTAGCTAGACAGCATCGCCGAAAAAATGTTTGTTCAGTCATTGTTTATACGTTATGCCGACAAACAGAAACTAGACAACCTACTCAGAAGTCTATTTGAGGAGGACTATTCAGTTGAGGTAACCTAACATAGCCCCGACCCTTCCTGCTAGCCTTATGTACTTATAACCTCATGCCTAGCCGGATGACGACAGGCTGATCGTAACAACACCGCGAAAGTTGACACCTGTAAGAAGTCTGTACTAGAAAATACCGCTAGAACCTGACCATCTGGCACGATCCAGGAAGAGATTGCTAGTGTTCAGATTATCTCTAAAAAGAAGAAGTAAAAGTAAAGATGAAGGTGGGAAACTATGGCAGAATATTAGTCATAGAGACGTTCTGGCGGTAATAGCGCCGTTAGAGCTAGTCACAATGTACTCGAATACTAGTACTTACCGAACACAAGACCAATCAAAGTGATTAGATTAGCTCAACGCTAGAGCATCCATCTTCGGGCCAAAGGTCATACCCGATCCGATCGCGATAAGAACTTGACTTAAGCTACAATTTTGTCCTAATCTTCAATCCGAATATCCCATACAGAGTGAAAAGCGCTGCAATATAAATGATTTACAAATCGCTAGGTATGATGGAAGTGGTGCTCGCGTGATTGGTAGCCGGTTAACAGAAACGAAATGATCCAATTGCAATCGATGACGATTGGTTTTTGTTTTTCGACACATGTGGCAACTTTCTCAGCCGCTCTCTTGCGATATAACCCAATCGTTCGTCATGCGGGATTTTTCACCACGTCTAGGGGCAAACCCAAGTACCACGAGCTCCAAATAGAGCCCACCAAATGCACATATTCAGCTTTATTGTTACGAGTGAAATAATCTTAGGTACCCACAACAAGGCGGAACAGATTAAGCAAAAGGGTTCAACTGCCCAAATGTCTGCCGACTACTGCACAGCCGGGTTTTGACGATGAGACAAATAACAGCAGTGCCTAACAGGTCTGCAGAGGGTATGCAGCCTCTGGATGCTAGTCATGGCTTCTCGTTTCTCCACCCATCCAACAATGGGGGTTTTTTTGACTATAAAACCGTAAGACCGAGACAACACGTACTCCACACTCAATAACTCAAACTTTGGCCTGGTCTCAAGTTGGCCCTTTTATCAGACTATGTCTATTGACAGTGAACGAAGAGGCAGACGATGGCCAGCTTACATCGTCGCTGACTCCCTGTATTTTGACGACCGCGAAACGTACCATCATGTTTTACAGAGGCGCTCAGACAACCTTTTCTCTGCGGACGAGATAGATCTCGAATCGCTTTCGGTTCGAAGTCCGGGGGAAATGCACACAGTTTCTATCACCGATAAGGAGGGAGCAACGAGTCTATTTGACATCATCCAGGATGAAACGATGCACGTATTCTTCTATATCCAGCAGCAGACGTCGTGGGGCAAGTTCCTTATTACTTGCGAAATTTTTGGACGGATTCTGGAGTTTTGCAATGTCTTTGCCCCATTCTTGGACTATGTACAGGCATTTGGCCTCAAGACCCGAGAGGAAGACGAAAATTTCGGTGGATACCATCGCCGCATCTACGACGGTATCGAGAACCGGTCCCGTTTATCATACGGTCGGTAAAGCGGCCCTTTATCCCCGTTCCGTCAACTGATTTTTTCGACTCTGTCAAGAATTCTGCTATCTTCTTCGTTACCCAGAACAGCACGGGCGCGGAGGCACCGGCGCCTCTGCTTGGTCGATCCGACAGCTAGCAGTATATGTGCAATACGACACCCAAATAAGACGATCTCGCTGGTTAATACTACAGCCTGGAGAGAAGGTCAAATGTGCAATATCAGGGTTCCTTAGAAATCCGGCTTTTGAAAGATGCTTCTCGAAAGATCCGATGGTTCTACATCCCTTTTTTTTCAACTTCACAGAGAAAAATTGGAGAGCATACATCAACGATCTAGAAGAAGCTCTAGCAGAACTAGTTTGTCCCCCAAGACGACGAAAATGTCCCTCACTAATATATAACAGGAAGATCATGCATTATATGCACGTGTAGGCGGCCAAACCCCTCGGCGGCAAGACTTCCCGGTCTCTTTCATGAATAGCCAGATGATCCAGCGGTTATGCCGCAAGCTTGTCAAGGTATCCGCAATAATAGAATCAAGCCTCGAGGTCACTACCGGCTACGAACTCCACTGTAAAGATCTTACGCGCCTCGGCGTCAACGGAGTTGATCCGTCCCTTGTTGTGGAGGTTGAGATGCATGCTGCACGACTGAGAGACCACAGAAGAAGCGTAACCGCACTTCTACAGCGCTCTCACGGGGCTTTGAAAATGGTAAGAAACCAATCAAACGAATACTATCCCAACGAGGACTATAAACCGTCATATGCTTCTTTCTGTTTATGTCACGGTCGATTGGATTTAGCTAGATATCCGTGGTCTTATTCTAACTGTGGTACTTTGTTTGCTTGCAGTACTGGCAGATATTGGATTACCGCAATGACGAAAATATATACAAGATCACTGAGGCGATGAGACAGAACAGTGATATAATGCGTGTGATTGCAGCCGGGGCGAGGGAAGATAATGAGATGATTGGGAAACTTACGGAGAAGGCACAGAGGGATTCAAGGGCTGTTAAAGTGTTGACTTATGTCGCGCTTATGTATCTACCCGCACAATTAGTTGCTGTAAGTTATTTCTTAGTATTATTTGTGTCTTTTCTAGATTTAGTGCAAATCCAGGGAAAGCGTGCTTGAAATGATACAGATAATAACAAAAAATTTGATAGACGGTATTCAGCTCAAACCTCCTGACGGTGGATGCAATCTCGAAACACTACATACCAACAGCACAGTTCTGGCTTTATCCAACCATTACAGCCACTTTGATGATTGTTACGATGATCCTAGTAGCGCTGTACATGTGGCGGAATCATAAACGCAAAGAAACACCGGCAACTTTTGGCGGTCCTTGAGCATTGGACGATGGGTTGGGTGGCTGTTTAAGCCAAATTGTCAGGGTGTTTGTTTTCGTGCGAGTTCTAGTGCCGTGTTGAATACTAGCTAGTCTATTTCAGATATAACCATACTTTTCGGGAGTCAGTTGAAAGTAGTCGAACGTTAATAGTTCAGTACAATGATGATCTAGGGACTGAAGCGTTTGTTGTAGTGATTCTTCTCAAACACTGTTCAGCTTTGATTAGCAGGTATGAACTGATCAATCGGGGCCAAAAGTGGTTGACCATGGAAAGACTTCTATGCGCTGCGCCTGCAGGCAAATTGAACCCCCCAGGCAGTGTTCCTAACCGGTCAGTCCGGTCAGGTATGGCCACGGCCGGGCCGGTCTATGCCAAGGGCGGCTTTCTTAAATCACATTTGACCGGTCTATGGATCTGTGGTCACTGATCTGACCGTACAGTAGCTGATCACGGCTGGGAAAGACAAACCGGTATTTTAATCCTTCAAGGCGACCTACCAAGAAAGGGGATACTGGAAGTCGTACAACTGAGCTGCGAGCTTGATTCATACATTCCTGCGGGCATTCCATTTGTTGGTGGTCATTTTGCAGCCGTTCTGATTAAAGTTACCAAGGCGTACGATGTTGATAACAGACGGTCAACATTTGCTTGCGATTTTCGGTATCCCCTGGATCGTAACCGTTCCCGGTCCATACGGTCCGCCCGCGCAACCACCTAGACACGCCCAAAAATGGTAGTCAGAGATTCTCCATTTTATCAGGCCTTCTTTAGTAGCCAATAAAACTTTTTATCCAAGCGAATTGTAAATTACATGTGGTGTGGTATTGCCAAACCCATTGCCCTGCCAAAATACAGCCCCTCCAACAACAACTCTCCTTCCTCCTACTGCACCACTACCCCAAATATCTCCACACAGCTAGACAAGCTCAACCAGGCAATTCTGTTCTTTATTGAGACAGTGGCAGCTTGCATTTGGGCAGGCCCAGCAAGTCTTCAGCGAGAATTTGGAGTTTGTCCCCAGGTTCTCCCAGTGATTCAGGGTATATGGCCAACCCCAAATCCTCTTCCCTCCTCAAGAAGGACTGGGAAATTCTCAATTCACAGGTTCAGTCTTTGTTACTTTATATTGATTCAGGCCAACACAACATAATTGCATTGCACTGACATTGAGTTAGAAAGTAGGGTGTTAGTTGCCAAGGGCCAAATCCCAAATGACAAATGTAAATAGATACTACTACTTCCCCAAAGTGGAGCCTTGCAAGCACAGCTTAAAGGCTTTGTGTTTTGGGTTCTAACAGAATGGTGAAATGAAAGGTGTGTGGGTACGGATTGATCTGAGGTATGGAGACAGCAATTCCAGGGTCCTGCAGGGTTGTTGTTGTAATCATTTTGCATACAAGCCGTGAACGACTATGGCATGTTAAGATACAAGACCCCCACCAACTTTACCAGACACAACCGTATGCCCCTTCCAATCAGAGGGCATAGCTTCCCTAAGATTATTAGACCCCCATTCCTAAACTATAACCTGCGAATCCCGGTTTGATTACCACCATTTACACAGTCCTCGCTATCGCCACCTGCAGGGTCTCATTGATGCTATCGCAGTGGAATACCCCCACCGACCGAAAGGCCAGCAGGTTCGTAGGTCCGGAAAGGAAAAACTCCCTAGAACATTCACGGCGCGCTGTTCATCGTAGGGCTTGATGTGCCGGGTGGGCGAATGGTGATGTTATCGTAAGGTCGTGTTGTCTCTCAGAATTCTCTTCACTGAGCCCGGTATGTCGTTAAATACTAGTGTAAAACTTTCGAAAGAAGGCGAGTGGCCCTAGAAGAGGGACTACCGATCGACGTCAATGCCGAGTGGATTTGGTGACGAGGTACAGTACACTCCGTTTTTCTACCTGGTGACGTACTGGCAGAGCGGACACACACAGGGAAAGTCGTGATGAAGCCAAAGTAAAACCCGGCTTTGCCCCGCAAGGGGAAAAGCTTGGCAAAACCAGGCGGAGAGGGTGGTTGTCGAAGGTGTGTGTTGAGTGTTGAAATATGGAAGGGGAGAACCGTGTAAATAGACTTAGGTACAGAGACTGGAGAGCAGGAGAAAGACTCGAGATATATACAAGGTAGTTGGGTGCATTATGCCCTACCGGCTGTGTGCCTTGACATCAGCTCAACTGAAGCTCAGCTCGGTCAGGTTCATGCAACATTGAGTGTTGCATATATGGTTTATCTCCTGTCGTATGGCTTCAGTTGGGCTGGTGCATAATCTCTCTAAGATGATGGTCATTCCATACTCAGCTGGAGATGCCACTCAGCTGGAGATGCCAGCTGAGTGCGAATGCATGCATACAAGACATACAAAGACATACTCCGACTACCACGTATATAAGTCCATGAATGTACCTGTACTTTAGAATATACAAGCTTCTAGTAATCAATATTTCAACAGGTTATGAGCCCAGTTATCGCTACTATCTAAGATCTCCTTCACGATCTCCAAAAGAGCATCAAGAACCCTAAACCTTGTCACCATAGCAACAGCCGCATAAACAACACTAAAACTCAACACCATCTCCACGATATCACGATGCCTTCCTCCGAACCTGCCGCCTTCAACAAGACCAGGTGGGGCGACATCCCTAAGCTCACTCCCGACAACTACGAAGAATGGAAAGACGACATGATACTCATCCTGTCATCCATGAGAGCATACGCAATCGTCACCGGAGAGAATCCTGAACCGCAGCCACTTGATTTCGACCACGCTGACAACTATGATATTTGGAAGGCTAAGAAAGCTGAGGCTGCATCTATAATCAGACTTTCCTGTTCCCATGAAGTACGGCGCATTGTCAAAGGTATAAGAAATCCTCACGAGATGTGGAACACACTAGAGCCCAGTCTAGTGTTAGCAACGGGTCCGGGTAACCCGCCAGCGGTCCGGGTTTGGACCGCAAACACGGCTCGGTTCGGTGCCAGACCCGTCCAAAAACCCGACCCGCTGACTCTTGGCGGGCCAAACCCGGACCCGTACCCGTCAACCCGCGGGTTTCGACGGGTTTGGCTAGACCTGTCGATTCCAATCTCCGGTTCCGCGGTTCGGGTTTCA
>Ga0307515_10000662_pt1 | contig 79585 bp, 85 predicted proteins | sample 17_EM_MG_FD_194513 | JGI IMG/M metagenome (GOLD analysis project Ga0307515, IMG submission 194513) | Populus trichocarpa ectomycorrhiza microbial communities from riparian zone in the Pacific Northwest, United States - 17_EM | ecosystem: Host-associated > Plants > Roots > Unclassified | place...
TCTCCACATACTTCAGAAAGGCCTCTTGGTATTGTGTAGTGTAGGATGTCTCGTCCTCAGGATTAATATCCATTCCCTTGTCCCACTTTCTAAACGATCTCAACTTCCGGAAAGGATCGAGGATGTGTGCGGAAATCAGATTCATGCCTGTTGTTGGAGTGACTTCGGCGTAGTATTTGGAAAGCTTCTGTCGAGCTAACTTCACAGCGAAGAACAAGTCTTCCTTCCATTCACTCTTCTTCTTGACCAAAGCTTGCATCACGCCATCCATGTGATTGAACATGTCATTGTACACTGTGATGATGTGATGCAATGTGACTGTTTGCCTCTTCTAGATCCAAAGGGTCCAATATCGAAATGGCATCAATACATCCATGACATACTTGACAATCGTCCATTCGTCTTGAGTTGTGAATAGCGGCCGGTGTTTGCTGTATGTTGGGTTTTGAAGCCACTCACGGGTGAATTCCTGTAAGCGGTAGGCGCGCTCGAGCAACTCCAGAGTAGAGTTCCACCGTGTCTTCACATCCATAATCAGAAGTACTGCAATGCGGACTTTGGCCTTTTGACAGTCAATGAACTCGTTTCGGCGACCAGGTGTTAGCGTAGTTAATACAGCAAGCATTCTCTGCTAGATGAAGGTCAGCTTCAGGACTTTCAAAATATCATGCAATACGTACTTTCTCAATTATCTTTGCTAATCCTGGTTTCATGGCCGACACCTTGTTGATTCTAGCATTGCCCTCTTTTCGAAGTCTTTGACTCTTCCCAATGTCTATGCTTTCATTCTCTCCAAATTGCTGATCGCGCTCATGGGGTTCCCAAGACTTGGTGTGGCCTTTTACACCGAGACTGCATATGAATGCACCTAAAGCGAGCTGTATGCCGTGTGCCATGCATGGTATGTGGTTCCTCAATGCCGGCCACTCGATTCGAGAGGCCACAAGTGTTGATTGCAGCTCGCGTGTCATCGAGTAATTTGAGGATGCATTATTAGTTGTAATACCAAGCAAACGGCCGTCGGTAAGCTCAAAATGATCAAGCACGTCCTTCAAATGAATGGCTTGCCTTGCTCCAGTATGTTGGCCCTTGACCTATCATCCTTAATTCGCTTTCGAAACAGGAACAGAGCAGGCGATCAACCTCATTGAAAGCGAGTTGAACTTCACGCAATGCCCAATTTCGATCAACATAGTAATCAATGACTGACGTTATGGCCAATTTGTTTGTAGATGTCCATCCATCCAAAGCTAAACTAACTTTATTTCGTATCGGCAATTGCTTCTTAATTGCATCCACAGTCAGTGCATATTCTCTCCGACAAATGTTACTAAGGGTTGTAGCGGAAGGTTGCACTAGGTCATCGCGTAATGCCTTATATGACCGTTGTAGCTCAAGATTTGATATCACGATCCATGCAATATGTGCTCAAACAAACCCTAACATCAGATAGCGATTCCACATGTCTTGGTGAAATTCGGAAGTTTCAAACTCCTTAGCAGTCAGCTTGGAACGTTTTGTCTGTCATTCTGGTCAATATGGAACTACCTGGATGTAGATTATGATTTGCCTCAGCGAACTCACTATTATGATTGCTCGCCTTCATTGCCTCTTCAGGATGGCCAACGCTGTGTCTTCGACCGTCGAACTAGTCAATTCAGTAACTTTTGACTCTGTCAATTCATTTAACTTTGCGATGTGAGCTTTTGCCAGTAAGTGTTTCCGCATTGAGCTGGTCCCATGTTCTGATGGATGGCGAAGAACTTGATGACACACGATACATATGCTGCCACGGCCGCTGTTCTCCTCCATTCCACAATGTAAATAGAATCGCCACGAAGGTGCATGTCTAGAATTATTCCAGACAATCGGCCGCTTTGAGCGTACATTCATTGAAGCCCACCACGCATCGAAGATGATTTGCAAAGTAAGGTCGCTCAAATCATGAATAAAGAAACGTTCATTTTTGGAAGAGATCATAACCTCGAGCAAAGGGGTGTTCAAAGATTGAGAATCCGACATGGTGGAAAAATTTAGAATGCTGGGTATTCCGACTTGAAAGACTGCCGAAAGTATCGTTATAGTATAGTAGACTGCGGGTTCTTAAATACTGAATACAGCTACAAGCAATAAAATCTGATCTGTAAGACATTGCATGCATATTTGTGAAGTTGTATACAAGGACAGATTGCAAAGACTGACTGGGTAAAACTTGATTTAGGAGCAGCAACATGCTGTACATTGCTGTATAGCGTTCTGAGCCTCCAGAAAAATTGTTAATGCTCTGTGGGTGCTCAATTATAGAAGGCAGATGCGATATCGTCACTAGCAGTTTGGCCATTAAAGGCTGCCAATAAGCTTATTGTGGGTATTCTGCCTTCTATTACCGTTAGATTATCCAAGATGCAAGATCAACAATTGTTGATGCTCCGTTGACGTTCCTTTTGGTACATGGTTACGATCTTGTCACAAGCTGTTTTGACTAAGAAGGCGGCCGATAGTTCGATTATTGATCAATTATGTCGCACTGCACGTTCATTTTCCTAGATGCAAGGCCTAAAATCGTTGGCACTCTGTTGACGCTCATTTGGAGAGCATTGTGATGATGGTGAAATAATTTTTGCCTAGCAAGGCGGTCGCTAGTTCGATTATGGCTCAAACTCGCCGCACAGGCTTTGAATTTTGCAAGATGCAAAGCCAAAAATCGTTGACGCTCCGTTGACGCTCATTTTTAGAACATAGTAGCGATGTTCTCTCAACCATTTCCGCCTAGAAAGGCGGCCGATAGCTGGATTATGGCTTTATATCGCAGCCCAGCCCTTCCATTTGCTATGATGCAAAGCCAAAAATCGTTGACGCTCCGTTAACGCTCATTTTCAGGACATAGTAGCGATGTTGTCTCAACCATTTTCGCCTCGAAAGGTGGCCGATAGTATGATTATGGCTTAATGTCGCGGCACAGCCCTTGCATTAGCTCTGATGCTCAGCCAAAAATCGTTGATGCTAATTTTTAGGACATAGTAGTGATGTTGTCTCAACCATTTTCGCCTAGACAGGCGGCCGATAGTTTGATTATGGCTTAATGTCGCTGCGCAGCCCTTGCATTTGCTATGATGCAAAGCCAAAAATCGTTGACGCTCCGTTGACGCTCATTTTTAGGACATAGTAGCGATGTTGTCGCTACAATTTTCACCAAGAAAGACGGCCGATAATGTGGTTATGGCTAAATGTCGCCGCTCAGCCAATTGATTTTCCAAGATGCAGGGCTAAAAGTCGTTGACACTCCATTGACGCTCATTTTTATGACATAGAAGCAATGTTGTCACAACACGTTTTGCCTAGAAAGGCGGCCGATAGTGCGATTATGGATACACGTTGCCGCACAGCCCTTGCATTTTCTATGATGCAAGGCCAAAAGTCGTTGACGCTCCGTTGATATTCATTTTTAGGACACAGAAGCAATCTTGTCGCCACGAGTTTTGCCTAGAAAGGCTGCCTACAGTGTGATTATGGCGTAATGTCATCGCGCAGCCCTCTGCAGTTTCCGTGATGCAATGTCAAAAATCGTTGATGCTCCATTGACGTTGCATTGACGGTCATTTTTAGGATGTGGCAACGAGCATATTATTTGCCTATTTTGCTTTTACGCCAACCAATACATTTACTTTGGAAGGATGTGACAATGCCGCCAATTGATTGCCGAACGTGTAAGACTATAAATCGTTGACACTCTATTGACGCTCACTTTAATCACATCGAAACAGCCTTTGTGCACCCAATAATTGTACGCAACCATTCATATACACCATATTGACATCCAATATTGCGTTTCTATGTATTATCGTTTGCAACCAGGAGTTATATTACCTCTCAATTTCTGCTCAGTGGCTTTCCACGCTATCTGATTGAGAGATGACATGGCCTTATCACATTCCCGTACTTTCGGCCGGCAATTGACGGCATGTAGAACAACTGACTAGTTTTTGGTAAATATAGCTCAACTTCCTCACCTTTCCTTATCCAGCTCCTTCTCCTCGATTTCCATGACGTACCATACGCAATTTCAAATATCTCCACCATGTGCACGAGGTCTGTGCGGAGAGTTATGCATTTGGATACTAGGATGAATGTGACATAACGGTCGTCGTTCAGACTGATTCGTATTGAGCACTGACGGCTCTTTCTATGACACATATGACATCACTCACTTGAATTTTGTTAGTATATTTCGTCACTAATATTGCTGTTACTTTGTCGCTTAACAGTCACTTGCTAATGCAAATCGATTGTGTCAGCAGATTTCTCACCTGATTTGGATTCAAGAACATTCACATGGTGCGTTCGACCCTTGCACCAGCACAGACGAATTATTACGTCTCACAATTTGGTCACTGAAATCAAGAAAAAGCTGATACATAACAAAATTGGTAAAGAAATCTCTTTTTACAAACAGATGACATCAAAAATCACACTTTGCCTATCTATTCCTTATCTGAGGCAGGAGCCGTCACCATGTCTTCGTCCGAATCCGAAATCTATATGGTGATTAGCTGGAGGCTATATGCAGGGGTAAAAGCTTACTGGCTCAACAGGCTTCGCTTTCAGCAATGGTGACGTAACGGGCTCTCCTGCTGGCTCAGGCCCGGATATGGTCGTGATCGACTGCGGTTTCACCGAGCCTAGCCGAATATGACTAACTCCTGGTCGAGAAGTCCCTTGCGCCATTTGCGATATTCCAGGGACAATGTCAAGCCTCTCCCTAAGCTCTCCAAATGTTGTTGGTGGAGGTGCCGAAGCGTCATCATCTGTTTGAGGTTGAACGACGACCGGAACCCTCAATTCGGCTGTACCATACTTCTTATCTCGTTGACGGAAGTAGTCGGTTGCATCCTCCCATCCCGGTTGTGGCATTTCATCAAGCTTCATCTGCTTCTACTGAAAGCTCTCCATACGCTGCTGGACCGTTTTGGTAATTGTGCCAATCACCCAGCCGGGTTCATCATCTTTGCTCAGCCTGCCCTGCTCTGTCTCTTCATCCTCATCTTCCCTATCCTCCCCATCGTCGGAACTTGCCAGATCACTCAGACTGGCTCCGATAGCAGCCATCATCTCCTCAAAAGTCTTCTCGGGCTCTCTGGACGTCAACGCCGCGATTTCAGTATGCACCATATCGTCCTGCTCTTGCTGAACCGCTGCCTGTACGTCTTCAACTCGCTTTCTTGCCCCAGCAGTCTCTCTCTCAACATAATCCTCAATCCATTTCTCTGTTTCTTCATTGCTTAAGAAGTGTGTTTCGCGTCGTTTCTGTGCCGCAAGCATCTTTTTGGATCTCAAGCTGCGCAATGCCCCCAGGGCTCGGATTCTTTCTGCCTGCAAGCCGCTGTTGCCTTCATTCGCTTGATGACATCGTTGGGTTGAACGCTTTGTCGATTTGCCATATTTGCCAGCCGGAAGTGGCGAAAAGTTCTTTTTCGGAGCATTAACCATTGTAGTTTGCGTTGACTTTGTTGGGCGAGATGTTGGATGTTGCACGATAAGGACAATATGGAGGCAAGCTGTGTCCTTTATGTCAAGGTTAGTATGTTTACTCATCTTGCACAAAACAAAACCACTCTTTTGACCGTCAATCAATCCGGAATGGTTAGGCTAATCGTGCGACATGACTTGATAGTTAGTGTCAGTTTCATGTATTATCCCGGGGATCATTTGCGACAGACATCAGCAGACGTCCTTTCCCTCGAACAATGTCCTATTTATAGGTTACAATCATGCGATTTCGGCGACCGTACAGCGTAATTTATCTCCATTCAGAAACAAACAACATCGGACCGACATATTGCACATCTCGGGGCTGTGGGAAACCCCTGCAACTTGCCGCTATACGCAGCAGGATTCATCTTCAGTATAACGATCATGTTGGTAGCCTAACATTCCATTCTGTTACGCAGCTAACTATATAATCCTCAGGGCTTCCCACATCTTTTCGTTATCATCTTCCTCTCCGATTCCACACCAGCAAATCATGGATACACAACCACATCAGCCAGGTCCAAGCGGATCTATAGCCGGCCAATTGGCAGACGCCTCATCGAATATGTCACTTGTCGGCACACAGCAAGAACGCCGGCACCAGTTAGTCCACCGCGAGGGTGCCGATGCAGCCACCAGATACATGACCGAGGATGAACATTTAAAAATCGTCCGTAAGACTGGAAGCAGCACGAATAGGAAGCAGCATCCAGTTGGATGTGAGTATCTCCATACTGCGGTCAATAGCCATCAATTGACCGTATAACAAATAGCCGCTGTACGCCGAGAGATACGTGACCAATTTATTGTTGTCCGTAACGGGAAACATCCATGGTCGACCAATGCATTTGTCTGCACAGTCCGCGAAATCGAATATCATTATGTTTTAAGATCTGGCATTTTCGCAGACCAATTTCCAGAGAAACATCCACGAGAGTGGACGGAACAGGCTTTAATCACCTCAGAGGAGGCTATGGAAGCATATATGGTCGAGGTCATAGCCGCATCTCAGTATTTGAAGCAGCAACTAATTTTTTGTATATATTCAACATGTCTGCAACTATGGCAAGGCAAAGAGGTCGTGTACAGCGGGAACAGTCCGACATGCGCCTGGCCTTGAACATGGCCAACATGGCCAAAGGCAGGTTTTCGCGCGCCGGGGTGGAGGAAACGCAATACCTGATCAAGAAACCACGTGCCCAGGTCCGAGAAGAGAAGAAGCGGGGTGTTGAGTTTCCTGAGCATAACAAGGTGAAGGTTGCAAGGGCAAGACACCCGGCTATGCTTTGTCAAAACCCGTTGCCCGGATGCATTCATTGCCAAAATGGCCCCGCAAAGAATCCGCAGACGCGCTGGAGACGCAAAGGAACAGGTGCCTCTCTGCCCACCCGACACAGACAGCAGAATCCAGAGCCGCCTCCCGAACCGACTCCAGAGCCGACGCCACCTCTGCCCGGAACACCACTAGCCTCAACCGGTAACACTTCCGCTGATCAACGTCTCGAAATCATCAATTTGCCGGCCGGTTATACGTATTCGCATACTTCTCTTCCATCTGCTGAATCTTTTACTCTCGATGCATCTGCCCAGGAAAGTGAGCACGATACAGATTTTCATCCAGATATGCTGCCTGATGAAGGAATATCCACTGGTTAGTACACTATCTGCTGTTTGTGAATGCAGCTAACATTCATTTTGAAGACCGAAGCAGCCTATTGAGCGAATCTGGCAGTGATGATTAGCATTAATCCAATGGCACGGCATTTTGGTGATTATTATTATCCTGAATTCGCGAATACTGTAAAGTATATTTTACAGGATATATTCATGTGTATTATTAAACCACAATGCAGTGATTTAGATGAAAATAACTGAAAATGCTTAAAAGGCTGCCAACTCAACGTGAATGATAGACTACGCCAAATCAAATGATTGCATATTGTGGATAAACCCATGGCAAAATGAGCGTCAACGGAGCGTCAACGATTCTTGGTGATGTGTTTTGGGTAATCTTAGGGGCGATTGGTTGCAAATAGTCATAAATGCAGTTTTCGCTGCCTTTATTGGCAAAAGAGACAGTGAAACGCTCCCTGCCCCATCATGAAAATGAGTGTCAACGGAGCGTCAATGATTCTTGGTCATGTATCTTAGGTTTTCTGTGAAGCGATAGGTTGCAAATAGTCATAAGTGAAGTATTGGCTTCCTTTATAGGCAAAACAGGCAGCTAAAAGCTCCCTGCCCCATCATGAAAATGAGCGTCAACGGAGCGTCAACGATTCTTGGTCATGTATCTTCAGTAATCTGCGGTGCCGGAGGTTGCGTATAGTCATAAACAAAGTATTGGCTTCCTTTATAGGTAAAAGAGAATATGAAATGCTCCCTGCCCCATCTTGAAAATGAGCGTCAATGGAGTATCAACGATGGTTGGCCTTCCAATATGGTTAATTACCACACGCTGTGGCCATTATTGTCTATATACGAGGTATTGACTATTTTGGGACGCTAAAAGGCTCACAAATACTTAGTAGTAGCGGTGTAAATAATCTGGGTTGTTACTGTCCCGGAAGATGTGGCGGGAATATTGCGCATAGATCTGCCCATAAAGGCTGCCATATACCTGTTTATGGATACTTTTGATCAAGCGCCACTCATATTACCGATGATGCAAGACCCAAAATCGTTGATGCTCTGTTGACGCTCATTTTCATGATGGGGCAGGGAGCGTTTCACTGTCTGTTTTGGCTATAAAGGCGGCCAATACTTTGTTTATGACTATATGTGACCCTTCGAACCCCCAGATTACCCAAGATACACGACCAACAATCGTTGACGCTCTGTTGACGCTCACTTTCAGGATGTGGTAGGGTGCGTATGTCTACACGTTTTGATTATTAAGGCTGCCAATACATTCTAAATGGACTGTAACGTACCTATGGCGCCATTTTACAATCAACAGTAGCATATCTGAATGCGACCATAAATGTGAAACCCGAAATGCGGAACTGGAGATTGGAACCGACGGGTCTAGGCAAACCCGTCGAAACCCGCGGATTCATGGGTACGGGACCGGATTTGGCCCTCCAAGAGTCAGAGGGTCGGGTTGTTTGACGGGTCTGGAGCCAAACTGACCCGTTTTTGCAGTCCAAACCCGGACCGCTGGTGGGTTACCCGGACCCGTTGCCAACACTACTCGGGTGCCATCACTACGTGTTGAAAATTAATCTCCATCGAAGGTGTAAGCATTATGATACATTTAAAGGTAGAGGAAGGGAGCCCAGAGTGAATGTACAACATTGTGTAGGTTATCGACTGTGTTTTGAAACGAGAGGTGTTGTTTTGTGCAAGTCACATGATATCGAGATAGGTCAGGATGCTGCCAGTGTGTTTTGTGTGGGAGGAAATGAGTTTGGAGGTGTAGCCGGGGAGAAGGGATACATAAACTTGTTTTCCTGTGATTTGATTCATATCCTGCATCAAGGTAGTTAATGAACATAAACCGGCCCAGCCTTCATCTTGCACAACCACCACATCAGCAAAATGTAAAATGGTTCGGAAGTTATTACTCAACGACTAAGATATTCCCACCAGCCACACCGATCAATCCAGAAGCTCGGAGATGGCCCAGTATTGGCTGAATGCAAAACAATCTGCATCTGAGGTACTCTGAGTTTACTTCATGTGCCCCTCAAAGTTTCTGAAGTAGCGGAACAGAATACAAGAATATTCTAAACAGTAGGAAGTCATTTTCAGAATGCAATAAAATCATACCTTTAAGTTGGTAAAATTTCGGAGCTGCTGGGACTATGACACTTGTCACGAAGACGATTCCAGTGCACCTGCAGCCAGAATATCGGGCAGTGAGGATTAGATTGTGTCTATATCGAATAGTAAATTTCGATAAACTATCTCACGGCTATACACCTGAATCAGGCATTCTAATCTAAATTGATATACAGTCCAGTAGGTATCGAAATCAACATGATTACTTACCAGTCATACAGAATCCATGCCGCACAATTCAGCATTCTCCCGCCCCAAATGTGCCAGCCCAAATTGCTCCAACAGGAACATTATGAATCTTATTCGTTTGTTTGACAATACGGATGAAACCGTCAACACAATAAGCCCAACCATGAAGATCTTTGTACTGTGTTGGAATCACCACTAGTGTTAGCAACAGGTCCAAATGCGCGGTTCGGTTCCGGGTCCGCTTCCGACCCGGAACCGGACCGTTGCAACTGGTTTCCACACAAAACCCGCTCCTGACAAGTCAACATTTCTTGCTCAGATTAAGTATTTGAGTTCGTATTGTATCGTGACATAATCTATACGTGAAATATGCAGTTTCATGCCCTCTTTCATCTCCTGTTCTCCGATTTGCAATCGGACCAATTGTCATGGAGTCGGGATGAAAACCCGGACATTTTGGCGTGATTTTGGGCTTAATTTCACAGCGACACGATGAATACTGATCCGATCGCAAATCTGAGAATGGGAGATGAAATAGGTCATCAATCTGCACATTTCACGTATAGATCATGTCACGATACGATCAGAACTCAAATACTTAATTGGAGCCAAAGTTGTAAGAACCGTGAAATGGAACCGCGGTCCGGTTCCAACCCGTCCCCGAACCCGGTGGGTACCCCTGTTTTCCGGGTAACAACCCGGACTGGAGCAACCGGTCCGGTTCCAAACCCGGACCGCAGCCGGGTAACCCAGAACCGTTGCTAACACTAATCACCACCGCCTATTCTTGAGCGTGCGGATGTAATACTCACTGCTGAGTGATCTTGCACCTTTTAGAAAAGGTCGATATTGCTTTCCCGGCTGGCAGGCGCTCCAGAAATTGGAGGATCTAATTGGGTGGAGTCCAGCTGAAGTATAATACAGGAAAACAAGGAATTCAACCTTGGAAGGTGTTATTGAGGTTATTCTCTTCACTTTGTGTATACTGGACCCAGATGGTATCAGCTTCATGCATGATCCCTTGGTTGGCATTGGTATATTCTACCTTGCAATCAAGTTCCAGAAGCTCAACAGAAGTCGGGTTGTGACATGCTTGATCGTAATACAACAGGTCATTCTGGAGTTTCATACGTATACTGTCGAACAGTACATTCTGATTCATATGCAAGCATGAGTCCGCTAACTTGGTGACCCGAGTCCTCATCAAGTTGCATGCGGAATAGCGGTCCAAAGTGTGGAATTCCGAAATCATCTGATGCATCTCTGAGTGAAGTTAAGTTAATACTTCTTCACACTCCGTGGACATGGATTTCTCTCAAATGATATACCTGCTGTGATACAGGGCGGATAATGCACTCGTCCTGGATTGTTTGGAGACGTAAAAGATGGGCTCTGCGTATACTTTGCAATTTATCGGTAGCGGAAAGTAGGTTGAATAGTTTTCCAGTGCTAATATTGTACCTGCCTTTGAGTGCAAGATATGACAGTGTCTCCTCCATATAGTCAAGACCGGTACACAGATCATTGTGCTTGAGCATCTGTCGAATGTACTTGACTTTGTTGCAAGATTAATCTGCCTCAATTACATTGGTGATGTGTAGCCGTTCAGAAATATCAGTGGTAAAATTGTGACCAGAACCTATTCAGCAAATTCACTCTGATACATGGCTGAAAAGATGCATCTTTGGATAAGTGGAATTTATCATGTGCGGTTCAATGGTTTTCCGGAGCGCCTGAATACCGATTGTCTCCCACCACGCTTCAAACTCGATCAAGCAGATGGAGAATTTTGCCTGGAAAGGCTTCTGTTCATTCGAGGTGATGCCATACATTACTCTCTCCAGCTGGCTAGTGACACGCTCCGTATTAGCCATGCTCCAGGTTGTGGCTGCTCTCTCACCATTGGATAGGTGTAGCAGAAATTGCAGTTGCTTGTTGACTGTCGTAATTGCCGTCCCATAAGTCACGTCTTCTCTCAAAGTTTTCTTTAGTGCAAGTTCCTTGGAAACTTTGCTTCTTGCACCGGTTGCCTTGGTCCCAACTTCCTGCAATGGTTGGCACTCATGATGTTGGGATAATTTATCGAACAGCTTGTGTTTAGCCAGTATCACCTGATGCATTTTGTGCTCTGATTGCTCAATTGCCTTCTGACGATCAGCATCTGACCAATAGGTTGCTGTTTGTTCGGCTCTGTTCAGGCACACCTGAAGTTGCGTACGTTTTGTTGTGGAAACCTTTTCAACCCCATTCACAATGGCCTCCATTGCAGCACGAATCTTATGAATCGATTGTACACGTAACTGTCGGGATTCCGTTGCCAACAGGTCATTCACATTGTCCTTCACAGACTGCAACCATTTTTTTTCTCGTAAAATACCGTTCTTCTGGCAAGATCACTTCAGCGCATCGTCTAGTACTTTGAGGGATAGATCTGTGTGATTGTGTTCGCTGACAAGAAGAGAGGATTCACAGAATGCCCGCAATGCTCCGATTACCATGTCATCGAAGGCATTTTCCGCCACAGTTTTTCCGTCATCTTTGAAGCAGTCAAGAATTGGAGCGTAACTCACTACCAGTGTTATGATCATTCCACGGATCTCTTTACCTTGCCAGATGCCGCATTTCAAAGAATTGAATGGTTTAGAGAAGTGCTGGATGCCAGGATATCGTGGCACCGATATGAATCAATAGTCAAATTGATCTATGACATTCCCAGCATTCAGCAATTTGAGCAGCCACTGCAATAAGTCTCTACCTCAACCCAGGAGCAGCTGATGCAATTCATCAGGATGCCAAAGCCGATAGACATTGCACAGAGGGTATTGCCAGAACACGTTGCGGATTAGGCGGACACCGAGAGTATGCAGAGCATCAATATTATTGCCTTCCAGCTGGCCCGTGTGAATAGACTGGGCTGTTGAGATATCGAGTGATCGAAAAGTTGACTACCCCATCGCCACACTGTTCGCAATTTCACACAGTGGGAATGAGCCAAATGATACTTGAGCAAACATGACTTCTTCCGGATAATCCCCGACCCAGGCAGCCAATAGAGCGTAACATTGTTGCCGGAATTCATCTGCACAATCCCATCTAAATCCAGGGTCAATGATGTCAAGATGTCTAAGTTGAGACAGCACAGTTCCAACCGTGAAATGCCACACATTATCAATGTTCTTGGCACCCTTTGGGGGTCATGGGATCAGCCCGACCTAAATCCAGGTGGGCTGTTTTGGTGTGTGTCAGCTATTTTCTCGAATATTACCAATTGTGAGATTCAGCAGCCAGGCATGCAGATCACCCGAAAATGTAGTCAAACAAGTCTTGTCGGATGCACATATGACTGGCACCATTGTCGCTCCGGCAGGAAGTAGATCCTGTGTATCGCACCACCAATCACCCGTGTTTATGTTGCAGTCGATTCAACAACCCTGATAGTCAGTTAGGCGCAAAGGTTCAAAATCAAGGTGAGGCTGAAATGGGCGATGTGTCAAATGGAACTAGATACATTTGAAAATATCCCTGTAGTACAATGTTCTGAAGATATGTGAGTCATCATTAATCCAACTGTCATCGCCAAGCTCAAAATGGAATTCAGAGAGAATCTTTTGAAGGGCCTCTGCTGAATGGAATGATCCGATTTTGAAGCTGTCCAGTCCACGCCTGCGATGTTGATCAATCCAGCTCTTCATTTGCTGGCTGAATGAATGAGCTCGATGAATGTTGTGTACGGCCCAAAATGGATGCCATGGATTCCATCGTTCTGAGCACTTTTGATGCTTGTTGTACAATCCAGTTGCCTTGTCATACGCATTCCCCCCCACATTTTCCACCCCAACTACCAGCCTATGAACCTTTGCCCGGGTTGGATCAGGGGTACAGGGGAGATCAGGCTGGTGAGTGTCAATAGATTCTTCGTTGGGAGTATCTTCCTGTGGTGGTGCACCAGGTACATTATCTAAGAGTAGATCATTAATTGACAACTTGTCAATGGCATTCAGGTGCACCATCTGTAGTTAAACCATGATGGCTCAGCGTGATCCCAGCTGGCAAGTGGTAGAATCCAGTGGGGAAATAGCCCTTCATTCATCGATATCGGCTGATATTGTTGATAGTGAGCTTCCTGTTGGTTCTCGTTGTATAATTTCTGTTTGCAGGTAAAGCATTTACCATGTTTCTGACGAGTGTTAAGCATATTGGAGAAACGCTCAGTGTGCTGACGAATCTCGATGATACCTTCAGGGGTATGGTTTGATGGTGGATTTGAGCCTCAGGGATATTTGTTTGACAGCGAGCTAACTCAGGTTAGCTTATTACTTTCAAAGCTGCGTCACACCACAGCAAATATAGAGGAGGGGTACAATAAAGTCACCTCATGATCAGTTTTCTTCACACACTTGGATAATATCTACTGAAAATCGTTGCCCAAGAAAGTTTCTTTTGTCATCACTGAGATTCACTTTTTAAACTGTACATCAGGTGGAACTATAATCAGCTTAATCGTATACTACATCATTACGGCATTGGGCAGATTATATCTACGCTCGAGTCTCAAGCAGCGTATAACATCAGCACAATACATTGAGTGAATGGGTAAATTGGCAAACTGGCTGTATTCCCGCTCGATGATCATCTAGAACTGGTAGGCTGGTAGGATGTTTTCATCAGTAACAATCCTTGAGCGGTGGGTGGATCTTGAGGAGACAACAAAGTTTGCTCAAGGAGCTCAAATGGAACCAATCACTGTTGCTGCTAGACTAACAGGCCTCATATTGAATCACATAATTTGGTCATAAAGATACATTTTGAGTGTAAGATGCCTAGTCATGCTAAGCTTCCAACCGGATATAGTTCTTGTTGGTTTGTGGGAGATATTAGGTCGAATCTCATCTGTGATCTTTACAGTCATTAACCGAACAAAAGTGAGCTTCTATCCAAGTTCATAGCATACAAATTCTAGCATATAACAAAGAAAGGTAGGATGTGTGTGACTATATTTTCTTTGTCTCAGCTGGGTTTCATGGATCAAAGGTGCAGTGAAACACCACAGTTTGTGACAAATATGAGGGATATAAGAGGCCTTCACTCCGCCGAAGGTCACTGCTATTTTCATTATTCTCAACTATACTCTGCTTCATTCGAAATCATCACTTGAAATGATAATTTGTTTACCATTATCATTTGTTCACAAAGGATGTCAACGAACAGACATCATGTATGGTGGTGTGTGCTCGATTATTCGAGTGTGCACGAGCATATGCGATGATGTGTCTATTGTATTGCATAACATAAGATGTCGCATCGACATATGGTCGATCGATGACTAATGGTGCTAACTACAAAACAGGCAAGTTACATCATAGTCCTTGGCATAGTGATATCTGTACTTCAAATCAGCTCAACATTGCACCAGGACAGCTATCATGTCCGTGTCAAACATAACAGTAAACGAAGGAGAAGAGTAGCCAATCAAACAATGAGGATCTCCTTAAAACAAATGTGCCCAATCAATCAATTTGCTTTCCCACGGCATTCCCAATGCCTTTTCCAGTTCTGATACCATATCCGGGACCATTCCCAACACCATTTCCGATTCCTTTACCGATTTCAATCGCAAGATGATTGCCGAGTGTACCGAGGTCATTTCCAAGTCAACTTCCGCTCCTTCCCATTGCTACACACTACTTGATGAAGGTGGGCTTGGGCAGTGGATTTGTGAAGCAGTCGGCCGGCATCTCAGCAGTCGGTACGTAGCTCAATTCGATCTCTCCATCTCCAGTCATATCTGCAGCAAGACAGTACTTGGTCGCAATGTGTGCAACTGCAGTTCCGCGGTAGATTTGGTTCTTGATGCTTGTAATCAGTGACTGTTTATCAGAAATTCCATCAGGGATAGATGGGATGCCAAGGTCGTTCAAGAGATGCGAGATCTGTCTGAGTCTCATACAGCCTACTCCAAATGCATAGTATTGGGCATCAATCGTGGACTGGGTAGTCGACATGTGTTGTCTCAATCTCCAATCGACCGCCCCTCCGAAGGTGATGACCAGTCCACTTGTCGATTTATAGTAATCTGGGCATCCAGCATAGTCCGAATCGACATGGCATCGAAGTGCACTTTCTCCTTCCAGTGCTCCCCAGCATTCTCCTCCGAAATGCAGTCACCGGTCCTTCGTGCCATTGAGGAATCGAAACACGCGTGTGAGAGATAGAATATACTGATTACTTCGGTCGTGATTGCACAGGCTTAAAAGTCGGATAGCATATGTGGTATCAGGCCGAGTGGCGGTCATCGCGTACATGAGGCTTCCGATGATCAATTGGTATATGGGCGGATTGCAGTCATCTTTGTCGGGATTTCTCTTGGGAAGCAGCATGGCCATTGGGGTGGCAACTGGTCTGCACTGGTCCATTCTGAACTTCTTCAAGATCGTCTGAATGTAGCTGTGCTGGTGGATGTCAATTGTGTGAAGCTCCCGATTGGGTTCGATGTTTATGCCAAAATAGAAGGAGAAACTCCCCAGATCATGAATCTGGAACCACATCTTCATCTGATCATTAATCTGCCCAATCAAGCCCTCGTTAGGAATGATAATGAGATCATCGACGTACCGAACGACTGCGGCAACAACTATTCCATAATCCTCCCTGTCATGGAGCACAAACAGTCCTCCATCAAAGTGTGATGCCGCGAATCTAACTGAGATCAAGAATTCCTTACAAGTGCCTTACCAAATGTGCGAAGACTGTTTCAGGCCATACAGAGACTTTCTCAAGCAGAGTACCATCTTCCACAAAGTCTTTGTTAATGTTGGATCATTGAATCAGCACCCATTCTGCAGCAAACGACAGTATCCCTGCGGTGGGTGCATGTAGATCTCTTCTTCCAAGTTGACTCACAGGACAGCTGTCCATATGTCCATTTGATAGATCATGAGATCGTACTTGGCAGCGATCACGAGTGCCATACTAACATAGCCGAAGGGAGCAGTCGGTGCATACATAGCCTGGCAGTCGATGACTTCGATTTGGTGATTTCCTCCACAGACTGGCCTGGCCTTGAACCGTTGCACATTGCCTGCTCCATTGTGCATGATCTTGTATACGCAGTGACTTGGTAAAGTCTTTCTCTCTTCTGGAAGCCACACGAAATCTCCAAAGACTTGATGTTGACCAATTGCATCAAACTCTTGTTTCATGGCCGTATCCCATTTGTCACCAAGCGGAAACTCTGTGGCAGATTTGTAAGACTTTGGATCGATCGCATCCTTGTGACTATCGGAGATCACAGCTGCAGCGTAGATGGGAATCATATCCTCGAATTCCTCATCTTCAAGAGCTAATTGTGCAGACTCTGCCAATGTATCTTTTCCATTGTGGTTCCGGCCACAACATTTGGCCAGCGGCTTCCATGCATCTCCCGGTGACATCTCAAGGGCAGCCAATTCTCATGACTTCGTCTTCAGCTTCGGAGGATATGGAGGTGAATCGTCCAATGGCTACTCCATTTGACATTCAGTTGGTTACTTCTCTATGGGTTTGGGTTCCTCAAATACTTCTCTGGAGAAGAGCTCATTCATGATTGCTTCGTCTGCAGTATTCGGTGCTGTGTACCACTTCCTTTCTCTGAATACCACATCTCGGTTAGACTGAAGTGTCCTGGTCAATGGATCATAAACAAAGCACTGCTTAGTCGATATGCTGTAGGCAACGAATATGCCGTGGTTGGCTCTGTAATCATGCTTCTTATGTTTCTCTTTCGGAACGTGGACGAATGGAAAGTATCCGAACACACGGAGATCTTTGAAAGATGGCTTCCTCCCATGCACGGCCTCGAACAGGGTTTTACCGACTAGCGGTTGCTTCGGAGTGCGGTTCTTGAGATTGACTGCCAGTGACACTGCAAATGCCGAGTACTGCTTCGAAATTTCGGCATAGTCCAGCATGCATTGTATGCGCTTGATGATCGTGCAGTTCGCCTTTTTGAAAACTCCATTAGACTAAGGAGTGTAGGGTGGAGTCCTGCCCTCTAAGATCCCTTCTGATTTGAGGTATTCTGCGAATTTCTTGGAGGTATACTCTCTGCCTCCATCTGCACGAAATCGCTTCACCTGCTTGCCCGACTCCTTGTCTCTAAGAGTCTTTCATTGTTTAAAGTTTTCGATGGCTTCCGACATGTACTTTAATATGTACTCATCCATATGCCTCGTGGCGTCGTAGATGAAGAGCAGCCTATATCGACCTCCTCTGATGGCTGCTTGCAGCATACTGGATATATCCGATTACATCAGCTGCAGTGGCTTAGTGGCGCGGGAGGTCGTCTTTGGAGTAAATGGTTTTCCATCTAATTTGCACCTGATGCAGCTCTCGCAATCCCACTTCCCAGCCATCTCCGGAGCATCGGTGATCATTGGCAAGATCTCCAAAGCCTTCAGACCGATGTGTGCAAGGCGGGGGTGCCATATCATCCTCTTCTCTGCATCGTGCAGAGATGCATGCCCAGTGGTCTTAAGTGCCAGAAGGCAGCTGTCGTCGATATCGGTGTATTTGGTCGATGCCCGAGCTTGATGCAGCACACAATCCAGAACGAATATCTCTTCGACCTGAGGTGCAGTGGCAATCAACTTGGGATGGCGATTGTAGAGGTTGAGACTGGAGTGATTCACCTGTTCGAATTTGATGTCCTTGTCCATGATCTATGACTGTGAGACTAGGTTGAATGACCCCAGCAGATGCACAACTTCTTGGTGTATGATCGTTTCCGTCGTTCCATCTAGTAGTCCTCAGATCAACCTCACACTCCACATCCGGATCCGAACAATGCGACCCCATTGTATCACTTCACCTTGTTCGCATTCGGAAGATATGCGGTGTAGATGATGAACACTGATCGACAGCCAGAGATGTCAGTCGTGCATCTGCAATGGATGAACCATTCACTGGATGAAACAGTTCAGCTGGCCGCCATCCAATGGTTCTCGATCGAAGTGGTGAGAGTTGAAGTACTCTAAGTCAATGATTTTGCTGCAGTGTCGGCAGACTTTGGAGGATCGCCGCATTGCTTGCTCAAGTAGTTTTCGGTCGTATGCCCTTGCCGCTGGCAATGAAAGTACTTCCGGAAATCCTTCTCTTTCCTATTGTCCTTATTATCTGTCTTACCATCTCTCTTATCCTTCTTTGGACATCTGCCACCTTTACAAGCTTTACTGCCATTACCAACACCTTTCCACCCATCTTTGTAAAGAGCAGAGCTTCTGAAGAGAGCCCATTCTCTCCCTTGAATGCAGCTTCCATTTCGATGGGCTTGGTGACGATCTCATCTGGCGTGGCAGTCATCGTGGTGTATTTGTTCTTCATCAGCCCCAGGAAGACTTTCCACTCGTCATTCCTTGGGATCCCACGAAGGAGGTAGGAGATGTGTTCCTCCTCTCTAATCTTGGCGATTGACTTTGCAGAGTCCGTATCGGCATCAGTTTCAGTGGTCGATGGCACAGTGCAGAGATTGTAATCCTTGACTTTCCGATCGATCCGCGATGCATAGTTGTCGACATCTCCGCAGTCCTGCTGGTTGATCCTCCAAAGGTTTCCCCTAATCTCGAAGATGTTGAGCTTCAGCTTTGACTTGTAGGCTATTGGTAGCTTTTCCCAAGCATCTTTGCATCGTCAACTACCATATATTCTGCTTGTATTCTCGGCTCCCTGCCGAGTAGGATGGCTGATCTGGCAATACTATGGCAATTCATCCAGTTGTTGAAAGAGGCCTTCTCTGGTGAGGTTGCATTTGCTGATGGCTCTTCCGGCTTGTCGTCGCATCCATTGTTGATACCATATACTTGCTTCTGTTTGAGAAGTAGATTGATCTCGGTTGCCCATTGTGCAGTATTTCGTGCCATTGAAAGTGGGGATAGTGAGCGTAATCGAACTCATCTTGTATCGCAATCGTCAGTTATCGCAGTCTGTCACACTGCACGTGTGATATTTAGCGGCCGCAGTCAGAAGAACAGCATGGTGTGCAGTAATTGGTTAGCTTGTGGAGACGCTTCTCCATGACGATCACCTCCATTCGACAAACGACAGTTGAAATGTTCATTGTGGGGTATGGTTTTGAATGCAAGGGCTCATAACCTGTTGCCCGGTGGCGTATGCTTGAGTAGGCGTGAGTGTGCGGGGGTTTACAAAGGTCAACATATTGTATCGTGTAACAAGACATATCGCGTCGACATATGGTCGATCAATGCCTAATGGTGCTAACTACAAAAGAAGCAAGGTACACCATAGTCGTTGGCATAGCGATATCCGTACTTCCAATCAGCTCAACAGGATCTCCACTGAAGACAACCAATATGGCTCCACCGGCTGGCCTGTTTTGCTCACAACAACAGCCAGAACACAATACGGGAGCATCTCACAGTAATGCTGGAAATACACCAAGCAAACACACTCAATTCGGGTAACTGCAGAACCAAATTCATCCTCCACCCGGGTATAGTTACCCGGCTCCGCAGCCACCATTTCCAGGCACTCCCCAGTTTCACCACCCTACCCCATTCAACGTGACACCAAGCTCGCAACCAAGCTCTGGTGGGGCAACTCAAGGATATCAGAGTTATAGTCGTTTCTAGGAAGGATACGACTTCCCAGAAGTGGCTATGGTGGACCTCAAATGTTCACCCCTCAGCAATTGACCGGAGAGGGGCTGTCATCTCCAGGCGCACCTCCAGTGCCTCCAACACCAGCTGGAATCAATCGCGTCAAGTGGCCGACATCGTCCTCAGCTACTTCATACGGACAAATTACCGGCGCACCTGGGAGACCACCCATTATCCTTCCAACAAAACGATTTCAGCAGACAGTGTAACTGCGCAAGACAAATGTGGCATGGATTGCGAATTTGCCTCCATTACCAGATAGTTCTTATGGCAAATTCGATGCAGATGTTGAGAGTGATGATTCATCGAAATTGGGCTGGGCTGAAGGCAAAGCCCCCATTAACTTGAAGCAAATGGAATTCTCCGTGAAGCAATTTGCGAAAAGGATGAGGCAGCCCAACTTGAGTGCTTTCAACAAGTGGAAGAAAGAATAGGTGGTGGGGTTTTTCGGGAAGAAGCATCGGTCCATTATCCCGGGACACAACAGTTTGAAACAGTCGCCACATGGACTCCCGTACTGGGATATGGCGGCAGCAGATTGTTTGGAGACTTTTGAGACCTGGCTGATTTTGGCAAATTTAGATAATGCCGAATGGATTTAGTCAGGTTTGGGAGGCAAGGAAAAAGGCAAGGCAAGGCAACAAGTGACTGACGAAGGATTTGTGAGAGCACACGGGCAAAACAGCGAGAGGTAACATTCCAGAGTTGCCACATACCTCTTCCATGGTTGTAATTCTTAGGGTGCCTAACGGTGACAATGACCCAACATCCTGCGTGCAATTCCAAGCTTGGTATACAGATGTGAGTCATTGGGAGAAGTTGATTGATTTCAATGAAATAAATTGTAACCCGAAAGAACCATACTGTCTAACTGCCTTATACAAATGGAACTTTACTAAGGGAGAATTGGAAGAAGAGTATATGTGAATATACGCACCAGGGCAAATGATGAATGACCCTCTATATGGTCAGATATCATACACCAGTTCCCTTTCAAATGCCTTCAAGTTGAAACTGGGACACAATGTGCACCTATTGTTAGTAGAAATGAAGGCAGATACAAGGAAGGATATTGGGGAGCATATAATTAGACCAGTAAAGGTAATCCCCACAAGCCTTGTTCCAGTTAGTTATGCCAACTGTGAATGAGTATACTTAGACTTCAGAGGGATCCGATGAAAATGAACAAGTGGTGGATGAGCAGTCAGGTGGGACAGATATTGATAGTGTTAATGTAAGTTCTCATCGAGTGCAAATAGAATTCATTATATTCAACATATTGTTGGGTCCAAATGCTTGTCTGTGAAATACCTACCATCACGATGAATTTCAGGCGCACTGGAGTATGAGCCCATCTGCCCAACTTACCTCCGAGCAACAGACAGAGATCATTGAGGACAAAAACAAGGCCGACCAAGGTGCAAGAGAGGTGCAGGTTTAAGTGGAGGATGGTGAGGAGGACCTCAATCCAGATAAAACCGGTTCAGTATTGATCACAGTTTTCAACACAGTGAACAACAAATTTGAACAAGAGTGTATTGATGACGTGGTCTAGCTGCTGAATGTCTATCCGATTCGCCAATCAACAGATGGCTGTGTTCCTGGCCACAAGTATTCAATTCCAGACCTGCCTAACACGAAGTGTCTGGAGCAGCAGGTTTGGGGTATGTGGTTCATCGTGAGGAGATGGGTGTGGGATGCTGATAAGCCAGGAGAACAAGTGGCGGATGAAATGGGTCTTGCAAAGACTTTCACCGAGGTTACAGCGACAATGCACTACAAATTTGTGACTGAGACTGTCGTAATGGGGTTGGGACTGTCCATTTTATGGGGGAATACGCTTGAAGAGTGAGTGATTTTGATGGACAACGACTTTCCCGGCATTGTCGGTAAAGAGTGGGAGTGCTATCCACTGCAGAAATTGAAATCTGTGCCTCGCCACCAGTTGGAGATCCAGACAACACCGCCTAACTGATATCCACCACTGATTTCGGCCCCTGAACCAATCTAGGTGGGAACATTGCCTGTATATGAGGAGACCTTCAGGTTTGCAATCGATGAGATGACACATGGAATCCATTTCACACTCGTTAACTTGATGCACCCCGAAAAGGGGTAACTCACACACCATGATCTGAACACCAGGATTGATGGGCTGGGAAACCGATGGAATATCCACCTTGTGTCATATGATACCTTAACATCCAGAGCAAAACCATTAAGCAATGGTCTGCTCCCACACTGTTCCACGAGGTTTTGGATTTTTGATGAGTCTCATCGATAGAAGAAGAAAAGTCCCATGGGCCGGTAAATTGTGACGAATGCGAGCAATGGATTCAAACTTCAAGTTACTGCAACTCCATGATTCCATTCACCCTATGACTGGTGTCATCAGAGAATGTGGCTGTCTCCGGGTGCTCCTGAAGATCCAGAGGACGAGACTGATGGAAATGAACACCGCCAATGCACTGTATTTTGCAGTGAAGAGTTTGATGCATGCTATGCGGAATGAAGACAAGGATGCTCCATCGGATGTGGCACACCGGATGATTCAATTTGCAAAGCCCTGGACAATAATGAGGTGGTCACAATCCAAACTCGTGAATAGAAATCCACTGGTTCGGATACCATAGCAGAATGCCAACCATGTTGATATCTAATGGACTGAGGACGAGCAGGCTAAACTCAAGACCCTCGTGGAGAGATACACTTTACGGGGTACTTCTGGAACATGGAGGGTACATCGATGGCGCCAGGGATGTTTATCAGTGGTATTGGGAGACACCGAGGATCGGAATGAAGTTTCAGGATAACGGTACAATGAATGGTCACTCGATACTTGGGTGGATTCACTGATTATCCGCTGGCTGCGAGACACATTTCTATCGATGCTTAGCAATACATCTGTGGAGTATCTCGAGTCTGATACAGATGAAGGATCAAATCAGGCGCTGATGCACGAACCCGAATGTCTTAAAAGCACCTTGCCACATGCACCTCCTCCTCCTCAACAGGCGGTGCTATTTTGTGTTCTGCCAGGCGAAGTTCGTTATTTGAAGTGATGGCTCACAATGTTTCTTACGGATAATTTGGATATTTTCTGCATGTTTGCAGAAATGGGCAACAATAAGCCTATAGAAATGCAGCTCAAATTCCAAGATGCGCTAAATCCCTCTGTATTTGAAACTGCACCCAAATAGGGTAGAATAGGCCTCAATCGCACAGCAGCAAACCGTGCGGTAATAACTCCGAAGTTCTGGGTACTACATGACAGGTGCCAGCCATTTGCATGGGTCGTCCGACTGGGGCAAAATAGAGTTCCACACACATGTCAACTGAACACTAAACCCAATTGTTATGGTAATAGAGCGAGTGATCTCCACCAGCTATGCGAAGTGGCTTAAATGAGAGTCCTGCATAATCTGTTGAACTGACTGAACATCATGTCAAGACCGCTATATCGGATTCTGGAATGTCGTCAGGACCATAACCAGCAGATTACGGAGCATGGAGACTTCCTGCCGTCAAATGTTGATGATGAACAATAATTACCAGGGCAGTGAAATCAAGGTATGCCTCTCAAACATTCAACCATAACAATCTCACCGATTGATGGAAACTAGGCAAATGAAATGGGGAATATGACGCCATTGAGGAGTCCAGGAGCATTGGTTAGAGTTCGATTCGATTTCATGTTAGACGATTATAGTGACGAATGAGATGATGTAAATGGTAAACTGATATTGGGTAAACGGAATCATAGCCTCATTTGTATGATCCAGTATGTGATGAAAGACAGGTGCGCCAGTTTAATGGTGGACCAACTAAAATTCCACGCTGCTGTATATTTCTCTGGGTGAGAATCTGCCGAGCTGCAGTTACTGCTCATCATCATCATCTAGTGTCTGTGGAATTGTGATTCCGAAATATGCAAACAAGATCTGTGATTTCCAGTCTACCTGAACTTCCAAGTTTGATTCCAATTCATTGTTGCTTCTCGATTTCAGGCGCACCTGATACTGGAGTCACGAAAAAATTTGGGATATTCACTCAATCATCAATGTTGAATAATTTCCAGTTGATTGCTGAAGAGAATCGGTCTCAACTTCTTGACTCTCCTGAGACAAATTCTGTACAGTATATCTCTAATCATCCAGGGATACACAGACGGGCTAAGCAATATTGAGTTGACATATCATATCCTGAGGCACAGCTTGCGTATTCCAGGCTTACCCGAAGAATTCAGCCGAGTATTTCCTCGTTCAGAAATGAACTTAAGTCACACCTCAAATCCACTCTCCTGTCGAGGTTGATATTCTCAGATTTGATACTGCACACATATTCTATTCACTGGCCAATTTTTACCCGCAGCCCCATGTTATTAACATATGATCCCACTCCAGGCACGCCTCTGAAATGTGTATACCAGCTTCACATTGCCCTTGAATGATTCATTTTGCTCCATTCGAAGCATATTTTCTCTTTTCTGAATACTTTGAATCTGTGGCTGCCAGCACACATAGAGCGGCATCTTTCAGACACTAAACCTTTAGGGGCAGGTTCAACTTATCCCGCTTGTTCTAAGCTAAGAACTGAATCTATGTTTGATTGGTATCTGAAGGCCACTGTAGCAACCCGATAAGGGTCACGCTCCGTGTCCACCTATCTGTTGGAGGAAGGTGTCCACCACACGCTTACCGTTGATGCACATCCCTGGGCGATATTTACCGACACTTCACTGGATTTTGACGGAGCAGTATGTTCAGATCATATATTTCCAAGATCCCAAAATATCTTCCGCCATTCGAGCTTCATAATTGAGCTACTGTTTGAGAGAGCGAACCTCCAAAGACAGATTCTGCTCAGTGATTCTGCAGCTGGCTGGCAAATACCACTCACTGGTATACCACACTTCCTCGCATAGGCTTAAATTCACAAGTCTTCTAATGCAGCCGTAACTATATTTTGACTAACTGATATGATTGGGCTCCAAGAAACCCGTGTCTTAATATAGATTATGAATCAATTTCCATCAAGAGAGCTTGACGAAATAGAATCTGAATGACAGTCACAGCTCAATGGATCAATCAGTAACTGGCAAGATCCCGCCAACCGTATATCTTGAACGTCTGATGTTTGTAACAAATCATCAAAAGACAATAGCTCATTTCCGCCAACATCCAATCCCAAGAGTGCATGAGGTACAAATCCTGATGAAAGCTCGAGTTAAAAACAGGCAGTTTCAGAGAGTAGAAGTAACTGACAAAGTCAGGCGAGCCTACAATCCCAGCCATTACATTGGATTATACCCTGCATGCAGATTCAATGCTTGCTGCACCTTACTTGGTTGGAACTGCATGCTGTTATTGGTCTTTCCACTGGCGGATGAAGCATCATGACTCATTCATCTCGTTCTTACAAGATATTAAGTTCAACATCTTGATGTAAATGAAAATTAATGATCCATTCCCTAGCAATCTTGACATTGATGACAACTGGAATCAATTCGATTACCCCTGAATCTTCATCAGAAGTTTACCATTCTTCCTCTATGTTGACTCTCGCCTTTGTTAACCCAAATCCTCCATCTTCTCTCACACTGACTGCATACATATTGTGATTCAGCAGACTCCAGACTGCTGAAAGTGAAGTTCTGCACACGGCATTGCCTAATCGACCACTAACTGTGCTGCTGAATCCTAAAACAACAGAAGATCATCAAAATAGGGTTTCGTTCTGACTGGTATACCGCATTTGGAGAGTCATATTTATCCACTATCCGCAACAAACTCAGTTTGAACCCACATATGTTCAACTGTTGCCACTCACGAAGATCCCAACTCTATCCTCGGCCCAAGTTCTGCAACAATGATCAACACACCGACAATGCTTGACCACGCGATGACCACTGCACTCCTATGCTCGAACTCGAGTCAGAATGAACTATCTTCTGCGGAGTCAGATGCATGGGCGATAATGATTAAGAGATTTCTCAGTTTCCCATGTCCGGTCCTGAGAGTTAGATAGTGATACAACCATGTTAATGTCCCGAGTTCTTCAGGTGTGTCTTGTTCAATTCTAGGTATGTTGGCTTAAACCAACATCCAATTCTTGCATCAATGGCATACATGGATACGCGTGCTAACATTTGGGAAATGGGGGCAAGAAGAATCCATCTAATCCGGTGCACCTGACGCTTCCTAAATCACAACAAAGAACTGACATCACCAATAGAAACATAAACCACTGACATGTCTTCTGTACTCTTTGCAGGAACGCCTTGAATGACATCCTGCTCAACCATGTGTTACATTGTAGCCCTATCTTCCCGTTATTCTATTTCACTTCGTACTATATTTACCCTTATACACTTCCCTCTACATTTCCAACTTCACTTTATCAAACATGGAACCTATGGCAAGCCAGGTGAGGAATCACTATTTACAGAAGAATTAAGAAGCACGCCTTGAGAGAGCACTTGCATGTGCATTGCAGAAGACAGCCTATCTTCATTGCCTATCAAATGTTTGAACATCCAATGCAGGCTTCAAGTATTGTGTTGGAGATAGCAAATGTCCAGGGTATAATTCTAAAGATTCAGGATAATGACAATATCAATCGGGAGAATCGCAATGACGAAAGTGTATACCCTGCAGTGTCTACCTGGTCAGCAGATATCAAAGAAGATGATTTGGACATCCAGCAAGAGCTCCTACATCTAGACCAGGCACGCCAAGATAAGACAATACGAACTACAAGCGTTCCACTGTGAGAGAAATGGAGCCATGCAGATAATGTCGTTGCCCACGCTCCACTTCCAAATCTACGACATTCAGCCGGGGCGGTAGCACCCACATTGGTTAGATGCCAAAAGTCAGTTATCAATATATCACGCGAGTCTGACGTTGTACAAGCACAGCCGCTTCCCTTGGCCAGAAGAGACCAGAACATTCCTCAACTAATGGCCAGTGGAGATTACAATGTTTCCGAACACCGAAAGGTTGCTTTTGAGGTAGCGAAACGGTTTATGGAGGAAATGGTATTCACGAAGATATGCTGGCAAATAATTTCTGATGAGATGTACTCGATGGTTAAGAAAGTTTGGAAACTACCTATTGAAGCACAGCATGGTCAGCGGACATGAGCAGGTGCTCCTGTAGGTACTTCATCTGTGTGTCAATTGCGTGGGGCATCTCTCAAAATCAATCAGCAAACTCAAGACACTGTAAGTGTATATTCTGTTTTCTTATCTTCAATTGGACTTATGATGATACAAAACCTCGAAACATACATAGTTAAAACTAAACATTAGTACCATTCGAGGGCACTTAACAGATGGCGCTTGTCAAACCATTGTCCGTAGTTACTGGTTGGATTTAGGATCTGGGACTGAGCACTGTCGAATCCAAATTAAGGAGATCCTGTTTGACGATGCTAATCTCTTGAAGGTCTTCAGTGATAAGAAGTCTTGGTTCATGTGGATGGAAGTGCTGTACTGAATCTACCAGCAGTTTTTGTTCAGCGCCAATAGCTTGGGGCGATATCTGACCACATCGCAGTTCTTTCAACCTCTAACACTGCTGACATTAGTGCCTGTTGCCGCAGCTATTCATTGTGCGCTGTCTGAGAATGCCACTGGAAAGAAGGTTACAGTTAAGATTTCTCAAGAGGAATATCCAGGTAAATTTTGCCCTTCCACAGTAACAGATTGCATTTCTGCCCAAGCCATTGCGCACATCAAATCTACATTACACATGGTGAGGCTAGTTCATACCACCGCACCCCGCCCCCCCCCCAATGGTCCTCGTCCGCAATAATAGGCACTCGTCAATGCCCGTCAGCGCTCCTCAATCCTCTCGGCTCTCCGCAGTATGGATATGTGCATTGATATTTCTGTCAGTCCTCCATATTGCCATTTCTGTCCACACTCCTCCTCTAGGATGGGCGATCCTCAATTCCCTTCTCAACCTCAATTAGGAGCACATCAATTTCATTCCAGACTCTTTACCTCCCTCTTCGTTCGGCTCTGCTCAGCATGAATGGGCTGCTCCACTGCAGAGGCGCTCCTCAATCCCCATTTGCGATCATTGGCCTGAATTTGCGCCCTGCAATTTCATTCTGCATCACCATCAGCACTCCCCTTGACCACCTCGCACAACATCAGGCACTCCTCCTTTCCTGGTGGCGCACCTCTTTTTCCTGCGAATTCATTATATTGTATTTCAAACTTCATTGTGATTCACCTCAAGCTAACCTCAATTCCAACCCTTTTAGATATCACAAATCGAGCCAAACGACATTGGAATTGATTTTCACCCACTTTCCAGGCCTGAATCATTCCGATCGTTTTGTCAGGTTATTGTTTCAGTTTTACTTACTTTCATTTTTCAATCTCCCGCAATTTTCTTTGGTTCCTCTTTAATGTAGCCATTCAAAACGTTGAATGTTGATGAAATGCTGGGTACTATAGTATGCTTTAGAGGTGGATAATGAACTAAAATATATGAATCAAATGTACAGATTGCTTGTGTACATCCCGAGCCTCTCAGATAATGCCTGCTGTCCTTCGATTGAATATCCATAAGAACCCAGCATCACACACATTTAGTTTGGGATTCCCGCATTGGTTGGGCGACAGTCCCAGATGCTCCCAAACTCTTCACAACCATTCCCATGGTGCTCATGGACCAGTTTTCAGAGATCCCAGTTACTCCGAAGTCCTGCGGGAATGCCCTCCTAGATCCTGATACTCTCCTGAAATTGACACTTCTAAGTTTACACTCCACATCCTCTCAGACACTCCTGGAGGCTCCCAGCGACTAAAATACATTTTGCTGATGCATGCATCTCATGAATGAGGAGTCTCAATACGAGATTTAGTACTCACTCTGAGGACCATGTGCAACGCTGGGCATTGCTTTGGCATCACATACCACTTTTACCGCTCAGACCTTGTGCATCTTGGAGCAAACTGAGTCGTTCTCATGTTGTCCCAACTGTGCAACCATCCAACACAGCTACCAACGCCTAGCAGTTGAAGAATCACACTCAAGTAATATCATAGAATAGACAATACATTATGGTTCACTTGGCGATGCTTTTAGCTCTGGCAAAGGCGGATTTCCACTGGCAAGCTAAAGATATACACAATCGATAGTTCAAAGTATTATGCGAAGAGCGAGTGCAATACGATGATAATCGTGCGAAGAAAGCATAAACACCTTTCAAGCAGTGCAAATAGACCTTCAGACATCGCTGTAACAGCGAATATCAATGCTGAGTTTAATCTGAGTTTAATCTGATGGCAATTAATCCCATAATTGCATACTTGTGAAGTGATCTCATCCCCGAGTATAGTGAAGGTTTAGAGTATAGTGTGGTCTACACTCTACATTCATTTTTTGTCAAATCCCTCCATGGTCGCGTAAATAGGAGTCTACCTTGTCTGCAATTGCATACGCATGCAGGGAAAATTAATCCTACATTCTTAACATCGAACATCTATATCGGACTATGCCTTCCCAGAGCCCACACCCTGACACGACTCCAGATGTATGAAATGTTCGAAGTCTTGCTACTCATCAGAATCAAGCAACGTGTGCGCAGTCGGTGAATTCTCAACTTCGACTTGCTGAGAGACACGTTTCAGTACCATGTGGCGAGGGGCATTCCACACAAGGAGGGAGTTCTGTACCCTCCACAATCCATGGTCAGAACTCCACCACCTCCTCTTTGCTGAACAATTCTCAAGTTACAGATATCACTCAATGCGTGACATCCAGCCTGTCCGCTACACTGCGAAGGTCAATAAATACTCCAAACTTCACCCCGGGTACAAGCAGTCGTAGCACACCACCACATGGTGGAACCTTCCAGCCAGACTCAAAGTGTCAGGTGGTATCCATCCCCGCACTGGGCATTGGTAGTGCTCCCACTTCTCACACTAGTCTTGAAGACCTACCTACCCCCGTCCATATTCCAGAACCCAGCGCAATCATTTCAAATCCACTGGGAACGCAGGCCACCGAAAAGAATCAGTAACAGAGGGAGTGGCAATTGCGACCGCAGCCAGTGCCTACACCTCGATAAATGGTTTCCAGCCGTTGCAGCATCCATTGATGAGGTAAATCAGACATGACTCGTCTTGTAATTGCAACGGGGAGACTCCTTGAGCGCCACATGTGGAATGAACTGACATTGATGAGTGCAAGCGACTTGGAGATGGTAAGTTAAGCAACGCATCGCGTTGCGAAAGCATTAGTTGAGCCCCCACAGTGGCGTATAATATAGATGTACTGGAACACCGCTATGCAGCAAAACAACATTTGATCCATAGCATTCATGGCACACACAAAGGAAATCTTAAAAGAGGTATGATGCAGCAACGGCCCACGTGGGATATTACATGCTCATTCCGGTTCCGGGTTCACACCGAAGCCCATTATATTAATTCCCATTTTACTCAATCAGCAAGGGGCAACATTGCCGATCTGTATGATCTCAACTGCTTTGAATCCGCCGCAGAGCATTGGAATGTATTGATTACCTTCTGGCAGTCAATAAGTATCATGTTCCAGTAGCAGAGCGTGTGGAAGGTGCAGTACACGGTGCAATTCCAACACAGAGAGAGTCGAAAGCTGATAATGAATACCTAGTCTACAGCTAAGTTCCTGGCGGAAGCAATCCTGCAGTTTGTCTACATCATAATTTATCATCGGTCGAATAACCATAGTAAGTATGCTGGTGCATTTTATAATGCCATGATTGGCGACAAGGACTGTCACATACCCTGGCCACAGATAATTTTTACATGCACTGCATAGCACGATGCTCTCCTGGAGTGGCAACAGAACAAATGTGTTCATCCGAAAGCTTCCATGTCAAAGCTTAACAGGGACAAATCTGATTGCTCAAACTACTTCATCTACCACAAAGACGTAGGTAATATCCCATCTTGCTGCGCTGTAACGGATCGCAAGTTGTTGATCTCCCCTGGCGTTGTTGACACATATATGTTCTTGATGAAAATCAGTAACACACTACCGGAGAGGAACCAACAGAGGGTGTATAAACACACTAATGCTGCAGTCAAACGTCAGATCGAACATGTGGAGAACCCAACGGCTGCCATGGTGATTAGGGTAGAAGCAGCGCATGTTAACAACGCTATTGTTCTTCACTATTTGACCTCCGAAGTGGTTCTTGAAGAACCTGAGATTGGAAGTATTGACCCAACATCCCAATAGACAACAATTGAACTGATGACGAATTGCATTTCGGGATGACAGGGGACAGCGGGGATTACGAAGATGAAGGTGATGACAGCGACCACGCTAATTCCATCCCCACTTCCAGCTGGCCACGACAGGCCGCGACTGAACTGGAGAGGTTTCACCTGGAAACCAGTGATGTCGACAGCTATGAGGGTAAGGAAGGTAACAATGCAGATGAGAAGGAAGAAGCATCGCAAGCCGATGATGAATCACCACAGATTGTGGAGGACAGAGGGCATAGTAGATGCAGTAATGTCAACAGGTATCAGGGCAAGGATGGCGACAATGCGGATGAGGAGGAAGAAGAATCGCAATCTAACGATTGATCAACCCAGACTGTGGAAGACTGAGGGCTTCGTACTAGAGAGTGTGCAGATTGGACAGTATATTTCAGACCTGTAAAATACAATAATGACGAAGCAAATGCAAGAGCACGCAATGTATCCAAAGCGAAGACTGTATTTTAATATGTGACAACCTCTCAATTCTAAACATATATGGGGAGAGTGCAGCATCCGATATATAGTAATAGCAGAGAGGCAAAATGTGGCACTTGGCCAGAAAAAGTCATAAACATTGCCAGGCGTTCTGTAAATGCCTACAGCATAACTGCAGCCATGGCCAATAGTGTAACACATGTCTCGTATTGATGGTACATATCAGGGTGCGGAGTCAATGAAGTATGTATGCAATGGGAAGTATTTATTTCTCCGTCAGAGGGACCGAGGTTCTGTCAGAGCCTTCAGAGATGACAAGAACCCTAGGGTGTTTCTGACGGAAACTAGTCTTGTTGCTGATGTAGCCTGTCCATTGCCATCGATAGATGATTTGTTATGTAACAAGAATTCATTCAAGTTCAAAGACGGTGACAGATACAGCGTCCATAAGATAACGTACCTTCACCCAGTCTGAGTCTCTGCACCTTTCTGCTGAAATATCTATTGAACAAAGGTTGTTGGGGATTCATCAATATACAGAAATTATTGGACTTATATTGTACTGTATTTTGTCAGCTTCTCCATATATACTGGTAGATCATTATACATTAATCCTTCCCGCATTCTATGTGCCAGGTACCTGCGGTTATCTGAGCCGTCGTAGGTATCTACAGACATCCATAGATACATTGCATATTGAAGATTTCATTGGGCCATACTATGTGGAAAGCGACTTTCCCTGTGGGGACTATCCCTGGCCTGGACTCGCTACAGATTTATTATTGACCGGACAGTTAATCGAATCACTTAGACTTACTTGTCACCAGGCTGGGTGTAGAGCAGACGGATTTAAGCGATTCGCAACAAGCGTTGACTTACATACTGTATAACATGTTGTAGTGATTTATATTGACTTGACAAGTATACGCCAATCAATAACTCTCGTAAGTTAATTCTCTACAAAGATGTACATTAGTTGCAGAGAATGAGAAGTCATGTATGATAACTAAGAAATGGTCATGACCAGCCACCCCGTCATTCTTGTGCCCGATGATTTTACCCTTTAGCTGTTTTTGATCCCATCTTTAACACTGTTCATGAAAGTAAAGCATGTTTCACTTACACGGGACCTGTTTAATAGTTAGTACATACAACTGAAGAATTGTGGAGTTAAGCGATTGGAATTTTCCGATACTAAATATGATGTTTACAAATCATAATCAACAGCCCCTGTCATCTCCACCTTCCATTTGCACCCTGTGCTAACATTACTTAAACACAACATAAATACAAGGCTTATCATGATGCTGTTGCTCACATGGGTTTGTCATGAATGGCCAAAATCCCTAAGCAATCCTGCACAAGGCCACTAATTCTCCCCTTGTTGACAATACCATCAGGTTGATGTTGATGAGAATGGGTCTTGTACATGGGGGGTCATTGCAAATGACAGCATGGGATGGTTGCACCAAACAATATTGTATCCATGGGTTGCATAGAGGCTAGATGGTGGAGCAACAATTTGTCAGCTACCGTCTCCACTACACTGAATAGTAAGCTGAGAAACACACTGCGGCCATGATATATCTTGTCAACATAATATATCCCCACAACACAAGGTCCTCAACTGGTAATATAACCCACTACACAATGGAGTAGATGCAGGTTGTTATTCGATCTTCCAAGGGCCTGAAAATTGACATTGGGCATTGGGCTATGTGTATACATACTCGTCAAGTATCCCATGGAAGGTTAAGGCTTCAAGGATTATCGGAGCCATGTTTTGACTATTGGTATGGGGATTTGTTCCACCATTGAGAATGAAATCAAAAACCAATAAAAAATCAGCGACAACCCAAGTTTCCATCATAAACCCGTGGGTGTTCCAGTCTGGTATGACTGCTCTGACGGAACCTCGTACCCTCTAACTGGGAAATACATGCTTCCAGTTGCATAGGTACCTCCATTACTTTGCGCCTGGAAATGCACCATCAAAACGACACGTGTGTTACACTATTTGCAGGGGCTGCAGTTATGCTGTAGCTGTTTATTCAACGCCTGGTGATGTTTATGCCATTTTCCAGCTCAGTGTCACATTTTACCTCTCCACTGTTGCTATATATCGGATGCCGCACTCTCCCCATATAGGTTTTGCTTTGGCATGTTGTCACTTATCACAATACAGTCTTCGCTTCGCATACAGCACTTGCCGTTGCATTTACTTCCCCACCATCATATTTTACAGGTCTTAAATTTTCTGTCCAATCTTCACACTCTCTAGTACTGTACCCTCAGTCCCCCACATTCTGAGTTGATCCATCGTCGGGTTGCGATGCTGCTTCCTCCCCATCCGCATCGTTGCCGTCCATGCCCTCATACCCCTTGACATCACTGGTTCCCAGGCAGAGCGTCTCGAGTTCAGTGGTAGCCCCTCGTCGCCAGCTAGCGGTTGGGATGGCATCGCACTCATTGCTTTTGTCATATTCATCTTCGAAATCCCCGCTGTCCGCTGGCATCCCGCGATGCAGTTCAACATCTGTGGAATTGTTATCTATCAGAATGTTTAGATCAGTGCTTCCGATCTCAGGTTCCTTAACAACCACTTCGGAGGTCAAATACTCAAGAACAATAGCTTAGTCAACATGCGATGCTTCCACGCTGCTCACGATGGCAAGCGTTGGCTTTTCCGCATGTTGGATCTGATGTTTGACTGTTGCAAGATTGGTTTTATACACCCTCAGTTGGTAGCTCTCCGGTTGTGTGTTCCCGGAATTCATCCAGAATGTATAAGTGTCTGCAATGCCACGCGCTGTTAACTACTTCCGACCTGTTACAGTGCTGCAGGATGCAATCTTGCCATCGTCATTCTTGTAGCTGAAGTAGATTGAGCAATCAGGTCTGTCAGCATTCAGCTTTGACTTGGAAGCTTTTGGATGAACACCTTTGTTCTTTTGCCACTCCAGAAGAGCATGGAGCAACACGGTGCATGTAAACATGATCAGTGGCGAGGGTAAATGACTGTCCTTGTTGTTAATCATGGAATAATAAATTCCCTCAACACACTTACCATGGTTGTTCGGCCGATGATAAATTTTAATGTAGATCAACCGTGGGATTATTTCCATCAGAAGCATCAGCAAAATGTAATTTACTCTCTGGAAGCCTCCAGAAGCGTTTGAGAGGATGTGGAGTGTAAACTTAGATGCGTTAAATTTAGAAGAGTATCACAGTGTAGGAGGGCATTCTGGCTGGCTTTCGGAGTAACTGAGATCTCCCATGACTGGTACAGGAGTACCATGGGAGTGATTGTGATAGGTTTGGGAACACCTCGGTGCGCTGGAGAAAACTTTGGGTGCACCTGGGAGCGCCGGTCACAAGTCGCGGAGCCCTGGTGACACTTGTGGGAGCGCCGGCGAAAAGTCTGGGAGCACCTCAAATCACAGTAGAGCAGTCAGGGCAAAAGCTCTTCTTTGGGAATGCTGCAGGTGCGCCTGGAATGCTGCAGGCACGCCTGGAATACTGAAGGTGCGCCTGGAATCCGGCAGGTGCGCCTGGGAATCATTGCTACTACTTATCATTCAACGATTGTTAAAACTCAGGTATTCTGATTGTATTCTCATCTATGTATCAAGGTATCTATGTATCTATATAGCTACCCATCTACACTTGGTATATCTGCACTGGCTTCAGGTGGTGCCTGAGAGCAATTCCAGGTGCACCTCAAAATTACGATCCAGTGAACTGAGATATTTGATCCGGGGCCGTGATCGATCCAGTTTGGAGATACACTTAGAGACTGTATTAGAGTGAACTTAGAAATGCACTCCGAAATCGTGATTGAGCAAGTTCGTAGATGCACTTGGAGGCCATGATTGTGCGAACTTGGAGACAGTAATCGTGCAACTTCGGAGATACACTTGCAGGCTGTGATCGAGCGAGTTTAGAGATGCACCTGAAGGCCATGATCATGTGAACTTGTAGTCCGTATTGGAGCGAGTTGGGACGAGGATTTGTAGGTAGTTGATGGACAGTGCGCCGGGTGCTGAGACTCATTTCTACAGTTAGCAAACTCGCAACCATGGGAATGTGACAATGTTTCTTAACCATTCAGCTGTCATGGCTGATGGCAGTCGATTGTGTAGGGAGGAATGCCGGAAGCTGATGCTACATTCAGGGGTCAACTTGTCATCATGAAGATGAAAGAAAAACAATCAATCTTGGGTGGATGCTGCACTCGGTGTATGCTGCACTCTGTGTAAGCTGCACTCTGTGTATACTGCACTCTGTGTATGCTGCACTCGGTGTATGCTGTACTCGGTGTATGATGTACTCAGTGTATGCTATACTCGGTGTATGCAGTACTTGGTGAATGCTGTACTTGGTGAATTCTGTACTTGGTGTATGCTGTGTTTGGTGTATACTGTACTCGGTGTATGCTGTACTTGGCGTATGCTGTACTCACTGTCAACTCATGATTATTACATAGAGAGATAGAGAGGGATGACTTAACTTTCGGTTCTGCAATAATGGTAGAGTTGTGGACAAGAAAGACAGAGATGGGGGATGAACATGAGAATGATGTGGAGGATACGAGAGGATATGAGAAATCAGGGGTACAACTTGCCTAATGGTGTTGGGAAAACCTCGGATCAGTGTAATTACACACCATATTGGGAGTCATTCAAGCCGTATCGGCATGGGTAAATTGACTCGCACAAGAAATTCTCTTACGTTCCAGTTTCTCATCATCATTTCCCCAATATTCTCTTTGCTTTCTCATTCTCGTGTTCAACTCTACCATCACCTGAAAACACAAATTTAAGTCATCGCTCTCTATCTCTCCATGCCATGTTCAAGAGTTAACACCGAGTACAGCATACACCAAGTACAGCATGCACTGAGTACAGCATACACTGAGTACTGTATACACCGTGTACTTCGTCATTCCATGATCGACTGTGTCCTGCAACCAGCCAGTCTCTCATCTCGCTGCGGACTATGTTGTACTCAACTCTCTATATTCCCACAATTACAAGTTAGACAATGAATAGATTCTCAGCTCCCTGTGTGCCACCCTCCCGATCAACCGGCTCCAGCTCGACCTCCTAGAAGTTCTCCTCCATTCTTGCACGATCATGTCCTCAAAGTGCATCTCTAAACTTGCTCGATCACACCCTCCAAGCGTATCTCTAAACTCACACGATTACAGCATCCAAGTTCGCATCATCACGGCCTCCAAGCGCATCTCCGAACTGGCATGATCATGGCCTCCAAGTGCATCTCTAACCTCGCACAATCACGGCTGCCAAGTGCATCTTCAAACTCGCATGATTATTGCCACCAAACCCAGTCCATCACAGCCTCAAGTATCTATTGCATATAATGAGATGATATATATCTACCCTGGTGTCGCCCAAATATATACTGCATGTCGCTAAATCCATCTCCATTATCCCTCTATCCCCATATGTATATACAGAGAGACAGAGATAATCCATGCCATCTTATAATGTAGCGAATATTATGACTGTAACAAAAGCCAATATGATCGATGAAATACCATGTGGTTATGGAATCCTAAAAACCACTTGTGTGAAAATATGGCACCAAGTCTCCTGCTGAGCTTGTGCAATGATCTCAGCAGCTGTCAAAGTCTCCTGCAGACCTGCGCAGTAGTCTCAGCAGCTCCACAATTTGACTATTCTAATATTCAACCTCATAGCATTCTGAAAGCAACTCCATCACTTCAGGTGATTTGAGTAGCACATGAGAATGCTCTTGCCGAGTCTAAGAGCACTTTGCAAAGCTCCAGGGGGAGCTGGGAGCATCTAGGAGTACTTAGAAGCAGTGGTGAGGACTACCAGGGTGTCTGGGAGGTGTGTGTGTGGTTTCCGGACTGAAATAGATTTTGCTGATGAGGTTATGTGGACGCAAGCCATTCGTTATCAGCTTTCGACTATCTCTGCGTTGGATTAGGACCGGGTACACCACCTTCCACATGCTCTGCTACCGGAAAAAGATACTTATTGACTGGGAAAAGTGAATCAATGAATTCCAAACGCTCTACGGCGGATTCACAGTGGTGGAGATCATAAAGCTCTGCAATGTTTTCCATTGCTGATTGAATGAAATGGGTCATAATTGTATCGACTTGTTCGCGAACCTGGTACCAGTTTGAGCATTTAATATCCAATGTGGGCCGTTGTTTCAGCATACCTCTCTCAAAATCTCCTTTGTGCGTGCCTCTAACGCTCTTAACCAAATGTTGTTTCTCTACATTGCAGTGTTCCAGTACATCTCTATTATCTGCCAGTGTGGGGCTTGAACTAATGCTATCGCAACGCGTCGCGTTGCATAACTTACCATTTCCAAGTCACTTGCACTCATTAACGGCCGTCTGTACCACATTTAGAGCTCCACGAGTCTGCATCTTGCAAAAACAAGAAGCGTCATGTCTGAGTAACCAAATCGATGGATGCTGAGACAGCCGGAGACCATTGATGAAGGTGTAGACACTACCTGTGGTTGCAATTGCCACTGCCTTTGCCTCAGATTCTTTTCGGTAGCTCGCTTTCGCTGTGAATTTGTAATGATTGCACGGGCTTCAAGATTATGGATAGGGGTAGGGTGGTTTTCAAGACCGCTGAGAGGTGGGGGAGTGGTTGCAGTGCCGGATGTGGGGCTGGATACAAGGTGACTCATTGAGTGTGTCAGTATGGTTACTTCCGATGTTGGTATGCTACGAGTGCTTGTTGCTAGAGTGGAGGTTGGAGTATTTATTGTCCGTCACAGTGTAGCAGACGTGGTGGAATTAACACATTGAGTGAGATCTGCAATGCGGAAATTGTTCAGCGAAGATGAGGCGGTGGAGTTATGACCTTAGATTATACAGAATACAAAACTTCCTCCTTGAGCAGAAGCCCTCTCGCCATCCGGTATGGTACCTTGTCCCTTTGCAGGCAGAAGTGGAGAACTCCCCAAAGGCCCAGACTTGTGTAGATTGTAACCGTTAGAAAGACTTCGAACATCACTTACGACCGGAGTCGTGTCAGGGTGAGGCCTTTGGGAAGGCATAGTCAGATATAGATATTCGATGGGAAAAAGGTAGGAAAAATTTGCTCCACATGCATATGTAACATCAGGCAAGGTAGGCTCCTCTTGGAGCGACCATCGAGGGATTCAACAAAACAGGAAGGTACAGTACAGACTGCGCTAGACTCCAATCCCTGATATTACTTGGGGACGAGATCTCTTCAAAAGCATTCATTTATCCAGTTAACTGCCATCAGATTACACTCAGATTCAACTCGGGATTGATATTCACTGTTACAGTAACGTCTGAAGGTCTATGTGTACCACTTCAGTGTTGTTTAGGCCGTGTTGGCATGATTATCATCGTATTGGACTCGTTCTTGGCACAATTCTTCGAACCATTGATTGTGTATATCTTCAGCTTCCCATTGGAAATCCGCCTTTGGCAGAGCTAAATGCATTACAAAGCGAACAATGACATATTCTCTATCCTATAACATCAGTTGCTTGTGCTTTTTCCACTACTAGGCGTTGGTTGGAATGTTGAATCGTTTCACAGTTGGGACAACGTGAGAACAACTCAATTTTCCCTGAGATGCACGAGATATTAGCGGTGAACGTGGTATGTGATCGCATAGCAACTCCCAGCATCGAAAACTGTCCTCACTGCAAGTACTAAATCTTGCCTTGGGGTTCCACATTGATGAGGTGCCTGGTGGTTATGTAAGATGAAGTCTGGGCCGTTTTATGTTCATTAACCAACAAAATATAGAATATGAACCAAATCGCAGACACTCAAGTATATATATCACTTCTTCCTGCCTACACCTCCATTCTCTTTTTTTCCTGTATTCAACACACCAGCAGCAAATAATCACACTTTCAGTATCCTGAACTATCATGACATAAGGTGACGTGCACAAAACAACGCCTCTCGCTCCAAAACACACCTAATAATGTAAACAACTTTGTACATTCATTCTGTGCTTCCTACCGCCACATTCAACTGTATCATAATGCTAACGCCTCTGATGAAGATTGATTTTCAACTTGGAGCAATGGCACTAATGGGCAGCCGCAAAGGAAAGCAGAAGCCAAGTATTAGAGTAAAAATGCCGACATCGATTATAAATCGACTTCTTTCATTGGATCCAGACCGTATAAAGGGATTCATCTCGGCCGAAATCTGCGGACTCATACGGATATACCATGGTTGCGGCATCACAGATGCGAGGGCCTGGTGCCTCTTTCAAGATAAAATCATTCTTGATCCAATCATGACTCGCCACTTTCACAATGCCTGCTGATGTGGCCACATTGCAGGAGCAGGAGTTCACCTTTTCGAAAGTGGTGGGCAGCCTTCTGCTCATTTATGGGGCAAGTTTTTGACAAAACCCGCCATCAAATGAACAATTAGAGGTGGAACAACCTGGGTGCCTTCAAGGATCATATAGATCGCTCCAATCTGCACACAACTAGTTTGGGAAAGGTTAAACACACCGGCGAGCATTTCCCTTGGTACGGTAGCGATGATCCCAGGCCAAAGATTGAGCCCCAAGCTGCCAGCCGCACATGCCAGGCAGCTTGCTGGCCGTTACACCGCAGAAGAGGTATGAGATAGGTGACCAGAATGATAATGATGAGAATTGGGCGGATCCCAGAGCGCCGCTCGATGAAAGTGCCATCCTGGTGGAAGCATTGACAATGGCAATGGCAAGGGTGTGGAGCACACGTAGGGTGGTGAGAAATGGACCGGGAAAGGGTAGGGAACAAAAGACAGGAAGGGGAATGCGAAGGGGAACGGAAAGGGAAACAGTAAAGGCAATGGTATTGTTAAACCAACCCCAGGGGAAGATGATATCTCTTGTGCTGTTACTTGGCATTTGCAGATGGAAATGAATGAAGCAGACTTGGAAACAGATGCCTAACTAGAGTGGGTATATTTAAAGCCGGAATCATCGCCCGCCGTATCCAGTTTCAGCAGATAATGATAATGACTCTACCGAGTCGAACTGCGGCTATGTCTCAGATCTTGATCCTGATGTGGATATGTGCAGCAACGATCATCTGCATGCACCCGACAGCATTGATTTAGACGGCGATGTGGATATCGAAAAGGACGGTGACAATAGTGAGGAGTACTTTGAAGAGGAGGAAAATGAGAAGGAGGAGAGGGTGGATAAGGATGAGGTGTAGGATAAGGAGGAGGAGAAGGATATGGATGAGGATGATGGCAAAGATCCTTGGACGATTGGCCAGAGAGAGATGGTAAAAAGATCGGCTGACGACGTATATATCCTGGTAGATGATCATCCAATAGCGCTACCTGAGCAAGGCCATGAGATGCACGACTATACCCCACGACCACAACCTGAGGCACCTGCCCCATGGCCACAAATCCCGGAGCATTGCCCACGACCACGAACGCAGAAGACTAATCCTCTCAGTGGGTTAGAGGATTTGGGGCTTGCGACACTTGCAAAAACCTCGCCCGGCGGTACCCAGTCTGCATGAAGCTGATGTAACCAGAAACACTTCGGATTTAGATACGGATCAGCAGCTAATCAGCGAAGCAGGAGGTTGTGGCAGTTTCCCCGATGTCCTTTTCTCCGATGTCCCTCTACCCGATATCCCTTTACCTGAGGCGCGCCCAGATGGATCTGTACGCACTGAGTGAACCAGTCCTCGGGCTGCTGAGGAGACGATGGTTATGCCGTTCAAGGTCGGGTCAGGTTTTTGTATTGTTCGTTTCCTTTGTTCCGATCTACATATCTCAGGTATTGATTATAACACCCGTCACGAGGTGTTTGGATCCCTCAGGGATTATTTTATTTATAGTATTATGGGACATCATGCATGCAGCGTGTTTGCAACTCCTGGCGTTTAAAGAACCTCCATTTGATGGTGTTGTGGCTCAATAAATCTTTCAAGTTAGCTGAAAGCATTGTGAGCTTAAACACCAGGCTGCTCAGGCCCAGCACCAACTTTTGTCGTTTTGTGCACTGAATACTACATTCCTGACGTATCATCGACACTGCCAGAGAAGACCCCTTTCCGTTGCCCCGAATTTTCATTGTGAAAGAAGTTCACCTCAGATAGCTGGCGCCTTAAACATCTCAATATACACCATCTTGAACACCTTCACGTTGAACACCAGAAGAATCTGACTATTTGCAGTGCACTCCGACAGGTTGAACTTGCTCAGCGTCATGAGTTTAATTCTATCAAAGGTTCCGTGGAAGACTTGGACAAGTTTCCCTACCTCGATCATGGTGAAAATATCGCACACTTGGAGTCTCAACCACCGCCAGCTGCTCTACCTGGACAGAAACAAACCCCGGCGCAGGCACTCCACTGAGCGATTACATTGCTGAAACACGGGAACACAACGCGCCATGTTGCCTTGAGAAAAACCTACAGAACAATTTCTACTACCAGTTTGCGACACCTGAAGAGTACAAATATATCCAGTGTGGGATCAAGATGAAGGGTATGAAGACATACTATGACAATGTGCTAAAGGAAGAAAACACCGCACTGCGTTTTCCAAGCTTCAAAAAGGAGGATGGCGTCCAGAAGGTTATGGCTAGCATGCCAGATGATCAGGCTCTCTGGGAGTGGGAACTACACACTTTGGAGGATATGAGATGGAATTACAACCACCAATGGCCTATCAAATAGTGGAGTGGAGACATCATCAAAAGCAAGAGATGGTTGGTGTGGCAGCCAGCCTATGCCAACCATCTCATTTACGCCCCTCAGCATTACATTAATAGCGATACACCACCGAAACCCCTCTCTACTGAAACGCACACTGCCGCCAGGTGGTGGGAGACACTGGTTAGCAGCAATACTCAAACATAATAATGTGCTAATCAAGGTTAGGACAATGCTCAGATTGGGGGATACACATATTCCCATGATCAAAATGTCCGACAGAACACATCTCTCGAATTTTGCTGGTGACCAGAAACAGTGGCATGTATATACGACAATTTGCAATCTATCGTCGACGATCTGGCACATTCCCTGAACGCACACCGTTGTAATAGTTGCTCACCTGCCAATTCCACTCAAGAACCGCGATACTCTTCAGAAACAGCTGGATGTGCAACGGCGAACAAACTAAGAGGTCCTGAATGAAGCACTCCGACGGGTACTCCAGCCTCACGCCATTAAACAAAATCCCAGCACCGAGACCGGGTATTACATTGTTCTGTGTGCAGATGGCAACTTCAGGCTTTGCAAACCGGTTTTAGCAGTATGGCTTGCAGGTTGCCCTGCGAATAGCGACCTACATCATCTTGAGCTTCATATCTGTTTTTGGTGCGAGTGTCCAAAGAAAGAGCTTGGAGATTATGTCCCTTCTGACAAGCAATACCAGTGGCGGGATCGCAACCTGTATTAATTGCTCACAGATGCCAACACCAAGGCAGCTGAATCCGAACTGTGATCGCGCCATGTTCAACCACACCTCATCGTGTTTCGACATATTCCCTGTATCGTGAGAGACCTCCTGAAGCCCAACCTCCTCCCTACAATGCAGATCGGCATGCTTAACCACCTCCAGACGTGGATTTTCCACTTCATGACGAAGTTCAAATGGCTCGACAACTACAATGCAATCTGGTTATCTATGCCTACTTACCTCAACCTTACACAAAAAAATATGTTATATGAGGAAGTGTCTCAATGGAATGGCAAGGAGATGAAGGAAATGAGCCGGTACCTGCTGGGAGTTGTAACACAGTCTCTACGAGGCGCAAGCCCTTCTCAGCATCCAATATTCGATCCTGCTATTGAGTTCCCACGGCCATCCTTACAATTCTATATATATGTTCGATATAAATCTCGTGATAATGCAACTTGAAGGTACATATAGGATATCTTGCATCGTTTTCACACCATCACAAATGCTTTCTTACTCGGCCAAACCGGCCAAAAGGTAAAGGGCAAAGGCAATGCCATGACAACGGAACTGGTGAATGAGCGAAAGGTAGACAAGAAAACAAATGCTGAAACTTGGACGCTATCCAAGATGCTGCGCGAAATGAACTCCAAGCGGGATATTATCAGCCACAAGATAGATGTTTCCAAGCAGTTGGATGCCCACTGCAACATTCCAAAGATTCACTTGATGTTGCATTGGGTCGAACAGATTCATCAATATGGCGCCTTGCATCAGTATTCTGCCAAGAGACATGAACAAGCACATAAAATGAACCTCAAGGACGATAGAGACACCGCCAAACACATTGTTAACTGCCTACTGCAAGTAATCACCTTTCAGCGTCGCATTCTCGGGTTCTAAATCAGAGAGCTTAATCTCGAAGCCCTCGCTCAGTGCCAGGAGACCAACGCTGCCCACAGCAATGTCCTCCCTTCCGGTGCTGCTCTGGCTGCCCAACTTGGCTCCCAGTTATATGCGAAGCCCGAATTCACGGGGCCCCAAAGCTGCTGTGATGAAAAGCATCCTGATGCTATGATCAAAGACATCAGAGCATTACTTGACAATACACAAGACGCAATGCACTGCGTGGCAATATACAGCAACACGCGGGAGTTTGTCAAGCATACGAGTCATAACCAGACGTATATATCAGATGAACCACTGCACACAATGGAGCTCTGTATTTACCATGGTATTAAGGTTAAATTTGAGAGTTTCAATGGTGCATGCATATCTCAGATGTATCAATGCACAGGAAGGCCCAGCTGGTGCTGAGGGGATCGATGGAACGATGGGCGTTACAGGGGTAACAACACTTCTTCACAATATACTTGTTCATACGCATATGTGTTTTGGTGCTTACGGCCGTAGATCCTATTCTTCGCTAAGGATCTTATTCACCTCAACTCGTATGTTCTGAAGCCTACTACTTCATTCGGCTTGCCTTTTCCTTCCAGCCTCTTCAAGTCTCTTGACTTTCCGAGCCTTCTTCAGTTGTGCCTTCGACTGAGGTTAGGGATTTACACAGTTCCGCTGCCAAGTATTCTGAGATCATTCCGATGACTCAATAAACTGCTCAGCTCATTCTATTAACTGATCTATAATCGAATCCTCAGTAAGATCCACTGGTGTGGTAGAAACTGCCTGATTGTCGGATATCTGGTTAATCCGACTTGGCTGGACACTAGGTAGCTTATGGTCCTGTCCCTTGGACCCGCTTGAATCCTCTTCTATCCTAGTCTCTGATTTAATCTTAAGGTTATCGATATGTACTATCAATCGCTGCTGTAAACTGATAATCGAAGATATCCACCAAATCTTTTGAGCCAAGAAGATATACTGGTTGTCTCGAGAGTAGGCGATAATCCTTTCTAAGGTGTATAGGATAATATCGTTATCGTTGCTAAAGGTAGTTGTCATGTAGAGAATTGTATATTCAAATGGTGTGGGGCTGCCATTACAGAAAGCTAATACATTCTAGGTATAGGATAATATGCGAATAGGTATCATGAAAACACAATAATAAATAAGGATATTTCTCTGCTGGTAGGTATCGTTCATCTCTAGCTGTTCCAGCTTGTCTTCTTCATTGCCGGAACAATGTGATCTCTTTATAGTCCCTTGGCTTACTCCAACTGAAACTATGATTTAATCCCTCAATGATCGCCACGTATCTGTGCGTCATATTTGCATGCGCTGAAGATATCTTTGCGTCTTACATCTGAGAACGCGCCTATCAGAAGTGGCTACTTAACAATGCGTTCATGCATGATATCAGTATGGCTCTTGAATCACACTTTAACTTCAACTTTGACATCTCGCCTTCGAAGAGTTTATTCGGTAGTTACTTTCAGGCATATCTGATACCAGTCCCTGGTGCGATAACGTAGACAATGACATGTATCAAACATTGCGATCCAGACTCATACAACTCAATGCATGGTGCTCGCTCTTGGCCCAGTCAATGTCATTAATCCATCAGTTAGGTCATGCTTAGGGAGAGGCAATTCTCACTATCCCGGGGTGTACCTTGCCGTTATCCAACACGGTACAGAAAGGTGGTTCGGAGCCCACTTACTTGCATATAACTATCAACAGCCGTGTGCGTTTCCCATGCACATGTTCCCCATAGTATCCAAGTGTGATATATGTCCTTTGGGGTTCTCAGCTTGCTCTAACTGATCCCCCCAAACACTTATCGTGACTGATCTGAACTCCCACTAAAGGGCACATCACTAGCTACTTCAGTATCTCGGTATAGTATGTACCTTCCCAGACCCTACTCAAGTACTATTATCACTGTCAAGGGAGAACCCCTAACAATAGGGTATGGGTAAATCGACACCTAAGGAGGTGTTATGGCGCACTGAATGGTCGTCTCCCATGGCAACTGCAATGACTATTCAAAATCAAACTCCTAAATGAGGATGGAGATTTCATTGAGTACTAGTTAGCCCTGGCACTCACCACAATACCTGAAAAGTCGGGTAACTTGGATTCCGCCTCAAAATTTATACAACTGAGAAAAGCAATGGCTGCTGTTGGTTTGCAAGTTTTCAACAGGGAAAATATTGTAGGCTGAGCGCACGTCATTCCAGAGATAGCTACTAGTAGTAAGACAGGAGATGGATGGAACGAGCGATGAATTGTCTATAGCCACATCGATCTGGCGACTTGGAATGATGGGTATAATTGGTGCAGAGAGAGTTTCATTTTGCGCAGAGGTAGATAGAACGTGAGGAGAGATTTTCGCAGCGTCACCCATCGCCTTACAATCCAGTATCATTCGTAATTATAGAATTTCATTTTGCACGCAGATAAGAGGAACGCGAAGAGATATTTTTGCATCATCACCAATCGCATTGCAATTCCGATGCAGGCGCGTACCCAATGAACCAATTCTAACGTATGGTTACAATTGGCCACAACGCCAGAGTGTTCGTTTAAAATATGAGACCTACAGAATGAGAAGAAACTGTGAACAAGCAATCAGAGGGAGATATGGAACCTGACGCGTTGAAATGATGCCTGGGGCGGAATAATCCGCCACCAGAGTGTGTCTGACAGCTCTTATTGACCATGTCCACTCCAATAGAGCCATTCCGCCAGGACGGAAATATTTCTTGCTGACGAAAGGGTTCAATATATCCACACATATAATTGTAGTCAACGGTAACATTCAAATCGTGATCACTTCCCTCTCGTCCTCATAGCCCATAGAAACTAAACTTCCGTCCCATCCGTCTGGATACACATAAACTTTCATTCTCTTTTCCCTTGTCATGTGTGACGTACTAAAATGATACTTCTCCAAGGGCTTCACCCTTATAATGTGTCGATCTCCGTACTAAAATTGATAATGATTTTGGAAAAGCAGGGATGAAGAAAACAGAAATATATGGACAAGCAAGACTACACCTGCAATGAAGTGAGGCATTGGAGGTGGTATTTAGTCTCCTCTTCGAGACCAACACCTAGTATCCTGCATGTAGATTGGGCATGGTGTGACAGGAGGAGATGCTTGCCCTCAAATAGTTGGTAGCGACAGATTTATGATCCATATAATTCCGTTTATTCTACATGGTTTTTATTGGCAATATGAGACTCAATACACTTGATGATAGGTGTTGACCTGTTTATCTCATATTTACGAGATATGTTTTCCTTGTGTTGCTTCTCAGTTCCCTGCAAGGAATTATTTCTACCACCTCATCTGCATCTTGAAGGTACTTTGGGACTATTTGTATGGAACTAATTGGTGTACTCTAGTATGTGTGTATCCAATAACGGTGTGACTGCCACCTTTACTATTGGTATACCTTCAATACTGGTGTTTACACCATCTCCCAGACTTTGTTCTGATTGCCAATACAACAGCCTTTATGCAGCACCGCTTCGTCTCCTATGTTTTGTAACAAGTTGAACAAGCCTATCAATAGTGAACTACCTGACAATGAACTGCAGTCCCTCACAATCACACTCAGGGTTGTGAAGTTGAACCTGTCTTTATATTGATATATGACAATTGCATTGAGCTGGTGGTATCTGCAGTTCATGTCTGATGACTACTGGGAGCAGTTGGGTGATGATAAACCCTATGAACAGGTGAACCACAAAACCTCGACATCAAACAAATTAGTTTACTAAGTATAATAGTTCGTAACTCATATGTCGGTAAGAGTCTTCCAATATGTGGCAATACCTGTTTTGTCATGTATCACACTTGCTCTGTCTGCAGTTGTGAAGGTACGTTTTACAGATGTCATAGACAAAAAATATATTCTCCGCACAAGCTTTTGATACTGTCTACTGCATCGCAATGCCCATATGAAATTTTGAATAGTAGGGAGCTTTTTGCTATTGACCTCAAGCAATGACCAATGCAAAGCCCAAATCCAATTCATTTATTCCTATCCGAGAGATCAATTGTGTCCAATCACATGACCTCCAATTCACTAAGACAAGATGTCACACGTTTGTAGATGTAGCGTAAACAGCACCAATGTTGGCAGCTCATCTGCACTAATATGCTTAGTACACTATATGTCAAGGTGAGAGAAATTTTTAGCTGACTGAATGAATAGCATCACTAATCCATGGCTCCCCTTTCAGTTGATTAATAGGAATTTTGGTTAGATGGGAGCTGCCCTGAACCATGAGTAAGAGCATTTATATCATTTGCCAATGAAGGTGATAGAATTACACATTTGTATGAGCCAAAGGATGACTGACTGACTTATATAGACGACAAGGAACGCTTTGGAGGACTAAGAACGAACAATCTACCTCTACTTCAATGTCAGAAATGTCTTCAGAGCTAAACAAGTTGTCCTTTTCAACACTCAGTTCCAACCATGGCGTTGGAAGAAAGGAGTGCATCAGCAGCTGAAGTTCAGTGACCAGGTATGTCCCGAGTAAAAATTCAGCAAGAAAACGGTTGTGGTTTGGTCGCCTGTATAACTTAGGTGACAACATTCAGTTTTTCTGAATATACTGCATGGGGTAGCTTACAGCTAGTTTGCCAGCTATTAGAGGATCAGAATTCTACTCCTGGCACAGACACAGGGTAGCATTACCAGCAGCCATGCGATGGATTGTGACAATTCTCTCCTCCACAGCCATTATGATGATGAGTACCCATATAGTACATCAAGTTTGACCTAAGGAATCGATCAATGATATACATACTACCTTGAGGTTTAGGATTGGTAGTGTTATCCACGGTTCCGGACCGTCACTACGGGTATGTGTCCTGGTTAAATGTAAATGTTGCCTATTTAGCCGTCGGGGTTGACTATATACCTGAACCATCAACTCAGATACTATTCCATGGTAAACACCCAACCCGTCTGAATTGGGCGGGTGGTCAGCGGGTTGCCCAGTGGGTCCATTCAGAGATTTATATAAGGCTCTTGTTTGTGGAGTTTGTTAATAATATCTCATCAAAATCACATTTTCAACACCCAAGAGTGCATTTTTGCATGCTTTGCAGCTTGCAATATCGACTAATTTGGAATCGGTGTTTGACCTTTGATATATTCTGTTTTGCATATCATGGCGGTTAATGATTTCATTATGAACTCGAAGATCCATGTGATGCCCTCATTAGCAAATATTCAACAACTAAAACTGGTGACGCTGCATTGACACTTATTTTCAGGACGCAGCAGGGAGCATGTCGCTGTTGTATTTGCTAGTAAAGGCTTCCAATATCAATTAAATGGATGTCTGCAACCAATTGGAACATAATTCGCCCAAGATGCACAGCTCACAATCTTGACGCTACATTGACGCTAATTCTCCGAATACGGCGGTGACCATGTTGCCGTCATTTTTGCCTATAATAGCTGCCAATATACCAGCTATGCATAACAGTGACCAAATCTCTGATTAATGACCGTGCTTACAAAGCGACAAATCAGTGACACTCTGTTGATGCTCATGTCAATATAGTGTCCTTTCAACATCTGCTGCCATCGATAATATTTTCATCGTGATTTGAATTTATTGGCTGTCTTTCTGGCTAATTGAGACCTGGCCCAGTGGCAAAGCTAAGCACAGTAACATTCTTACACTGTTCGCTCTCACATGACTAAAATTTCTGTATCTTTCCAAATGGTTTATTGCGCCAGGTATACATCTGTTCATCAAACGATATTCACCAGCTACAACTCACCTGTTGCACATGATAAATCTCTAACTAAAACTCTCGGTCAAGATAAATACCGAAGCTGGTGAATCATTGAAGCATTCTGACCTACATTTTCTTCACATCTTTATACCTCCTTGTTTTGAATATATTGACCATCACTGACACGTTTTCAGCCTGTCTTGATGACACCTGCATAGGCCGAATCATTTCTGGATCATTTGGCACGTCGCTCACATCCCACTGCTCTGGGCATTCTGGATCTTCAATTACATTGCCTTGCTTCATGTCAGATTCAAAATCTGCCGAGCAATCGTCGTAGCTGTCATTTGCATTATCTAAGTCCCCATTCCAGTTAAGCCAATCTTCGGTGTCCGAAATACTTTCAGATGCGCTATCCTCATCAAGTGTGACTGTATTCCAGCTGATTTTTCAGATTGGGGGGATATTTAATAATTGAATTCGTCCTCCAGAGAGGTCCTTTGAAGACAATGCTGGTGGCACAGGAGATCATTCTGACAATGTAGATGCAGCCACACCATCATGTTGAAAGGGTAACAAGGATGCTTTGACAATCACTTCCGGGTCCGAAAGCTATCCTATGGTGCTGCTCTGCTTGTTTTCAGCATGAGTTTCCGAATGGGTAGCACGTAGGTTTTGGCTACCATGCCACATCTCCAAAAAGTCATGAACCAATGCCATTCTGTGAAATTTCCTTTCTTACGCCTCTGTGTTCATTTCAAAGTCGTTTTCTGTGTTTGTGGTATCCATTTCTGCGTCAGTGGCTGCCAAAATCCCATTATTGAGTTGAGTAAACTGCCTGACAACTACCGTGCCACGAAACGTTTCGCTTGTGGTTTTTGACTCCTTCTAGATGCGCAGATCTCAGCCAAGGGAGAATCTGCCCTGCCCTCCAACACCATCTGTTAAGATAGAGAATATGTCACACGTCACATTGGTGAGATTGGCGTAGTTTGAGTGTGTTTCCTCCTGTTGACGCAACCAGTCAGTTATGTCTGTTATCCAAAATATACTGCTAATCTCCATTGGGTCACAATGGTAATCATTGAGATTTGGATTAATCTGACCCCAGTTCTTTGGTGCTTCAGACGGTGAATTCAGGTAGAGACAGGTGGCGGTCGATAAGAGTGCTGCGCGATTGCTTCAGCTGCGTGTTGGCTCACCAATAGCGTTCGCCATTAGGTATGTTTTATTATCGTTGGACAAATCGTGTGGATCCAACGATACTTACCATGATCCTGCAGCCGTTGCTGAGAGGATGCGATTGCTACAGGGTGAGCTATCGAGATTATAGACTGGCACATATTGATGTTTCGCACAGTATTCATTCTCCACCTGCCTCAGAATAGCCGCTGGGGATTGGGTAGTATAGGATGGCTTGTCATCATGCTTAATATCCATTCCCTTATCCCACTTTCTAAACGATGGCAACTTCTGGAAAGCAGCAAGAATATGTGCAGAAAGGAGAAGCATACCCAACGTTGGAGTCACTTCAGCATAATATTTTGACAGCTTCTTTCAAGCTGACTTCACAGCGAAAAATAAGTCTCCCTTCCACTGAGTCTTTTTCCTTTCCCAAGTTCTAATCACATCATCTATATGATTGAACATGCCATGTACACTGCGATAACCTGAGACAATGAAACTGTATTAGTCTTCGACATCCACAGGGTCCAATATCGGAATGGCCTCAATACTTCCATAACATTCTTCAATATGGAACATTCCTCTGGTGTTAGAAAGAGTGGCCGGTAATCACGGTATTTTCGTGTTTCAATCTACTCCCATGTAAATTCCCAAAATCAGTAGGCGTGCTCCAGCAACTCTATTGTAGACTTCCAATGTGTCTTGACACCAATAATTGAAACTACCACAATGCAGACAGTGGATTTTTGGCAGTCAATGCACTCAGTTTGACGACCAGGTGTCAGCGTATTCAGTACTGCAAGCATTGTCTGCTATATGAAGGTCAGTTTCAGTACTTTCAAAATATCATGAAATACATACTTTCTCAATTATCTTTGCTAAACCTTTTCTCATGGCCAACAGCGTATTGATTCTAGCATTGCCCTCTTTTCGAAGTCTTTGACTCTTCCCAATGTATATTCTTTCATTCTCTACAAATAGCTGATCCCTCTCATGGGCTTCCCAACACTTAGTGCTGCCTTTCACACTGAGACTGCTCATGAATGCACCTAAAGCCAGCTGTATAACGTGCACCATACATGGTATGTGTTTCCTCAATGCAGGCCAATCGATTCCAGAGGCCTCAAGTGGTAATTGCAGTTGGTTGTTTTCGAGTAATTTGAGAAAGAATTATCCGTCGTAATTCCAAGCAAACTGCAGTTTGTACGGCCAAAACGATCAAGCACATCCTTCAAATGTATGGCTTGCCTCAAGAGAGTATGTTGGCCACTGACCTATCATCCTTAAGTAGCTTCGGAAATGGGAAAAGAACAGTGGATCATCCTCATCGACAGCGGGTTGAACTTCACGCAATGCCAAATTTTGATCCATGTTTTAAGCCCCAACCAACGTTCGGGTTAGTTTGTTTGGTAATATTCATTAGTTAAACGCTAAACAGACTTTATTTTGTGGCGGTGATTGCTTCTCACTTGCATCCACGGTCAGTGGATATTCCCTCTGGCCAATGTTGCTAAGGGTCGTAGCTAACAGCAGCACTAGGTCATCACGTTATTCCTTCAATAACTGTGGTTGCTCCAGATTTGATATAGTGTTCCATGCAATATGAGCAGAAACAAATAGTAACATGAGGGAGCAATTCCATGTAACTTGGTGAAATTCGGAGCTTACATAGTCAGTGGCAGCCAGTTTGCTACATTTCGTCTGTCATTTCGGTCAATATGGTTTAACCTGGATGTCACATATGAATTTCTTCCGCGAACTTACTATTGTGATTTTTGACTTCCTTGCCTCTTCAGGAGGGCCAAAGCCGTTTCATCGACTGTGGAACTATTTAATTCAGTACCCTCTGACTCTGTTAATTTGGTTATCTTTGCGATGTGAGCTTTTGCCAGTAAGTGTTTCCCCATTGCCCTGGTAAGATGTTCTGATGGATGGCAAAAAACTTGTTTACAAATGATACATCTGATGCCAGGGGTGCTGGTCTCTGCAGGACCGCAGTGTAAATAGAATCACCATGAGGATGCATGTCTCGAGTTATTCCAAGAATTGGGCCCCTAGGAGCCTACATTTATTGAAGCCCACCAACCATCGCAGATGATTGGAAAACCAAGGTCACTCAAATCACAAATAAAGACACATTCACTTTTGGAAGAGATCATCACCTTTAACAATGACGTATTGCAAGATTTTGAATCTGATATGGCTTTAGAAATTAGAAAGCGGGGAAATCTGACTCGAGAGCCTGTGGAAAGTAACGTTACTGCTAAGCAAACTCCAGGTTCTCAAATACTGACTCCACTACTACCAGAAAACAAATCTGATCTATAGGACCTCGCATCCGTATTTGTGAAGTTATATCCCAGGACAGATTGCAAAGACTGACCGTGAAAATCTCTCTTTTGGAACAGCACAATCCAGATATGGCTGTGTAGCGTTCTGAGACTCCACGCAATCTGTGGACGCTCTGTTGGTGCTCACTTGTAGGAGGCAGATGCAATATTGTCACGAGCATTTTTGCCAATAAAGGTTGCCGATAGATTCATTGTGGGTTATCTGCATTCCATTGCCAATAGATATTCCAAAATTCATGTGCAAAAATCGTTGACGCTCCGTTGAAGTTCCCTTGAAACCATATTGACCATCATGTTCGGACATGGTTACGACCATATCGTAAGCATTGTTGCCCAGAAAGGCAGCTAATGGTTCAATTATGGATCAATGTAGTTGCGTAGCCTCTTGATTGTCCAAGATGCAAGGCATAAAATCGTTGATGATCCATTCAGCCTCATTTTCAGGGCATAGTGACGATGTCGTGAAACGTATTTTTGCATAGCAAGACAGCCAATAGTTTCATTATAGGCATGTGTCGCCACACCGCCCTAGCATTTTCCAAAATGCAAGGCCATAAGTCATTGATGCTGTGTTCAAGGTCATTTTTAGGACAAAGTAGTAATGTTATTGCAACCATTTTCGCCTACAAAGGCAGCCGATAGTTTAATTATGGTTTAATCTCGCTGCACTTCCCTGGGACTCTCCATGGTGCAAGACCAAAAGTCATTGACAGTGCATTGACTCTCATTTTTTCGACATAGTAATGATGTTGTGGCAATCATTTTTGACTAGACATGCGGCTTATAGTTCAACTATGGATTAAGGCCGCCTCACCACTCTGGCATTTTCTATGATGCAAGGCCAAATGTTGTTGATGCTCTCATGATGCTCTTTTTTGAGACATAGTAGCGATGTTGCCACAACCATTTTTGCTTAGAAAGATGGCCAATAGTTGGACTATGAGTTAATGTCATCCCGCAGTCCTCTGCATTTTTCATGGTGCAATGTCAAAAATGGTTGACGCTATGTTGATGCTCATTGTTAGGATGTGGCAATGAGCCTGTCATTTGGCTTTTTCACTATCACGCCGACCAATACATTCACTTTGTAAGTATGTGACAATGCAACCCATTGATTGCCAAATGTATAAGACTAACAATCGTTGACAGTCTCATTAATCTCATCGAAACAGCCTTTGTACACTGAAAACTTGTATGCAACCAATCATATACACATTATTGACATTGAATATTGCGTTTGTATGTACTATTGTTTGCATCCAGGAGTTTTGTTCCTTCTCAATTTCTGATCAACTGCTATCCAGCTCTCTGTGTGAGAGAAAACATGGCCCTTTCAAATTCCCACGCTTGCGGCCACCAATTTACGGCATGTAGATCATTTCCCTAGTTTTTGGTAATTATAGCTCGATGTCCTCACCTTTCCTTCCCCAGCTACTTCTCCTCAATGCCCATGATGTACCATGAGCAATTTCAACTATCTCAACCATGTGCACAAGATCTGGACGGAGAGTTATGCAGATGGATACATCAGTGAATGCAGCATGACAGTCCTCAGTCAGATAGATTTGTCATGAACACTAACTGCTCTGTCTATGACACCTAGGACATTACCCAATTAATTTTTGTTCATATATTTCATGACTAATATAGCTTTTGCTTTGTAACTTCACTCTCAAGTGCGGATAGAAATCGCACCTGGTAGCCATCTTACCGCCTGATTTGATTTGTTGTACTTTCACATGTTGCGTTCAACTCTTACACATGCACAAATGAATCATCATGTCTCACAATTCGGTCAATGAAATCAAGAACATCCTGACATGTAGCAAAATTGGTAAACGAATCGCTTTTGACATAGACTTGACTTCAGAAATTACAGTGTGCCTATCAATCCCTCCGCAGCCGTGGGTGTCTTCACCATGTCTTGGTCCGAATCCTATTCCTATATGCTGAGTATCTGCAGAATATATGCACGGGTAGAAGCTTAGTGGTTCAACTTACTTCGCTTTCAACCAAGGTGCAGAATCGGACTCTGCGGCTGCCTCAAAACCAGGTATGCTCGTGTTTCATTGCAGCTACACGGAATCTAGCCTAATATGACTACTTCCTGGTCGAGAAGTCCGTTGCGGCATTTGCTCCATTCCAGGGACAATGTCAAGACACTACATAAGCTCTCAAAATGTTGTCTGTGCAGGTGCCGCAGCATCATTATCAGTTTGCGGTTGAACAACTGCCGGAAACCTCAATTAGGATGTGCCGTATTGCGTTTTACTTTCACCGAAGTAGTCAGTGGCATCCTCTCATCCCAGTTTTATGAATTTGCCCAGCTTCATCTGTGTCTTCCAAGACCTCATCATGTGCTACTGTACCGGGTTGGTAATTGGGCCCATCACTGAGCCAGGTTCGTCATCTTCGCTCAGCTTGCCCTGCTCTGTCTCTTCATCATCCACATTTTCCCTATCCTCTCCATTTTCTGAACTTGCATGATAACTCTGCCTGTCTCCAATAGCAACCATTATCTCCTCCAATGTCTATCCAGCTCTCTGGTGGTCAATCCCCCGATTTCAGCATACATCATATCTTCCAGCTCTTGCTGAACCTCTGGTTCGACATGTTCAACTTACTTTCTTGCCCCAGCGTGTTCTCTGTTAACATGATCCTCAATCAATTTTTCGTTCACGTCATTGTTAAAGATGCGCGTTCCTTGTGGTCTCTCTGCTGCAGGCTTCTTGTTGGATCACAAGCTGCGCAACGCCCCATGGGCTCATATTGCTTGTGCCTCCATGTTGCCCTTGCCTTCATTCGCTTGATGACATTGTTGTGTGGACCGCTTTATCGATTTGCCATATCTGCCTGCTGGAAGTGGTGAAAAGTTCTTTTTCGAAGCATTGACTATTGAAGTTTGGGTTGACTTTGTTGTTTGGCGGAATGTTGGATGTTGCAAGATATGGACAATATAGAGGCAAGCTGCGTCTTTGATATCAAGGTTAGTATGTTTACTCATCTAGAACGAAGCAAAACCTCCCTTTGGACTGTCAATAAATCGGAAATAGTTACGCTAACCATACAACATAATTTGCTGGTTAGCATCAGTTTCATGTATTATCCCGCAGATAATTTGAGATCAACATTGGCAGACGTCCTTTTCCTTGAACAATGTCCTATTTATAGCTGACAATCATGCGATTTCAGCTGTTGTAAGCCTCAATTTATTCTTGCTAACAGGCAAAAATCATCAGACTGACTTATTGCACATCTCGGGGCTGTGGGAAACCCCTGCAACTTTCAGCTGTATGCAGCAGGGTTCATTTTGAGTATAACGAACATGTTGGTAGCTAATTATTCCATACTGACATGATGCTAACTGTATAATCCGAAGGACTTCCCACTTCTATTGGTTATCATCTTTGTCTCCTAATCCCCCCCAGCAAATTATGGATACTCAGCCACCTCTGCCAGGTCAGAGCAGACCCAAATCCATCCAGTTGGGAGGCGCTTTGTCAAATATGTCACTCATTGGCACACAGTAAGATCCCAGACACCAGTTATTACAATGCGATGCTGCCAATTCAGCCACCAAAATAATGCCCCAGGATGCACCTGTAAAAATCGTCCATAAGACTGGAACCAGTACCAATAAGAAGCAGCATGCACTTGGAGGTGAGTATATCCATCCTGTAGTAAACAGCTGTGAATTCACCGATTAACATACAGATGGTAGACGTCGAGAACCAAGTGACTAATTTATTGCTGCCCTTATCAGGAAATCTCCACGGTCTACCAAGACATTTGTCTGCAGACTTCGGGCAATCGAGCATCATGAGGTTGTCAGCTCTGGGATTTTTGTGTACAAAATTCATGATAAGCATCCCCGAGAGCGGTGGAAACAGGCTTCAATCACCTTAGAGTAGACTATGGCAGCTAATATGGTTGACGTAACAGCCGTATCTCAATGATTGAAGCAGCAACTAATTTCTTATCGGTATTGAACATGGCTGCTACGATGGCAAAGAAACGAGATCGTGTACCGCTGGAACAGTCTGACATGTGCCTGGCCTTGAATATAGCCAAAATGGCCAAAGGAGGGTTGCTGTGCGCTTAAATAGGGGAATGGCAATATCTCATCCACGAACCCCATGGCGCAGGCCAAGAAGAGAAGAAGCGGGGTGTTGAGTTTCCTGGGCATAATAACATGAAGGTTGCAATAGCAAGACACCCAGCTATGGTTCATCAAAACTACACATCCAGATGTTTTGCTTGCCAAAATGGCACTGAATAGAATCTACAAACACAATGGAGATGCAAAGCAACAGGTGTACCTCTACCCAACTGATGCAGACACCCGACTCCAGAGCCCATGCCACCTCTGCCCGGAACACCACCTGCTGCAAATGGTATTACTTCCACAGCTCTACTTTTCCAAATCATTAGTTTATCGCCCGGATATGCGTATTTATCTGCTCTTGGGTTACCCGGACCCGTTGCTACTACTAATAGTTGCTATGTTTCAAGCTTGATAATTACTGAAATTTGATGAATATGGGCTTTAAATACTATGCTGATATGTCCATATTTTGCTGTACCATGCCTTGTCTATACACTCACTCAGTTCTGATCACTGCTCATTTACTCTTGATAGAAGTATTCACATTGATATTCTCTGGAAGTGGTAGGCTGTACACTGTGAAATGTTACTCATCAAGGCAGGGAGGCGCACTTTGCTTGTAAGCTTAGGTGAAATATAGACGTTAGTTGAATATTCTTATCCATTTGATATAGATGAATGAACTGTACCTTATGTTTTTGTGCCCATATAACAGGTACTAATAGGGGTGTTTCTCCTTTTCTCAGAATCTTCTTTGCTTTTAGCATCTTCTAAGAATACCATTTTCCCTCCCAATGATTAACTGCATATACCACGCATTTCGGCATGCTCATTTTACAGCTTTTCGTGGATTTTCGAACGATCCTTGCATATGTTCCAACATCTTACAGTTGTTGAAAACTTCCAACAGGGCTCATGTGGAAGGCCTGTCCTTTCAGAATAAGCTCTATATTAAACTGCACTGAAATTTCAATTGAAGCAAGGTGTACTTGATAGTTCTAGAAATGGTACAAACAGTGGTAAGTGGTCAGTTGGGTAATACATAGTAAAGCAACAGTACTAATATATAATGTTGCCTCGCACTTTGAGAAATCCAGCGATTCCACCAGTCCGGAAGATCCCAGTCCGCAGTAGGGCTCAGGCCAGTCTGTTCTCATGGGAGGGTCAGACTGGACCGATTCACAGACTGGCAGTCTTGGACTGGATGGGGTTGGAATGGAGCGATCCATTTACGCATATAAATTTGACTTACCTGTTAGCCAAGTACTGCTGAACACATGACTCATCCTCACTTTTTATCACCACTCACCCCCGAATACACACTGAAATTGAAATTGTATCACTTCTGTCTGTAAATTGGGCTCCATCGAGATATATTTTCCGTGATAAAATAATAATAACTGGGAAAGAATAGCCTAACCCTGGACACCGTGAGGGATCAGTACGGACAATATCCAGTCCAGTCTGTCAGCATCTGGGATCGGTCCGATCGCAGTGCAAACATTTCTTGGACTGGACCTAGACTGGACTGCATGGTTTCGGTCTGGACTGATCCATTGCTGGACTTGTGAAATCATTGGGGGAAGCAGAGGTAAATTGTAGTCTTATAGTACAATACTTGGGTTATTGGTGTTGAATAATCAGTATGAAATATACTGCGGTGGAAGTGACATGGTGGATGAACCATTACCAAACCCAGTCAGCAGGCTCTGAACTAGCTGTCGGGACCATCCTGCTTTGCTAGAAACTATATCTAGTTGCAAACTTGTTGTGCTTGGCTACAAGTCCACTCACTGGCAATGAGGACTAGCCAGTGACTTACCTGCAACAAACTGGAACGCATATGAGGAATTTGAAAGTATCTGCTCCTTAGTCACATCTCACGAAGGCCAAATGTATCCAACAAACTAGCCTTTACTTCCTTCCAGAATCTACTACTTGCTAGCACACAGTGCAGATTTGGATTCCAGGGGTCGAAATGTGCCACTGAACGCGATATTACTCATCTGGCCCTCTGCCCTGAATGATGAACCCCTTCTGTTTGGTGAAAGGTGTGATATAATCGCAGTCACCACCAGCATCCCACACCATATGAATTCTGAGTGTGGTTGTGAATTCAACAGAACCTGAAGCCCGGAAATTAGCTTGGCATGTACCTACTGTGCATCATAATTCCAACCCTTGGCCCCATTCCTGTGTACCATTGCTCCTGGGTTCACAATCATGGGTACAAAGTATTGAAGTCAATCAGCAGGAAATGTCTTTAGTCTGAAGTCAAACTTCAAAATCATGGATACAAGGTATTGAAGTCAATCAGCAGGGTATGGCTATAGTCTTAAGTTAAACCAATTGACTACCTAGACAGCAATCAATACTGCCAAGTCCACTAAATTAATCTGCAAGATCTCATATGTAGCGCCCTGGCACCATATATGGGGTGTGGCCACAGCCAGTGCCCATATCTAATGAGCCGTTAGTGGGGCACCTTGCACTGCACTGAGAAATCCCAGTATTTTTTCCAAATTGAAACTTACTCAACAACAACACAATAGAGTGAAGATCAGAGATAGCAGTATGATAGGTAACTACAATGCCTACTTATACATCCAAAACTTAGGTCAAAGGGACCATTTTTGAGCAACTTCAAAATATAAGCCAAAGTCAATAAAGCTGGTGTATTTTTTGTCTTTCTTTTAACTCCCCTCTTTTATTACCAATTGTTAATCCAATTTGCTAGTGATGATATTAGAGTATATAGGGTTGCTGGTTGTCAATGGGTACTGGTCTTGGCATATTTGAATATGTGGTTGTTGTAATAGATACAGTTTTGAAGTGACGATACAGGGAGACAGTCAACTGTAGTATAACTTCGGGAATTTTCACCAAAATGACATCTTACAGAATGTAGAAATCACCAAGCTGACTCTGAAGAGTGTTCTGCAATACATAAGAGACAGTGGCAGCAATGGCACCGAATTTCCACCACAATTTGTGGAAAAATCAAGTGCAGTCGGTCGTGCTTCTTCTTTTCAACTCACCCTCCTACCAACTACCCACATAAGTCTGAATATTCATCGTCAAATTCCATGCCCTTTTCCATAGAATAACTCAATATATGAAGATAGATTCTGCATTATCTGTCGGTAGATACTAGATCTGTTTGTGAACTGGTTCAGATCACTCCATTTGACTCATGGGCTGTCACTCATCACAGCTGCACTTTATAGTCAGGTAGAAAAAATTTATCTCATGGTATACAGCATGTATTTAAATGTCAGGTACAAAAGATTAACCTGATGGTATCCAACATCTATCTAAGCTTCAGGTAGAAAAGATTTACCTGATGGTACACAACATCATAGGCCAAAGTGCAAATCGACTGTAGACTGCGCTTAGGACATAAACACAGCTTATAGCAGGCTTCCCATGGACTCCTTCGCAACACGCAGCCTATACTCATCCATAGTTGGTCCATAGATATAGGCGCATGGGCCTATGGATGCATTTATGACTGGTGGGACTATAAGTGGACTACCATCAGACTGATCTTGTCCTGTGCATGCCCACAGGCTCGATGAATTGCAAGAACAGATATCCAGATATCGGGTGGACGACCCGTGCCCTGAATGTTCCAAGATGTCTACTGCTGTTCAGCCACTACGTGTATAGAAAACATTGGAGTGCCACCAGATAGAGAATAGATATCCTACGATTGCACAACGAGTGCTTGGCAACTCCCAATTAAGCTGAGGCAAAATCTATTGGATTGAATGATGCTCCCAGCAGAATGATTGATATTTTGCGATACCACAATTTTTGTACGGCAACTACATGTCGAGTCCACACTAAAGCTCTGAATGTTCTGAATGGGCATCATATGCTGTTATCGGTATTCACCGAATTTCTGCATGAACTATTATATTTTACTGGGTGACCTCCCATGACTCGGAAACTACCCACCTGCAGGCAGTATTTATTGACCCAAATAACGTATCTTAACCACTCTCTGTGACCTAGTCACTACTGGGGGTTGACTACTAACCGCTTCTCTCCCTTTTGCATACTCCATAGCATCCTCTAGGTCCAGCATATCACCAATATATACAACAGAGTCCTCCTCCCCCCCAATCTCCTCCTCATCCCACCCCACTCCACCTGCCATATCTTCTCCCTCATGCTCCCAATCACTAAGCACAATTACAGTTGCCTTCTTTGTACCTATGATCTTCTTTTCCACATGTTTAGAGCTCTTTGATCCCTCTCCAGATGATACTACCTTTGCTGCAGCCTTGTCTTGGCGCATTTTGGCTTTGGTTACTTTACCTCTATCTGGCCTCTCTCTTTCTTCCCGGAGCTGAACCACATTCTCAGCTGTATATACACCAGCTTTACCAAGGTGGTGGCGGTCCATTGCTGCTACCACATTGGTGTCCTTCGCCCCTGAGCGAAGTGTCCTCAGCATATCATCTCCTAATGCCTGATCAGCAAATGCACCTGAGCTAACCATCCCAGCTGTACTGCAAGAGCTTGTAGCTGAAGACAGGAAGGTGATTGTCGAGTGACAAGGTGAAGTGTACTGAGGGCTAATCGGCTTACAGGTCTGGGCTGTCTGGGGGTTACACTGAGGAGTGGAGTGAGAGTGGTTAGTGGAGATTCAAACCGAGTGATATTTGGTGACTGCCGAAGAAAAACCTTGTGTGGGTTTCGAGGCCTGATCCCAGTTGCCTCAAAGGCACTCAAGATGTTGTTCTTGGTATATCCTACAGCTCTAGCAGGTGTGACAAGGCTGTAGGAAAGAGTTAGAGTGGAGTATAAAGTGATATAGAAGGTGGACTTACTTATAAAACTGTCCTTTCTTAATTGCATTCCCTTCTTTTCTAACCGATATATCCATTTCATTGCTGTAGCAGCACGAAAAAGGACCAAACAGCCTAACATCGAGAGGTTGAAGGATGTGTGTAGAGTGTGCAGGAAGGCAAATAGAGTGGACATTTCTTTTCAAGCAAAAATCGAAAATTTGCCATGTTAGATGAGAGCCATGCCCATCAAGAATTGGAATACGTGGCTTGCCCTTTGCACTGTAAAAGTCAGCATAAGCAGGAGATCAATCTCACAGTACAAACATCTTAGTAGTATATTTCTCAAAGTTCTGTTCCACCCATTCCAGTTCCAGTTCATTGTCAGTTCAGCCTTTAGTTGACCATGCAAATGTTGCACGCTCTTTATCTTGCATGCCAGCATGCCATCCTAGTAGATGCCTAGACCCTTTGTAGATATACATTGGTAGTATAACTATACCATCTGCTGAAATGCACTCTGTAACTGTAACCATTTCGCGATTTCCATTCTGTGTATAGCGGGAAATCACTTGACTTCTACGGCATATCACCTTCACTTTGAGATCCTGCCCAAGTAGAAAGCCCTTTTCATCCATATTGTATATGTTTTCAGGTTGTGCATTGAGCTTTCTGACCAGTTTTCCAATGTACAGTGATCAGGATTACCTGAAAATTAATGTATATACTAAAATGATATACCTTGTAAAAAAAGTCCTTCAAATTGCAGGATCATTTGCATTAGCCCTTTGTCTATCCAGACTTTGTCTGAACTTGGTAGTAATGGGAGGATGGTGGTTGTTAAAGCATGTCAGCCAGTGTTTACCAAGTTGTCGTCGCCGATGTGAAGGTAGAAGGGACATCGCAAATGTCTTAACCATCTTCCCTTGCACTGGCTGTCCCAAGTCATCTAGAGTCTCACAAAACCTAACAATTGATTTCTCCTCTTCGGGAGTCAGCAGCTGCTCCTTCTCAGGTCCTGTACCCCTTTGCTGTGCTCTTCTGAGTCGATCTCGCAAGGTTCCATATGGAATACTGTATGTTGAAGCAGCAGCACAGATAGATGGTTCAAGACCTGTCCGGTATCCATGTTTGGATTCAAGAATCTCATTGTCTCTGCCGATCGCTGCATCTCTGCACTTCACTCTTTCCATGGTTGCGATGGTGCATGGCAAGAGTGAAAATTCAGTTTGTGAGCAGGGTAATTAACAACCCTGCTCCGGGCACTTGCGTGCTTCTTTGCGTGATTTGTTGCCAGGCTGTGGGTGGTTAGACCGTAAAGTACGTTATGGCACAATAGTCAATTGAATTCTTTGGAACTAAGGCCCGATTTCCAGTGGAGCTATGGCACAATGATCATAGAGTTCCAGTAGTCTGCAAGAGTTATGTCACAATTTCCAGTGGAGCTATGGTACGATCATCACACAGTTGCAGGAGTCTATGAGAACGATTGCATAATGTCCTGTGGGCCTATGGCACGATGATCATGAAGTTGCAGTACTCTACACTGGGTATTGTACAATATCCGGTGGACCTAGGGTACGATGGTCCTAGAGGTGTGGTCGCCAATGAAAGCTATGGCACTATGATCATAGATTTCCGGTAGCTGGAAGGGAGCTACTGTATGAATCAATTCACACTGAAATATAAGCTGTCACTAACGGATACAATACTTTTAGCAGCACATCTACTTGATTGGCTGAACCGGTACCCCACACTTCAAACATACTTCCAATGCTTAGCCAAACTGTAACCTGACACTGCAAAACTAAATTCGATTCCTTAGCCAAACTGTAACTGCACACTGCAAATCTAAATACCATTCCTTACCAAAACCACCTTACACTGTCCGCTCAAACCTTACCGGCAATACTACATCAGGTGACATGTAATCCACTCTGAACTAAGTAGCATGGGGCACATGACCTCAGGTATACTTCTTTACCTTACAGATGATGGCCATAATTCAGACTCGTCCGAGTCTGGCTGCACATCTAAACCCACTAGTCTTTCCTTCAATGTGCTGAGGGTTTCCTCGCATGCCGGGAATGCCGTCAGTTTTGGGAGGCTTGTCCGTTGAACGTCATTGCTGTTTTGTCTTCTGATATCTACAACACTATGTATGATTTATGCCATGGCAATACACGACCATTCTGCCATCGTATACAGGATATCCCATGTCTCCTGATGCCTCTTGTATATCGCTGCAACAGTCAGGTATTGTGTCACAGCCATTAGGAAAGATCACCCACCACCGGCATTTATCAAGTTAAATTGCAATGCTTGTACAGCATTGCCAGTGGCTACGTAGGTGTGCAGGTGCCACGGGAGAGCGGTTGCTATTGGACAGACGAACTCAGGTCACATTTGCCTCCCAAAGCGCGAAACTTCGCAATTTCTTCGAAATTGCTTAATCTGTGGGCCTATATCCAGACAGTGGCAGCCAACTCATCTCTGTCTTCCGGGAAGGGGTTGTTGAACGATTTCTTCCGCTGGTTCCTTATGGAAGCTTTATCCACAACGTTTGAAGCCCTTGGATCCTGAAACTAGTCGATACTTCTCGAGTTCTGTCATCCTTTAGTCTTTTTAGCCTCCCGAAGTTTGGAATGAGTATCAGCCGCAGCACAATTCCGCTGAAAACTCAGAGGGCTTGAATGGAAGGTCATGGGCATCAAGACACTTTCGCTAGAATTATCACTGTGCTACGAACAAACAGGACCAGATGACGTCGTTGACAGGGGATTATTCACCGACAGTGATGATGAGGAGGAGGCCGATGAGGGTCTCATGGAGGCATTCAGTATGGTCTGCGATGGTGGTTTTTGAACTGCGGTCGACAAGGGTGACGTGGCTCCTGTTGACTTTGGAGGGTTTGGAGTAGGAGTTACTGAGTCCCGGAGACATTTGTCATCTGAGTCTTCGAAATTTTCCGGTACGTCTGAGAGTTGGTTGTCTGTCAGTTCGTCATGTGGTGGATTCAATCCCACATCAGCATGGCACGCAGGCCATTGGTTATAAGAATACCAGCGGCCTAGATGAGGACTTGGACGACGGGCATGGAGTCTCACTATATTCATCTTCACTTCTAGAATCAGGGATTTCTTCGTCTTCCTCCAAATCTTCCGTATCCATGAGCAGTCTCGTCCAACGGCTGGTGGGTTTGGATTTTGGCACAATATTGCCCCTGAGTCTCCGAATGGTTCTTGTTGCCAGTTTGAAGCTAATGGATGAGAATGGTTGAAAGCATAGCCAAAGAGGCAGGAGGAGGAAGGGAGAGTGTCCTGCGGAGTGCACTCATCATAGTATATGTATCTAGTTGGGGTCCGGATCTTCCACATGTGTCAGTGATTCTCCATTGAATTCTGCAACACAAAGATTTTGACCTAGATCTCTATAATCGACATTCCAATCTCTGTAACTTTGTTCCCACTGGATGAAGATCTTGATCTAGGTCTCTATAACCGACATTCTACTGGGCAAACAGTTAGATCTCTGCAACCATAATCCTGCTGGATGGAGATTTTGATGTAGAGCTCTAAAATCGAAATTCAAATCTCTGTAACTTTGTTCCCGCTGGATGAAGACTTTAATCCACATCTCCATAACCTACATCCCACTAGGCAAACACTTAGATCTCCATAACTTCGTTCCCGCTGGATAAAGACTGTGTTCCAAATCCCCATAACTTTGTTCCTGCTGGATTAGCTCCACCAGATAAGCCCTACAGGCCACTCGTAGTAATCCACAATCCATTGGATAAATATAGGATAAAATTCATATGGAAGAGATACGATATACAAGTTGTGTAAAGAAATCCACATGATGATATCCAAAGAACAATAAATAAGTAAACAAAATAACACAGAGAACAGAATACTATCCAAATGTCAGATAGACGGCCCCAAGATACATGACCAGCACGAAAACCAAACAAATATTCACAAGATACCTTCCAAACGACATAACCAGTAGCCCTTGATACAGGACTGGCAGAAAACCCAACAACAGCCCACAGAATACCATCCAATAATAATAACCCCAACGACACATAAACAAATTCAAATACCCACACTCTATACGACTAGCCAGAGGAGGTTCATCAACCTGGTGAATGCTGTTGACTGCAGTCATCAATGGATCTGCATAACTGAGGCAAGAAGCCTATCACCATTAGCATTGGGCGCAGCCTGCCGTCACACAAGGAGGACCAGATTTGGGATATCTTCTTCTCAAGTATGTTTCAGCCAAGTTGAGATGTCCTCGTCCCGCTCGATAAAGACCATTGCCTCAAGAGGCAATACCTGTGCAAGCCCACCGGACTTACATAATACGCTGATGCACCTCGCATCTGGTCCGCCCAATAGACACACATCCTGCAACTTTGGCTGCAGAATACGCCTATGTGACGGCCAGAAATCCTGACTCAGGATTGTATCCTCCTCATGATTGTGGTATCTGACACAGTTCGCAACATACATTGCATGGTGGTGCCAGGTCTGCCAACTTTGTGCCACCCATTTTGCCGGTGAATTTTGATCATCCAAACCCTGCAACCCACCACCAGACAATCCACGTAGGGTGTCTGTCACGGGAGACGAGCGAACCGGAAAAGGGTGTTCCGGATGGGGGCCAACCAGAAGAGGGCAAACCCGAAGAGGGCAAAGCGGAAGAGGGTAAACTGGAAGCAGGCACACCGGAAGGGGGCAAACCAGAAGAGCGCAACCCAGACAAGGGCAAACCGAAACCAGGCAAATCGGAACAGTGCAAACCAGACGAAACCAATCCGGATGCAGGCAAACCGGAATTGTGCACACTGGATGTGGGCAAACCAGAAGTGGGCAAACCCCAAGAGGGCAAACCCCAAGAATGCAAACCCCAAGAGGGCAAACCCCAAGTGGGGAAACCCCAAGAGGGCAAACCCCAAGAGGGCAAACGGCAGGAGGGCAATCCCCAAGAGGGCCAACCCCAAGAGTGCAAATGGGAATAAGGCAAACCAGAGTACATGCAATGACTGGAGGGCAAACCCCCGCAGTGGAATTGGCTGCAGAAGTAGGATTGGCAGCAGTAGTAGGATCAACCACCAGAGTGCAAAGGGAAAAGTCAAGAGTCTAGGATTCCGGTTGACCAGAGGGTCCCAGTTGTCCAGAGTGTCCCAGTTATCCAAGAGGTCCAGAGGTGGTGGGTTTCTTAGGGGTTGGCCTGGGGGTGTCATCGGTCCTCTTTCTTTTTTACTGGCTCTTTTTGACCCACTCTTCAAACATGTGCATCAGAGCACTCCAGATAGCATCCTCTCCGCGTTGACCATCAAAACCATCGCTACTTATTCGTTTGGCTCCAGGCTTTTACTCACCATGGAACTGGGCTGATATGGCATTTTCAAACATTACTTCATCAGTCCCCCTCCAGAAGTCTGCTGAGCCCAAGGGATTCTGCTTTGACCTGCCAACTTTCCGGCAGTCCAGAGCTCAAAATCAGTCCTCGGCGTGCCTGCGGGCTGAATCCCATTCTGCCCCCACATCTGCAGATTCCCTCCGGACTATGAGCCAGGACAATTCGACTGGCACAATTCATAGTGTGCATTGTATTGTTGTCGAGATGTTCAGTTACCATCCATTGGTTAGATTCGGAATACAGGCCATAGAAGTTCCATCACCAAATCTTTTCGAGAGCACATGGGCAACCACTCGAGGGCTCTGGTGTCATCGTCCTCGGATGGATTGTTGTCCTCCTTGCCGCATTGATCTGGTCCAACAGGTTCCTTTCCTTTCCTGCTGTTGGAACTAATGACTTCCCAACTGACCTTCGAATTCCTTTTCCGGTCGTGATCAGCTTCATCGTCGGACAGATTGCCGTTCCGAAGCACCATTTGCTGTTCAGTATTTTCCAACCCTGGCGCCTCATTTTCTCCACCGCCCACCAGTAGTGTTAAAAACAGTTCCAGGTTACCCGGCTGCGGTCCGGATTTGGAACCGGACCGGATGGTCCAGTCTGGGGTGTTACCTGGAATATAGATGTACCCACCAGATTCAGGGACAGGTTGGATCTGGACCGCGGTTCCATATTACTGTTTCTGCAACTTTGTCTCCAATTAGGTATTTGTGTTCTGATCGTATCATTACATGATGAATATGCACATTGTGCAGTTTTCGCCCCTCTTTAACCTCCCGCTGTCAAATTTGCGATTGGACCAATATTCATTGAATCACTGTGAAAGATGGTGATGTATTGGCTGAAAAGTGCAGGTTTTCGATAGTGACTACATGAATATTGGTCCAATCGTAAATGTGAGAGCGTGAGGTGAAAGAGGGGCTAAAACTACACAATCTACATATAGATCATGTCACGATACAATCAGAACTCAGATACTTAATTGGAGCCAAAATTGTAGACTTAGAAAGCCGGGTTTTTGGTGGGAACCCGTTGCAATGGTCAGGTTCCTGGTTCCGACCCGGAACCGCGCCTGGAATTTGGACTTCTTGCTAACACTACCCACCAGGCCGGATCATCTCCTCACCCAAATGAGACCATGTCATTGACATCTTTCCAAGTAGCTTCTCTGGACCAGATCTCGGCTACCACACCAACTCGAGGGCTGAGTTGTAAGAAGGTATTCACGGCCTCTGTATAGTGTTCGTGGAACCGTTTGGTTGCCTCAGTAGTGGTGACGATTGAGAGTACCCTTGTGGTGTATCATATATCTTGAATGTACTGTCGGCACGTCTTCAACAGTCTTTCTTCGACTCTGAGGATGGCTTCCGATGTAGTCAGCGGCATGTTTAACAGATCCCCTCTTCCCAGAGACCAGGATTCCAATGTGGTGGGCAGCAATATTGTTCTCACAGGCCAATAATGCTTACCAGGTAACCATCCACTGTCTCCCGGCTGATGTAGGGCATATAATCATCTTCCTGGTCATCTGCATACATGGCCTCGTAGTCCTCGTCCCCATCATCCTTCTCCTCACCTGTCTCCACCGCTGGCTTTTTGTCCATCAGCTGCTGAATCAACTCCTGCTTCTGCTCCTTGTTGCTCTTGCTATCATCAAAGATGGTTGTTGCCTGCATTACTTTTGGCATCTGGACCTAGATCAAGCCACCAGTTTTGACCTTGGCCAACTCTGGCTTGCCACTTGCAGGCCTACCGGTATCTATAGCATCGTGGTCCTTCCTTGGCTGGTGGCCTCCAGGGTGCTTGAGGTTCCATTGGTTGGGTTCATCAGTCAGTGATGCCACCATATATAGGCTGGATCAAGGTACCCTGGCTTTAAAACCCCTGTTCTGGTTGTGACCATTATTCGGTCATGAGTATAATCGCCAAGACAGGTTGAAATCTGTAGCTTTAAGATCAGAGGTCGGAGGGTTGGGTGTGGAATTGATCTCAATGTTAGCGGTTCTCCCCTAGCAGCGGTAATGATACAAGTGTATTGTAGTAGATACTTAATTGCATAACCCCTATCTACAGAGCATCACTTGTTTGTAAGTCAGGTGATTCTTAGTGGGATTAAAGCTGAGCTGTGTGTGAATCAATTAGTGACGAGTCTACTCGCACTAGCGGATTCAAATGTGATGACACAATCATGACGCCTTTACTGGAAAGTGACAAATCTTCAGCTGTGCGCATGATTATTGGCAACATTTACTGTACCTTATCTAGCGGGACAACACATAGTTAAGTTACGACACCCACAGAATTGCATGTGCAGCAGATGATAAGCAAGATGCAAATAAGTAGCGACTTATGGGCCTAATCACTTAGTGATATGATCAACCTGTGACAACTCCTCGGTCTAAGGAAGCGCCAAGACCTATACATGATGTATCTGAGGGATTTATGACATTGGCCAAAGATAAGAGGCCAGAAGCAACCCTGATCATTGGTTTTGGTTAGTATACATTGTACCATTATCAACGTGTCATAATCTACATTGATGGTGTATCTGTTGGTCGCCGATTAAAACTCTAAATGCATGGCCGAACAACCATGTAAAAAGGCCACGATTTTATTAACCCAGAGTTATTATAAATTGCGATATGCACTGTTAAGACAGGAGTCGTCAGATGTTCCAACTACTAAACAAATGGGATACAAGATGTTTGAGTTGAAGTTATGAGCTGGCACACCTGTGTATTGATATCATGACATGATGTTAACCCCATCACGGAGTGTAACAGTTGAAAAACTTATCATGCATGAGTACAATGACCTTGAGGGAATTCTTGGCACTGTCGAGGGGTTGTCTGAAAAGATACCCCAGATAAGCTAGCAAGAATATTACGTGTCATAGTGTAAGGCCGAAGCCAAGTGTGATCTGAGGGCCCAACAATAAGAAGCTCACATTGTTCCGGCAATGAGAAGAACCAAGCTCTAGCAGCAATTCACAGTCAGAACATTACCAGCTAAGAACACATTAAAATATTATTAAAATTTCTATCTTTAAACAACTTTCAAAATTAAGTCTTTATTACACTTGTGTGATTATTCTTTATATGTCTTTGAACAGATTGGCACAATCTCAATACCCACATCAAGAGGTTGTCAGAATGTACAGGAATCTTGTGTACTGTTGCAACGAGCAGGGTTCAACCAACATCTCCCACTACATTTTGTTTTTAGCAATATTAAGCGACATACGATACGATGTGCACCGGGATATCACAACAGAGTTATTACCCTACACACAATGGTCCAAAGAAGCACCGTGGACTAACGAAGAAGAGTGGTGGGCTCTTATACTTGAATAACAGATCGAGTCATGGAAATGACAATGAATTACATTTGATTGGGGTTTTTACAGGGGCTGCGATATTTAGTCTAATAAATATTGTATTGTTTTCCGTGGCTTAAATACCCCATAATACTCGAAATGGTCGAATTGTTGCCGTGGGAACGTCAGGCGTCGTAAGTGCTAATTTGAAGTATGTGAAGTGTAAGGAAGATGGAGGAAACAGGTACGATCGCTGAATAGAGTCTGTATATATAGTCCTTATCAGCTGCGACCATGGGCATATAGATAGTAAACTCAATCTAATACAATCTCGTATGAACTTACCAACTTCCATCAGTATAGCAATTCTATATCGCCAGTGGAACAATGAAACCTGCCTGACCTGGCATCTCTGAAGGATATGTTGATAAAAAGGGCCCATTCATTGGTTTCCTCACTTCTGGCAGATGAGAGAAGACCTTTTGTGATTCTTGAGACTCACGATAGTTGATGGTCATCAACATCCTTTACACAAAGGGAAGGTTGAGAACTTGCTGACCTCAGTCTGTCGCACATGTGCACTCACACCCAGATTTGCCACCCGTACCCATTGCTATTCAAGGCAAGCCATCGGCATTCTCTGCCAGCTAGACAAATCTCATCCACTGGGCTCAAGTCTATTATCAAACTTTATATGTGTCGTTGAACAATACATACATTGCCAACCTTTATATGCATCATCAGAACTTTATATGCATCGTCAAACTTTATATCTATAGTCAAACTTTATTTGCATAATCAAACTTTAGATAAACAAAGGATATAATGATTGACAAGATGGCTCTTCTTTGTTCAAACATTCCATTATTCAATGCAGTCTCTGACCTTCTGGCTGATCTCGAGCGCTCTTTCTATAACCACTTCATCAAACATACCACCATCGACCCATTCCTCGGCTGTCTTGGTGCAGGAACAGGCGACTTGGTGAGTGAATTCATCCAACGGACCGCAATCAGCCTCTAACCATTTGGCACACCTCGAGCCATGCCACCAGCACACAGACCATGGATAAGCGCCCTAGATGCACTCGAATGCCCATATCCTGACTGCATCTGGATGTTTGTCAGGTGGTGAAACCTTCAACGCTATCTGGGAATCAGCCATCAGGGTCAGCCGCCACCACCGACCAGCCATCAACAAAACCAGCCACCTTATAGACGACTGTACTCAACACATCGCCAGAGTCCTACAGCAACCCCTGAACCCAATAGCGGTATTCTAGTACCTTCACTCGACGCATTTCCAGTGGATACTGACTCAGGAGATGATTCCCACAACCGACCCATCCCTCAACCCCATTGTCTCGCCCAGTCATCCAATTCAGAGGATGCTGAACACAGGGTGACTCCAATGGACAAGGAAAATCCGGAAATCAAGGTACCTCCCACAGCTGGGAGGACCTTTGGTGACGACTCCTATTACATTGAGTTCTGAAATCACATTAATATCCTGTGGCAACTGTTGAATTGTGCCGGAGACTTCAAACAGGCCATCAGATTCGTCAAAGCGCACTATCCCACATCACAAATTGATCACGACTACAATGAAGATGGGTGCAAGATTCCCGAGCACTTTTCCTACACCTCCGGATGGATGATTTACAATGAAATCAACACAATGCATAACCTGCTGCCGAAACTAAGAGAAGCTACCATCTCCACACCAAATGATCGGAGGTTTTTCTATTTTCGATACCCGGCAGAATGTGAGTGGTACCTCACTCAGCAACACCCAGCCAATGACCAACTGGTCTTTGGACCAACCCGGACCATAGAGGTGGAGGGTGATCGAGTGTATTCCATGATGAATTCGGCAGACTGGTGGTAGAAAACGCAGGATAGACTTCCTCCTAGGACAACAATTGTATCACTGATCTATAGACCGGATGAGACGCAGCTCATGAACTTCCCCAGCTACAATACAGCGTGGCTGATCTACCTGACCATTGGGAATATCCAGTCCTCTATACTGAACAAATACTGTTACCTTACCCAAATTTTACTTGCCTTCTTCCCTGTGCCGCCCAAATTCCAACAGAATTCCGCATCCGATGACTGAGCCCAGAGCGATATAAACATGTAGGTGCCGTGTGAGATCGCCAAAATATTTCTGGAGCTGCTCATTCGATTTCCTAGGGCACAAGACATCAATGCTAGTACTCGGTGGCCTGGTTCCAACGACAAAACATGCCGTTGCTGGCCAATTACTACATTGTGGCTTGCAGATCTCATGGAGCATATCAACCTTATGAGCGTCAAGTACAATGCTTGCCCTAACTGTCAAACTCCGAAGGAAAATCTGGGGTCGCTGATTCTGCCGCCGGACGTGCAATCCCCTCAGCGACAATCTGCGGTCTTCCAGGAGAAATGTCAGGAATACCTGAATGCCAACATTGCTCACAACTGTGAAGCTATAAAGATCACCAACTAGCTCTAGTTCATCAGTACATGGCCGGTCCCATGTATCTTGTGAGATCTTCCGCATCTCAAAGCCAAGGACCTCCACTGGTTTGACATCCTCCATGACTAGTGTTAGCAACGGGTCTAATTCACCAGTTCAGTTCCGGGTCCGGTTCCGACCCGGATCCGGACTGTTGCAACGGGTTTCCACCCAAAAACCCGGCATTTCAAGTCTAAAATTTTGGCTCCAATTAAGTATCTGAGTTCTGATCGTATTGTGACATGATCAGTACGTACATTGTTCAGTTTTAGCCCCTCTTTCACCTCCTGCTCTCAAATTTGCGATTGGACCAATATTCGTTGAGTCGCTATTGAAAACCCGCACTTTTCGGCAGAAATATCACCTTCTTTCACAGCGATTCAATGAATTTTGGTCCAATCGCAAATCTGACAGCGGGAGGTGAAAGAGGGGCTAAAACTTCACGATCTGCAAATTGATCATGTCGTGACACGATCAGAACCCAAATACTTAATTGGAGCCAAAGTTGCAGGAACCATAATATGGAACCACGGTCCAGTTCCAACCCATCCCCGAACACGGTGGGTACCCCTGTTTCTGGGTAACAACCCGGACTGGACCATCTGGTCCGGTTCAAACGCCGGACCGCAGCCGGGGAACCCGGAACCGTTGCTAACACTATCCATAACATATAAATCAGCAAGTGCGATCACATTATACCTTGGATCCCACGCTTCCTACAAAGCCACGGGACAGCCGTGGTATTTGACAAGATCTGGGCTAGCATTCCTGCATACCCTAATTTCTATCACTATTGCAAAACCCACTGGCAAATTTCACAATGGAGGATTGAAGAGAGGTGAAATTTTGGTCGAAACATATACCCACTGTTGGCAACCACATTGGCTTACCCACTGCCCCATCACCGAGCGGTCTTCTTGAGAGCCTTAACCTGCGTTCGGTCACTGGTCCACTGGAGTCTTGTGGAACAATACCAAACCCACACAACTGAGACTCTCAACTATCTAGCGGATTATTTAGAGAAATTCCATGCAACTAAGGTCGTCTTTACCACTGACCGGACGTCAAAGGCCACAGACATCATTGCCCATGCACACATATAGGACCTAGAGATGCAACTCAACGCCAAACATGCCATCAAGGATGAAGAAAGGGCCGAACCGGTTGAAGCTCTTTCCACCGCCCACAAAGAACACCAAAAGGCAGAGCACACAAAGTGCCCACAGGATGTCTACATTTCCACAGTACAGGAACGTACCTGCTTCAACTTCGTCAAAATTCTCCTCATGATGCAATATGAGGAATCAGTTAAGCACTTTGGATACTTAGTCAAGGACAGCACTGAAATATAAGAAATGAACCATCCAAATATGTGTATAAGCCCTGATCACCAATCAAATCACAACTTTCTGTATAAACGTAAGATCCTCAACGACTACTCGCACATCCATGTCCTCCGGATTGGATGCCTTCATCTCCAGCACCAGGCTAAGGAAGGCCACTGGACCTCCAAAATCCAGGAGGCACTTCAGTTCCATCGACCAAAGGATCAAATTGTTGTCAACAAATGCAACCTTGAACAAGTGCCGATACCGGAGAATTTACCCCTCAGCTTCCCGAGGATGGGGGAAATATCCCAGTTGGCAGACCACAATCTCCCCAGCGCAAGGGCTTCTTTGTCCAGAATGAGTGTCTTCCAATGTACAACTTTCCACTCATAGAATACATATATCGATACTATAGATATGACCTTAATATACCCACCACCGATTGGGGGGGCATTGGCGGAATTCGTACCACTCAATTCAATCTACTCGATGTTTTGGTGGCCAACTTCCAGTCCTTCGCCAGTTGTGATTCCACTACCCATAAGTTGCGCTGCAAGGACGACCAATCATTGCACACTGCTCACCCTCGGAACGCCAGTGTGCAGTTCCGGGTAGATGAGCGACCGAAAGGTGATGTATTGGACTTACGACCGCCACAATGTGTGAGGATTCTACACCTACAGGATGGCCTACAGAAAAGATGTGTTGTTCTTTTCTGGGAGCTCCAGCTTGAAAACCAAGGCGTTTGTCTACCTTCAAAGGGCTGCTTAGTGTCTCCGACAAAGTTCACCTTTAGAACCAGGCCGACCTTGTTATAGTGAATATCCAGTGGGTATGGGCAGCTGCACAGCGGATTCACATCCCTGGTACCAGATACTACAAGGTCAATAGTACTATCGAGCTAGTCATGTTCAATTGTTTCTAGCCAAAACCACCGGAAGGTGAAGGTGACATGCAGACTGACGATGTTACTGCTAGGCCAGAGGAAGAATGCGGGAACCAAATAGCCAGCATTGACAAGGACAAAAAGGAGGTGGAGGAGAAGGATGAGGAGGAGGACGATGATGAAGAGTGGGAGATGGTATGGTCTCCCTAGGCCATCAGGTGTCCTATACCTCTGACCCTCTCACATTTCATGGCTCGATCTGAATACATCCTGCCATAGGTAACAGAACTCTAACTGACCCACGATTTATAGCTCGATATGTAGAACATACTTAACCACAGGTATCCGTCCTGACTCTCCCGCAATCCATAGCTTGATATGTAGAAACTACTTGAGCAGTTGCATCAGTCCTAGCTCTCCCGCAATCCATAGCTCGATATGTAGAAAATACTCGAATACAGGCATCATTCCTCCGGTTCTCCCACCTTCGATAACAGTACATGTCAAGAAAAACTGGCCCCAAGCATCAGGCCTCTGGCTGTCCCACGTCTCATGGAATCTAGTAGAATTTCTACTCATCATGTACAATTGATATAATACTCTCCGCGTCCACATGTAAGTCCATAGGACTTCATAGTGCCAGGTGTCAAATATGCTATGGATTACCAGCCCACCAACAGCTTCTCGATGAGTTACACGTCACATAAGCTCATCTTTCCCAGTGATGTATCTAAGTGTCAAGTGGAAATAATTTACCTAATGCAAAATATCAGCAGTGCTGAGTATGTTCTAAGCCACTATAGTTGATGTACAACAACTCCTTGAATATTAGAGAAAACTAAAAGAGGAGGCAAGCAAGTGAAAGAGCATCTTGTTAATTACATTTCATATATAAACAATATCCTGGTCAAAGTAAAACTCATGGAGTTAATTGAGCCCAAAGTTGAATAGATGTGAGCAGAGAGCTGAGGGTGGGAGCATGGCTATGAGGTGCCCTGCTAATGGCTTGTTAGTGGTTTGTTAGGTGTGGGCGCTGGACACGCCCACACCCCTAATAAGGCGCCTGGGCCGTATGCATGAGGTAGTCTTCAAAGTTGCCACCGCAAAGTCTCTACTAGCTTTGATGTTCTTAGGCAGCAAGGGTCTCACTTCGATGTTCTGTCCTTCTCTGGAGAACATCACCTTGGACAGGGTAAACGAAGATTTAAAGAAGCGAGTGCTTCCACAAGCAAGGTTATAAAGTCATCCCATTAATCTATCAAACAAATCCCCAGTTGCTCCTCCGTACGTATCGCACATTCACAAAGCTCTCACGGTTATCCCACCACCAAGCATCTAACTTCGATACTCTCCCTACCTCGTGCGCCTTCAGGAGTACCAGGATGCACAAATGCCGTATGCGGCACCCTCCTGTATTCTCCCTTCTCTCCTTTCCAAGAATCAAAACATTTAATCAACGTAATCTCATCGCTCGTTTGCCCACTAACATACCACCACTTCTGCTCCTCCTTGTACTTTACCCCTGCCGTCTCCCCCTCATAATTCGGGTAGATATGAGCAATTGGAACCAAATCCTCTTCTTCCACCGTGGACGAATCCGCAAACGCCAACGGATTACTCACAACCGCACCATTGATCGGCCTCCAAACGTTCACGATCTGATACCGAACACCCACAGCCACGACCTCCTCCGTACGCTCCTCCGACAAGTGTCTCTTCAACCGCAGCGCCGCGGACCACGGGGTCTGGTCAATATGAGCTCTCATCGCCGGCCCCCGCGGTGCCCCAGGATTGCTGCGGCGAACAGTGTGATCAAAGATGACGACTTCCTTCGCGCCCGAGACTTGCGACTTGATGATGGATTCGATCTCCGGATAGTAGACGGCCTTGACTTTTTCGTCGTCGTCATAGTCGGCGTATGAGAGTGCGCTGGGGATTTTGTGGAAGGCGAATGCCTCTTTGTCGAGCGAGAGAGCCTCCTCGTTGCCTCGGAGATCGTGGATCTTTACATCCACGACTTCGGTTCCAAAGTTGGATTTCGGTTTCCCAGCGGGCGGAGTTTCGATGTAGTAGTATGGCCGTTCACCGTTGGCAGGGGAAGCATAAAAGTTGAGCTCGGCAGTGGTATCGCCGGATGGAATCACCTCGCTTTCAATATGGAAGGGGATGTTGCGGGTCTCAGTGGTGGTAGTGGTGGTCGACATTTTTGCTGTTATGCTGAGTTCGAAGAGTGGAGTTGCTGTTGTTTGGTGGTGTTGAAGATGTACGGCGGCAGGTTATATACCACACCATCGGCCTCGTCAACAATTGTCAATTGCTGTGATTTCTAAAAGGCAGCCTGAGATGACGTCGGGCATGTGGTTAACAATCTCTTTTTTGCAGGGAAATTAGCACGCCATGCTTGGAAATCGAGTTTGGAAAATTGTGTAACTGCAGATGCTTGACACTATATTCGCTCTGCCATATCCGTTCACACAGCGAGTTTCTGGTTCCAGTAAGACGTCGCAACGCCACGGGACGAACTTTACCCGCAGAAGCCGAAACCCGATGCGCGCTGACAAATTAAACGATTGACTCACGGCAATAACGTGATCATCAACGCTTATTGCACCCGCTGCTCGCACTACAACATACTGTACTAGTCACAGTGGTTCGGACGTCAGCAGTCAGAATGGAGTGTCCGAAGAAGTTTTTATTGTGGATTTGATCGGTTTTTGACCATTCGGGATTGAAAAAATCTGTCAGCACAAAAAAAGTATCCAAACCACTGTGACTAGTACAGTATATCCGTAGACAACACTTGCATGACGTTCTAGGATACTCTTCGGTAGCCATTGGTTGGAATTGATGAGTGGAGAGCTGTTACACAGAGGGCCAGAAGTAGGGTGAGTACACCCACCCCGGAACCTAACCCGCCTGGAGACCGTTGAATGTTGGGCACCGATAGAGTTGTTAATAGGGGTTAGGGTTTGAGTGCTGCCCAGCACATGTGGGGACAGATTAGTTATGGTTTCATTATTACAGGATATGAATATTTTCATATCTACAGCGCAAAATCGCTTATGTTAGCAAACATTAAAAAAATCCACGCCAAAGACCCCAATCGAGACTCTAGAGCCACGAACACCGAAAGTCCAAAACACCATAACTTTCTCCACTTGTGATTATTCACTGGAGATTCTGGGATTTGTGGACTCTTCTTCACTTGAGATTTATGGAATTCTTTGCCGACCGCTAAAGTGTGCTAACCGAATCTTCATGTTATCACCTGAGCGCAGCGAAGCTCACATCTCGAGCCCAGACGGTAATTGGTTTGTTGTTTAGTCATCTTATATCTTTTCACATTCGCGCTCTCCCAGGTAGGTATAGGCGAGAAATCACACAATTGCGGAGAAACACCATCCATAGGCAAAATTCTCATAGCTGTCTGTGGCTCAGTTCCATAGAGCTCTCGCACTCTAAAGGTCGCCGCCCCAGAGTGCTGGATACCCTGCAGTTCCGGTGAGCTCCGTACGAACTCAACCACAACGAACTGACTAGATGTGGTATAGTAATGGTATAGCACGATCTGAATATTGACAGAAAGGGCAAAGCCTGGCCTCGAATCAGGCTCTCAGTTGTGTACGTGTGCACTAAGATGAAAATGGAAGTGACAAAAAGGGAATAGTGTGGCGAGGGAACGAAGTTGTGAGAGCCTGGAGACCTCGCTCCACACAAAGTTC
>Ga0307515_10000663_pt1 | contig 79503 bp, 73 predicted proteins | sample 17_EM_MG_FD_194513 | JGI IMG/M metagenome (GOLD analysis project Ga0307515, IMG submission 194513) | Populus trichocarpa ectomycorrhiza microbial communities from riparian zone in the Pacific Northwest, United States - 17_EM | ecosystem: Host-associated > Plants > Roots > Unclassified | place...
TGAAAGAGCATCTTGTTAACTACATTTCATATATAAACAATATCCTGGTCAAAGTAAAACTCATGGAGTTAATTGAGCTCAAAGTTGAATAGATGTGGGAGCTGGGAGCAGGGGAGGTGACTCTGGTGGGAGTGTGGCTACGAGGTGCCCCGCTGGCGGCTTGTTAGGTGTGGGCGTTGGACGCGCCCACGCCCCTAATAAGGCGCCTGGGCCGTATGCATGAGGTGAGAATCTCTCTCAACTGTTGTTGTGGAGGTGTAGAATTTCCGCATTTTATGGGGCGCGCCCGACTTTTGGTATCTTCCTAGTACATCAATGCGGGGACGGGCTCCAACATTCCTAACGCACTTCGCCGTTTTACGTAGGACGAGCCGGAGGTATTCAGGTTAGTTCCTACTAAACCATTCAATCATTATCGCTGACAACATCCTCAGACAAGACTATAACGAGCTCCCTAGCCAAATCGCCGAGCGTGTTGCTACCCTCAAGGAGTTTATCGCCTCAACCAATGATGACAAGGACCGGGTCAATGCGGACGCTGTGCTACTCGCCTATAAGTCCGGTACGTTAGTGCTGAAGTCCGACCAAGTTGCTCTGTTCTGGGGCGGTCATATGAAAGAGGCGGCGATCTCGGAGGAGATCTTCGAGGATCAGTTGGAAGAGCGCATCTACGCCTGGTCGGGTCAGATGCCAGATGGACGACATTGGGTTGAGCGCGTGCGTACTTCAAGTTCAACCCTCACTATACTATGACATGCTCACAGTTGTTTTAGGTTCGTCCTTTACCACAAAAGCTGAGCTCCGTCGCCATTCCTCCTTCTAACGCCAATCACCATCACAATGTAAGTTATCAATTTCCTTCTGTCCCGGCGTCTGTTTAACCCATTCTTATGGGTTATCTGTACGTCGCAGTCTTGCAAAAAATCCCGGCAGGACCACGCGTTAACGTCCAGCTACTTGACGACACAGGCTCCTCGCTGCTCGATCTACATCGACGATCTAATTCTTCTGGCCATTCAGCCTGGCTATGTTGGATTGGCGGGTCCAGTTTGGTTGTTAACTTCGAATGTTGTTGGATGCCCATAATGTCTCACAACCAGATTAGGTGCTCTGGTATGTTCTTAAGAAAAGCGTTGTTTACAGCTACAGCACCGGATGGAGCGGGGGACTTGTTTGTCGCTATGAAGAAAAATGGTATTGTTAGGCAGTTGCCCGTCGTTTAGCGCGCTTGTGGATCGACCGCACTAGATAATTACTGAGCGCAAGTACCCTTCATCATGGTTTTGATGAGCTACTCTAACAGTGATTAATTTATTGTTTTGTTTTTTGTCATCGTCATATGGGACCTAGTGCCAATTGGCAGTTGCCAGGGGGTGGGCCCATGCATTCGTCGCCATCAACCGATATCAAGGTATTTCTGTTCCCCATGGCTGATTGTAATGTCTGTACTTGCTTCATGATGCTGATTACTCGCCTCCCATAGTCGAACTCTGGTCTTCTGTTACCTATTGTTGGAATTATCACCTTTTTGCACCCATATGCCTCCCTGAAATCCCAAATTATAAAAATCATCTACACAGGTAATAAGTAAGCAGAAGTCTCATCTCAACATCGTTGCCATCGGACACGTCGATTCTGAAAGTCCACAACAACCGGTCATCTTATCTGCCAGTGCGGATGTACTGTACCGTGCATAAAGGACCCAACGTAATCAGTAATCAAGGGGTGTTGTGTTAGGCCATTCACTATATTTGTAATCGATAATCAGGGGGTGTTTGAAGGTTATTCACAAGTAATCAACTGCGTATCCGGTCGAGTGATTGTTCATGAAGTGTTTCGAATTTCATCACTGGGCACCCAAAGTCTTGCTTCTGTTGAGCTCAAATGCCAAAGAGTGAATGCTTACTAAATTATACATGACCAAATGATCTTCTGCTTCAAGATACTTGTTTACTCCTCTTTAACCTCATCCTCCCGGGCCTCATCTCCTTTTCCTGCTCTGAATCACGTTCAACATATGAAATACCTACACGGCCACCAAGTGGGTACTCCTCCAATATTTGTGACCTGAAGGAAGATCCCCCGAAGACACATCCTGTGCAACAATACTCAACACAATGTCTTCGTCATCATCACCTTCCTCTGCATGCTCAGTCTTCAGGGATTTCCGAATCCTGTTCCTCTGAGTAATTATCAGGATTCCCCTAGTTACCGATGATGTCCTTATAATACTCAGAGTCTTTTTTAAACCAAGCAGACAGGGCATCTTGGGAAGTGATAGATTCATAAATAAGATCCCATTCTCGCGTTTTGCAGTTCTTCCAAGCCTTGGCCGCTGCATCAAGATAGATAGTTCAAACCTTCTCAATAGACTCGGCAATCCGGTGGGGTGTTTGATTTCGCAGAATTCCCAACAATGTTGGAAGTTGTACCCTTTCTGCTGGTATGCCAGCCTTGATACTGTTGGTAACATGCTCGATAAAGAACTGCTGCAGATTGCTTGATACTGTGCTTGAACAGCCGCTGAATAGTCGCATCCTGTGACATACCGACCAAATCAGATTTTATTACATCGAGCCTTTGACGGTTATGACGGAGGTATCCACCTGAAACTCTGGTTTAGTATCATGTAGCTGTGAAACGCCGCACGCCTGGTGAAAGTGGGATGGAGGGTAAACGTACCTCGACACCAGGTCATGAGTTGTCACCCACAATCCTTGAACTCCGAGCTTCTCGAATTGGAAGGTTGGTCCATCGTGGGACGCACATACTGCCCAAACAACGAGACGAGGGAGACCAACGCAAGGCCGCATGGGACGGGACATGAAGTCGTCTCGGAGCCTCGCTATCCCCGAGATTCCCGAAACTAATGTACCCGGCAAGGCGAGCAAGGCGGAGTGGAATGTGCTGTCGGTCACTGGAGCGCCTCAGACATTTGTATAACTCTTGCTTCATGAAAAATCACGCATAATCGAGCAAAGTTCTCAGGCTCGGAATGTCCGGATGTAGCATCGTCGTTTTGTCCATCCTAGGCTGGGGATATGATAGTGATCAACACCACCAATGGAGTGGTGGGGGTCGAAGGCTTTTTGCAGCCAATTTCGGGTGCTGGTGTGGATCTTGCGATTATCATTCTGCAGATCTGTTGATGGCATTTGAGATCCATGTCATGTGAGAACGTGCACCTTGTAGTTTCTCCCCAATTCGATCGTGATCCATGATCCACCTCTCCATCCTTTTTGCTTAATTTGATTCCCCTCTTTTGGGTTAATAGTATTCCCCATTCAAACGCGGCATAACTTCGAGAGCTCATGTGGTTCGCTCATACGCATTGGTGCCCGCGTAGCGAATTCGTACCCAACTACTCTCATACAAAAGCCCATTACAGAAACTCACGCATCCGTGAATTTCTCCTCGCCGACCGGCCTGGTTCCTTAATGACCGCATCCGAGCGGCTTGGGCCTGGACCAATTCTGGGTAGCGCGAGATACGAGATTCCGAGGCGGTCTAGTAGTTCCCGTCATTGCCCTAAAATATGGGTTTTCAAACACATGTGATGTCGCGGAAAAGAAATTTTAGTGATGCTCATATGTCAAGCCGCGTCGAAGGTTAGGGCGCACTTGCGAGCGAGTACGAGTAAGGCTTCATGATCGTCGGAGTATATTAATCGGGCGGTAGAGTAGCTATCCTCCTCTCGCCGAGGAATAAGGCGGGTCGAGATGTTTGCCCCATTAAACAGTGTTGAGTTCGTTCCCAGAGCTTTCGTCGGACTTGGGTCCTAAGCGAATGTGAGCGCAAACAACCAGTGACAGTACGGCAACCGGGGAAACCCCATACCTCAAACTGCGCGTCAACCCGTGAAGGGAATCCTCGGGGTTTTGAGCGAGTTCCCGAATCTGAGATTTCCGGTTCGCGCTGGGAGATATGTCTAACGGAATATAGTAATAGAATTGCTGATCCAATAGTTCTGGTTTGGGCGATCTTGTGAATCTCAAAGATGCAATACAAAGTTGTCCACGATCCAGGCTGTTCCCCCTGAGACAAACGGCAAAGTTTCTTCCTCCTGGATCAAACGAAATATCGGTGACAGCTTCGTGACGTTGTGTATTGAATGTTGTGAGTGATTGGATATGTGTGGTGGGTTTCTGTGCAACACGAAATCGCAGCTAGGCACACGAGCCTTCTGGTGATCCGCAATTATAAAAAGTGAAACTGTACTAGAGCGCCTAAGCGTGCCGACGATGAAGATACTTGGCTGCTGCTGATTACCAATCTGTGCGTGTGAACTGAGATGCACCCGTTTTTGTTTCCTATGATATCCCCAACTTTCCTCGATCCCAGGACAACGAACACGTCTGGAGGTTTCGATTGCAAGGACGTTCGCAAATGTCCCACCTGCTGCTTGCGGTCCTAGTCGCATTTGCAGGTTTCACAATCTGTAACTGTGGCAGTGGCATAGGGCAGCCACACTGTCATTGTTGCATACAACTGGACTAGTTGTCCGCGGCCCGAGATAAGAACCCGGTTTGTGCGATGGGGCGGGCTTGAAAGGCTGCACTGCTCAAGCACCCTCGGAACCAGTGGAGTAGAAACAGATTAGAGTACGAGTAAGAAAGAGAGTTAAAGTGGCATGCGTGAGGAATTCCCGTTCATGCCGCTTGGTAGACGTAAGCTCGCTTCTGGCTGTCACCGTTGTTGATCCCCGTTAAATCGGAACCAATTGGCGCTGGGGTGCAGGGGTGTTGACAGTCGGATGTTTGCTCCGGCATCCAATTTGTATCTCGATAGAATAAGGCTACCTCAGCTCTGTCCAACCATGGAGAAGGCGAACGAAAGCCATTAAACGCGCCACAACCAGAAGCTTGGCTGCCGTATCACTGACTGCTAAGTAATTCTAAAGGCGGCACCGACTTCTGTATTCTGTACCCCCAAGCTCCCTCTGCTGCTGCCTCTGTTTTACACCTTCTTCCCCCGACGAAAATGCGAATGTGAAAACCTCCGATTTCCCTATCTCGTTGTTGCGGTATTCACCACATGCGCTCACTCACTCACTGCTGCTCCCCCAATCTCGATCCGCGATACCGAGGGCACCACCATCTTCAAGTACAATTCAAAGACAACGACAGCGGTGACAACGACACCAACGACGACGACACCACAGAGGGGAGCGCCCGCAGGTAAAAAGCCACAGCCCATAACACCCGCGGCGCGCAACGCTCCACACATCACGCCTGCCGATTACCCCCGTTGCTGTTAGATACTCCGGCTTTGGGTGTCTTGGAACCTACCATGAAGATCAAATTGAAGTATCAGTTGTGTGTATGCAAAGCCGATCTTTCCATGCTTAACCCGGTCATTATCCCAACAGCAGCTAGATTGAGTGGGCAGTAGCCAAATCGAACTCATCTCGAGCTGCATCATACTATGTATCGCATTGCGGCTGTTATTGTTACTGACATCCTTGGTTTGCAATGCATAGGGCTTAGTGTCTTTGACGGCGCTGTTTGCAGTTGGTTTGTTGGCACTCATAACGGTTGGTGGTCTCTACTTCAATGTCTCGCGGGGATTTTATGGAGAAACAATAAACGCTAACGCAATAACTTTATATACAGTGGTACTACAGTAGCAACCTCGTGTCTGATCTGCGCTCGTCACGATTGGAGGTTATCGCTCTTTTGAAGTCGAAGGAATTGACACAGACGCTACTACTATTGTCGACTACCGCGACAAGTCTAGCCGCCCGGGCTGCAATTATCAACGCTCTGGCAATACCAGAAACGCATGAAAACTTCACCAGGAATTGGACTACGGCGGGCAGGTCTTTCGGCGTGCTACTGTCGACCTATCCGGATGTTCTGTATATTTCTGTTCAGAATACCACGCTCGAGCGGTGCTACCTCAACATCACAACGCTTGAGGGAAACAAGGTTTTCGAAGAGTACGGTATTGTTGCGGAGAATTACTATGATTCGTCAGTGATATTGGACAGTCTCAATAAAGATGCAGCGTATAATGCCCTCGATGGCGCGCCAGGAAATGTTTCTTCTCTGATCCCTACGGAAGATCGTGGCGACATCGGTCCGGCCAATGCCACCCGCTCAGGTCTGTTTCTGGGGCCACTCATGTTCAACACAACTACGGAAAAGCCGGGACCAATCTACGTTGCATCCCTCACGGTGCCGGTTTATAACAATACCACTGCGGTACTCTCGGCTAGGAACATATTGGGTTACATGACGGTTGTATTTAACCTTCGGTCTTTAATTGATATAACTAAAAGCACCGAGGGTCTTGGTAGAACCGGGCAGGTGCTTTTGTTGGGCCCGGAGAGCCGTATGAATCGGTGGGACAACACGTCGGGAGAGTTCGAATTGACGGCAAATTATCAATACATCCTTCCGCCCACGAGTAATCCACATCTAGCACTCCAGAGCCTTCCGATGAGCAGATACCCGGTAGCAATGAAAGCATGGCAGAATGCAAACGGAAAAGGTGGCGTCGCAGGCGTCGATTTGGCAACGAAGGATGCCTTTGGAACAAAGTCATCCGTAGGGTACTGAGTACAATTCCTGTCCTGTTTTGTGGGGGAGGGTGTTCTAATAGTGTTAGATATGCATCGGTCTCTTTTGATGCTACGAACTCGTCGTTTCTTCTCATGGTCGAGCAGACATACGCGGAAGCTTTCGAACCAATGCACCAACTTCGAACAATTGTACTGGCGACGGTTTTTGGAACCATGGGTATAATATTGGTACAGACCGCCCCACGTTTTATTGCTTGGACTTCGTAATGCTAACATCAAAACAGCTTGTCACTTTCCCTACAGCTCATTATGCAGTGAGGCCTATCCGCCGGTTACACGAGGCAACCAAGTTGTGTGGAAGACCGCCCGAGTACCGCGAGGAACCCAAGCGACGCCCGTGGTGGTCACCGTTCGGGATCTTCCAACAACGGGGAGAAGGTGCAGACATTTCTGATGCCTCGAGTCAGAATTCTTCTGGACGCCGAGATAACTTCCGGATACCACAGAAGGTGCCAATGAACAAGCATATCATTACCGACGAATTGACCGCTTTGATTACCACCTTCAATGTTATGACGGAAGAGCTTTTAGAGCAGTACGAAAAGCTAGAAGAAAAGGTCCACCAGAGAACGGAGGAGCTGCAGCAGCAAACTGTACTCGCGGAATCTGCGAATGAAGCAAAAACTATGTTTATTGCCAATGTCTCGCACGAGCTTCGGACGCCCCTCAACGGCATTTTGGGCATGTGCTCATTGGTTCTGGAGGAGAGCTCGTTGCCACTTGCGGGAAAGGAGAATCTGGAGGTTGTCTTCAAAAGCGGGCAATTACTGCTACATCTATTAAACGATTTAATCACCTTTTCGAAGAATCAGGTGTGGGGAGCACAGGTGAAACTGGAAATTTCTCCGTTCAGGGTGCGAGAATTTGTCTCACAGATAGCGGCCTTGTTCGGGGCGCAGGCTAGGGATAAGAGCATCGAACTGACTTACGAGGTTGTTCCCAGGGATGGCATCGACTTTGTCCTTATTGGCGACATCAACAGGATATTGCAAGTCATTATCAACCTGATCAGCAATTCGCTAAAGTTTACCGATGAGGGAGGATCTGTGCAGCTGATGATTGTCATGGAATCGTTACCTAATGCCGGTTCCGTGGATATAACGCCTTACAGCGACGTGACCGAAACACATGAGGACTATTTGTCTGCCCCCATCTTTTTCAAAGACTCACCCGCGAACTCTCCTGGTTCAGCACCAATATCGCCAGAGTCATCGTCTCCACCACTCTCTCCATCCAGCCCTTCCAGTCCGTCGTCGAGGCCCACTCGCCCACCACTATTTACCCGCCGCTCCACAACATCCGGCGCCAATAATACTGAGTCGGACATTACAAAGACTTTCCTTACTCGCTCCAAAAAGTTCTTGAACCCTGGGTCAGCTGCACAGGTGCCTAGATCGTCTACCACGTCTCCTTCAGGCAACGGCGCTGCAACCCACTATGTCGAGTTCCGCGTGATTGATACAGGGCCCGGCGTGCCGGAAGGCATGCAGAAAAAGATATTCGAACCATTTGTCCAGGCCGATGTTGGACTATCACGGAAATACGGGGGTACAGGATTGGGCCTAAGCATTTGTCAACAACTTGCAAAACTGATGGGTGGAGATATCCATCTTAAGAGCTTCGAGGGTGCCGGAAGCACGTTTTCGCTGCGGATACCACTGCACCTTGCGACACAGTCATTGGCGTTGGCCGCAAGTAACGATTATCCACGCCCGCTATCGGCTAGTAGGAAGAGTGCACACACAGCAACCAGAAGCTTGAGTGCATTCTCTGGGGCTGCATTTAGTGGCCGTAGCGGCCATGACTCGGTGCATACGGGTGCACAAGACGGGAATGTGAGGCTTGTGGGATTGAGCCAACCATTCTTTGTTCCCAGCCGTGCCGAGAGTGAAAATGACTTTCCACTCGCGGACGCTCCACCACCTCCGCATAACGACACCGACCCCCAACATCCGATGACGCCGGTAACGGAAGTCGACACCCCATCATGCTCGCTCATAGGGCCGCAGAGCAGAAAGTTTGAGTTCTCTATAGCAGGTGATGGTCCTTCTGATACGAGGAAGAAATTAGAGGAGGACTCGCAAGCGGAAGGGCAAGGGGATGCTGTGGTTATCAGAGTCCTCGTGGCCGAGGATAACAAGATCAATCAGAAACTCGTTGTAAAGGTTTTGCAGCTGGAGGGCGTGAACGAAGTCACAGTGGCAGAGGATGGGCGGGAGGCTGTGGATCGAGTGAAGGAGGTTATGGATCAGTCGAGAGAGTTTGATATTATATTTATGGATATTCAGGTACGCAATCCCCCCTCTAACTCTTTTCCTATTTGGTGCACTAACAACACTAAGATGCCCAATGTCGACGGCCACGAAGCAACCCGGCAGATCCGCGCAATGGGTTACAAGGCGCCAATAATAGCCCTCACTGCGTTTGCGGAAGAAAGCAACATTAAGGACTGCTTCGAAATTGGCATGGACTGCTTCCTCAGTAAACCCATCAAGCGACCGCAGATCAGACAGATGATTGAAACTTATTGTCCTGGCAAGGGACGACCGGGGAAGTCTTCAGCATGAGCGGTTTTTGTTTTAGCGAAACGATGTGTACATAGATATATACCTGGGTTTTCTGGATACCTTTTGTTTTTGCTTTTGTTTATTATACATACGGGGATTGCAAGGGGGTTTATCTTTCTTCTAGTCGGTTTTTTCCTTTTTGTTTGGATTTGTTTTGGTGTATTATATACCATATGAACGAACATACGACGCGATGGGTAAGGTGGGCATTATATGGAGGTCAAAATTTCAGGGATGAAAAGAGGAAGGGGAATAGGGTTGAAATGAATAAATCGAGACAATGGGGTTACACCTATTGATACACCTATTGATCATTACAGTAATGGCAACCCCTAGTTCATTCATAAATACATCATTATTCAATTAAATCTACCACATTATTCACAACCTACCATTCACCCATCCATCGCCCACAAAACGCCCCTCAACCACCCCTCAACCACCCCCGCATCCTCAACTCCCGCAACCATCCCCACAACCCCATCAGGCCTCACAACCGCCACCGCCCCCCTCGCAGAGTCAACCCCAAACGTGCCATAAACCTCGCTATACGCATCCTCGAGTAGCAACCACTCCCACCTCTCCCGCACCGCATCCGGGAAATCCGTCCACTCCACCCTGTCCTCCCTGCGAGGGAAGATAATCGCCGTCTCCAACACTCCGTGCGGGAATAGATCCGGGATCCTTGCAGCATACTCCAACAACGCTTCCTGGGGTACGGGAGTGGTGGGGAGCAGGACAAGAAGACGGTACACCCCTGTACTCGGCAAGTCGTCCTGCAAGTCCCTCGGCGCTGCATCCGCGAAGCGTTTCGTTCGCACATTCGCGAGTCTTCGTCCGGGCCATAGGAGGCCTAGTTCTCGTTCCCCGTCTTGTACCGCGCTGTGGACATCGGGGGAGACGATGGTGGAGGGGGGGTACTCGATCCCGCACCCGGATGTGAAGCCGCTGCCGGTACGGAAGACGGAAAGGAATTCGTCGTGGGTTAGGCCCGAGTCCGGGTCGGATGAGATCTGGCCTGAGAACATGGAGCTGAATTCTGTGTCGAATGCAATTAACTGCCGGGCAATTTCGAGGCGCTCGTGTTGGTAGGTTTGGAGGAGGGTGATGGGGGAGAGGTAGTTTAGGACGTGTGCGAGCTTCCAGGAGAGGTTGTAGGCATCCATCATGCTCACGTTCATGCCCTGCCCTGCTTTTGGGGAGTGGGTGTGGCAGGCATCGCCGCCGATGTGGACGCGGAGGTTGGAGAGGGAGAAGGCAGGGGCTACGCGTTGGCCGATTTGGTAGGCTGCCCACCAGTCGGTCGAGGTGAAGGTCATGGTGTACGGGGAGAGGACTTTTTGTGCTTGTGCTACGATGCGTGGGAGGGTGACTTTGGCACGGCGCGTGAGGGAGGTGGTTTTGGGGTCCGAGGTGGGAGAGGGGGAGTCTGGTGCTACGTCGTCTTCCATTTGGCAGTAGATTCGGGTTAGAGCTGTGGTGTTTGAGATGCGCTCGCGCGGGATGATCATAATGGAGCCAGAGGAGGAGTGGATTGCGCAGCGCTTGCGGATGTCGGGGAAGGTGGTTTTTACGACGGCGTCCATGACGCCCCTGCCCTTTGTCAGTGCGGATCGTGGGAGGGGTCGGGGGTTATCTACCAAATGTGATCTGTCGTGTCCCCCTCTAGTTTCAAGCCCATGCCCCGCCGGATCGTGGAATGTGCGCCATCCCCGCCGACAAGGAATTTACACCTCACGACGCGCTGCTGACTATCTTCACTGCCGGTCATGGTGACTTGTACTGGAAACTCCTGGTCGTCATCTTCATCAAGTGTAAAGCCGGTGGCGGTCCATCCTCTCTGCACTTTGTTCCCGTTCTTTTCCAGATCCTCGTTAAGGATCCTTTCAATCCTTCCCTGGTGAATCGTAACCTCATGTGGATAGCGCGCAGGAACAGAAATATCGGGTACAAATGCGGTGCGCACGATACCGTTACCGTCTGGTGACGGGTTCCAGAAGCCGACTTCGTGCATTTGACATCCTTGGGAGAGCACCTCATGGGCAAGATCGAGAGACTGTAGGACTTCGAGGGTGCGGGGCTGTAGCCCGTCCGCTTGGCCGGCGGGGATGCTCGCCGGCTTTGAGTCGACGGTGAGGACACTGGTGATGCCATAGCGCGCGAGGAGGACGGCCAGGGTTATTCCTGTGGGGCCACTTGGGGGAAGTATTAGCGCCGCAGCGAGAAGGATAGGAGACCACGAGACGAACGAGCCCACTATAACCACCTCATATTTCTCAATCCCTGTACCATCGTTGACTGGAGGGGGAGGCGCGAGACGCGGTAGAGTGGTGAGGAGAGCGGGATTTACGCGGGTGTTGCGCGATTCGGTGGCTTCCTCGATGAAAATAGGCATCGCTGTACTGGATAATTGAGAGTGTTATTGAGCCTTTTAACTCGCAAATCCCTCATTGCTCCATTCGGGAATTGTAAGTATTGCATGCCGGAAGCAGGTGGCGATAGGTCCACTTCCCGTAGGTAAGCATTTGACATTCCCGACTGATGGTGGTGGGTACACGGTGAACCGCAAGGAAATGGAGATATCCCCAGAGAGTTGCCAATGTGGGTGGGTGGGTACACGGTGAAACCACAGGAAATGGAGATATCCCCGGAGAGTTGCCGATGTGGGTGGGTACACGGTGAAACCGCAAGGAAATGGAGATATCTCCGGAGGGTTGCCGATGTTTGTTTGTTTGTAATCATTCTGTATTCAGCCGCTTGCGGCTATGACATACATATTCCTACTACTGTACCGGTCTTCGTGGTTAGTACACTTTTTTGTGATGTCAGTTTTTTCCGATCTCCGAATGGTCAAGAATTGACCAAAAACGCAATAAAAACTTTTTAGTACACCCCTTTCTGACTGCTGACGTACTCTACATACTAACTACGAAGACTGGTACAGCAGATCTCTTCCGCTCCAATGAAATCACAAAGTGAAACAAAGTAAAGCTGCGAACCCCCTCCACTACCCACGAACCCCCTCCACTACCCGCGTCCCCTAGGGTTGCCGATGTGGGTGGGTCCAGGGTGGATACACGGCTTTCGAGTTGACAGATGATGACTTGACGTTGGAATAGGGATTGGTAGTGGATGTGCAATGATTACGTATGATTAGTGATTGGCTTAATCGGCTGCAGGCGCTGATGCGACAAGCTGAAGATGGAGAAGCATTATGAAGATGATGGTAAGATGATGGTAATTGCGGCAGGGTAAAACAAGGTATAGATAGGCTGGTTGAGGAGTTGAGCTCAAAGTGTCGTGTATTGAGTTGGGCGCGGGGCTGTGGTGCCTGTGGTGGGTGCGTTAGCTGCGTTTTGATTGCATGGCGTTCTATTTTGAATCGTGGGCTATGTTGCTGTTTCTATTACCTTGCTTCACCTCAAATGCTCACCACCAACCTCCAGAGCGTCGAATACCCGTCACGATGTCCGCTGGCGTCAACATCACGTCTCCCACTTTTAACGAAATAGTGATTGTAATCAGTCAAATCATCCACTGGGTAGAATATCGTCCATCATCGCCCCCATCACCCTCCTCCCAGCTCATAGTCCTCCCCCGATACTATTGCCGCTGTCTAACCAGAGATAACCAATGACAGCGATGAAGGTAGTGGAGATGAAGACAATGAGACTGTCAGTGTGGGTAGTGCGGCAAATGAGAGATGGGGACGCCCCCGCAGCTCAAAACACTTAGTCCTTATCGACCTACTTACGCTACTGCTCACAATTGATAGTAGTTCTAACGTAGTGGCAGCAACGATGCTGATCACAAAAGAGAATCTTCGTTTCTTTTACTGTAAGAATCAGCCTTGCAGCAACAATGAGAATTATTGCGTGCGCCAGCTCTTCAACATCCCCCGCAAGATTGACAAGGCCCTTCAAAGCATCACATAGAGTTACGGTGTGCTTTCCTTTACTTTTGGAACCGCTTCTAACCTCTCTGCAGGTTGTGAAGAATAGTGTGCATTATGAGTACTCACTTGTCCTCAAAGTTCTTCATGATTTCTTGAACACCGGCGAATAGTGTTGCCAAGAGACGAATTGTCCCGGGACCTTGGTACGGACAAGATGAGACTTCTATAGCTACGGGACAAGATATCCCGGGACTCCGTGTGTGTCAACTTATAACCTGATCAGTGATGACTCTGGCGAGCGATATATTCATCGAGAGAATACTCATCCTGGCTTGCAAATAGCATCCGAGTCTTGATTCTTTCACACAATCTGCCCTCGCCGCTCTATTGATTCATTAGAGACTCTAAAGATACTATTATTGCTTTTTATATTGATGTTGAATGGGGGGCCATAAAGAATAAATTCATCAAGCTTCAAATGGAAGAAATCTAGCATAAGTCGCGTAATAAATGTCGGCCCGATTCACAACCTCTTGATTTCGGGCAGGTTGGTGCATATCTAGATCTCAAGAAGTTTTTTAGATTGACTTACGCCGAATTGAGTGATGAGCCGGGCATGTTTTCGTGATAGCTTCTATGGGATATTATGAAAGATTAATTATGTCCTCACTTCTTTGAGAGACGGTTACTAGCTTAGCTCTGCTTGGTCAGTTCATTTTCTACAGCCACTTGTTCTTTTGTTTTGTTCTCTTGCGGTAGGGTCTGCTCATTTGCTCATTTTCTATTACCATTCTTAGGTAGTGATAGTTCCTTCTATCTAAGGCTTAATTATGAAGGTGATGATAATTGCGGTGTTAATGGCGAGGGTAAAGCAAATTATAGGCTGGTTGAGGATATACTCAATATTCTAGCGTTGTGCTGTTTGTTGGGAACAATGAAGTGGGGTTGGAGAGGGCCAGACGACAGGTCATGTGACATCTAAAGGATGAGAATCGATGAGTGAGAGCATAAGTGAAGCACACACAACAAACGTTATATTATTATCCTCCCAAGGGCCATAAAGTCCCTTTACCAATCAAAAATCCAAAATCGCTTCAATCTGCCAAAACGACTTCATAAAGTCATAGCACGTCCATTACCCATTATCCATCCCTTTCTTTCCTTAGTTAACGGCAGCAATATCGACTTTGTCAACGCTGTCAACTCTGTCAACTCTATCAACACGCGGCTCGGCATCCTGCGGTCCAAGGACTCTGCCAAAAGCACCAGGAAACGGCGGGAAGTTGCGAGGGCCGCTCGTCTTGCGGCCGCGGTAGCCCATGCCGATGTTTTCGGGACGGAAGACGTTCTTCGGGGTAGGCGCGGGAGCGGCTGAAGCAATCGTGGTGAGCGTGGTAAGCGCGAGAAGGATGAGGCTGCAATGCATCGTGAATTCGTTGTTGTTGGTAGTCGTGGTATAGGTATGAAATGGAAAACAAGTGAAGGGAAGGCGAGTCTTTTATGGTTAAATAGGAGAGTCGTAGTTTATGCTTAATCTGGGATTGGGAATAGGATTTAAGCTGTTGTGTATCAGTAGTCTGGTGGAACTATGTTAACTGATGAAGTAGAGTTGACCCAGTAAGTTCTGCGTAGTATCGGATGAGTCGAAATTGAGCATCAGTTGTCTCTAGCATTAGTTATAAGAGGGATTGACATCTAGATCTTAACGAACGGATATATTTCTTCAAGACTGTCTGCTGTTGAGCGTACCGGTATACCTTGGTAGAAAGGGCCAGCTTCGAATTGGTCAATTACGTTGGGCCTATTCCAAACTTAATCACGGATATTAGCACCGAGCAGAGAAGAGACTTCCCCGAGCATTGTTAGAAGTAAAGAAACTATCACTCGAAGTTAGGAAGCATATGCACGATCGCGATGACGATGTTCGTGGAACAAGGTGCGGGTTGAGTGTACAGACATTCCGCACTAACGGAGAATTCCGGACAACTCTTCGCTCACCATCCGAAGTGAATGAACTCGTAGATGTATAATATCAGTACATTGCAAGTTGAGCCTCTCCAAAGGGAATATTCATGTACTTTTGAGTACTATTGAAATATCGCTGCAGGTTTTCTGTACATTTTATTGCAGCTCCGGGTAGCAATCAACGGTGCCCCAACGGAATTTCCAAAATTCTCTCTGTTCGCCATCTCGCTCTACGTCGCCAACCTCTTCTCGCCATCACCGTCAAACAACTCTCATCCCCAAACTTCCGTTCCTCCGCGACTACTGTTGCTCCCCCTCGGTTCTTGCGGTCGTCAATCCGAACCTGTTTAAATAATATGTCGGTAACACTAGCAAGAGCGGTTTTGAGGCGTGCCGGAGGTGTCAAGTCTGCCGGATTGCTGCGAGTGTAAGAGCCCTTCCAAGTGCCGCCGAGCTGCCGATAAGCTCTTTCATCCCGCAATTATTTGTGGGCTGAGCGCTTGAAGCTCTGGTTGCTCTATGCTTCGAGACGGTGAAGGATTGAGACTTGCTTTTTTGGATGTGTTACCGGGTTGACTTATCGCTAACTTTACCGATACAGAACAAACACACCGCAATGCCTCTCCGCGCTTCTCTCCCGCTACTATGCCTCGAAGTGTACTTCTCACCTTCTCTACACCATCATACACGACTGACATGGGTTATAGCCTTCCCTCCTCACTCCGTCATTGCCATGCCGGCTCTTTCTCCCACCATGACCGCCGGAAACATCGGAACGTGGCAAAAGAAGCCTGGAGATGTGCTTCAACCCGGTGATGTGTTGGTCGAGATCGAGACGGACAAGGCGCAGATGGACTTTGAGTTCCAGGACGACGGCGTTTTGGCCAAGATCTTGAGACAGTCTGGTGAGAAGGATGTTGCAGTTGGAAACGTATAGTATCTATACTGGCGGGTGGAATGTTTTATTTAACTGACAGTTTTATGCAGCCAATTGCTGTTATCGTTGAGGAGGGCGAGGATATCTCGGCGTTCGCCGATTTCACTCTTGCCGATGCCGGTGGCGAGTCGAAGCCGGCTCCTCCGAAGGAAGAGGAGAAGTCTGAGACTCCGGAACCCAAGAAGGAGGCCGCACCTGCCCCGTCTGCCCCCGAACAACCAAAGGACTTTGAGGGCAAGCTTCGCACTGTCCTTGAGCGTGAGGAAGGCGGTATCTATGCATCTCCTCTTGCTAAGGCTTATGCTCTTGAGAAGGGAATTCCTTTGAAGGATATTAAGGGTACCGGTGCAGGAGGTTGCATTACCGAAGCCGACGTCAAGAACTACAAGCCAGCCTCCAGCTCCGGTGCTACAGCTGCTGCTGCCCCATCTAGCGTTGACATTCCCTTGAGCGCCATGCGCAAGGTCATTGCCGGCCGTCTCACCGAGTCCAAGAACACCAACCCACACTACTACGTTCAGTCCTCGCTCTCTGTCAGCAAGCTCCTCAAGCTCCGCCAAGCGTTGAACTCCTCCGCCAATGGAGAGTACAAGCTGTCTGTCAACGACTTCATCATCAAAGCTGTCGCCACCGCTCTGTTGAAGGTTCCCCAGGTCAACTCCTCTTTCCGCGAAGCCGAGGGTATCATCAAGCAGTACAGTACTGCAGATATCTCTGTCGCTGTCGCCACTCCCGTCGGATTGATGACTCCAATCGTCCAGAACGCTCACGCCAAGGGTCTCGCCACTATCTCCAAGGATGTCAAGTCCCTTGCTGCCAAGGCTCGTGATGGAAAGCTGAAGCCCGAGGAGTACCAGGGTGGTACTTTCACTATCTCCAACATGGGAATGAACCCGGCTATTGAGCGATTCACGGCTATCATTAACCCCCCCCAGGCCGGTATCCTGGCTGTTGGAGCCGTCAAGAAGGTTGCAATTGAGGGCAAGGACGGGGGTGTTGAGTGGGACGAGCAGATTGTGGTTTCGGGATCGTTTGATCACCGGTTAGTACATCCCAAAATCCCTTTAGAGAGTTCCGCGACTAATATGTGTCTTAGGGCTGTGGATGGTGCTGTTGGCGGCGAGTTCATAAGGGAGCTTAAGAAGGTTGTTGAGAACCCCCTTGAGCTTTTGTTGTAGATATAGCAACAACGTAGGAGGGAATGAGAGAGTTTGTGCAATGACATACCAATACCATAGAGGGAAAGGGAAAGGACGGGAAAAATGAACGTGTATAATTTCTAACATTTGTTTCTGTTTTGTTTTTGCAGGTGTTTTTGTTTGTTTTCTCTAAGTTACAACTGGATTCCCGTTGGATTTTTTTTACATGATACAATCCATCCATCTGTCTATCTCCTCCTATTCACATGTACGTATGCACGTATAACGGTCGTTGATGATGGTGCAATGCTCACTGCTGGTCACTCGCAGGTTTGAATACGGCCGACTATTTGAGCTATTTGAGGAGCCTTGTATATTGTGTCGTTAAATTGATCAATCAAACACGCGTGTCTGCAAATATTCAATCCACAGCTGGCTATCTTGCAATCGGATCTAGTGGAAACTGAGGGTATGGGGGTAGGAGGATCTCGTTCAACTCAATAAATTTGGCAACAAAGTTGAGTTTGATAGGACCTGAACGGCTGTAGATATTTAAGGCCTATAAAATCCTACGCCGATTGTACTCCACTTCGGGACCCAGTCTGATAATTCGGCACTGTCTTTAATCTTATTACCTGGTTTATCGGGGATATATTGGTATTACCGGAGATTACAGTCCGGGATGCATACAGCGGACGAAAGGATCGTCTACCGATTGAACTTGTAGTTGGTATCCAGGAAATACTTGCGAATTAGTGCGCATTTTGCGGTAGGGGCTCTGGAGAATGGGTTTCAGAGAAAGTTTTAGATGAAAGACGGCTGCAAATGTTTATATTCCGGAGTCATATGTTTTGTGAAGGGTGGAATAGCGTCACGATATCTGCTGCTCATCCGCATAGATCGTAGTCTCTACGGATAAGATAATCACTGGAATTTGGGAATGTCTGCACAATGATTGGGCAAAAGCAACAAAAGGGCAAGTCTTCTACCAGAGGCATCGTATCTCCGTCCTGCATGCGCATATGTTGGTACCTTTTGGTGATGCTGTGGGACTGCGAAACCCGCGGAAGACTCTAAACAAATAGGGCAAACACCTGGTTATTGGCGCGCCGTCATGTGATTGCGTCATATAACCCAAAAGCGTATTTTGAGGTGCAACTGTGTTTCATTTCGTCAAAGAAGCGACTCTTGTCAAAGAAACATGGCCAGAATCATACATGTCAAGGAATGGAGGAGGTCAAACTTTAATGTGGTGAAAAATATTGTCAAGTATTTTTGCTTCTGATCTCGGTTAAACTACTCCCAAATAAAGACTAGCGGCTTACGAACACGGCTGTTGATTGGCCGTGAGTAAGCAGAGTCTGATCTTTTTTTTTTCCCAGGCCCCTCTCGTCTTTCTGGTCCTTCACTCCCATCGAAACGAGCAGCCAGCAGCCAGCAGCAGCAGTAGCATTCAGCCTCAACACCGATTTCTCTCCGCCTTCCACGATCGATTGTGCTCCTTCATCGTCAAAACCCCATTCGGCTTCTCGAGTCTCTTGCAAACAACAACTTCTCTTCTAATTACCAAGTGTAAATCGTCGCAGTCAGCCTCGCCGCTTTCCGCCTCTCTGTCCGTTTCGTCACACTTCGAACCAACAAAAAATCACCACCAACAAACACGATGTCGTCTTCTCATTTCGCTACTTCTTTTTCCTCCGCCGCCGCCGGGAAGGATACTGCTACGAGCAATCACGCGGGAAATTCATCAACAGCTGGTGGTGGGGGTTCTTCCAGCGGGGATTGGTGAGTTGTGCTCGGATCCCTTTCATTTACCCTCTCTCTGCAAAATGTGGCGATTGGTTCACGTCTGCATTCGTCGCGTGATGTCTGTCAGCAATAATCTCCTGCTATATTTTTTTTTGGCCTGGATATTGGTCGCTATGCGTATGACGTTTTCATCCGTTTTTTGTCTTGGAATCAATCGGATGATCTGTCTTGAAATTTAAGCTTTTGCGCCGCTAGATTCGGTTGCTGATATGATATGCTCTCAGGACTCGTCGTGCGAATGGAGCTGCCAACAACTCTACCACTCGCCGTCCCTCTCTGTCGACTACCCTCACACATTCCACTACCCCTTTAACATCGTCCTCATCCAATGTTTACCACCCTCCACACCACTATAACCGCCAGGCTGCGGCAGCAAACACCACATATGCTAAAGATGAGCTCCTTGACATCTTCAAAGTCCAGGAGAGTGCGGGGAATGTTGGAAGCCAGATTGCAGACCTGTTGGATACTGATTTTGGTGGCTCAGGAACCGTTTCTGGAGGTTGGGGTAGAAGTGGGGACGAGCCTACAAATGGGGTTGAGATGTGTTGGGATAATGAAGGCGGATTTAAGCCAGTTTCGCTGGAGGAGATGATGGAGGAGGAACGAGAGGTTGGTCACTCTCTCCCACTACCACAGCCTCGTTTACCGAGGTGTTTGCGCAACAAGACATTGTTTGCTGATGTGACATCTTCAGTTCTTTTCCAACAATGTCAATTCTCCTCATAAAGTGCTCAATAACAACACTCAGGGCGCTCCCAATAACCACGGCACGCCACCACCGAAACGCAACAACGCTCCTGGGGCTGGAATAACACCTGGAAGCAGCCGCCCTGCAACCCGTCGTCGAGAGCCCTCGGACGCAGCGGTGGGTGGTAACCCGTTCGCCACTGCTACTCCACCGCAGATTACTAGGCGTCGAACAGATCTCCGTGATGGCGATGAAGGCGGTAGTCCTATCCGAGATCGCGCCTTCTTCGGTCGCTGGGGCAGTACCGCTGGCGCTGGCGAGGATGAAAAGGAAAAAGATGAAGGATCTGGTAGTACCGTAAGCAGAAATACCAGTCTGTTCAGGAGGGGAAGTAGTGCTGCCACATGGGGTGGTTCGGGAAGTAACAGTTCCTTAAATTCTCCCATGGGTACTTTTGGAAATAGCGCATTTGGCGGTGGACCCATGGGCGGATTTGCTCTTCAACCTGGTGACAAATCGAAAGCCGCAACGAAAGGGAATTCCAATTCTACTCAGCCAAAGGTCGAAGATGTGCATGAGCGTCCCGAAGACGATAATCCTCAGAAACCTCCATCCGATATCACATATGAAGACGAGCGCGAGAGGCCAATGACTTCTGATACGGATCCCTTCGGTGTTGGTGGCGCTGGGGACGACCATCATTCTTCCCACGATGACAGGAACTCGCCTCTCCCTACTCCAGGAATCCATGATCAGCAAAGACACAAGTCTTCTCCATTCGGACCGGGTGCAGGTATCAGCATAACTACGCCAAACAACCCCAGAGTTGGGAGCTCGCTCGGCACTCCTACCAAGACGCGTGGAGATTTGGCCTTCCAAACCTTTGGGGGACCGCGTGAAGGTCTCGGTGGTATGGGGAATTTGGGCATGACCGGATTACACAACCAACTACAAAATCTGACTTTCAATCAACAAGGCCAGGTTCCGTTGAGACGCTCCAGAGAAGGCAGCATCGGTAACGCCTTAGCTGGCGAGAACGAGCCTTTGAGTCCAGCAGAAACAAATCCATTCCAAAGCCCACCACCTGAAAAAGTGGATGACGATGGGATGATGAACGATCAAAACGAAAGTGGAGGATTGGGAAGCGTGATTGCTGGGTTGCGGAGGGGAGAAAATCAACCTATTGGTGCGCCTGGAAGCGATAGGAGTGGTAGAAGCTCCACAGCTGGGTTGGGTAGCGTCGGCGGAGGATTAGGTGGGTTCGGTGGTCTGACAGGCCCCGGTCTCTGGAGTAGTGGGCAGTCTGTCGGAACTCCTGGGGTTGTATCTTCTGGCACTCCGAGTTCTTTCTTCTCAGGTGGAGGGTTAGGTGACCTAACGAGCCCTGGAGGAAGCCTTGGGGGTGGCTCTTTGCTGTCTGGTGGACTTGGTGGTGTTTCTGGGTTGGGTGGTTCTGGTCATTTTGGATCTGCCAGTAGGGCCAGTAGGCTTGGGCAGCTATTTCCAGAAAGCCAACAACACCAGGACGATGGGCAGGCCGGATTTGAGTCTGGAGACGCATTTGGTGGTGACTCGCGGTTCAGTGCCTTTGGGAGCCGTAGAGGCTTCGGAAGCATCACTGATAGTCCGATGAGAGAACGTGGTGACGTTGCTGATCTCTTTGGTTTCCCATCTGCCAGAAGTCTGTCCAATCTTGCCGGTGCTGCCGCTGCTCAAGATAACCCGATGTTTACACGCGACAGAGAGGATGCGCTGGCTGGGCTGCAACAGCCATCTCACCAGACGCAACAGGAGTCTACTCTTGGAGCAAACGTTCAGAATCCTGGGCAGCCCTTGAGACCTCCTCCTGGAACACTTCCTCCCCAACAACAACACGTTATGGTCATGCCCGATAAGATTCAGTGGGTGTATCGCGATCCTTCCGGCGTCGTTCAGGGGCCTTTTAACGGTCTTGAAATGCATGAATGGTACCGAGCTGGTTTTTTCACACCCGACCTTGCTGTTAAGAGACAGGAAGACACTGAGTTTGAACAACTGGGCAATCTTGTCCGGAAGATTGGCAATACTAGAGAGCCATTCTTGGTTCCACTGCCAGGCAATTCCTCTGCTGGTATGTCCACCAATGCTGCTGCTAATTGGCCAGGATCATGGCTCAACGAGATGCCAGGTGCTCAACAGCAAGCCGCTCAAACCCCCGGTAGTGTTCAGCCACCTTTCGCAGGAAGTTTCCCGACGTTCGGTACGACCTTGACTGCCGAGCAACAGAACGCACTTGAAAGGAGAAAACAAGAAGAGCAATACCTCATGGCTAAGCAACGCGAGTTCCTTCTTCAACAGCAGATGATGGCCAAGCAGGCCGCCGTAGCCCAACAATTGCATCACCAAAGCTCAACCCAGAGTCTACATAGTCAACCTAGCTTCGGAAGCCTCCACAGTCCTGCTAGTTTTGTTCCTGCTCCGGCTTCTACTACCGCCACTGCTGCCACCATTATTGGAGGACAGAATGCGTTTGAACCTGGTGCTCTTTTGAGACAGGCTGGCGCTGCAGCTGGCGGTGTTGGAGGTTTGGATGTTGGAGGACAACTCGGCTTCCAGCAACAGTTTCAACCCCAAGTTTCCCAGGCTCAACAACCACAAGACCAAGGATTGTTGATGAAACAAAATTTTGTCGAGCAGCAGCGCCAGCAGCTCCAGAAGAGTTATCAGAACCAACAAAACCAGCATGCAGAGAAACAGGCTCTTCAAGATGCGCAAGAACAGGCTCAGCAGGTTGCTGTCCAGCTTCGACAACTTCAACAATTCGACAACCAGACTACCGAAGATCCCTCATCGGAACAGCCCGCAACCCAGGAGAAACCCACTCCCGAGCCACAGAATCAGGAATCAGAACCTGCTGCTCCTAAAGCGAGGACTCCATCTCATGAGCTTGTTGTTAACATTCCGAAGCTACCTTCTCAGAAACTCTCTCCAGCACCCAAGCCGACTCAACCCGCTTGGGGAGGGCATCAGGCTCAACCAGCTCCGTTGGTTCAGCCTTTCCCGCCTCCACCCGCTCGGGAGACTTCTCCTACTTCGTCAATGGCCCGTAGCCCGTCTGCTGAAACCCCAAGCGCACCCACAATTGCACCTTGGGCCAAGGAGGTTGATAACCAAACCATCAAGACACCTTCATTGAAGGAGATTCAAGAGATTGAGGCAAAGCAAGCTGCTGCTCGTGAGGCTGCTGAAGCGCAGGCTCGTCGTGAGATTCTCTCCCAGCAGATTACGCATCAACCCCCACCACCACCTGCTCCAGGACTTCCGAGCACCGCTACCTGGGCCACTTCTCCCTCGACTACTCCTAGTACCGGTATCAGTGCTTGGAACAAACCTCTCGCGAAGGCTACTCCAGTTGCTGCAGGGCGTAAGACACTTCAACAGATCCAGAAGGAAGAAGAGGCACGTAAGGCCAAAGCTGCCGCTGCCGCTGCATCCCAAGCTGCTATGAGCTCCAGCAACCCCATTATTTCGGCAGCTGGAAAGCGATATGCAGATCTGGCATCCAAGGCTGCTACCGCAACCCAGAACCCTATGACCAACAGCGCATGGACAACTGTGGGACCCGGCGGGAAGTCTAAGGGCGGTCCACTTACCCCCACTGCGCCCTCTGCTGTACCAACCGCTCCAGCCCAGACCTTGCGAACTAGCACTTCATCCGTTGGCTTTGGAGCCGCTGCCGCCAAGAGACCAACTCCTCCCGTAGCACCGAGCAAGCCCGCCACCACCTCAGCTCAGGAAGAATTCCTCAAGTGGTGCCGTGCCAGCATGAAAGGATTAAACTCTGGTGTTTCTCGTAAGCTACTTCATACCCTCACCCCTATTCGAACCAAGTTAACATCCCTGTTGTAGCCGATCAAGTCATTGAAACCGTTGGCAATTTTCCAAGTGATACCGAGATCATCGCCGACACGATCTATGCGGTTTCGACGACAATGGATGGGAGGAGATGGGCGGAGGAGTATATCAAGCGTCGCAACGCGGCCGGAACCGGCGTCGTCATCGAGGCGGGAACACCAACCGGTGCCAACTCCTCGGGCGGCTGGAATGAAGTCGCGAAAACTCGGCCGGCGAGTCAGACTCCGGCTGCGGCTGCGGGCGTCCCGGAGACTAGTAGTGCATTTAGGGTTGTGGCGGGGAAGAAGAAGGGTGGAAGGCGTTAATGGGATTGTTGGAATCTGCATCGGAGAGGGTTTGTGTAACTACGGCTGGATAGGTTGAAGGCTTCTTACTTTTCTGGCTGGATTTGGAGCATTGGGAATATCATGAAACATGTTTTTGTGGGTCATACTATCGGAATCTTCCGTTCGTTGTGGGGGAAATGGTATATACGTGACATGTGTGTATTGGATCGCGGGCGTTTGTAGTAAGGGTGAATATGTTTGGATAGAGAATAACTTTCGGCTCATCACTATGATGTACAGGCAGATTCATCCCTCTCCAACCCATTTGAGGGATGTAGTGATCGTGATCAAGAGAGATTCGTGTCATAGATTATTAATTTCTATCACTAACAAAATCGACGGCCATGGACGAAGTCGTCGGATTAGTATACTGGTCAATTTCCACTCGCTCTCCTTGCCATTTGAACCCTTTAAGCACTGGGTGAATAGGAAGGGCTAAGTATGAAATTGTTTTGTTTTCACCATTCATCGATTTGTTGTGTGTTGGGGGGTATCATAACGTCATACTCTTCCCCCAGTTGCTTCTTCACCCAAGTACATATCAAAAATCCCCACCCGTATCTGTTGGCGGAGATTGGAGCAAGAGACTCAAGCCCTCACAACGTCACACCCTACTTTTGACCAATCAGTCCATCCCGGTATGTCACGAACCGTCGGCAAAATATATCCGAATGATGGTGTACGAGAAATGCATGTGTTTTGTTTGTTGTTTTTCCCTAGCTTGTTTTAATTGAACTGGAGGATGTCTGTACAGCACAGAAACAATACTAGAAACCTCGTCATCAATCAACGTGATGAAAAAAAGTCTCGAGATAAGGTAAAAAGCTTAAATCAATGTACATTACTAAACGTCACCAATAACGGCCACTTGTGGGCTGGCCGACGAGTAGGTTTACAGAAGTGCCGCTCGTACTTCTCCTAGGACTGGTTGCAGAGCTGCGAACACTAGGCTCGTCTAGGGCACCATGTTGCTTATCTTCCAGGTCGTGCTCCAGCTTCTTGACACATCTCTACCTTTCTCCCCAATAACAGGGTATAGATTCCCTCCATGCTACCAATAGCAAGCGAGATCCGAAAAACGCCAGTAATCCAAGCTACATAGCGCCCCTACAGCAACTTGCTAACCATGGGACCCCGGGCTCTCGGGATCCGTTAGGGGAGAGGTTGCTGCAACCACACCGCACCTGTCTTCTGCATCCCCCCCTTTCTCCCCGGTATACGTATTGGCTCTTGTTTCCGGTTGTTGGCTTCGAATGTTTAAACTGTCTGTGGGTTTCATTGGTATCTACGAATAGAAAAACTGCACACAATCTTAAGGCTCTCAATTTGTAGTTTTCTACCCTGATAGTAAGAAATTTCCAACCCGTCTCTTCCGTACATCGACAATGACGAAAGGATCCGTGCGGCTGGTGGCCTCAAACTTTCGAACCAATGGGACGGAGAATGTTATAACCATTGGTGAGTTGTTTGGTAGTTAAGTTGCCCCCTACCACCATCACTACTAAAACTAACGATTCACATTAACAAGAACACAATAGAAAAGAATTGAACAATGTGTTTTAGAGTTCCTGACACAGATCCGATGGATAAGGTGGTAATTCGCAGATCCATGGTTACAGAAACTTGTCTACGCAAGGAATATTTCACTGCAGGTTGTTGGATTGTTGCCACTAGCATACCACCGATAGTTCCGGGGGGGTGTAAAAAGTTGATGTTGTTTTTTGGCGGTTTCTTTTGTTTTTTGGGGAAGAGGACTCGCGACTTTGCTTTTGTTTCTTTATGTTACGGAAGAAGTGGGGAGGAAATGTGTACGGGATATGCCATGGCCGCTAGCGGCCGAATGCAATATGATTACAAACAAACAAACCACCGATAGTTCCTATTTAGGGATTGTTAGTAACCGAAGTAATTAATTTCATCAGAGCTATTGAGTGTACTATACTATTCCACTTCTACTACTCCACTTCAGAGGAATTTCAAATTTTCCTAATGTGGTTTTCATCTTCTGTGATACAGCTAGATGGTGAAGGGCAAACGGTATTGTAGTATCGTCAAGCTGAGTCACAACCTTCGATCAAGGTTCTAACTATTGATACGGCTAATGTGTCTACCTGAAATTGATTGTGCCCTGGTCTTCGTCTTTGAACTACATATTATTAATGCACCGATCAGCATGCCGTCTACCGATAGAAAACAATTTGGTTAGCAACGACTGAGTAGTAATTGAGTGAGAACTTACTATCTTTTGATTCATTTCATCTCTACATCCCTTCCTCATTCATGAGCTAATGTCCTAATTGATGAATTTTGTTTGTTTTAAGCGCATAACAGGTATTCCTGCCGCGCCATACTATTATGATCATAACTATCCACACGCTCTTTCTGCTAAGACCAAGATGAGTCGTAATTCTGAAAACTATTCACTTGGCCCTTGTGGATGATATCAAACACATCCATCTGATCGTTATCAACCCCTTTCAGCTTGCTATAAAAACCATCAGCTCACCCGCTCACTGAATGGCCTCGATAAAACTTACAGTTCAGGACCACAAACTGCTCTGGAGTAACACCACGCCAGTCCTCGGTCTGGCTTGGGAGAGAAGATCCCTTGACCCACTCCATGCTGGAATCCACACTCTGAACAACACTATCCCCATTCGTAGCGGGCTAGTGGTGGATGACCCGGGCTCAGAATCGGACAAGAAATGGACGTAATGATATTTATTTCTATTTCTTCAAGTCGTGTAAAGTTAGAAGAGCTGGATGAGAGGACATGCGGAGCGTGATGGGTGGTGAAGGGATGGGATGGGATGGGATGGGATGAGATGAAGAGACTCATTTGAGTGTAGAATTGTGAGGTTGGGATGCGATGAGTGAGATGAGATGAAAGATTAAGAGGTAATGGCGCGGTTATGTCTAATTGGTGATTAGGGCTTCGTCTGACATTGTAGATGGCGTACAAGAAGATATAACTTATAGAAATCGCCGTTAATAGTAGAAGCGGTGGAATAGGGTTACATTCAACCGCATCGTAACACTTCAAGATTCCTTTGTCAACCCATCACGTCGCCGCGTCTTAGTGAGTGGGTGTGGGCTCCAATCAACGTTGAAAGACGATTTTCGTCTGATTTAATCTTATGAATCTCTTTTGTTACCACCCTACTCATCCAAAATTGCCCAACTGCATTACTCCCGACCCATCATCTCGCGCTTCTATCTTTTCTCATGACTACCTCTTCTTTGAATACCTCGAGTGCTTGGACCTTTGCTCATTCAGCCTTATACTCAAGCGTCTCCACCAAAGGCTCTCATCTCCCAATCCTCTTGCTGTGCCGAATCCGTTCCCTCCCTCTCTTTACCCACACAACTCGGGCAATGCAACAAATGTCCTCTTCTCCTCCTTACAAATTCCGCATAAAACCCCCCTGCAGCCAGAACCGCCAGTGCACTCATCAGCACCGGATACCGGAACTGATCGGGACGAGCAAACACAATAGTTGATGCATACGAGAAGAGCTCAAACATATTCTGGAATGAGATCTCAACGGAAGAGAACGCTCCCCTGGAGTCTGACTCAACTTCCTATTGTCGATTGTTTGTTAATGCTGCGTTCGCTAAAGATGGAGTAGACGATTGCATACCTCTTGGATGATAATCTGTACACACAAGTCGAACCCCCACAGCCCAATCCGGCTTGCAATAACGCCCACCACCAATCCTGATGCGGCAAGGAAAGGTAGCTCTGCCCCCCAAAAGAAGCTTACCGCCACTACTATGCACACCGCCTGCCAGTTGATGAACCACAGCCCCGCACGCGTTGGCCCGATTTTGTCCATAGCTAGAGGCGCCAGCCATGTAGCGGACATTTCGAAGGCGACGGAAAAAGTCCGAACGAGGCCAATGTGGGTTGAGGTATACCCGACGGAGAGAAGATAGACAACCATTTGACCGGAAAATGAGAGGACGGTGAAGTAGAGAAGGGATAAGGCGATGGATGGGATGAAGACGGAGTGTCGGGTATAGAATGAGAGTTCTTTGCGGATGGATCGAAGTGAGGAGATCAGGTGTGTTGACAGTCGTCGCGGGGCTGGAGAGTTGGACTCTAGAATATCGGGAAGGTGGGGGTGAGACACTTGTAGAGCTGGTACCCTCCTGTAGACCTAAGGCTGCCATCAGACATGTGTTAAGAGGGTATATCATTGGACACACCTCCGCGATAGCAAAGTACTCAACCACCACCGAAGCCACGTTTAGTCCCAACGTTACCCAGATGGCTATAGTTGTAGATATTCCGTCGATCAGTGATATTACCAGCGGGCCAAACAGTTTGCAAAATAAATCAATCCGTCGCATCTGAGCATTAAGCACTGTTGTCACCACGTTCAGTACAGTGTAAATCGTATTATAAGCCATACGAACCTTGAAGCCCTGATTCGTCATGTTCGGCAATGACAATTACCTACGTCTTTTGTTAATTTCATCCGGCAATGACAGCTACAACCCTCACCCAGTCTCGCTCAATCGCGATCACATTCATAATCGAACATAGCTTCTCTGCACAGGCCATTACGACCAATAGCCCCAAGATTAATGGTCTGAGCCATGGGGTAGCCGAGAGGTTTAATGCCAATGACCAAAAGCCCAGACATGACGCTGCTATTGCGAGGCGTTGTACAACTACATGCGCCGAAGTCCCACTTAAGTCTTAGACCACACAAAAATGTAGTAGGACTTCCAGCCACAAAGAATAATAGGGAGCATACTGATTGATAACCTCACAACCTCAAGTCGATTCCCACGATCAATATACTTCCCGACAGCTGGAGTTAAGCATATTGCGGAAGCCGTGCGTACAAGAGCATACAACGAAGGAGGCAGAAGAGTGCCAGGAAACACTGCTGCGATGAACAGAATAGCCCCGAATTCGAAAATGCGGGAATTCCAGGTGGACAGAAAATGGGATATGTACAGTCGCCTGCTGATGTCCGGTTCGATCTCAGCCAATGGCAGCTCCACTGAGAGTGAACTCAAAGATGCTGAGGAAAGTAACGGGCTCTCGGCGCCATCTGTGAGTTGGAATTGTACATCGTCCATTGTTTTCAGCTTTAGGACCGGTCTAGTGGAAGGGAGGGCAGAATGAAATGCTCTGAAGTCCAGGGATATCCCTGCATGCCCCGCCGGGTAATCCCCTGGCATCACTCGATCTGGATCGCATGACATCATTTGATTTCTACCCCTTCACCGATGCCGGCCTACAGACGTCTCAAAGCACAACTCAGAGTGGCTGCGTTTGGGCCATGAAAGGAGTCGATTGTTCAATGACCACAGAGGAATGAATATCTGAGTGATGCACTATGTCTGCGGTTACCCTTTGTGCCCCCCGCAGCCACCTTGTAGAGAAAGTTGAGATCGTATGGTGGTCCGAATTTGCACGTTTGCCTAGAGAATATGTCATAGGACCTCAGGGCACTCACTCTGCAATACTGTTCCTGCGTTTTAAAGCACTCTCCAACGCGAGCACGAGCCCAAAGTAGTTAGCAGCTCGAACTGACAGGTCCAAAGTAGCTTTTGTCTAGAGTGAGAATTTGCCAGTTTCGGAATTGCGCGCCGCTATTACACTGTGCAAGGCATGCTGTGTACTGGAAGCTCAAACAGCTTACTCGTAGGAGCATATATTAATGTTGTGCCGAGGGCCTGAGGATGTGCATGTGCAGGATTCATGATCTTCGAGTGATCGCTGACTGCACCCATTACTCTAGGAAAATTCCTAGTACAAGTAAGCATCTCCAGAGAAACTTCACATAAGCTTATTACCCCGGAAGCCCGTAGCTGCAAGTGTGCTACCTTTGGTTATAAATCCACCATTGTCACAGCTGCACAGTAATGCAATTTTAATTATGCACATCTCTACGACTTGACCCACCTCCGCTGCGGTAGGGAACTATGATACCGTCTTCCCGCCCCTGGTAACTTAAACCTGACTGGCGGTCCAGGCGCCATATGCGTATAAGTGGAGAACAGTACTTTCCAACTTTATGCAGGTATATATAATGTCATGCCGCGGCAGCTGCTCTAGTTCATTTAGGGAGCCTAGGTTCCATGATGCTCGCTGGGAATACACATTTGACGGAACTTCATTCTGATTCTTCTAGATGCATGATAATCTTGCTCTGCAACTTATTTCCCTAGAATCTGATCGAGACTAGATAATCCTGACACCTAGAGAAGCTACGGTGGGTCGTATGTTGGATGTAGTTGACGGTGCTCTACATCGTGCGCACGATAAGACGTTGCGAACACGCAATATCCCTAACCCTTGCTAGTATTATTGTGGACACGGACATACGAGTTCGCCAGTACGCCAGAACTGTTCTCGTATCCCAAATTACTCTCGATAGGGTCTTGGTGCAATGGGATTGCGTGGTCTTTGTAATGCAGCATTGCTGACATGACGTATCCGGGCACCGATCAACTTCTAAGTCCGATCACAGTTTCGCTTGGTTGGGTGTATGGTATTTGTATGAATCTTGTATCTGGGGATGTATATAAGTGTGGGGCAGGGCATTCAAATATTCCATTCATCGCCATCACTTCTCCACACAAAAATGGTCACCGTAGCAATCGCCGGTGCCGGCTCAGTGGGCACACACATAATCCGCGCCCTCCTCTCCGGGGGGCAACACACCGTCGTGGTTCTCTCCTGCAGTTCCTAACCACACCTCACCGCCCTCGGCGCCATCGTTAAAACCGCCGACTACACTTCAGTATCCTCGCTGGCCTCCGCCCTCTAGGGTGTGCACATTGTAATCAGCTGCCTCTACACGATCGACCACAACACGACAGTCTCCGCACAACTAAACCTCCTCACCGCCTCCCAATCCGCGGGCGTAACCCGGCTCGCACCTTCCGAGTTCACATACGCCAAAGCCGGGAACACCACGATGGATTGGTATGCGGCTAAGGTTGTCGTCTGGGAGGAGGTGGTCAAAAGCGGACTGGAGTATACTGCGTTCCGGAATGGGCAGTTCTTTACCTACCTCGCACACGGATCGCCGCATCCGGATGTGATAGAGGAGGGTTTTGCGGGGGCGTTAGACTTCGCGTTTATTGTTGATCTTTCGAAGGAACTGCTGAGATCCCGGGAACGGGGGAGGAGAGGGTGACGATGGTTACGACGCAAGATATGGGGAAGTTTGTGGCTGCGACAGTGGGGTTGGAGAGGTAGCCGGAGGAACTGAGGATGGGCGCATGTGTGACGTGCTATAATGAGGTAATTAGAGAGGCGGAGAGGATCATGGGGAGGAAGGTGGAGGTTACGTATAAGAGCCGTGAGGAGCTGGAGGGACAGTGTGCGGAGACGGAGGAGTTTAGAAAGTTTTATTTGCAGGCTATGTTGTCGGTGGCTAAGGAAGAGGCACATGTGGAGATGAATTTGAATAGGATGGTGAATGTGGAGCTGGTGGGGTTGACGGAGTTTTTAGAAAAGTGGTGGGGGGAGGAGGCGGTGAGGTTGGGTAGAGAGACGGGGGAGAAGGGGGAGAAGTAATAATGGTGTTATTCACAATATAGAGATATTTGTGATCATGAGGGTGCATTGCATGCATTCTATTAAATAAGATAGGCTTGTTCCAAAATATATGATTACAACCCGATCTTGAACCCCCCATTCTATAGAGTTTGGAAAATACAGGCTGGGTCATATTTTCGCAAGATATGCTTGAGCTTCTTACAGTTTTCGTGGGTATATCTTGCAAACACATCCTGATGAGGACTAACATCATTCATGAACACGAACGGGCTCAGTTTTCCTGCTTTCTGCCGGCTTCGTAGAGCTCATCAGTCGTATTTTTTGTCAAGGCATACACCTGTTAGTCGCCGTCCGCCGATGACCATGTGGCAAGATGGATGATGCGTTAATCCCGTTATTTAAGCATCCGGAAATTAGGTAACAAAAAAATAATACAGATGAGCTCTCCCCCATTCGCATCGATGACCGCCAGGACCAGAGCGCTCTTCTCCAAAGAACTCTGCATGAAAACCATAGCCACAATTTGCGTCACAACCCGTCAACTCCAGTTACCTCTGCAGCGGCGGAGTGATACTGCTTCGTGAGCTCCCCAAGCAGCCCAGTGTCCTTTTGGATGCTGAGGGTATTAAGCTCGCGTTTTATTCCGTTAGCTCTATCCTCCAAGGGTGTGGTAGGGTGCTCACCAAAGCCCAGAGCCTTAGCCCCAGAAACTCCCACAGCTGCGCAAGTTTTTATGCCAGCGTACCCGCGCTCGGATTCAACTGCGTATATCCCTTTAAAGCTTCAGACGTGCTAGATTCATCACCGCTCTCACCCGGTCCGTCGTAAAACATACTAACGCCCAGAATTCCCGCCGGCGGGAATGCAAACTGTACAGTTGCCTTAACATCTGTGGCCCCAGTGTTGATGAATGTGCTCATGGCCTCCACAGCGGCAAGGTACGAATTGTCGGTGAATATTTGCGTGCCAGGCCATACCTTTTACGTGTAGATGGCTGGAAGTCGATGCGGGTGACGATTCTGAAGTTGTTTAATCCGCCTTTGAGAGCCCAAAATAGATCTGAGTGCGAACTAAAGTTTGCTTCGACGATTTTGCCGCTGGCGAGAACGACCTATACGTCATGCTAGTTGTGATGGATGCGTGATGAGCTGATATACCTGGAAGTTGACGACGGTGTCAGTAGTGTATTCAACTTGACCGTAATAGAAACTAATCCCATGCCCAACGTGAGACCGTCAACATCCGGCGCTCTGTTAGTTCCTGCAACCTCCATCAACACACAAGATTTCCGACGCCCCTCCGGACCTTCCGTCCTGACATCCTTCCAAGACTTTTGCCATGCTGAAGCGCGAGAGGTCTAGGGGGCATTGTGGTATATCTTTACAATATACAAGACTTATTGCCATTGTGTAATTCATCTTACTGTGATTTTGTACATAACATGTTTTGGCGTTGGGTGTGCATGTGCACAGTGAAGATATGGTAGTAGGAATCAACTCAGCGTGTCGTCTACGATTGATTCTTCAGCAATAACAGCACATCCAGTAGATTTTACCAGAGAGCAATTTAGTCATTCAGTCAAACAGCTTCATAGGCTAGCGACAGGCTTCCGCATTTGTGTTGAATGTATTGAGAGGTTATTTCGATGTTCAGTGTCATTATCTTCTGTATGTGCACTAGAACTTGGTGCAATCATGTATTCTCTCTTGTATACCAGATATCTGAACACAAGTTCTCCCTTGAGTCATTGGGTGGCCTGCGTGCAGCGGTCACTCTGATAACGATAACAGTGGACTCTCAAGCGAAAGTTTGTTTAATGTCACCGCAAATGCTAGATTCCTCTACTCCTTTGGTGTTATGGCCTGCCAGTACAATTCAAAACTGGTTGTCATGTTTGACAGTGATGTAGTTACTTCATATATTTATCTAAGGGATCCGCCCACGCGCCAGCGCGGCAAAAAGTCTTGGAAGGATGCCAGGACGGAGGAGCGTCGCCAATTTCTGCAGCAGGTGAGACCCTACCAACAACCACAATCACCCCGTACGGTAGAAGGAACTCATAGACCTTTGCCCCGCTACATACCCACCCTGGCCTTGCTATCTTCGCCGCCTCATCAAACCCAATCGTATCAATCCCTCAATCGAGATAAGCACAACCGGGATTCGACATGTGACCGCCGGAGTAGACTGTAAACGGCGTCTTCAACTCGATAATCTATGCGATAATCTGTGCGGATCCGCACGCTAGCTGCTGCGACGTTGTCAGTGTGAAAACACAGCCCGGAGAGAAAATTGTGGCGTTACTCCATTGGTTGAAGTTTTGTTGGTTGTAGATGTCACTTCAAGGAGAGGAAAATAGTGACTTCAAGGCAGTGCAGCCGGCCGGCATGCTTGTTGCTGACGGGCCAAGGCAACAACGGAGTTACGTGAACAGAAATGTTTCATGGCTACCCCTCTCGGCCTTAAGAATAGTGGAGTGAGCTCAATGATCGGCGCGTAACGGTATTGGACAACGTATTTATACGGAGTACGTATATTCGTATCCACTGTTTCAGTGTGTGGTGTTTTTCTTATGAACTCGTGGGAGCAGGAAAACCCAGCAAGCAACTGGAGACGACTTTTGTGAAGAGATTGAAACTCCTAAGATGCGAATAAGTAGTCTTGATTGGATGCTCTTTCTATGAAGCTACCGCGTTGCCGGGAAAAAGTGATTGATCGAGAACAGGAAACACGGGCGTTGTGTTTCCACGTAGAGCTACGAAACTCCTGGGGGCACCTTCTGGTTGTGAATATTTGATATCTACCGCCCCTTCGTTAACCTTGGCTGCATTACTTGATTCATTGAGGAATAAGAAATTTCAAGTATCAATATAATTACATTGCTTCTAGAAAAGTCGGATTATTCTGCAATTGTTGAATACGGCTTGCTTCAGTGGTACAGAATCACAAATGTGGCACTCGTAGGCGCGGAATTCCGCAAATTGAGTATTTATATTTCATGGTACAAAATAGGCTAGTGTTGTAGATCACCCGCAGAGCCGCATTCAATTTGTAGTTAGTTTTTCTTCGAGAAAGCTCTTGACCTTACAATCAATCATCATCCACATCATCAATTATATTTTAATTCGTCGTATTTCGCATCCTATCTCTAGTGTTTTCTCGAGCAGATAGTCTCGGATCGCGTATCTGCATTGTTTGCCGTTCAGTACCCACCAGTTCCCCGGCTCATGAACCGCCATAGTATCCAGTCTTTAACATGCGTTAGCAGCCTTATTCACAACAGGACGCCGACTCGGCTGAGATGTGTGGTGATAAGGAATAGAATTATGTACCAATATAATTTCAAAAGGTAGTACGGTAGTGATAGTCGTGATCAGACGCTAGGGTAAGTAAGTTGTGGAGCCTTGTTGCCCCAGCGGTTAACCGAGGATATGGTGATGACAAGCTCGGACAGAATTCCGGCGGGATTGAACGGTATGTAGGTGTAAAAAGACGTTTAGTTCCAGAGTACAAGCTTACTGCAATTAGCCTTGGGTGGGAGGTGGGGAGTCACGATGTTTGTTGGATTTAGGGTTTGTCCCTTAGTTTATTATGTGGCGAAGATTAGTAGGAAGATAATATGCAAGCGGCTGATGAAAACAAACAAACTGCAATTAGCCTGAACTCGTTAGGTACTCTATATGTAAGAGCTTATATAGTTCTCAGCTCTCATTGCTTCTTGTGGTAAAAACAAAGCACGAGTGGCTGGATACCATTGCAATACTAACTTGGGCCCAAGGCAAAGTAGGACTTCAAAACTCGAAAATACCGAACCGCATCTGGATAATACGGAACTCGATATTCGCCCAGTAAGATTCAGGTATGAAATGAGCAGGTGACGCATATAAAGTATGCAAAGCATTCAATCAATTCTCTTATGCCGTGGTTAATAGCCATTGTTTCGGTGTAGCATCATTTCCAGATCTGCCAATTTGCTCTTTTGAAGTACAAAGGCGCTAAGTTGATTATACTAAAATCTGTTCAGGGTTTAGTAGAGTAGTCTCGGACTGCTTACTGGCGGTTCGAGACTAAGGGTTTAGCGCATGGTTACATGGTAAGAGGTATAAATTATCTGTAGCTGGAAAGCTCACGATGGCGTACTGAACATGCATCTGATCGGTGGTGCGCTATCTTCCTTTTACCTTATTGGAGTAGATAAGGAGTGGAGAGCACCATATATGATCAGCCTTTTATCAGCCAGTTTTTGGCAGACTTTTTGGCAGCGAAAACGCTTGAACCCAAAAATTCCGACAAAATAACCTCCTCAAACCATAATACCAACAAGCCCTCATAAATTACTATTGTATTCTAAGCGGGCGAACCCTTATTATATACAAGAACAGACAGCAGAAATAAACAACGAGCGGGAGATCAAGGCTCTCGAAGCCCATTAAACCGAGATAGCTGAAAACACCCAGTGAAGAATATTATACACATCTGTCTCTGCTCGATCTTAGTATCTACCCCCGCGCACGGTCTTATACAGCACATGTCGCACTGCCCCTCGCCACCGGGTAGCCCCCCCTGATGAATGCCAACTCATCATCTGCCAACGAACTCTTCTCACTCTTCCGCCGCCGCTCATACGAACCATCTGTCCCCTCACTGTTATTCCCACACTCCCTTTTCGTCGAGCGGGAACATTTGCCCGCAAACTTGACCCCCACATGGCTAACAAGTTTTTTCAGCTGCGGGACGCACACACAGATGATTGCCAAATTCGTCTCCAAAGTGCCAAACGTGTATGCTTTCCACATTACCCAGGTCGAGTCCCAAGTCTTCGGGAAGTAGTAGAGCCGGAGAATTGCACATAGACATGCACTGCACCCACCCCCATCAATAACCACCAGGTGACTGGGACAACGGAAACTTACATAATCCCCAATCCGAATAAGAAATATAGAATCAGTTTCTCTTTTGCTGCGATCCGGACGCGGCCAAGCACAAAGAACGGTAGGATGAGAGTAGCCACATCGAGGACACTGTGTACGCTCGCAATCCCATAAAAGAGGTTCTTCCGACTCCCCACAGGCGATGAACACCCAAATTTCCTTCTTTCTTCGACATCGAACAGTGCTCGCGGGTGCGGAGAGCATCGGGTGGATATGAGAACAATTGCTATGGGATAGTAGACGAGGGACAAGTACAGAAGGACTTCGACCGCGATTTTCAATGGCCGCATGATTGCGCGACCAATTATTTGGCGCACGAAGAGGATGATGCTGATTTTGGTGCAGTAGATTGAGATCCAGTAGAAGATTTGGTTCAGGAAGGTTGCCTGTGGCAGTTAGTGACGAAGGTGGAGTAGAGGTGTGGAATACTAACCATAATATAGATCTTAAACATTTCGAGCGTGTTATCCCATAGATGTCTTCCGGCACCACCTTTAGTGATAGCGATAAAGTTCAACGCATTGTAAAGTAGAGCGAATATCTATTCCCGCCGTCAGCTACCAGTGGAGACCTCCATGCTGTATCATAAACATACCACAGCTGGTACCATCAACCAATCTGACCATTCAATTGTCTGCTGGAAATGATATTTGGCGAATAACCTCAAAAATGCAGTGATAACCGCACAGATGAACGTGACGATTCCCAGAATCAACAGCTCTTTTCCGATGTCATCTGGTTTATAGTTGGGATTTAATTCAGCTGGAGAGGTGAACGTTGGTGGAATTCCTGGTATTTTGCGGTATTCTGGGATGAGACTTGTGCTGGCGGCGGTGGCCGACATGTTTTGGTCGTGCCCAAAAAAAACTACCCAGAAAAGGGTTTATTATATGCGCACCCGACAGCACACGTCAGAATCAGGTCTGTGTGCGTTGACTTGGCAGACGCTGTAAGAGGGCGGGGAGAAAAGGTTTCGTAGATTGAAGCCGGGGCGAAAGAAGAAACCTGCGAATATACTCTTGGTTCTTATGCGAGAAGTGGTAATATCTAAAGTGGGGATCGAGACGAGGCAGTGGTGATACAAAGCCAACCGATCGATGAATTTGAGAGTGTCAAAGTTCAGTACGTTCAGGTCAGTAATGATTACTTGATGATACGAATAATCCTTGAAGGATATCCACTTAAGTAGTAGAAAATATGTGGATCACCATCGGTATCTATCAAGCACACTGATTTCATGTCTGCAATCAGTAAATATTTATAATATTCCAAAACTGTGAATGCGTTGTCGTACAACCCTAAAGAGACCTTTCTACTGGCGGCCCGAAGGCCAAGCAATACCGCTATAGGCAATCGGTCTTATCTTCTGAAGCATCCATTGCAGTGGGATGCAGGTACAATTTAAGTATTGCGTATTGTAGAGTCGATGGATGGTTAAGTCGCCCGTATGTATACAGGCATGCTACTTCGGCAGCGACGCGCCGGCGTGTCTCGGACGACAGCAGCGGCGATCCCTGATAAATTTATAGGCAGAATACAAAGACGATAATTGGTGCATCTAAGACGTCTTTCATCCTGCCCGGAGTACTTGCAGGCGAGTTTTGACGGATGCAGTACGTATATCCATACTGCTTGATAGTACATTTAGAGTACGTACTCTCCTTGTAGCGACACCTGTCAGGCTCCAGTCGCTAGGAAGAATGTCAAAATAGAAACAAGATGGCGGCGATATCGCTAGTCGAATGCGGCGACCGGGACGCGTACTTTTAAGCTACTGCCCTGTAGCTTAAATGTAAGAACACACGGGTAATCAAAGTCCGTCCAACATGTAATCAATAAATATCATTAGCGAACTATCTTAATTACAAACGAACTGACTGCGAAAATACAGAACGAAACGACAAACTGACCCGGCGCAATAACAGAAATCAGCAAGTACTGGCAAATTCTCTATTTCCCATCACAAACAGGTCTAGTATCACTTACCACCGGAGAAGGGAAATCCAAGCCCCGATTTCAGTCCCCACGATCACAGAAACCCTGTGCTCGCCGGCTCTACAGTCCGCACCAAACCACAGACTGCGCAATGCAATTCTAGACATCTCTAGCTTTAGCTTCCACGCAAGAATTCACTTACATACAAACAGCCTGATTTATTCGACATATATGTACCTAGGTATGCACAGTGGGATAACTGCTCCTCAACCCAGCTGGGTACGACAGTAATATACCATGATATTCAAACTTGTGAAGCAAATTGAATTTGCAACAAAACCCATAAGTAGCAAGAGGATAAGACTAATCGTCTTTGGTGTCTTGTTCAGAGCTGGCAGGATGGGAAAGAAGGGATAGGCGACTGTCAGCATGAGCGCAGTAGAACGACAGAGGGAAAAGCCGATATCCTGGGCTCAACCACGTGTATCTGAAAATGAGCGGGGAGAGAATCACTAATCCCATGCCAGAAGTAGTGTTGCAATGATTTTAGGTTGCAACCCAAGCCCTGCGTTTAAGGGTTCTGGATTCCACGGTGGGTGCAAAAATTGGGAAAATTTCATCGAATGCGATGGCATGTAAATTCAATAAACTGAATGCGTAGCACTGTATAAGCAGTCTGAATCAAACTCGAGGCTCATACCTAGTTGCTGCGATGCACAACAGTGGTGCTTTCATGGAACTTGACCGGAGGAAAGGCGCCAGTTTGTCTAATACCAATGGTTCTACCACATATTTTATTTTCTCCACGAGTAAATTAGCTCATCTCCTCCAACAGCAAAGCCTCGACTAAGAAGAGGAGGGTTTTTATGATATTAGCTGTGAAACAGGATAGCAGGTACGGAGACATATGTCCACCAGCGCTCTGCTGCTTGACCAAAAACCCAATTACAGGCCCAACTAGGGAGGCTCTGTCAATTGAAACACAAGATACCGTAGGATCGGTAGTCATACCTAAAGTCCCCATTGCAAGGCCCATTATGAGAAGAGAAAACACCCTCCGATAAGTGATATCGCTTTATTCCACTAGCTTTCAAGTTTCTGAGGCCAGTACGAGCTACGCCGATGTTACTATTAAGGATTCCACAGGGACTTTGTGCAATCAATGCCAGGGGTCGCGATCTTGCAGAGCCAAAAAAGGTAGAAATAAAGCGTTTCCAGCCAAACCGATAAATATATTCTTGTGCCCTTTTCGGACGGACAAAACACTCTAAAAGGTTGTTAAGATAGATTGTACATGTGCTGCCCAAAACGACGATACTGGAAGTCCAATTAACAAAGACCCAGAACCACTTACTGATCGCTCCTGCATAACTGCCAATGTCCTGAGGATCTTTAATTTAAAGTCACTAATTATGAAGTATATGAAGGCAGTATTAGGGTTGATGACATAGCCTCAGAGAACACAACAAGGATGAGAATTGTTAGGGTGCATCGTAGACGAAGCATGTTTGTTGCGTTGTATGCAATCACACAGTAGATCCAATAAAACAGAATTTTCAAGAAGCATCTATGGAGAAGGGGTTGTTGTATGGTATTAGAATCCTTCGGCCCTCGCAATTCGCTTTGCCAAGGCGGCACGATGGCCAACGTTGCAACACGGCTACCAATTTGCTCATTAACGATCTTGCTCAATCGTCCGGTGGCTTTTCTTCAGTGGTATACACGTTGTGCCCACTTCTGCGTTTCTATCGGGTGTGTCTTACTTACTGGTCTGATCTAATGCTTGGGAAAGGCGAAGGCTGTGCCAGACTGAATGCCCTAGACCATTGTAAGGGAGGACGTCAACATACTTAACCCTAACCTGCATTAGGCTCCTGTGAACAGTTCTGCGAGTCACAGCATGAGCTCAGTCAAACAAGGATCTCCAAGTAGCAAGCTCTAATCTACCAATTCGTAAGATATTCTCTCCTAATTCTACAAGAATGCAGATAATTATTAGAATCCCGAGGAGCGTGGACGAATACTCATTTAATGCACCTTAAAATACGGACAGGGGAGACACTATGGAACTCTGTGGTCCCGGGGAGAGAACCCCTCCCAATTCGGGTGTAACGCCAATTAGCAGCACAAGCCAGTAATCGTCACATTTGACCTGTTCTTGTCGTCAGTTATGTGCAGGGACTAAGTACGCACATGTATGCAGTCGTGAGATAACGCGCCTGAATCGGTGCCTGATCAACGCTTAAAGAACCTTCAGGCATAAACTCACCTTCTTGCCGCGACGCGAATTTTATGACCCTATGATAACAGCAGACTAGATGTATACCTTATGGGGCGGATCTAGTGTAAATATCCCCTAAAAATACGCACTCATATATAGGCACGGCAAATTGGACCGCAAATTAATTTTGAATGTGTTACTATGCCTCCGACTACAAGAGTTGATGAAAGACCTCCCGTATTACCACATACACTCAAAAAACAACCAAAACAAAACCCACTCCATAATTACTCCCAAAAGTTTCATATATAGACATCCATTTCACCAAACTTACCATGAACCTCCGTCTTCTCATTCTCTCGCTTTGCGACCTCTTCTTGGTGAAGCAGTTGGCCGCTGGTACTAAAACTTCGTACTCCACGGCTCAACCATGGTCATCTATCCCAGTAATAGCATTAGTGCTTCCATCCCGCAGAACCAAGGCTCGATACCATCAACTTCTAATGTTATGTCGGACCCACTGGGTATTTCAGTTTTGGCTAGTACAATTCATAGCTCCTGTGGTATCTGTAGATTTCTAACGTATGCAGGTTTCCCGGCGGGGATCTCCAGACTCTAGGCTTCAGCCATTGCACGCCAAATGCCACTCAATACCATTGGTATTTGGAACGAATACGCGAATCCCAACCTTGGCCTGGAATGTACCGACGACTTCCTGAAATGTCGCACCCACTCGGTCGGATACTATACGGGGGACGGGAAGTTGGATCGGTCGATGGCAGATCATGACTGCAAGATCTTCGGTTTTCAAATTGGAGGCAACAATCCAATGGAAAATCTCTGGACCTCGTATTACGACCAGGTTGATTGTTGTTGTTGTAATCATCCTGTATTCAGCCGCTTGCAGCTATACTATCTTCCTACATATCCTCTCCACTTTTGGTACCGGGATGCATCGATGATGGCCGTTGATGTTCGGAGGGAGACGGCCAAGAAAGAGTGCGAAGCGGCATACAAAACCCTGCTGAAGGTCTATGACGATAAGAAACCACCTATCGGCTTGGTTTGGCTTATCCCTGCGGTGATGGTGAGACGATGAAAGATGTATCAGGGGCTGAATTGTACACGTATGCGCGGAAAGTTTTGAGTTTGGGTTCCGTGTGAAAGAGGCGTGTTTGTGGGGCGTTGAGGTTTCGTTGATTGGAAGGTTACTAGCTAGCCTTGGAATGGTGAAGAATATATATGGTAGATGTGTTTGTAATGGTCAATCGGTGCCCGCAGGTGCGGCGAATTGAGGATTATGAGTGGACTACATGGCCCGCGTTACGCCGCGCCGATGCGCATGCCTAAACTATTTATAAACTGCATATCATGACAAACCCATTCTCTCTCGGGCGAATACACCCTACTGATTATGCACCCCAAATACCTGTCCTATCATTCGTTTATTGGCTCTTGTTTCAAGTTTAATGTTCAAACAGCTCACCTTAGGTTTATGAAATTTGGAATGTCGCCGATCGGTATAAGCAGCGAAATACGAGTGAGATACGATAGAGCTCCATTGCTACACAGCCAGTGACACATTTTGGGAACGGAAAATCTAGCACTGCCCACTCTCTCTGGGCCGATAGACATAAACCTCCCACCAGCCTATGAGACGTAGTCTACGTATCTAGATCAAAATGAAATATTCGGGTGATTGAACAATTACACCCGATTTGGGAAAACCGAGATGATTACTCATACATGATGTGCACTTCACCAATCAGAATTTCTGCTACCTACTGATTCGTATTTTCTACTACTCTCAATGTGACTATTGTGACTAATCTACAAAGTTAAGTTTATAGGGAGGGTATAATAAGTGTATAGAGGGCGCTGGGCGGTACTCGGATAGCGGTCATTAGACCGAGCTTCTGGAATCCCCAATCAATGCCATGCACGACGAGGGCTGAAACGCCAGGTTGATCTGAGCGATAACCTTCTAGATATCTGCGATGTAAAGATTGGCCGTCACCGCCAGCTGCTACCACCGGCAGTATCGTATATGAAATGCACCATATGTAATCATGGCGAATTAACATAGTACAACCCGAACCGAAACCTTACATATATCTCAAACCGGGCCACAGTTCTGGGCCACTCGAAGAGCCGGGCAGTTGACTGTTAGCGAGCTCATCATGGATGCCATTCGCCTACTGCCCGCTAATAAATGTTTTTGCTAGGATTAGCCAGAGCATTTTGTGAGGGCTAGCTACTAATGTAGCAATTATGCTCCTCTCGATTAGACGCTTACACAACAAGTTGCTGCTTCCGCGCTGCGAGAAAAAAAGCGTCTGACTATAGGTATGTCTGAGGGCTTGGTAGAGTAAATTTCACGACAGGTTTTACTGACCCATATATACTCTTCCTTCTCCACCTACAATACATACTATGGGATTTTATTGATAGTAGCTTCAGCTCGAGAAGATGGAGGATGGCTGCCAGCCGAATACTGTGAATTGTATCCTTGCATCGCCATTAGTCAAAATTCCTAAATATGCAAATACCTAACATAGAAGATGTTTTGTTTAATATTTATGCTAAGAAATGAAAAACTTTTTTAGCGAGCTCTTCTCAAATTATCAGTCGCATTGCAGAAGTGGGGATTAATGAGTCACTTCGCGAATTAGATGGTTAGTGCATCCGCTAATCGTCTACGGCCGGTTCCCTTGAACCGTTTGACAGCTACAACAAACCAAGGTCCCCGCTACAGGTAAGCTATAAAGTCTTCCTGAGTTTCACTGACTCTGCTAACATTGTCGAGGCTTGCCGTACCTATATCGGGTATTCCTAAGGAACTAGCGTTGTGCCTGTAACTAGGAGTATTGCCGATTATCGGGTCCAAACGACCTTTTGTGACACGGGTTTGATGGCTGTATATAACTACCTCATGAATAAGAAAGTCATTATTACATTTATCGACAAACCCATTAGACTAAACACTAATATAGAAATAATAATTACTCGAAGGACGACTATTCTCGACAGTTTCTGTTCCTTCTCGAAATGTGGCATTTCGGAAAGTAAATACATACGACAGACCTTATTATTACACTCACCTCAGCTCTCGTTCCAAACCCCGGAAGCTTTTGCACTCCTGGGCACTACCATTACAATGGCACGCAGCGCAGATCATGATGCAACAATCATTGGACTTTCCTGTCGCGTGGCCGGCTCCAACTCTCCATCTGAGTTCTAGGATAATCCCATGGCATCTCGCAATCTCCAGAAAAGATCTCCCGCTTCAACATTGACGGTTCTATTCTCCCCACCAGCATGAAGCCACAACCCAAGCGCAGCATGACTATTTCCTGCTTTAAGATCTCTCAGTCAATGACGCTGACTTCTTCTCCATCACCCCGCAGGAAATCGCTACTATCGACCCGCAGCAGTGTTTAATCCTTGAGGTCGTATGTGAAGCTCTTGAGGCCGTGAGACTGTCTCTCGCCAAAGTATGTAGGTGATACCACAGTGTATACGGGAAAATAACCACATAAACTTGGACGGTGATCCGTGGCTGACAGAACTAGAAATCTTTGCTTCCGGCTACCATGGAAGCCTCTTGCGGGATGTTGATTTCATCCCTAAATATCAGGCTACGGGAACTGGAAATTTCATTACGGCAAATAGGATAAGCTATTTCTTTGGTCTACATGATCCTAGTGTATCCCTGGATACGGCATTTTCTTCAACAATAGGGGCACTGGACCATAGCGCAAAAGCCCTTCAGCGCGGCGAATCATCCATGGATATTATGTGGCGCGAATCTACTCCTCTGCCCGGATATGTTTGTCGCACTCTCATAACTCAGGTTCCTCTCTCTAGATGACCGATGCTGTTATAGTATAGTATTGAGGTTGTTAAGTCCTTGGAGCCGGATGTATGAGCATCTTATTATAAGTAGTTAGGCTCTACCGGAGAAATAAGTACAAGTCGTCATCAGAGGAACACAATTAAACCAGGACGACAGAACACAGGGATAATATCACCCTCAATTAGCGGACAGATGCAGAATCTTCGCGGGATTTTCGATGATTTTGGCATCAACCCGAATTCTTCCAACCACCTAGAAGCCCACGGTACTAGGACGCAAGCTAGAGATTCTGCCGAACACGCGGCAGTATACGTTGCATTTTCGCTTCTAATAACGCATCTCCACTACACCACCCGCTGATTGTAGGCTCCGTAAAGTCAAATATCAGCCATCTATAATCCTGTGATGGCCTGGCCGGAATCGCCAAAGCCGTAGAATCGTTAAACCGTGGTATCATCCCGCCACTGCGGAACATATCCTGGCTCAATCCCAAGCTCGATACTAAGCGCATCACAATACCTACAACTGTGATTGCGTGGCCAGAGGATACAGACGAGCATCGGCGAATTCTTCTAGCTTTAGAAGCACAAATAAACACGCCGTTCTAGACTGGGGAAGCCGTATATTAACCTTTTCAGAGCGTCGAAAGGAAATCTTTTACAGGCTATTCCAACCGGACGTCCATAGAATCAGCCCAAAGAACATCCTCGCTGGAAGCGTTAGCAAAACGATACGCCGAGTTCGAATCCAAGAATACCAAAACTTCCCTTACCGATCTATCTAATACGTTGCAATCCCGCCGTTCGACCTTAAAGTATACCGAGTTCGTAGTAGCCGACACCTAGGAAGAGCTTATCAAAGGCTTAGGCTCGGTCGAAGACGGCCAGCAAAAAAATTTCGTTCAAACCAAGGTCTTTGTTACATTCTCACCGGTCAAGGTGCGCTATTGTCCAGATGGGGCGCAAAACTCCTTCAACAGTCTCTCGAGTTCCGCAGCGTTCTCGAAGAATGTGACCTCCGCCTTGGTTCTCCCCCTGGAAATCCCCAGTTATCTATTGTAACCGAGCTTCTGAACAAAAAAGCATCCTCCCGATTCTGATGCAGAAATAGCGCAACTTATCTGCATAGCCCTACAGGGGGGCCTTGTGTCACTTTGGCGAAGCTACGGCCTCACCCCAGCAGCAGTTGCTGGTCACTCTTCTAAATTGGTGCTGCGTATGCTGCCGGCATCCTCCCCGTCCGTAACGTGATGGCAGTATCCTACTTTCGCGGCAAAGCCATATCTCTAGTTAAGCCAGGGGTCGGTTGCATGTCTGCCGTGGGCCTCTCCCAATCACAGACCGAGGAATACCTCCAGAACTATATGGGGAGAGTTGATTTAGCTGCTGTCAACTCCCCGTACAGTTATACGATTGGATGTTATCGAAGAACTAGAGAAGATCTGTAAAAAGCAACACATATTTGTTCGAAGGTTGAGAGTAAACATCGCATACAATTCCCACTACCACCTCCGTATGTAGGACAACCCGTATGTTTCTGCCACTGAATCCCTTCTCATGACTATCGAAGCTGGACGCTAACTTGGTCTAGAGGCAACCCTCTGTCTCCGCAACGGCTCCACTGGAGTTGACGGCTGAATCTAAGGCTGTTGAGGTCTGCACCGCACTCTATCAAGGTCTAGGAGAAGACTGTTACAGGCTGGAAAACATCTCATTCATTGACAGCACCCAATGGACACAGCACTGTATTGACCAGCTACAGCATGTCTTCCTCACTTGCAACATCCAGGATCCAGTCTTCAAAGAGCAGCCCGGCAACGGTGAAATAATCTCCTTGCAAGAATCCTTCCGTATCCGGCATCCCACCGGCCTCAAAAAGTTGGCAAACCCCCAGACCAGCGTCCCTACAGCATCCGGAAAGTTTCCCAAAAATACGTATTCATATCCGGTAAACCCGTCGATGCTCAGCGCAATCCTGAAGCTCCCAACTCTTGCCCATCTCGACTCAATATATCCAGCTTCATATCGTATCACCACCATCTCCATCCTCGAAGTGTTCGCGCAGGCTGGTCGGGAGTTTTCTTTTCACAAAAAACCACCAACGATAGAGCTTCCTTCGGCCCAAACATAAGCGCACACAGCACAGCCACTTCGATATCTCTAATCGATGTGCGCTTCGATGCTCAAAGCTTCTTGCGCTAAATGTCACTACTTCGCTCGTTCTACAAACCAGAGTTCTTCCCTGACTTGGCATTGTTGAATCCCATCAATCTCGCTAGGAATGGGGATTCGAGGAACCATTGAGGTTACAAGTTCCTAGGTGCTAATATTTCCCTAGTCGACATAACCCCGGGAATAATCAGTACGGTAATCTCAGCAATTAGAGCAAACCCAGAGGATGGATGTAGGAGACGATACAGGTTGGTACGAATTGTCGACACCGAAATAGCGGGACCGAAAGCGAAGGAGATAGCAGTGGCCTGCACTTTCTTATGGTATCAGATCTTTCCAAGTATTCTGCTAATCCTGGCTAGAGCGTGGCGGATTGCGGCTTCCTATGCGTTGGAATTCGAAACTGTACAGTTTCGACATCGAGGGCGACAGCTGGCAGCTTCTCCGCAAGAGGCACGGGGTGACTATGCCCTCAGGAACATCCCTTATGTCGGTGAATAGTGGAGACGATATCCATTCTCCCCTCACACAAGACTATCCATTTTTAATACCCCGCTTTCTGCCGCCGCATCACTTCCCTGACCATTCATCCAAAATAATTGTCTTTGCCAAGCCCTCGCACACCACACTACAAATACCTCTTCTCCTAATCCTTCTAAAAGCACTCCTGTCTCCTCTGGATCTCTAGCGTCGAAAGCCAAGAACCCTTCCATTCCATCACTTCCGGGTTTCTTCAAACGGTTTCCTCTGAGCACTAAAATCCCCGCAACCTATCTAATAGTGGAGGGGCCACGTTCAAGTCGGAATTCCGTTCGTCATCCGTTACCACTCTGACGATGATCAATCTCGTGAACTTGGTTTATTGGTATCAGAAATATATCTTCTTTCTGCCGTGGAACATGCCGACTGCAAGCTAGTTTGTCACAGGCTTCAGACGAGGGCTGGAAGCTGCGAAGCCACGAGGGGTGCTGGATCCAGGTTCAGGGATGGTGGTGCGAGTCCAAACATCAGTGATTAACTAGTATCTAGTCCAGGATGGAAGGTTTGGTTATTTCTTCACTGGCATGATTCTGCGCGGTGACAACGTGGATGAATGTGTCGTATGTTGGTCGTGCAATGGCGGAGGTGCGTCGTTGGTAACCGTTGACCCCATATCGTCAACCTCAGTGCACAAACACAATCGACACCACAAAGAGTTGCTGTGTTTGCAAGCTCCACGATAACCCTTGTTTTGGCCGACCAAGCTCGAATCCGCCCGGGCAATAGATTTATCCTTCGTCAGCTTCTTAAACTTCTAGAATAAGCACTAATCGAGGTCATACATGCAAATTGTCACTGACGGGACCTATGCCGAGTTTTTTATTAAATGGCACCATGAGGGACTTAAGCTTAACGGAGCGCTTATGCAACTTACGCCGCAAGCGAGCAAAACTCATCTCCCGGAAGAGGCAGGTCGTCTTTCAAAACGTGCTGCGTCAGATGTATCCTCAGATACATATATCCTCTCAATAGATACGAGTAGTTATTTCAGCGTGGCCAAAATCCCCTAGCAGTGCTGCATCATGACCATGAGACAAGTCTGGTACACGGAATAACAGTATATCATCATCGAGAACGCATATTCTCTCCATCCAGAGTATATGTAACCGTCGGGGGCTTCGGAGGCGTTGGAAAATCATCCTGAACTAGATGGCCGAGCGACACATCATTGTCCTATCCCGTCGTGCCCTAAAGGTTTCGTCCAGCATCTCCACTGGTATCAAGATCGAATCCTTCAGTGTTGATGCTTGCAATCTCACCAACTTTCAACACAGCATCTCCCAAATTCGCCAGAAGCACATCGTCAAAGGAATCCCAAACCTTGCCATAGTACTAAACGATGCTATTCTGTCACCCATGACGCTGCAGCAATGGGAAACCACATTGCAATCGAAGGTCCGAATTAGCTGGAACCTCCATCAGGTAAGCCAGCAGGATAACTTAGATTTCTTCATGTTTTCGTCGGTAAGTGGGATTATTGGAAACAAAGGACAAGGAAACTATGCTGCCGGAAACGCTTTCCAGAATGGCCTTGCAACATATCGTAGGTCAAAAGGTTTACCGGCGGTTTCCGTGGCTGCTGGCATGCTCTATAGGTGTCATCATACTGCCCATCGATACGCAAATAGCTGACGTGAATAGTTGGTGTCGGGGTGTTGAAAGACAGATACAATCACTCGGAGGCTCAAGCAGAGTGGATTATCCGAGCTTGGCCATTAAGTTATTCGAAGCTGCAATATATGACACAGCGCCGCCTGCGATTGTCTCAGGCTTTTAAAATGTTTGATCGAACAAATGATAAGATAGAGAGAGATTCAGCACCGGCAAGCTGGGCAGATTGACCAGAGTTTGGGATCCTTTTCAACTATAAGTTCTGAAGGTCGTATTAACAATACTTAGAAGGGTATGGCGGTGTAAAGTAGTTAAAATACCATTTCACGACATCGTACATGTAATTAGTGGAATTGAGTAAATTCATGTGCACCAACACCTAATCCTGCCAATTCCATTTACAATGTTGTGAATTTAATGATATTGTAGCATGATGTCATGCATGAACTTGTGGAATTTAGTGCTGGTGCACATGAATAAGGACTTTTAGAACCTAATGCACATTAAATACTAAATTTCCTAAATTATGTATTAAAAATACTTTGCAAAATCCAGTATCTAATGTGCATTAAGTTCTAAAATTCCTAATTCATGTACATAAACACTGAATTCATTAGTTGGTACATGATGTTGTCAAATAATGTTGACGACTACACAATTGTACCAAAGCTGATGTGGTGTATAACTGTTGAAATTGGGTGTTGGTGTGCTTGAAGTTATCTAATTCTATGCACGACATCGTTCAAATGGTATTTTGACCACTTTACCACACTATAAAAGAAATAATTAGAGCAGTTTAAGAAATAATGCCCTTCTTAAAAGAAGCTTCTGTTAGTTGCTTTCAAGAAAAAGCTTGGCCATATCCTTGGTTCCTTGCCCGAGAACATAGATGCAAGCTAGCCACTCTCAATATTTAGACTTGACTTCTTGAAGGAAGCAGCTGACAGACAAAACAGCTTGATATGCACCAATGTGTCCATTTTGACCTCATCGCAGGCAGGTCTATCACAGCATCGTCGTAAACATGGCCGATAAACTTTCCCATGGTGTCCAAGATTTTGTCGCTAACAAACCACGGCACCACATCTCACTTCCGATTCGTGGCATACTCATAGTTGGAGTCGCTGGTATGGCAGGTTCCCATCTTCTAAGGCATCTCCTCAATACAACAACTGCTCCAATATATTACATTACTATTCCCGTGGAGGACAACGAAGCATCCAGCGTGTAATCGATGAACTCTATTAGTATCTCTCTAAGAAATCATCCGCCTCGAACCTCCTCAATCAAATCACAGTATTTTCTAGCGCTCTCTCCGACCCAACCCTCAACCCCATATCCAAAGCTGTAGCACTTCTCGACACCGTCGTAGATATTATCTATCATGCGGACTGCTTCGTCAGCCTCCTCAAGAACTACTCAGACCTCAGAGCAGCAAACCTCGGAGCCACCACGTTTCTGCAGCTAGCTCGAGCCCCTCCCGCGTAAAAGTACCCAACTACATCTCCACCTGGGGCGTTTTACACCTCCAAACTTTCCAGGATACCACGTTCAACGAACCCAAAGCTGCATGGCGTTTCGATCCCAGAGAATTAAACAACTTTCTTCCCGGCCCCTCTCCACGCCTCGCATATCTGAAGTGCCGCTGGGCATGCGAGCAAGTCTTGTTGCGCGCATCAGAGGCCGCAAGAATTCCCGTGAATATCATCCACACGGGTATGTACAACAAAGCCGGAAGGCCCCTAAACAAGTCGGATATCACCCGTCGGATCCTTGCTGCATCGTTCCTGGGCGGCAGCGTCTCGGGTTTCAACAGCAAGAACGGTGGCGGGATGAGTTGGCTCTCTATTGACTACCTTGTGAGTGCAATGGTGGCACTGTGTAATGGAGGCGGAAAGCGCAATGTACCTAAGATCTGCATATCAAAAGCTAGAAGCATATTCTATACAGGGATTGGGTAGATGTGCTGCGGCCCCTCGCAAATTATGGGAAGCAGATGGAGCTGCTTGAGCCGGAAGAGTAGTTACGGAGAATTGCAGAACATGAATCCATGGACGCGGAGGTGTTTTGGGGAGTATGTACGAGAACGAGTGAGTGCCATTTGAATTAGGAGATGATCAGGAAGCAGAGGCGATATTAGATGTGGTGGAATTGAGTCCGCCGGTTGTGGACTGAGGCAGTTGGGTGTAGGTGATGGGGTTCTGGAGTTTTGAATGACTTGATGTTTGTGATTTTGTGTAATTGTTCTATTTTGAAGAGTGTAATGTATTCGTAGGGGTGTTACTTAGGATACAATTGATGAATTCCTTCTGATTTTGAATGAAAGAGTTGGCCTCGTCGAACAAACGCAATGTTCGTCATTCTTTGTTCCGCTCGCAATCGTTGCGTCCACCGCGATCGCTTTGCTCAGAACTTAAATCAAACTGCATGATCATTGGTCAATGGCTCTAGGGGCAATCAGAAGCCGCATTATCGAAATCACATCACGATTAGATCGCAGTGACGAGGTTCAAGTTCCCCGGGATTGCAGATCGCCCAACCAACCCGCATGCAGCTAGCGCTACACGTGGCCTCGGTTACACATCCCGCTAAGCGCTCCTCCTTTCGTTCAGCGCGTTCGCTGTTCGCACCTCTCATCTACCCATTCATTCGTCCGTACAGCTTCGCGCCACTCGTTTCAGCACAGCTGGTGTTCACCAACACAACATGTCGTCATCCCCACCATCAAGCCCTCTCTCTTCGCCCCCCGGCTCCCCCGCACAACAATCCGACTCCGAAGCTGGCGACGACGTGCTGCAGCCGCTGCCTCGCGCCCGCTTCTCCGAGTGCGCTTGGCTTATCGATTTTGTGAATAGATATTACGGCCCCGACGAGGCTAAGGACTGGAAAATGGTCACGAAGGAGTTCAATAGACACTTTAGGACGAATAAGAGCCAGCGCGGTGTACTCGTTACGTACTCGAACCTACTGCGGAAGGGGAAGCCGAGGAAGAAGCGGGAGAGGGAGGAGGAGGAGGAGGCGGAGGAGGCGGAGGAGGCGAAGCATGAGCATGGGCTTAGGAGTACTAGGCGGAAGAAGAGGAAATCGGAAGGCGGGGAGGAAGGTGAGGAAGGGGAAGGGGAGGACGGGGAGATTGATGGTGTTATTTCTACTATTACTTCAACGACAGCTTGACGGAAGTTCGTCCGCCATTTTGGATGCACTTGTTGCTTTCCCTATTTGAGTACGCTTTTTTTCCCTTCCTATCGGCAGCATACCGGTGATGGCTGTAGCGATGGACGCGAATATGGATGTACATGCACATACTGCGGAGGCGTTGGTTTTGTAGTTCATCGCTTTGTATATTGCAATTGGGTCTTTGAAGTTGGAGTTTTGTGTCGCCGGTACGATTTTTTTTATTACGCATACAGATAGGCAAACCAGGAGTTGCCGTGTAGATGTTGGAGCTTATGGTATTTTGGTGTTTGTCGGAGTCAAACCCCAGCCGCACCTCACGCCTTGCCCTCTCACTCGTCCCTTGAGTGACCCCCCATGAATCGGCCAAACTACTTCTTGGCATCCACTATAAAATCCCACCGCCTCTCCCCTTTCCTACCTTTTTTTTTCTTCATACTTACCTTGACTCGACTTTGGCAGCTCAAAGATTGTCGGAGTCCGGAGGCAAAACTCTGTCATTGCACTGAGACGGATGAGCTTTTGTGAAGGGCCTTCGGGTCCTCTCGGAGTCATAATTTTTGATTTCAAAACTACATGAAGCTTTTCATTGATGCCTTGCCTGCCTGCGGGAGGGAGGGGTTGAGGAAGGGTTTTGCGTGCGAAGATGGAGATGGGAGAGGATGAAAGTGATGGTTGTAAGCTTGTCGCGTCTGTCAATTTCATTTTGTTCCCATCAGCTTACTACCGTTGAAGATGTGGCGGGAGAAGTGTTAGAGTACATGTTGCTAAGTTGATTATCTCCTTGGCAAATCTTCACAACGTGTCCTTTTGAAATACCCACCAATACAGTTTTTGGATACTCGATCCGGTGATCCGCTGCTAGATACGAGCAATCCTTGCTATCACGTTGAGTCACTCGGGTCCCTTTATCCCCCACAACCCAGTTCCGACTACTGACAGGAGTGCGGCATTTCGTTGTTGCTACGATTGTAGAGTAACTGCGTACGACGCTAAACACTACTTGCTGAATTGAATTGAATCTTCCAAATACATCTTACCGCTGGGTATTACTCTTTCAACTCCGCATTCTTCACCAACTCCACCACCTCCTCCATCTCATCCAGCCACTTTCCACTTTTCACCAATCGCACCAGCTCCTCCATCACATCCGCGCCCCTAACAAAATCCACCTCCTCCAAATAAACCTGCCCACTCACGCGGCACCACCAGCTTCCTCTATACTCAACAGCCGCAATATACGTCCCCCTCTGATCCATCTCTCCCGTAATCCAATCTACTACCTTCTCTCTCCCCTCCACCTCTTCCATCACCAGCGGCAGTCGGATCATATACATCCCCACGCCACTCGCGCCATAACTCTCCATAACTTCCGTTCCCAGTCTCTCTCTAAGGATTTCGGCACCCCGCTTCGCAATCGCGTGTATGTAGGCAATAATCTTCTCCTCACCCCCAAGCCACTTCCGAAACGCGATTGCCGCAGGAACGCTAAGGTAGTTGCTTCCATCCGTTGTGCCGACGAACGTAAACTGCTGTGCCCAGCCCTCGTCCCCTTCCACCGCCGGCAGCGGCGATACCGTCTGCGGCCCCTCCAGCGAGGTATACCCCCAGCTCGTGGGCAGCGTACTCCGAATCAGCTGCTGGTTCCGCTCCGCGACGTAAAGGAACGCACACCCCCGCGGCGCAAATAACCACTTGTGACAGTTACTAGTGACGAAGTCTGCGTCGAGCTTTTCCAGGTCGAGCGGGATATGTCCGACGCCTTGAGCGCCGTCGATAAGTGAGAGGATTCCGAGCTCTCTGCAGGCGGCAGTGAGGCGCTCAAATGGCAGACGGACGCTAGGCAGTGAGACGATGGTATCAAACAACGCGATTTTGACGCGGCCACTGCTCCCCGCTACCGCAGTACGAAATCTTGAAAGTAGCTCGTCGTCGGTGATGGGGAGAGGGATCTCGACACGTAGCGCGGATGTGGCGGTGCTCTCGGCGACGTAGAGAACCGTGTTCCTGCACGCTCCGTAGGTGATGTCGAAATAGAGGATTTGGTCGCCGGAGGAGTACTGCAGTCCGCGGAGGACGGTGTTGACGCCGGTTGTAGCATTAGGGACGAAGACGAGGGATGCGGCGGGGGCGTTGACAAGAGATGCTAATGCGCGTCGGGACTCGCAGAGCAGCCGTGGGGACTCAGTGCGGATGAAGGTGTCAGGGCGGCGCTCGGAGAGCTTTTGGAAGTGCTGGTAGATAGCGGAGACGGGGCTGGGGCAGGCACCGAAGGAGCCTAATCGCTGTTAGCTTAGCTAGTAGAGAGGAGTGGGGTGGTGCGAACCGTGGTTGAGGTTGATCCAGTCTTCGTCGAATTGGAAGTACTTTCTTAGCGGGCGGCCGAAGCTGGGTGGTGCTTCTTTCGGGATGGCGCGGGAGATGACCTGGGCCATGTCGGTGCCTTGCATGGTGGGTATTGTGCTAAGGTGGATGGAGGAGAGAATAGCAATGACCGTGAGCTTCGAGGAGCTATTTGAGCTCCGTCGTTTGTACAAAACTCACTGACTCACTGACAATCCGATTCTATTCAATGCTGTTACCCCACCCCCGCCCCCGGAGCTGCAGCGCTCCTGCGTCATGGGGATCGTATCTGGGACCGACCGGTGCATGGACTATTTTTATGTGAGCTAGATCCCGAGAAGCGGGGAGGTGGGATGTGTTGCGATAGGATGTCGGGCATTCGTGAGTCACGCTGATGCACTGTTGCACGTACCAAGTGACCAGTGCTCACTCCTGGATTCGCCCACCACCTCTCTATCTCTTCCCTCGGTACAATAATCTAAACACGCACACGGTTTCCTGCGTATCGCAACACGCACGAATCTAATCCGTCGAGTGAGTCGTAGTGAATGTGCTCGGGTCAATTTAAGTACAAGTGTGTTGCCTTTGCCTCCAGAACTTGATCGGCGCTGATAGAAATATGAAAGAGAAAAGAGAAGACATTGGACGTCACTACGATATCAAGTGCACAATATGAAGTCGAAGAAAAAGCAAGAAGCAATAAGATAGGAGCCGCATGTCATGCCAAGCTAGCACTAGTGTAGTTTGATCAAGCACAGATTCGCACCATACATGGCAACCTGCGTCGTTGTTCTGCGAGTTTTCGCATTAGACTGAAAGAAAGTTGGTAATGAATGCGATGGTGCGTTTTCCTACTCGGTGTGAGCTAGTGATCCTCGACCAGGGCTCTTCATATTAAGAAGACACATCAATTCAGCTCTTGTTGTCTTTCTCCCCGGGCTGCATTTTCGTAGCGGTCAGTACTGATCCAATGATACTATTAGCCATTGGCTGAAGTGGAACAGGTCATGTCTGAGTCAGTGCATCTGAGTTAGTAGATGTGTAGAACTTCATAGTGAAAATAGTGAAATAATGAATAGAGATGGTAATAATTCTTCGGAAAAGGGGGTAGGATTCGGCCCGATTCCGAGTGAGACTTGAAGCATCGGCGGCGGCTCTGTCGGCGCCGAGAAGAAAAGTGTCATTAGTGATCGTCTCCTTTCTTTGAACAACGTAACCTCTTTCGAGGACCAACCGTCAACACCACCTTCACCTTCGATTCCCTAGACATCTTCGCACCCCCTTTTTCATTCAGTTTGTTCTGCTGGGCTGAAGGGGCTCTTCTTTTTCTAAGCCTAAGGTTGAGGTTGAGGAGCTCGAGCTTCGAAGACTGCTGAAGCCTTTTTGGATACCTCCGCCACCATGTATGTTTCAACTTTATCGCGCCTCAGGGAGAAGGAAGAGGAGTGCAAACTGACGCCCTGGTTGCAGGCCGGCGCTCGTTGACTCGCCGCAGATCGCTTCGGCATCCCTGATAAACCCGTTACCACCGTTACTACGATTATACAACTGGCCGTTCGTAGTAGCGTATCCAGTGTTCTTCAGCTTCTACCTCTCAAGCGCCAGCTATGATAAGTACTTCCAGAGCCAGGAATGGACAGTGCTGTACTTCGGCACTATTTTGACAATACAGTCACTCATATGGTTGGGATGTCATTGGAGTGTGGGGTGGAGAGCTATGGCCACGGCAACACCGGTACGGGCCCATGGACCGAAGCGTCCTAGACGTAAATATTTCGTAGGCAGATGCTGATTAGTATTCAATACAGGCTTCTCGAGTACAAGATGCAAAGAAGATTAAGGTTATTCCAGTAGCTAACGCCGGCGCGGCGGACATTTGCGATTTGGTTCACGACAAGGTTTGTGTTCTTTCGTGTAGTTTTAAGATGTCGCCTTTCCTAATGTGTGGGATTCCGTATAGTCTGGCGATAAAGAGGAGATCTCGTTTCTTTTTCAAAAGCGCCGCTTCATCTACAACACCGAAACCGGAAGCTTTTCACCTTTGGTCTACCCTCTCGATCAATCACCCAAGATTTCGATGTTCCAGCAATCCAAGGGTCTGCGAAGCGAGAAAGAGATTAACCATCTGATTCATCACTATGGCGAGAACACCTTTGACATCCCAGTTCCAACGTTCACCGAGCTCTTCCAGGAGCATGCTGTCGCCCCATTCTTCGTATTCCAGATCTTCTGCGTTGGACTATGGTGCCTGGACGAATTCTGGTACTATTCGATATTTACGTTATTCATGTTAGTCGTCTTTGAGTCTACGGTTGTTTGGCAGAGGCAAAGGACGTTGAACGAATTTCGCGGGATGAGCATCAAACCTTACTCGCTCTGGGCCTTCCGGTGTGAACAATGGATTGAAATTATGAGCGACAAGCTTCTTCCAGGTGATTTGGTTTCAGTCGGACGCACAAAGGAGGATTCTGGTGTGGCCTGTGATATGGTATTACTCACTGGAACGGCAATTGTCAACGAGGCAATGCTTTCTGGGGAATCTACCCCGTTACTGAAGGATTCCATCATTCTCCGGCCTGGCGATGCTACTATCGAAATCGATGGCATGGACAAGAACTCGTTGCTTTATGGAGGGACTAAAGTTCTTCAGATCACTCACAACTCAGCAAACCCTGAGGAAGCAGCTGCGGCAAACTCCTATGGTATTCCTACGCCTCCCGACAATGGTGGGTTGGCTGTTGTCACTCGCACTGGATTTGAAACGTCACAGGGATCTCTGGTTCGCACTATGATCTATTCCACCGAGCGCGTCTCCGCAAACAACGCCGAAGCACTGTTGTTCATCTTGTTCCTTCTCATGTTCGCCATTGCTGCCAGTTGGTACGTATGGACTGAAGGTGTGATCAAGGACCGAAAGAGGAGCAAGTTGTTGCTCGACTGCGTCCTTATCGTTACCTCTGTTGTTCCTCCGGAGCTCCCCATGGAACTCAGTCTTGCCGTCAATACTTCACTTGCGGCATTGAGCAAATACGCCATTTACTGCACCGAGCCTTTCCGCATTCCATTCGCTGGCCGAGTTGACATCTGTTGTTTTGATAAGACTGGAACCTTAACTGGGGAAGACCTTGTAGTTGAGGGCATTGCTGGTGTCAACGGACCTAAGGGTGATTTGCATAAGTTGAAGAAGGTTGAGAGCGCCGGAATCGAAACTACATTGGTTTTGGCAACCGCTCACGCATTGGTGAAACTCGATGAAGGCGAGATTGTTGGAGATCCTATGGAAAAGGCAACACTGCAAGCGCTCGGATGGACACTTGGTGCTCGCGACACTCTTCAATCGAAGACTACTACTCAGGTTCCCGGAAAAGGCTACGGCGTTCCCTCTGGCGTTGTTCAAATTAAGAGACGCTTCCAATTCTCCTCAGCACTTAAGAGACAGTCATCTGTTGCTACTGTCGTTGTACCCGGTGGGAAGAAGTTTACCTTCGCTGGAGTCAAAGGAGCACCTGAAACGATCCGGAAGATGTTGACACATGTTCCTGACAATTATGAGGAGACTTTCAAGCACTTTACCCGCATGGGATCTCGTGTCCTTGCTCTTGGTTGTAAGCACATGTCAACGAACGGCGAATTGGGAATTAGCAAGGTCAATAATCTCAAACGTGAGGAAGTCGAGAGCGATCTTATCTTTGCCGGTTTCTTGGTACTTAGCTGCCCACTTAAGGATGATGCAAAGAAGGCTGTCCGTATGTTGAACGAGAGTTCACATAGGGTGGTTATGATTACCGGTGACAATCCTTTGACAGCTGTCCATGTTGCTCGGGAAGTTGAAATTGTCGATAGAGATGTCCTGATTCTTGACGCCCCCGAGAATGAGGACTCGGAACATGAGCTTGTATGGAGGAGCGTGGATGAGACGATTAATATTCCTGTTAAGCCTACCGATCCGCTGGACCCGAAGATATTGAAGAATAATGATATCTGTATTACTGGCTATGCCTTGAACTTGATTCAAGATCAGCCTCATATCGTTGAGTTGCTGAAGCACACCTGGGTTTATGCCCGTGTTTCTCCCATTCAGAAGGTTTGTGTCACTTAGATGTTGAAGCTGTTGAATTAAGCTAATAATGGTCTCAGGAATTCATTCTCACTGTTCTTAAAGATGCTGGCTACACTACCCTTATGTGCGGAGACGGTACCAACGATGTCGGAGCCCTCAAGCAAGCTCATGTCGGGGTAGCTCTTCTCAATGGATCTGAAGAAGACTTGCAACGCATCGCCGAACACTACCGCGTTACCAAATTCAAGGAAATGTATGAGAAGCAAGTCTCCCTTACCAAACGTTTCGGGCAACCTGCACCACCTCCACCGCTTCAAGTTGCTCACCTTTACCCTCCCGGCGTTGGTAACCCGAACTACCAAAAAGCTATCGAACGCGAAGCCACTAAGAAGGGCATCTCTGTCGAGGCATATGCTGCTAGAAATGGAAACGCAATTGAAACAATCATCACCCCTGGAGCTCGCGCCAACCAAAACGCCGCTGCTGCCCGCAATCACGAACAGCAAGTTGTCAACCAGAGTGCCGCCATGGCCGATAAACTGATGGGATCGATGATGGAGATGGAGGAAGACTCCGAACCACCCACAATCAAGCTTGGTGATGCATCGGTCGCTGCTCCGTTTACGAGTAAACTCGCCAATGTCGTTGCAATCCCCAATATCATTCGACAGGGACGGTGCACGCTTGTTGCTACTATTCAGATGTATAAGATTCTTGCCCTCAATTGCCTCATTTCCGCCTATTCGCTTTCGGTTCTTTACCTCGACGGAATCAAGTTCGGAGACGGACAAGTTACCATCTCTGGCATGCTTATGAGCGTCTGTTTCCTTTCCCTTTCTCGGGCCAAGTCGGTCGAGAAGCTCTCTAAGGAGCGCCCGCAGCCAAATATTTTTAACTTCTACATTATCGGGTCCGTCCTCGGCCAGTTCGCAGTCCACATCATTTCCCTCATCTACATCTCGCGGTACGTCGCAGTATTGGAACCAAAGGATCCGAATGTTGATTTAGAGGGGGAATTTTCGCCGTCCCTCCTGAACTCTGCCGTCTACCTCCTTCAGCTTATCCAGCAGATCTCGACCTTTGCCATTAACTATCAAGGCCGCCCCTTCCGCGAGAGTATCAGGGAGAACAAGGGGATGTACTGGGGATTGTTGGGAGTGGCATTTGTTGCGTTTGCATGCTCGACCGAGCTCATCCCCGAGTTGAATGAGAAGTTGAGACTGGTGTCATTTACCGAGGACTTCAAGCTCACAATGACGGTTACCATGGCGTTGGACTACGTGGCTTGCTGGGTTATTGAGAAGGTTCTTAAGCTTTTGTTCAGCGATTATAGACCCAAAGATATTGCGGTTAGACGGCCAGACCAGGAGTATAGGGAGATCAAGAGGAATGACAGGGAGGCGGCTGAGGAGCTGAGAAGACAGATGGAGAAAGAGGAGTAAAAGAAGGCGGGTGTGAATATCGTAGATTTGGGGGTGTTTCTTGTACTAATTGAATTTTTTTTCCGATTCTAGTTTTTGCATACATGACCTAGGGAGGAAAGGAATTGGATCGGGATAGAATATTGTCAGTGTAATGAGTCCTGCTTTGATGCTGGAGGCAGATGTTAGTTCTGAAAAGTGCTTGTATGTGTTCTGTAAAAGTATCTTTCGATGAAACAAGTTGATCGTCAGAGTTGAAATGCGTATGATTATATATGAAATACAAATCGTTGAACTTTGAATAGGGATCGTGGAGTTAAAATATTTCCAGCGCTCGAGCCACCAACCTGTTTAAACTCGGAGGTAAAGTTTTCGGTTAGATCCAGGGGCAAACTCAACATTGTCGCGCGTGTTACGTTTTGAGGCTCTTTCAACGGTGAGGTTGACGTAAAGTTACACCGCCGCACCCAAGAATCTATCGTAGTCGGAGTATGATGGCGGCGGCGGTGATTCGTTCTGTCGAGCATGAAGATGGGCACAATCTATAGTAGATTGTTTGGCATTGCATTGGTTGATTGGACAGTGTCTCGTTTCTGAGAGATGCGAGGTCGGAGCAGAGAGCGGGTCTTGGCGTCGTCTGGTGCCCCCTTTTTCTGTCAGCTGCAATCTTTTTTGCGCGTTCATACTGCAGAGAGCAGCAAGCAGCTCGACCGTGGACAGCGCCGCAACCCAATTCAATTGCCATCATCACCTCCATCCTATCCTCCCTCCATCTATCCACTACCAGCAATAGCAGCGTCACGACGGTGCAATTGATTAGGTGAGCTTTGTGTTTCTCGTGTCCCGAAGCTCTGTAGGAGCTACCATAATTTGTTTTAGTCGCACCTCGATCCATCCTTCCCTTCTTCTCTAACTGCCTTTCACCCTCTTCTCTTTCTCCCCTCTCTCCCTTCCCACTTCTCGCTTTGTCCCTCGATCAAAAGGGCTTGCCGTGTTTACTTTCCGCCTCTCCTTGTCCCTGTAGAGTTCGAACCTTTTCATTCTCTTATCTTCTCTCTGTTCATTTCCAATCACTGTTACCCCTGGTTAGTGTTCGTCTCGTCTCTCTACCTCCCGGCACGGATACCCCGGAGCTGCTGTGCGATGGTCGATAGACGACAGCCGTTGTTCCCCTGAGTCAGGCCTGTGCACGGCGTGTATTGAGAGACGATTGCGAATGCTAACATCGAATGCGCTGTGGATAGAAGACGAATCGATAAAGGAGACACCCTCAGCTCCCGAGAGGTCGATAATCACGATTTATTGCTTCTACTCCGCGAAAAGCGCCATCCATCATGGGTACGTTTGGTGCATGATTTCTTTCTTCTGCTTATTTTTTCTGCTGTCACACGGCCGGTTTCTGTCCTTCCGAGTGCTGCCGCTGGCCGCATTGCACTCCGGCGCGTGATCTATTGTGGCATCGGCAGCGTGGTGGAGGAGAGGATGTGTTTGAATCGACATGCACGGACGTTGTCTTCCTACACACACATCGACGCACAATTCTATTTTGGGCGTGATGCGGAAATCTTTAAACGGGAATCACAAATTTTCAATTGCTATGGAAAGACTTCGGAGAGATAAAGTGGTTGAGGTTGGATGGGATCGTCGCAATCTGTTTTGCATCGAGGTCACCCGAGACGGAAACGTATTCAAGATAGACCCTGATCCACGTCGCCCAATTGCGCCCCTGCTTTGGATCCGGCCAACGTGCCTTCCAGCAGTCGATCGACCCATCCTTCTTCTTCCTCTGCTCATATCACCCACTCATCAACCTCACCCCTTCACTATTTCTTATCTTTATCTTCTGCGTTCAGACGACAAGTCTCAGGGGTCAGGCCTCGATCAAGCTAACTGTCCTTTTCACACAGATCCCGAAATGAATCCCGAGTCGCCTATTGCAGCTCCTCCTCCAGTTCCCACCATCTCAACGAACCCGAAAGCCGCTGCGCAAGCTGCCGCCGATGCTAAGAACATTGTCAGGAGGAAGCTTACTGGGTATGTTGGATTCGCCAACTTACCCAACCAGTGGCACAGGAAGAGTGTAAGGAAAGGATTTAATTTTAATGTTATGGTTGTCGGTATGTTAACTGATCCGAGGAGGCTGGAGCATGTGCTAATGGGTGTCGGTTGTAGGTGAATCTGGGCTTGGAAAGTCGACCCTCGTCAATACGCTGTTCAACACCTCGCTATATCCTCCCAAGGAGCAGAAGGGCCCTTCACTCGACATTATTCCAAAGACCGTTGCTATCCAATCCATTTCTACTGAGCTCGAGGAGAATGGTGTTCGTCTACGTCTCACCGTCGTCGATACCCCTGGTTTTGGTGACTTTGTAAACAACGACGAGTCATGGCGTCCAATTGTCGACAACATCGAGCAGCGTTTTGATGCCTACCTTGAAGCTGAGAACAAGGTCAACCGCATGAACATCATTGACAATCGTATTCACGCTTGTGTATACTTTATCCAGCCTACTGGTCACTCCCTGAAGCCCCTGGATATCGAGGTTATGAGGAGACTCCATACCAAGGTTAACCTCATCCCCGTCATCGCCAAGTCGGATACGTTGACCGATGAGGAAATTGCTTCGTTCAAGCTGAGGGTATGTCTACATTTCTACGAGATTGTTTTTGGGAGTGATGGCTAACAAAGGGGTCAGATTCTCGCGGACATTAACCACCACAAGATCCACATCTTCGAGGGCCCTAGCTACGATCTCGATGACGAAGAGACAATTGCCGAGAACACTGAAATAATGACCAAGGTTCCATTTGCCGTCGTCGGAGCCAACACTGAGGTTCAGTCGGCGGAGGGACGCAAAGTCCGTGGACGTCGTTACCCCTGGGGTGTGATCGAGGTTGACAACGAGGAACACTGTGACTTTGTCAAGCTCCGCCAGATGCTCATCCGCACACACATGGAGGAGCTCAAGGAGCACACGAGCAACTCATTGTACGAAAACTACCGATCCGAAAAGCTTGCGGGTATGGGAGTTGAGCAGGATCCTTCCGTGTTCAAGGAGGTCAACCCAGCCGTCAAGCAGGAGGAGGAGAGGACGCTGCATGAGCAGAAGCTTGCCAAGATGGAGGCCGAGATGAAGATGGTGTTCCAGCAGAAGGTTGCCGAGAAAGAGAGCAAGCTGAAGCTGAGCGAACAAGAGCTGTACGACCGCCACAGGGAGATGAAGGAACAGCTCGAGCGGCAAAAACTGGAGTTGGAGGAAAAGAGGCAGAGAATCGAGACGGGACGACCTCTGGAAGAGAAGAAGGGCCGGAAGGGATTCTCGTTGCGTTAAGCGAATGGATGACTGGATGGGTAGATGGGGGGCTGGGAGTAATGGATCGTCGGGATATATACCATGGGTCACTGGGAAGACGCACTGTACTGTTCGTTTTTTCTTTCCTTTCTATAAAAATGGGGGAGGGGAGAGAAGGGAGGGGAGAAGAGCGTATTTGCGGGGAGGGCTCTCGAACTATATGTGGATCTGATCCATCGCGACAGTTGTCTTTGTCTCCTTTTTCTTTTAGGATATCCTCCAGACTTGCCAGCGAGCACCCTCTGCTTTTGTTTCCTTTCTCAGTGACTTTTTCCTTTTACTTCTACCGATACCTATGGTTTGTGTTCTGTACAACTTTAGTATGGCAGTGTTTTTAGTTTCTTCCATTTTCATTTTATTTCTCTTCTGTAACTTTTTACCACACGATTCTCGGTCTCTTCCCTAGTTGTTTTTATTTGTAGCTGTTGTGCGTGCGGATGGAGGCGGAAACCCTCGTTTTTTAAGTAGTAGCTGTAGTTGTGGAGTGGAATTTTCCTTTTGTCGTGGGTGTCAATGCACAGTCGAATGAAAAGTCAAGGAGTATTCTATATTTGTGCGTGCACAGGATAGCACTCGCGATTACCGCTTGCGTCACTAGATTGGGTATCTATGTGCGACGCTGCCCTGCTTGTGCGTACGTGGTTGCCTGATCCGAGGCGTGCTTGATCCGAGGTGTGCTGGCGATACGAAAGGGTGGGCTTCGGGGGGCCGGGAGAAGGGGAGAAGAGGACACTGTGGAGGTTTTCGCAGTCTCGGAGACGAGGTGTATCGGCATGCTTTTATGGGAAAAGGCCATAGAGGCATGGGCGTGAATGAGTTGTGACTCTGCAGCCTAGTGAGTGACGTTGTCGTGTGCGTCCTAGTCCTGATGACACCACGGACGGCCGACTGACGAACCGTATCTTTCTTTCCTGCTTTGCTTTCCTTCCATCCCCCATCATCACCTCCACAACCACCACTCACCTCTACATATTGAATCTATACAGAAACATTCCCTCGCCTATCCGATACCTGAATTGAAAAACCCGGCAGATCATGGCACCTTCAACCACTGCTCCTCCTGTAGAGCAACAGCCCCTGACCGTCCGTCTCACAAACCTGGCGCAGACTCTGCAGTTTGCCTGGTTCGTTGGGTATGTTCTCTTCGCCTTGCCTCTCGGCCTTATCTTTCCTCCCCATTATTGCCCCTATCAATTCATCATCATTTACTAGCGTGGTCGGCTGCACAATCACCCCTCATAGCCGAACCGGAAGGCTGACGCAATGCAATATTCAGACACTTGACGCTCCTGGGCACCACGCTCCGCTACTCGCTTGCTATCGTCAAGTTCTCAGCGTCCTCGACGGGTGCCAATATCGCTTACCGCCTCGCTTTCCTTTCTGCAGCTGCTACCTATGGTATCGTCGTCTACAAGGCTTATCGCGCCCGCTTCCGCTCGGGAACTATGCCGACGGGACAGAATGGAGCATTCAAGATCCTCGGTGATGAGAATGTCCAGTATCTTTGTAACTCCCCCCATTCTTCCTCCCGCTGAATCTGCTGATTGATGGATCCCCAGTGATGGCCTTCGCCTGGCTCTACAGCAAACCCGTCTTCTTCGCCCTCTTCCCCTTCGCAGTGTACTCAACCTTCCACTTCCTTACCTACCTCCGCACCAACATTATCCCCACGTTGGCCCCCAACGCACAACCAGGTATCGCAGAAGGAATCAATAAATTTGTCAAGGCAAACTATGACACCAGCATGCACCTTGTCGCCAACCTCGAGATCATGCTCTGGGCTAGAGTTTTCTTGTACGCATTGGTCTTCCAGAACTCGTGGATCCTCCTCGTGGTATACACCCTCTTCCTCAGGGCGAGATTCGCACAGAGCGTGTTTGTGAAGGATGCTATGAAGGGGTTGGAACTTAGGGGTGATGCGTTGGCGGTTGATGCCAGAGTCCCCGACGGTGCGAAGACGGCGTGGGGTATCGCTAAGACTGCAGTTAAGAAGTTTGGGGAGGTGTCGGATATGGGGAAGATGATGGGCGTGCAGCAGCAGGTTAAGAAGGAGTAGGATAGCTTGTATAGAATTAAGTTCCTCCGTGGATGAGTGAGGTGGGGGGTTAAAAAATGAATGGCGAGGTTTGTAAGAGAGGTTGATTTGATACGTCAGTGCAGCGTTCGTTGGTGTCGGGGTTGGTTTGTCTGTCTGCTACTCTACTACTACTGTCCTTTTTTCTATTCTTTCTTTTTTTCTTGCGCTTTTGTCAGTAGTTTGGGGGGATGTGAGAGGGGATGGAGGAGGTAACGAATATGAATATATGATGTGCTGTCTGCGTTGTGCAGCGTGAAAGTCAACGGATGTGCGGGCCGTTATCGTGATGAGGTGGCTAGTGTTGTGAAAAACATGGGTGATAGACTGTGACCCTAAGTTTTCAATTTCGATGGACTAGGATTGATAAAGCCCAGAACGCTGCGTGTGTGGTTATGGGGCCCGTTATTGTGAGAGTGGGTGTTATATAGAGGTTAGTAGAAAGTAAGATTCGTTTATATCACATCACTCGTACACGGTGTTTGCAGTTCTTAAGTTTGGTTCACTTCGCCTGTGCACGGAAATGGAGATGGAGATGGAGATAGGGTGGGAAGGGTGGGAGAAAAGGGAGAAGGGGGGTGAGGGGAACGAGATATCCATGGTCAGTACCAGCCACACTGATGGCTCGTGAAAAACTTACATTAAGAGTCTCAATAATATGTACTTAAGTAGGTTCGTACCATGACCCCCAAGTTCTCATTGCTCATCCAGCATTGTGGCGAGGATATTTGATTGGAAAAAAGCATTGATCTCGTCGCTCCCTATAAACTACCACCACTAGTCTTGCATCATCGATACATTTTGGCACCCTCCTTCTCTACATAACGTGTCTAGAACCTCTGGATTTTGGGTATCGGCATAACAGGTGTTTGAAATTCAGGAAATTGACGGCTCATGGTAAACTTTTGTTTGGTGAGGTTGTTTTAGAATTACTCGCTGTCTCGGATTTATTAAGGTCTAGGAGAGTTAAATTGGCTGAGTTGTGTGCAGAGCAGGAGGGAGCAGGGAGGTTGCGATTGATGACGAGCGGGGTCCATGACGAGGTTTTTGTTGGTACATGAGGCAGGGGGATGAAATAATTGGGGGTTCTAATGTTTGTCTCTGTAAATTCTGGTGCACCTTGGACCATTACGTGGTCGGAGTGGAAATTTCTAAGTGTTCTCTAGGTATAGGGGAAGCTGCAGAGGGGATAGTTATTCCATTTCACTGTGGTATATATATAGGTGCACTCGCACTTATGACTTCTTATTCCTCGATCCCAGTCTTGAGATTTTCTTTTTGGTACACTACGAACACGGCTCCATCCATAAAGTAACACCAAGCGAGTGATACACCGTGATCCCTGTAGCACTCTCAGCACTTTTGCAAAAGATTAGAACATATTGGTGAAGAAAAGCGGTATCGATATATGACTTATATCCAATGCAAACAGATCCGGAGTAGCATAGACGTAAAAACGCATACTTTTGTTCGCTCGCCGCGGCGCTTCACAGAAGTTTTGGATCCGGTTCCAACCTGGGAGCATCTTGTGAGCAGGGAAAGCCTTAAAGCATGCCTGCGGTCCTTTTGGATTCAATATGTTGCCTTCGGCCTTCCACTGCTGGAAACGCTTCGTTTAAGATGTCTGCGAGTTCAGCAATGACATCTGGAAGACGTCATCTCTGTATGAAAGGCCACAATTCGCTGAAGGCAGTCGCGAATATAGCGGGATCTGTCACATCATACAGTTACTGTCACTAATGACCTCGCTCATTGATAAGTGGAAATCGCTTGATGCTCCACAGAAAGTCGTCTTCTCAGTATTCGAATCGACGTTGGTGCAGGTTTTTGTAGTGGTCGACACGGGCGGTAATGTGTCAATCGTTTTGCTGGGTCCTGGTTTACAGATATCGGCCTGGTGAGCGCGATTCCATTGCTCCAGAGGGCGCCGAGCTGCGGGTCATCGCGGCGGCACCTTCTCCGGAACTAGAGATCCATCACCTTCCATCCTCTGCAGCCAATTTTCATAAGCAGTGGCAAACATCATGTCAACCATTTGGCGGGGACTTCTTGTGGCTCTCTTTGGTGACAAACAAGGATCCTGAATTCCCAGAGGCAGAGATTGGGTACCCTCCCATGTTTGAAAACGCGGGAAAACCACCAAAAGAGGACAGTTTAGGTATTCTGCAGTCTGCCATGATTCTATTAATCGCCAGCTTCAGAACCCGCTGCCCTCTCTTCAGCTTTAGTGACGATCATACCCGCCCTCGATGGCCCTCCCAGGTAGAAAACGGACTCTTCGATGCGCTCTAGATCATACCGCGTGGTCACAAAGAGGACTCTTACTGTTACGGAGCTCAATTACTCTGATATCCTTACACGGTTTAAACGGACCGTCTTGTTTGTCAACCAAAAACGTCAATGGGACGAGATGTCGCGAGACTTTTTGGTTGGGCGAGAGATGCTCCGGGAATTCGTGAGTGATATTTTATGAAGAACAGCGGTAATCTTGCGAATCTGTGGGCTTTAATACATCAAAGAGATGGTAATTGTGGTGGTGGTGGTGGTGGAGGAGGGAGGAGAGTGAGGATAAAGACGAGAATGTGGGGGTGGAGGTGGTGTTAGGGGGAAGGGGAAAGAAATTTGTCGATCTGATGACAGGTTTGACAGAACGAGACTATCCCAAGCCCTCCTTCGCCGCCACCACCATACCTCATACCTCTTCTCAAACATCTCCACCTCTTTAGGAAGTTCTGCGGTTTTCGATCCCTACAGCATCCTCGTAGCCAATACAATCAAGAACTTAGCGCAAGAGGCTCATGACGAAAGAGAACTCTGGCTTTCTTCGGCGGTCACATGCAAACCGTCTTAAACGAGTAAGGATGCAGATAGGAATGGTTCGAGACTACCTACGTATTCACGTCGCAATCTTTTTACTCGTCACAGTAACAAGTAGTGTGACAGTCACCAACGCAGATCTCCCGCCGGAGTTTAGCGGCGCCACAAAGCTTCACACAACGCCCGTGCCTTATTCCGATGTGTCCTAGATCCCGACGTGAACGGCAAACTGCCGCTATTTAACATTCGACTCCTCCGCCTTCGAGTGATATCTCAACAAAATGCATCTCATTCACTACATGTAATTATAGCCCCATTTTCTAGCCTCGCATTCTATCAAGCCCACCACGAACCTTAAAAACTCGAGCTAGCCCTCCGCTTCCCCCTAGGTCTCCCGCCCAAATTCACAAGCGGTCCTATTTTACATATTGGGCTATTCCAAGCGACATGCGGGGCCTTCGGCTCCTGTTTCTTACGACACGCACGAACATGCTGCATGCCCGCGAGGACTACAATGAGGACGCAGACGAGGCGGACTGTGGTATAGGACAATATGTGAATGGCAGTTTCCACGATAGAGGTTGAAAGTGGTGTTACTGTACATATTGAAGGAGTGCAGATGAAGTGCGGCGGTGAGAATGTTAGTAGTGCTTCAATGTCGCTGAGGAATTTAAAGGCCGGGAAGGCTACGGGGGGTTGGGACATTGTATGGTGTTTGGAAGGAGGTGGAGGGTGGGAAGGGGAGGTTTATACAGGTGTGTTGTTCGTGTTGGAGAGGTGGGGCGGAATCAACTCGGTAAAGCGTGGGGTTCTGGAAATTTGGGGGCACGAGACAATGGTTCGTGGTATATACGGGTGATCTGCTGATTCGTGGGGCTTCCGCTAGTTATTCGTTTGGTACCCATTGGGTATGGATCTATATATTCCCACATTCCCATGGCCACCATTCTTTCCTCCCCCAAACTCCCCTTCCATCTAAGCGGTCCAATCGCAAACATCCATACCCACACTGCCTTACAACACCCGCAACCTTTCATCCTCCTCAGCGCACCAAGTTTCTACTCCTACTACCCACCTCCGCATCCACACCAACCGTCCTCCTCAGCACTCCCAACAAATCCACCTACCCACTCAATCCCAAACATACATCTCGTACCCGGCACAAAACTGCACTCACTGCTGCTTCCTCCCACCCTTACAAACCTCGCCATCGACTGATGCAAATACAGGAGCTCCGCAAACACCCACTCCTTATCACTGAGCTCGCCAACCCCCGAGAAGTCGGCAGAAACATCCCACAACGCAGTCGGAGATATAAACGCCATTTCGGCCGCCGCGGTGTACGCCCATTCCCAATCGATTATTCCCGCTATATTGAAATTGTCGTCGACCATGATGTGGTCCCCCTGATCGTCCAGATGGCGACAGTAGAAGTGGGGTTCTTTATCTCGACACAATGAAGGAACTAAGTCTAATAGGAAACGGTGAATCAGAAATGCGTCTACAGCCCACGGGGAATATAGTTCCCTGTCAACGATGAGGTTGAGGACCAGCGAGCCAATTGTGGAAAACTGGTGGCGTTGCAGCTCTGCGTACACTCCACCAGTACCTTTTTCATCTGCCGCCCCGTCGGAGAAGTGTAACTCAACGTCCGTCCGTCGATCTGTCCATCAGGATATACCCATTTCCAACATCATTCTTGTCATCCTCTTCAAACGCGAATCTTGGGCGCAAGAACGGAAGTCGTCTCTAGAAACGCATACATTGTCGCTTCGCTGTGGATCATGTACCTGGGTACCGCCGGTGGTGGGGTGAAAATATTGTACCGATTTATCTGCGTGATTTAAATGATCCGGTTGTCGAATAGTAGTGAAAGGTGGGAGGTGGTATTCCCTATTGCTGACCTGAGTGCTTCTTTAGGTCCGGGGGCGGGGTTGTGCATACTTTAGCGGGGGTCCTCCGTTTCAGGTGAGGCTCATATGAGGTTGATCTTGCAATCACTTTGATTTGATTTTGCATACTCATGACAGTACTGGCACAGTTGATACCAGATAGATACTAAACCAAAAAAGCCCCGTTTATTGATGCCGAGTTAATGCTGTATTAATGTTGAATTCTTTATAAATGTATACATCGGCTGAACTTGTGGGGTATTTCAGGATTTGCTACAATATCAATTGTTTTGAATGTGGAATCAATTTCACAATAATATAGCACAGAAGACCACATTAGATGGTACATTGATGCCACATTGATGCTGAAATGCTGTCATATTCAAAATGATGCGCATTGAGTTAAATAGTAGAGTTATACTATATTGCTTGCCTCCAGGACAGATGCTGCCAGTGGTACCTCTCCAGCTGACTGACATGGTAAAAACTCAAGCAGGCTGTCAAGCGCCAGCGGGCTCTCAAGCGGACTCTCAGCGATAGTGTGTACAGTACCGGTATCACAGCGAAGACTGCAGGCAGTAAAGACAGGTATAGGTCCATCTCCGGCCGCCAGCCGTATACAGTTCCATAGGCCCACGCGCACATCTCTATGAATCGACTATAGATGACTATAGACTGCGCGTCGCGCAGGGGTCCACGGGAAGCTTGCTATGAGCTGCGCGTGTGCGCGTAGAGTAGCCTATAGTCGATTTGCACTTTTGCCGATGCACTGAAATCCAACCAGAATTGGTGGAGAAATCGAGAGGGGTAGGTAGCCCACCTCCACCTCCTCTTTCCCCCCTACCAGCTACCCCAATAAGTCCACCAATTCTTGGTCAAATTCCACGCCCTTTTGCACAGAGTAGGTCTACTATATGTAGATGGATTCCGCATCATCGTTGGCATAGTGCTGGGACTGGCAGAGGGCCAGTGGGGGGGTCCGCTAAGGGAAAGCGAAATTGTGCATTCATCCAAAAACCCATTATGATACCTCCCCTGTAAATATGCCAATTCTTGGGTGATTAAGGTCAATAAGGGCTTGAATGAAAGCCCAGAAGCAGCTCTACAAGAGCTTGTACTGCGATCTTGATTCAGACTAGCTGTTCAACAGCATTGATAAGAATCGCGGCTTGGCAAAAAACCTGAACATACTGCTTGGGATTTCGCATTTTGGGCATCCCAAATCCCGTTCACGGATGGGATGAGAGAGCCTGAATCTCTTCCCCTTACTATCCCATGGTTCACGCTAGTATGAAGCTGAAGCTATCTGAGGCTGAAAGTCTGACGATGAGAGCGACAAGGCACAGTTCCACGTGAAATAGATGGGGTATACGGACACTGAGAATACATGGGAGCCATTGACACACCTGACACAGTTCGGGGTGAGGGAGTTAGTATGGGAGTATGCAGCGGGACTGGACAATGACGACCTCAATAACCTTCTTCTGAAATACCTTCAACCTAAATCAAACAACTGACCGAAGCCAAACAACCGATCGCAAACACCCAAGGTGGATAGCCTAATGCGAATAAGAAGAAGAAGTGCAAGACTTCATGGAGTTAGAGAGTAGTTTTGGATGGGAAGCTTATCATAGAGGTAGCTGGATGTAGAATGTACATCTGTGTGGCTCAGGTTACGTGTGCAGCTCTGTGCGCCTCAACAAGTATTTATAGAAATCACGACCTTCTTAGAATAGACGTTATGTTTCTAGCAACTTACATTGTGCTATACTGAATTCGAAAGAAAATAGTTGTTGTAATCATTGGCATTCAGAGTATCCATGGTGTGTGCAAGGTCCAAATACCCTATGAATAGATATGATATTCTTGCAGATTATTAATAGCCAATGCGATAGTTTACTGAATCTATATTGTCCCCAGAGGTTGTTTACTCTGGCCTGAGCCATTGTGAACTTATGATCCCTCCAACTGTTACCACCCCACCACCGAATTATGGAAGGACGGTCCTTGATTATGGGTAATAGTCTGGGTGCAACCATGAGGGGTGCAACTTTGCAGGCAGGGTAACTTGGACGAAGCATTGGGGGAGAGGCGAAAATGGTACTTGTACTTCTATATATTGTCCACTCATGGATGGCCGGTTAGGTAACGACACTGGGCACTCCTTTGGGATGAATATAATATGATTACAAAAAAAAAAAGAGGCTGGGGTTTGGATAATTAGAGATTGAGCAGTTCCAGAGAGGCATTGAAAGATGGTGTGAGCTTGTGTGTAGTTACTGGAGTCCGTTGGCGGTGTTCACATTCGATGGTTGCACGATGGGGCCGTTTGCAGTAGATTCAAACTTTGTCTTGTGGAAGCAGGAGATTTACTGGTTGGTTGTTGGTATCCGATTAACTTGCGCCGGAAGCGGGGGATCCGGCACTTAAGTAGTCACGTTCGACGCGAACCCACTTTTAGCCTTAATATTGGCTAGTCCAAGATCTGCCGCGCGGCAGATGGAAGCGGTTGTTGCAATTGCACTTATAACTGCTTGCTGCTCTCACATACATGCACACACTGTAGATAGTCTTGAGATACTCTCTCTTGTCTCTTTATCATCACCACAATATACGCTCACTGTTCCATTCATAAAGTAATGGCGGTATATTAGCCCGAGTGATGCATTATGGATAATGAGGGTCGTGAAATTTTGTGACCGAGCGATGAGAATCGAAACACGGCACTCAATGTAACGAAATCTAAAAGTGGATACCGCTGCAACGAATAGAAAATACAGCTCCTAAACGGGTAGCTTCATAATTATTAGAATGCAGTATAACAACTACAGGAAACATAGAAAACAGAACATCTAGAAAGATAGAATAGCTCCGAGTGCACAAAGGCCCGCATACTCCAGCAGTTATACTCGACAAATAAACCTAGAGGCAAAGATGAAAGAAACCCTACGAACAATATGAACGCCGCACCCGAAGCCCCCAAGCCCTAGCCCACCGGTCAAGCGACCAGTCAAGCCATTATCACGTTATCAATCTTCGCAGAAAACTTCGAACCCCAACACTCGGGCTCTACAGGGATAGCAATATGCTATAATCCCTCATTGATAATGTAACGAAATTAAAAAGTGAATCTGTCACCACAAGAATCTCGTCCGAGGCACGCGCTCGCTATAGTAGTGGTTTCACCAATACCTCAGAATGGCGACTGTAAGCATATGTTGATAAACATGGAAATAATCTCTGGATGGCTTCCGTTGTAGGCAAGGGAGAATGGAGACTCGTGATTATAGTTTTCGACCAAATAATCGACATTATATTTCAGGAGCACCTCAATAAGATCGGCACGTCCATACCTTGCTGCAAGATGCATGGCAGTATCCCCTCCCTTGTCCTTAGTATTTACCTCACATCGTTGAATCAAGTATTCGAATGTAGTACAATGTGTACCAGTTCCATATCTGCCCGTTACCGCCCAGTGGAGAGGTGTTTGGCCATCCTTATCAGTAGTGGCCAGATCGGCGCCTTTTGCAATGAGCAAATCAATGATCTCCCTTCGGTGGGCTTCGCCGTCTGGAGAGCAATAATTTTCTATCGCATAGCGTAGTGGGGAGTGTCCTCTGCCATTTTCGGCGCATGAATCGGCACCCTTTTCAAGGAGCAGCTTGATAAGAATTTTTTTGTCGTGCATACTAACGTACTCGTCAAGCACGTCGAAGACTTTATGAAGCAAGGTTTCTCCGTCATCGTCCGTTTCTGAGGCATCGGCTGCATTCTGAAGAAGCATACGCGCAGCTTCGAAGTTGGAATTTATTACGGCGGTGTGTAGCGGCGTGCGAGATTCGCCGTTTTTTAGTGATAAATCAGCAGATGCATTAATGAGGCACCATACGATCCCTAAATCATGTTCTCTCACTGCTCTGTGTAGTGGGGTGTATGAATCGATGTCCTGTTTGTTGATGTCGCATTTCTGTTTTATGAGGGCATTGACAGTTTTCCAGCTGCCGCTTTCAACTGCCAGATGCATCGGACTTCGGCGAAAGACATCGGAAGCAGTAGTATCAGTAATACCGCTCTTGACAATAGTAGGTATGGCCCCGTAGTTTTTCTGCTTCGCTGCTGAGTAAAGAACGCTCTGGCCCCAGATGTTGACCGCATGTTGGTTGGGATGGCTGTCAAAGAAGGTAGCGAAAAACTTGGTGTCCTCTGCTCGAACTGAAGCGACGCGATGTGGTACCGGAAGGACAGACAGAATAGGGTCCTTATACATGGGAGTAATGGCATTTGTATCCACCCAGTTTTGCAAGAGTTCCTTCTCCTGGTCAGCGAATTTGCGGTACAGATTAGCTAACCGATTGAACGAGTGCTCTTTAGGTGGATAATATTCTGTAGCTAGCAGACGTTCCTGCATTTTGACAGCAGCCCAAAGCTCCCCTCTCCGCTCATAAAGGTCGATGAGCTTAGCCATGAGCGCGGATACCGCAGGTTTCACAGAGTATACGCGGCGACATGGTTCCAAGTGTGCCAGAATTCGTTCACAAAGCAGCTCAGCTTCCCAGCTCTGATCACCGACCAGGAGCTCCTCTGCACGCTGAAGGCTGTCATCGAGGGTGCGTTTCCATAAAACTTCCAGCTCTCTGTTGAGAGCGCAAATATGATCAACCTGATCTCGGGCACCCCCCACAAACATCACACCACCGTCGTCAAGTACCTCCAAGAGTTCTCCCAAGTATCCAAGCTCATTGACACTATGGCTCTTAGTTTCGGATTACGCTAGGAGGGTACTCCAGTGCATACAGTTGACTTGTAGGCTTGCTTCTCCGCGACTGCTCTGAAGGAGCACTAGCATCTGCCAGTCCACCAGAAGGAGGTTCGGATTCGCGTAGTTCATCCTCCTTACTGCGGTTGGCCGAGCAGACATAGTTGTATTTGGAGCACCGTTCGCAACGAATCCCAGGCCATTTCCGATTGGTGGGGAGGCACTGTGTGATATGTACCATTAGCTTGGCATGTCCTGCGTTCTTCGCGAGAATTAATAACCTTTTGCCTATCATGCCGACACTGCCGACATTTGAGATTGCTCAATTTCAGTGTGCGTGGCATTTCGGCGGAGTGTCAATGCACGATTTCGTCCTGGAGAATGGATTCGGTTTGGAACTTGTTGGGAGAAACGGTAGCCGTGAGGGCTCCTGTTATTTTTTTAACGTATATGTGATTCAGATAAGGAAGCGACAGTATGTGTGCAAGGGGTCAAAAATTTTGGTGACAGAGAGGTGAGACGATAGAAGCGTAGAGGGGGGATGTAGAGGTGGAAGGTAGAAATAAGATTGTTAACAGTGATGCACTCTTTGTCCGATTAACTGGTTACACAGATACTCTCCTTGCATTCGCTCTCCACCTTCGCTCTCCGCCTTCGCTCTCTACTCTACATCCTTGAGTTCGCTCTCCACCTTCGCTTTCTATATTCGTGCTCTCTGCATTTCAGCCTTAGAAATATGCCCATTCACTCGGACAGCAATCAAAACAGCGAAGAGGACCGAGATCGTAGTATGTGATTGGACCAAAACAACTATCTTCACAATACTGAGGGAAAAAGGCTCAAGGGCTGCTGGATGATCGATTTTAGCCAATCACGAACTTAGAATCTGTTACTTCCGGCCAATCAAGATCTATATGAATGACGCTTATCCGAGTTGGCCCGGGATACTTCTAATCGTCCTCCTGTTTTCGCTTTCCTCCTTCGCTCTCCTCAGCGATCTGCCGTCCTATGACGAATATATGCTGTTGGTGGATACTAAAGTTGGGCAATGGCTGCAGCCGCCAACAGCGATCGGACGATCACGGTAAGTTCACTCTCCCACCTTCGCATTCCCACCTTCGCACTCCACCTTCGCACTCTGTCTTCGCACTGCATCTTCCCATTGGATCTTCGCACTCCATGTTCGCTACTGAATTATTTACATTCGCGCTCTCCCCTATCTTACATGTCTTCCGCCTTCGCTACCTTCGCTCTCTTCGCTCTCTTTCATCTCTTCGCGCTCTCTCTGTTTGGCGCCCCGACATTCGGTACTCCAGGCCGTCAATGTATCCTTTAAAAACTCTAGGTCTCGCAGTGAGACCAAACAAGTTCACTAGTGTTAATCCTATCTCCCTTGATCTACTTCCTTAATATTACGCCGACTACCGACCTAAGCTTCATCTCCACTTCCCCAATACCGTACACTTATGACAACCCTCATGGAAACTACGGCAGACAATTCCGACATTCCGCAATGTGTGGTGACACCTCCGCCTGCAAATTATAAATGGAGCTTTGTGATCCAAACACTCAACGGCCTCGGTCTTTTATACCAAATCGACGTCTTCATTCATGACACTGGCGAAGTTATATTGTCGAAGACCAGGGACAAGTACCGGACGGAAGTCTTGTGCTATTCCTGGGTACTATGGTTGCTTCATGTTTCACGCATAGTGTCTGTCATCGTCGAGACCGCGATTGCTGAATTGGTATAGAGCCCGTGTTTTTCCCATTCGGTCTATCTATTCTACTGCCTTGTGTTCTTCCATTCTGACTGCGAACCTCAAGGATGATATCGAGCTCCAACAACTTCCGGCCGACGCTCATCTACAAAATATCAATCCGAATCGCACCCTTACGAATGCATTTCGCGATCCCGAGACATTACGAAATACACCAGAATTCATAGCAAAACATTACCAACTACTAGCAAAACGTTCCTCCTCCGGCCATAATACTACACCACTATCAACGAACCAGGCATCGATCATCGTGCTGAAGCAGGTTGTTAACCGATGGTGTATATTCTGGATTCTTTTTTGTTTCCTTTGTGCTTCACCAGGAGTTGGGATTGTTGTCGGATTCTATTCTGGTCGTGTAGATGTTGGTATGAATATGTCTATGGCGATTCTGGCACTAATTTCCACGGTGATAGCGCTGGCTGTTTGGGTTACTGCGGAGAATTCTGTAACTTTTTAGACCTTATATGTATTATTTGCAGGTACATGCAGGGTCTTTTTAATGAAATACCCAATACCCGCACTGGCAGTACATGGGAACATCCAGTCGCACCAGCGCAAGTCACAGCTGTAACATCGCTTGGCAAACGCCTTTCGCGACCGTCCCCATGAATAGATACCGGTACTTTGTTTCTACTAAACTAATAATAGCGCTAGAGGAACCGTTTACTACCATACTGCATCTATATAGAACTCTGTTATTCACTTGTGATATCTTGTGTCACCACAAAGAAGAATGTGTAGACGTGTTTGTATAGTCCTCAAGTGATCGATTGTGATTCAGTGCAAACTACGATTAACTAGTTAATCCGTTAGTAAGAAATCTGTAGATCTGTGCTCCAATGGTGCCATTCAAATTTCATTGAAATGGTGATTTCTCATCGTGAGAAACGTGCTCATATCCCAGCAACTCCAAGGATTGGCTGTTTTACTTTCATTATGTATGCTGGTTGGTGACAGAGAGAGGCAGCGTGGAACGCTATATGTTTATTGAAAACCTGATATCTGCTTCTGTTGGTATTTATCTCTCCGAAATACCCTAGCATTACATAAAAGTCGACGTAGGTTAGTCGAGTGACGTCATTTCTATATATTACTAGAACCGTGCATTCAAGTTCGAATTCTGTATATCGTGGGTTGATAAATTACCAAGCATTTGAACCCCCCAGATTTTCCACTTAGATTTTTAAAGGCGTGGAAGATATTCTGCTCTAACTATGGGGAATAATATTGCTTGTTATCGAATAGCATTAGTTATAAGAACCCAACTCTTTCTTGCCTGAATATTGCCCGGGTGTAACATCGTGGGAACTACACATGCGCAATTTCTCACGATCATTCACGCCAAGACTCGATCCAAACGTAACGCCGGACGAACCTCGGACTTTGAGTTCAGGCAACAAGAGCCATTGATTCCGATTCGACAGCGTAACACCTTCCTTTCTGGAATGTTTACCGCCGAAAAACCTATCCTGCATCTGCGGACAGATTGTGTCGGACGTGGCCTCAGGTATATGGTTTGTTTTTGCTTTCAGCCTTCCCGAATCTGCTGCCGGTTCGGATGTTACCCGTGAACCCAATTGGACGGCCGTTCCAAACAACTAAAAATAATAATCTTAAGACTCACAGCTGCACATCCACTATATCGGTGATCAACAACCCCCTCATTTAAGCCCAAACTACCCATCTAACCAGACTCCATTACCATGGAGTCCTTCTTCGCTCAATTCCCCGATTTTGAACACGATCGCTTCGCCACGCCGACGGACGAGTTCGAGCGGCTGTGTACCTCGCTCAACTTGAATCCGGACGAAAGACAGTATAAACAGTACCGACGAGCCTTTCTGGTCGCTCTGGTCGCAGAATCACAATCTCCAGTACATCACTTCTTCGTCGAGACACACCAGTTGCCTTCCTACGATCCGAGCGCCAGTCCAGAGCACGAATTCGGGCGCCTCTCTGAGTATTGGCAATGGAACCTCGAAAGCGCCACATACAAGGAGGCTAGAGAGGAGTTCAATAGGGTGTTTCAGAAAGAGTTTGGTTCCGAAGTGCTGGATTTCTTTGAGGGGTATAGAGAGGTGGGATTTGACCACAATCCTCAGAATAATCATGAGGTGGAATTACACCGGCTGCGGAGGGAGCTGGGGTGGAGATGGATCAGCCCTGAGTGGATCGATGCCAGGGAAGGGTTCTTTACTGCTGTCAGAGTGGATTTCAATGAGACGTTTGGAAGGGATGATGATGATATTGAAGGATGGCAGTTTCTGTGCAAGGTGCTTGGATTTGAGGGAGAGCCGCCATCAACGGCTGAAGAGTGTCAGGAGGTATGTCGTGTCCGAATGGTATTCCTGTTGGTGGCGGTTGGTTAATGTGTGTGCGTGCAGGCAGTGAAAGATATAAATACGAATATCTTCGACCTCCTCGAGTATGTCCGCCGCGGTTGCCCAAAGCACCAGCCACTGAGATTCTTCGCGACGGAGAAAGACCTCAGCAAGTACTCCTACAAGAGCGATCCGAGAAAGATATACCCCAGTGAGCGGGCGAAAATGGGGGCGTTGAAGTTTGTGTTGAGGGGAATTGGAACGTATCGGGCCGAGGTATTGAAGAACCCGAACAAACAGAGAGGAGAGGGTGGGCAGGGGGACCAACCAGGGGGAGAGAAGAATAAGAAGAAAAAGAAGAAGAAGTGGAATAGGAAGAAGGCAGTGACACAAAATGTGGAGCCAGAAGAAGACCTGGTCGTGACTAGTGGGGTGGCGACCCTAACTCTTGCGACATGAATCTGGGTGTGCATGGGAGCTTGATTGCTGCTGGTTAGTTATCTTGAAGATGTCGAGTCCTGTTTCCATAGGTTTTGCATGAATATAGGAGTCTTTCAAAACACAGGAAACTTTCTGGGGATAGTATTGCAACGGCAGGTAGTCGGACCTTCGGACCTAAGGTTTCGGGTGTTTTCAATAATTAATGGTTTGGACAAATGGTAGTTGTTGAAATGTACTGATTGCTAGAAGCTTATATTCTAAAGTACAGGTACATTCATGGACTTATATACGCGGTAGTCGGAGTATGTCTTTGTATGTCTTGTACGCATGCATGCGCACTCAGCTGGCATCTCCAGCTGAGTGGCATCTCCAGCTGAGGATGGAATGACCATCATCTTAGAGAGATTATGCATCAGCCCAACTGAAGCCATACGACAGGAGATAAACCATATATGCAACACTCCCCCCTCT
>Ga0307515_10000664_pt1 | contig 79458 bp, 78 predicted proteins | sample 17_EM_MG_FD_194513 | JGI IMG/M metagenome (GOLD analysis project Ga0307515, IMG submission 194513) | Populus trichocarpa ectomycorrhiza microbial communities from riparian zone in the Pacific Northwest, United States - 17_EM | ecosystem: Host-associated > Plants > Roots > Unclassified | place...
GTGAGCACGAAGCGTAATTGCTCCGGGTTCTGCCAGCTCACCTTGGCCGGCTTGAGTGCCTGGCCGTCCAGGCTCAGGCCGTGGCGCAGCTTGGCCAACATGGCCGGCGGAAAGACGGACTGCACATTGGTGGTCACCGGATCGTCGTCGTCCATGCGCACCAACTGGCCAGTCGGCGCAGGCTGGCCCAGGCCATGGTAGGCCACGCGCACCAGGTATTCCTTTTCCATCGCCGAGTCTTCGCCGATCAGCTGGCGCGCAATGCGGCCGTCCTGTGTCATCACCAAGAGGCCGATGGAGTCGATGTCGAGCCGGCCGCAGGGCGCCAGGCCGCGCAGTTGGCTGGCGTGAAAGAAAAACCGCGCGTTGTCCTCGGTCCAGCGATTCTGCGGCGTGAACAGCGTCACTGCCGGCTCGTGCCCGTCCTCGGCCTGCGCGCTCACATAACCCATGGGTTTGTTGATCAGGATGGTGACCTGGTTCGCCTGCTGGCCCTTGGCCGCCTTGTCGATCTGGATGCGGTCGCTGGCCGTGACCTTCACCCCCATCTCGGCCACCTGGCCGTTGACCTTGACCCAGCCGTTGGCGATCCATTCATCGGCCTCGCGACGCGAACACATGTTGAGTTCGGCCATGCGCTTGTTCAGGCGCACCGGCTCGTTGGTGGCCGACGGCGGCGGCGCGGCGCGGCGGAACGGCTGGCTGGAGGTGGGTGGGGGCGCCTTTTGAGGCGGAACGGAACGGTCGGGAGGTACTGGCATGGCGGGCTCTGTAAGCTATTGAATCAATAGCCGGTTGCGTAGGTAAAACCGACGCGGCCTCCCATTTTCTCTTAAAAACCCACCCCGGCCCAGGTCGGCGCTTCCAGGGCGCCAGCCGCGTGGTGCTTAATCGGCGGGTATGAACCCCAGCACCATTTCCTCGCGCCGCCAGATCATCACCGTTGTCCTGCTCGCCTTCGCACTGGCTGGTGGCGTGCTGCGCTGGCTTGCCCCCAACCCCTCGCTGGCGCGCGACATGGGCTCGCTGCTGCTGGTGCTGTGGCTGCCGATCATCGGCAACATCATCGCCTGGCTGGTGGCCCGTGCGGCCAAGCCCAAGGTGGTGCAGCCTGGCTTCGTGGACAAGGCCTTCGTGCCCTCGGCCCGCATCATGCTCACCTTGCTGGCGGCCGACGTGCCTGCCGCCAGCCGGCCGATCCGTGCCGGCATCTTCCCGTGCATGGTGGTGGTGGGCACCGAGGCGTTCAGCGCGCGGCTGCAGGTGCCGTCGGGCGCCGAGCCTGTGCCGGAAGTGGCGCAAGGTTTCGAGGTTCAATTCCTGCGGCCAGAACTGGCATTGCCCAAACTGCCGGTTGGCACGGCATTCAAGCTGCTCGCCGGGCGCATCCCACTGGGCCAGGGGCAGGTATTGGAGAGCCTCACCGCCGACTAGGGGCTGCCTACCGCACCAGCCGATAGCCCACCGCCGTCTCCGTCAACAAATGCTTGGGCTGCGCCGGATCCGCCTCCAGCTTCTGCCGCAAATGCCCCATGTAGACCCGCAGGTAATGGGCCTGGTCCGAGTGTGACGGCCCCCATACCTCGCGCAGCAACTGGCGCTGGGTCAGCACCCGGCCGGTGTTGGCGATCAGCACCGACAGCAGCCGGTATTCGATGGGTGTGAGGTGCACCTCGGCACCTGCGCGGCGCACCAGGCGGGCGGGGCGGTCGACTTCGATGTCGCCGAAGCGGAACACCGGCTCGGCTTCTTCGGCAGGGGCACCGCTGGCGGCGCGCGGCCGGCGCAGGGCGGCGCGCACGCGGGCCAGCAGCTCGCCGGTGCCGAAGGGTTTGGTCAGGTAGTCGTCGGCGCCGGCGTCGAGCGCGGCGATTTTGTCTGCCTCGTCCGAACGCGCGGAGAGCACGATGATCGGCACGGCCGACCAGCCGCGCACGTCGCGTATCACCTCCAGGCCATCGCTGTCGGGCAGGCCGAGGTCGAGCACCACCAGGTCGGGCTTGCGCGTGCCGGCGTCAAGCAGGCCGCGCTGTGCGGTGCCGGCCTCGAACACCTGCCAGCCTTCGGCCTCCAGCGCGGCGCGCACGAAGCGGCGGATCTGCGGCTCGTCTTCGATGAGGATGGCGGTAGGGCTGGACATGGCTGCTTAGTCGAGGGCTTCGGCAATAGGTTCGGGTGGGGTGCGGCGCGGCAGGGTGATGGTGAATTCTGCCCCACCGCCGTCGGCATTCGCCGCGCTGATCTGGCCCTGGTGCGCGTCCACCACCGCCTTGCAGATGGCCAGGCCCAGGCCGACGCCGGGCGTGGCCGACTCGGCTGCGCCGCGGGTGAACTTTTCGAACAGCGTGTCTTCCTTGCCCAGCAGCGTGGTGGGCAGGCCGGGGCCGTGGTCGCGCACGCTGAGGCGCAGGGTGTCGGGCGTGGCGCTGGCCAGCACTTCGATTGGCGCTGCGCCATATTTGGCCGCGTTCTCCAGCAGGTTGACGATGACGCGCTCCATCAGCACGGCGTCGAACTCCACCAGCGGCAGATCGGCCGGAATGCGGGTGTGCACCGGCATGCCGGCCAGCGCGTGGCCGGCAGCCCGGATGGCCACGCCCACCACTTCCTCGACCGACTGCCATTCGCTGCGCAGGTGCACGCCGTCGTTTTGCAGCCGGGCCATGTCGAGCAGGTTGGTCACCAGGGCGGCCAGCTCATGGGCTTCACGGCCCATGGCCAGGGTGATGTCGGCCTGCTCGGCCGCCAGCGGCGGCTGCGAGCGCTGCAGCGATTCGGCCAGGCCGATCAGCGCGGTGAGCGGCGTGCGCACGTCGTGCGAGATGGCGGCCAGGAGCGCGTTGCGCAGCCGCTCGGATTCGATCTGCACCACCGCCTGCTGCGCCACCTCGACGTAGTGCACACGTTCCAGCGCAATGGCGATCTGGCGCGCCAGCGTGTCGAGCTGCTGCACCTGTTCCGGGATCAGCAACCAGCGCGCCTGCGCGGGGCGCAGCGCCAGCACGCCGCGCAGGCGCATCGGCGCCTTCAGCGGCACGTAGTGCCAGGTCTGGGCCGACAGCGTCGACGTGGCCAGGCCGGCGGGCTGGGCGTTGCGCAGCGACCAGTCGGCCACGCTGGCGTCGAAGCCCGGTGGCGGGTTGGTGGGCATCTGCAGCCGGTCGTCTTCGCCGGTGACGAGCACCAGCGCCTGGCCGCCGAAATCGCGCTGCACGGCGGCGGCGCCGAGTTCGGCCACCTGCGTGTGCATCAGCGCCGCGGAGAGATCGCGCGTGAGCTCGAACAGCGACTGCGCACGCCGTTCGCGGCTGTTGGAGATACGCGCCTGGAAGCGCAGGCCGGCGGTGAGCTGGCCGATCAGCAGGCCCACGCCGAGCATCACCGCGAAGGTCACCAGGTATTGCGCGTCGCCTACCGAGAAGGACAACTGCGGCGCAACGAAGAAGAAGTCGAAAGCGGCTACGTTGAGGAAGGCCGCCAGCGCGGCCGGACCTCGGCCGAAGCGCATGGCCACCAGCACCACGCCAAGCAGGAACAGCATCACGATGTTGGCCAGGTCGAAGAAATTGACCAGCGGCGTGGCCAGTGCGGTGGCCGCGATACAAACGACCACGGCCCAGGCATAACCCTGCCAGGCGATGCCGTCGCGGCCGTCATCGGTGCGCCGGCGCGATCCGGTGCCTTCCTGTGGTTCGCCGGATTCGCCGGGTACTGCGGCGATGGCCCGCCCCATGCGGCGGGTGCTGTCGCTGTGGCCGACTTCGACGATCTCGACCGTGGGCGCCAGCATGGCCAGGCGCCGCGTCATGCTGCGACCCTGCGGCAGCCAGGCCGGCAAGCTGCCGCTGCGCGTATGCGGGCGGCCGACCACCAGCGTGGCGCAGTTCAAGGCCTGGGCCTGGACCACGAGTTCGGCCGCGGCGTCGGGGCCGGCCAGCACGGCCGTGTCGGCACCGAGTTCCTCGGCGAGCTGGATCACCGCCAGGATGCGGTCGCGCTGCTTGCGCTCCAGCCGCTGCAGGCGCGGCGTCTCTACGTAGGCCGCATGCCAGCGCACGTTGAGCTGGCCGGCCAGGCGCGCGGCGGTGCGCACGGTCTGCTCGGCGCCGGTATGTGGGCCGATGCAGGCCAGGATCGCACCTGAGGTGTTCCACACCGGCAGCGACCCTGCTGCGGCATGCGCCGGACCGGAGTGTTCGACACGGTAGCTGCGCACGTCGTCTTCCACGTGTTCGGCGGTGCGGCGCAGCGCGATCTCGCGCAGCGCGATCAGGTTGCCCTTGCGGAAGAAGTTCTGCGCCGCGCGTTCTGCCTGTTGGGCCAGGTAGACCTTGCCGGCCTTCAGGCGGCCAATGAGCTCGTCGGGCGTGACGTCGACCAGGATCACCTCGTCGGCGCCATCGAGCACGGTGTCGGGCACGGTCTCGTGCACCCGGATGCCGGTGATGGCGCCCACGGTACCGTTCAGGCTTTCCAGATGCTGCACGTTGAGCGAGGACCACACGTCGATGCCGGCGGCCAGCAGCTCCTCGATGTCGTGCCAGCGCTTGGGGTGGCGCGAGCCATCCACGTTCGAATGCGCGAGCTCGTCCACCAGCAGCACGGCGGGCCGGCGTGCCAGCGCGGCGTCGAGGTCGAATTCCTTGAGTGTGCGGCCGCGGTAACTTACGTCGCGCAGCGGCATCTGCGGCAGCCCGGCCAGCAGCTCCGCGGTGTCGCTGCGGCCATGGGTTTCGACCAGGCCGACCAGCACGTCGATGCCAGCCTTTTGCGCGCGGTGCGCGGCACTGAGCATGGCATAGGTCTTACCCACGCCGGCACTGGCGCCGAAATAGATGCGCAGCTTGCCGCGCTGTGCCCGCACTTCTTCACCGCGCAGCTTTTCCAGCAGCTGGTCGGGGTCGGGGCGGTTGTCGTGGTTCAAGGCCAAGAAGATGGTCCCAAAAGGCGGTCTTTCGTGCGGATAGGTTAACGCAAAGCCTCCAGCGCCAGATTCAACTGCAGCACGTTCACACGCGGCTCGCCCAGCAGGCCCCACAGCGGCTCTTCGGTGTTTTGCGCCACCAGCGCCTGCAGCTTGTCGACGGGCAGGCCGCGCAGGCGCGCGACGCGCGCCACCTGGTACTCCGCGGCGGCGGGGCTGATGTGCGGGTCGAGGCCGCTGGCCGAGGCGGTGACCAGGTCGACCGGCACGGCTGCGGTGTTACCCGGATCTGCGTCGCGCAGGGCCTGGACGCGGTCTTTCACGGCCTGGGTCAGCGCGGGGTTCAACGGGCCCTGGTTGGAGCCGCCGGAGTTGCTGGCGTTGTAGGCCATCGGCGAGGTGGCCGAAGGCCGGCCCCAGAAGTGTTTCGGGTCGGAGAAGTTCTGGCCGATGAGCGATGAGCCGACCACTTTGCCGTCACGTTCGATCAGGCTGCCGGCCGCCTGCGCGGGAAACAGCGCCTTGGCGGCGCCGGTGACGATCACGGGGTAGGCGAGGCCGGTGATGAGGGTCATGGCCAGCAGCATCACCAGCGCGGGTCTGAAAGTCTTGTTCATGTTGTTTCCTTAGATGAAGCCGAAGGCCGACAGCAACAGGTCGATGGCCTTGATGCCGATAAAGGGCACGATCAGGCCGCCCAGGCCGTAGATGAGCAGGTTGCGGCGCAGCAGCGCGGCGGCGCCCACGGCCCGGTAACGTACGCCCTTGAGCGCCAGAGGAATCAGGAAGACGATGATCAGTGCATTGAAGATCACCGCCGACAGGATGGCCGACGAGGGGCTGGCCAGGCGCATCACATTGAGCGCACCGAGCTGCGGATAGGTCGAGACGAAGATCGCCGGGATGATGGCGAAGTACTTGGCCACGTCGTTGGCGATGGAGAAGGTGGTGAGCGAGCCGCGTGTCATGAGCAGCGCCTTGCCGGTTTCCACGATCTCCAGCAGCTTGGTCGGATTCGAGTCCAGGTCGACCATGTTGCCGGCTTCCTTGGCCGCCTGTGTGCCGCTGTTCATGGCCACGGCCACGTCGGCCTGGGCCAGGGCCGGCGCGTCGTTGGTGCCGTCGCCGGTCATGGCCACCAGGCGGCCTTCGCTCTGGTAGCTGCGGATCAGCTTGAGCTTGTCTTCGGGCGTGGCTTCGGCCAGGAAGTCGTCCACGCCGGCTTCGGCGGCGATGGCGGCGGCGGTGAGCTTGTTGTCGCCGGTGATCATCACCGTCTTGATGCCCATGCGGCGCAGTTCGGCGAAGCGCTCCTTGATGCCGGACTTGACGATGTCTTTCAGCTCGACGATGCCGAGCACGGCATGGCCTTCGCTCACCGCCAGCGGCGTGCTGCCGCGGCGCGCCACTTCTTCCGCGGCGCGTGCCAGCTCGACCGGCAGGCTGCCGCCATGGGCTTCCACGTGTTTGCGGATCGCGTCGACCGCGCCCTTGCGCAACTGGCGCAACTGGCCGTCGGCCTGCTGTACGTCCACGCCGCTCATGCGGGTCTGGGCGGTGAACGGAATCTCGGTGGCCACGCCGACAAGGGCCTGGCCATGACCGGCCTTCTGCGCCAGGGTCACGATGCTGCGGCCTTCGGGCGTTTCATCGGCGATCGAGGCCTGCATGGCGCAGGCGCCGAGCCGAGCCAGCGTGATGCCGGGTGCGGGCAGGAAGGCCGTGGCCTGGCGGTTGCCGTGGGTGATGGTGCCGGTCTTGTCGAGCAGCAGCACGTCCACGTCGCCGGCGGCTTCCACCGCGCGGCCGGATGTGGCGATCACGTTGGCCTGCATCATGCGGCTCATGCCGGCCACACCCACGGCCGACATCAGGCCGCCGATGGTGGTGGGGATCAGGCACACCAGCAGCGCCACCAAGGCTGTCAGGCTGACCACGGTGCCGGCCTGCGCGGCTTCGACGCTGAAGATCGAATACGGCAGCAGCGTGACGGTGACCACCAGGAACACGATGGTCAGCGCCACCAGCAGGATGGTCAACGCAATTTCGTTCGGTGTCTTCTGGCGCTTGGCGCCTTCGACCATGCTGATCATGCGGTCGAGGAAGGACTCGCCGGGGTTGACGGTGATGCGCACCACCAGCCAGTCGGACAACACCCGGGTGCCGCCGGTGACGGACGAAAAGTCGCCGCCCGACTCGCGCACCACCGGTGCCGATTCGCCGGTGATGGCGCTTTCGTCCACCGAGGCCACGCCTTCGATGACTTCGCCGTCTAGCGGCACCATGTCACCGGCTTCGACCAGCACCACGTCGCCCTTGCGCAGGTTCTCGGCCTGCTCCGGCAACCAAGTCTCGCCGTGCCAAGCACTGTCGAGGCCGACGCCGGGCCGCCCCAAGGCGGCCTGCCCTCCCCCAGGGGGATGGCGAACTACATGCCGCGCAGCGGCGTGAGAAGCTGAGGGGCCGTAACGTTTTGCCCAGGTGCTTTTCTTCAGTCCGCGCAGTGACGCGGCCTGCGCCTTGCTGCGGCCTTCGGCCAGGGCTTCGGCGAAGTTGGCGAACAGCACCGTGAACCACAGCCAGATGGAGACACCGAGGATGAAGCCGGAGTCGGATTGACGCTGCGACTGCAGCCACAGCAGCGTGGTGGCGATGCTGCCGATGTAGACGACGAACATCACGGGGTTGCGCCACTGCACGCGCGGATTCAGCTTGGCGAAGGTGGCGGCCAGCGCGGGCTTCATCAGCGCAGGGTCCAGCAGGATCAGTTTTTTCGTATTGCTCATTTTTTCTTCCTCGCTTTACTTGCCGGACCACAACATGAGGTGCTCGACCATCGGCCCGAGTGCGAGTGCCGGCACGTAGTTCAGCAGGCCGACCAGCAGCACGGTACCGATCAGCAGTGTGACGAACAGTGGGCCGTGGGTGGGCATGGTGCCGGCGGTGACGGGCAGCCGCTTCTTGGCGGCGAGGGCGCCGGCAATGGCCAGCACTGGCACGATCATGCCGAAACGACCGAACCACATCACCAGACCGAGCAGCGTGTTGTAGAACGGCGTGTTGGCCGACAGGCCGGCGAAGGCGCTGCCGTTGTTGTTGCCGGCCGAAGTCAGCGCATAAAGAATTTCGGAAAAGCCATGCGCGCCAGGGTTGGCGATGCCCGCCTTGCCATCTGCGGCGAGCACGGCCACGGCCGCGCCGACCAGCACCACGATGGGGGTCACCAGGATGGCGATCGACGCCAGCTTCATCTCGTGGGCTTCGATCTTCTTGCCCAGGTATTCGGGTGTGCGGCCGATCATCAGGCCGGCGATGAACACCGCCAGGATGGCGAAGATCAGCATGCCGTACAGGCCGGAGCCGACGCCGCCGAACACCACTTCACCGAGCTGCATCATCACCAGCGGCACCATGCCGCCGAGGGGCGTGAGCGAGTCGTGCATGCCGTTGACCGCGCCGCAGGACGCCGCGGTGGTGATCACGGTGAACAGGCTTGAGGCGTTGATGCCGAAGCGCACTTCCTTGCCTTCCATGTTGCCGCCGGCTTGTGCACCAGGTCCGGTGGCGTTGGCCATCTGGTCCACGCCCAGCGGCGGCAGCAAGGGGTTGCCAGTCTGCTCGGGCGGGATGATGCAGACCACGGCCACCACGAAGATCAGCGTCATCGCGGCCAGCACGGCCCAGCCCTGGCGGATGTCACCGACCTCGCGACCGAAGGAGAAGCACAACGCGGCCGGGATCAGGAAGATCGCCAGCATCTGCAGGAAGTTGGTCAGCGCGCTCGGGTTCTCATAGGGGTGGGCCGAGTTCGCATTGAAGAAGCCGCCGCCGTTGGTGCCGAGCATCTTGATGGCTTCCTGCGAGGCGACCGGGCCCATGGCCAGCGTCTGGGTGGGGCTGGTCTTGTCTTCCATCACCGGGTTGCCGTCGGCGCCCTTCAGCGGTTGGCCATCGGTACCGAGCTTGGGCTGCTGGTAGGCTGACACCTCGACGGTGGTCACGTCCTTGTAGGCGTCGAAGTTCTGGATCACACCGCTGCCCGCGAGGAACAAGGCGAACACCAGGGACAGCGGCAGCAGCAGCCACAGCGTGATGCGGGTGATATCAACCCAGAAGTTGCCGATCACGGCCATAGAGCGCGCCGCGAAGCCACGGATCAGTGCGAACACCACGGCGATGCCGACCGCGGCCGAGGCGAAATTCTGCACCGTGAAGGCCAGCATCTGCGTGAGGTAACTCATGGCCGATTCGCCGGCATAACCTTGCCAGTTGGTGTTGGTGACGAAGCTGACGGCGGTGTTGAAGGCCGAGTCGGGCGTGACCGCCGCCATGCCGGCAGGGTTCAGCGGCAGCACGCCCTGCAGGCGCTGCAGCGCGTAGACGGCCAGCACGCTGAGCACGCTGAAGGCGAGCAGCGACAGTGCATAACTTTTCCAGTGCATGGACTCGCCGGGCGAAACGCCGGCCAGGCGGTACAGCGGTGACTCCACGCGCTGCATGAAACGCGGCAGGCGGCCCGCGCAAAGGCGCGACAGCCAGATGCCGAGCGGCCAGGCCGCGGCGAGCAGCACGGCCAGGAACAGGGCCAGCAAAAGCCAGGCGGAGGATGGCATGAGGAACATCAGAATTCCTCTGCGCAGATCAGCGCGTAGACCAGATAAGCCAGCAGCAGCACGGCGCACAGGCCGCCGAAGCCGTAGATCACTTCGATGCTGATCATGACCGTGCTCCCTGGGGTTGGGCCAGCTTGTCGAAAGCCAGCACCAACCCCACCATCACGATCCACAACAGGGCGATGGCCCCGGTCCAGATGACATCCATAACCACATCACTTCCTTGAAACTTGGATGTGTGAAGCGTAGGCAGGGGCGTGTCAAAACGTTGCAGAGAGTCTGCGCGGCGGTATCAAGAAAGTATAAAAATCGCGGTGCACGGACCCGTGCCGCCGCTGCGGCGGCTTACGAAATGCGCTCGGCCGCGTAGCGTTGCACCCAGCGTGTGCGCCAGGCGGCGAATTCGCTCGCGGGCATGGGTTTGCCCATGTAGTAGCCCTGCGCCTCGTCGCAGTTCAGCTCGCGCAGCAGGTCCCAGGCGGCGGCGGTTTCCACGCCTTCGGCGACGACGGTCAGGCCGAGGTTGTGGGCCAGGTCGATGGTGGAGCGCACGATCTTGGCATCGTCGGGGTCGTTTTCCATGCCCATCACGAAGGACTTGTCGATCTTGAGTTCGTCCACCGGCAGGCGCTTCAGGTAGGCCAGCGACGAGTAGCCGGTGCCGAAGTCATCGATGGACAATTTGAAGCCCAGGTCTGACAGCTGGTTGAGCGTGGCCTCCGCGCGCTGCGGGTCGTCCATGATGGCGCTTTCGGTGATCTCCAGGCAGAAGGCGTCGGACGAGGTGGCATGGGTGGCCAGCAACACCGCGAGCTTGGCCGGAAAGTCGGGGTCCATCAGGTCGCGGGTCGAGAGGTTGATGGCCACGCGCAGCGGTTGGTTCGTCTGCTGCAGGCCGCCCCACTGGAGCGCAACTTCGTTGAACATCCACAACGTGAGCTGGCGGATGAAGCCAGTCTGTTCGGCGAACGGAATGAAGGCGATTGGCGGGATCAGCCCACGTGTGGGGTGTTGCCAGCGTACCAGGGCTTCGGCGGCCACCACTTCGCCGGTCTTGAGTGAAATCTTGGGTTGCAGGAAAAGCCGCAGCTCGTGGTTCTGCACCGCGTGACGCAGCTCGGACAGCAGCGACAGGGTTTGTGTGCTCGAAGAGTCGAGTGCGGCGTCGTAGAGCTGTGTCACCGTGGTGTTGCGCTTGGCCGTGTACATGGCGACCTCGGCGCGGCTGAGCAGCGCGTCCACGTCCACCGCGTGTTCGGGCCAGCAGGCAATGCCGATGCTGGCGCTCAGGTCGACGGTCTGGTCGTCGTAGGTCAGCGGGATCTCGAACGAACGCACGATGCGCTGGGCCAGCCCCATGGCGGTGGCAGCATTGGCCGTGGGCAGCAGCACCGCGAATTCGTCGCCACCGAGCCGCGCGACCATGGCGCCCTCCTGGTGTTCGACCTGCACCAGCAGGCGTTCGGCCACGGCCTTGAGCAGCCGGTCGCCGAGCGCGTAGCCGAGCACGTCGTTGACGTGTTTGAAGCGGTCCAGGTTCAGTGTGACCACCGACAGCGGGCTGCGCAGGGCCAGGTTGACTTCCTGGCGCGTGGCGATGGCTTCCTTGACCGCATCGCGAAAGCGCACCCGGTTCGGCAGCCGCGTGAGCCGGTCCCAATAAGCCAGTTGCTGGATCTCATTCTGGCTGATGGCGATGTTCATGCGCATGCGGTCGAAGGCATTGGCCAGGTCACCGATTTCGTCGCGCCGCGATGTGTGCTGCATGCGCTGGTCGTACTGGCCTTCGCCCAACCGTTCGGCGGCTTCGACCAGGGAACGCAGCGGGGTGGTGACGCGCCGCGCCGTCCAGGTGCTGCCCACGCCGAACAGCAGCAGACCCAGGCCGGTGATGACCAGCAGCCTGAGCTGCAGCTGGCTGAAGGGGCCGGTTGCCTCGTCGAGCGAGTCCACCAGCAACATGTTGACTTCGCCGCCGATGGCGCTCAGGTCGACGCGGCGGATGATCAGGGTGTCACCCCGGCTTGGGAATTCGGACACGGCCAGCCCGGCCCGCTTCAGGTCCTCGATGTTGGGCGGAGGCAGGGTGCTGAGCACGATGTTGGCCGGCCCGCTCAAGCTGCCGACCTGCAGCACCATGCGGGTGCCGGCGAGCTTGTAGAGGTTGTCGACCACCGCCTGCTCGGTGGGGAAACCCATCAGGATCCAGCCGATCAGCAGCGGGGCGCGCATCGGCACCATCACGAACAGATGGGGGCGGCCGCCGATCAAGGCAAGCTGGCCACCTTTGTCGCTGTTTTGCAGCGGCGCCGCGATCTGTCTGAGCAGGGCCGCGTCGATGCCGGCGCCACCGTCGTTCACCGCCACCGGGTTCAGGCCGGTGTCGAGGAAGGCCGTCAGCTTGGCGCCGATGCGCTCGCCATGGTTGTCCAGGGCCGAGCTGATGGTCTGCATGTCGTGGGAGTTCACGGCCGCGCGGAAGCCGAAGTCCGTGGCCAGCACGGTGGCACCCTGTACCAGGCGCTGTGTTCTCTGGTCGACCAGGCTGCGGAACACACGCTCGCCGGTGACCAGTTCACGGTCGACCTGGTTGCGCGCATTGCGTTCGATGCTGGCATGGACCACCAGCAAGCCTGCCGTCTGCACCACCAGCAGCAGCGCGAGCGACAGGACCACGATGCGCGTCGACAGACGCCAGTCAGCGAAGTCCGGCCACCATCTCATTCATGGATCCAGTCCGGGCACGCGCACATTGGCGACGTTGCCCGAGGTGGCCACGCTGATGGCCTGATCGAACGCGGGCGCGCCCACCGGCAGGCGGGTGTGCCAGGTGCGCAGGCGGTAGTTGCCGGGCGGCAGGTTGTCCAGCGTCAGCTTGCCATCGGCGTCGCTGCGGCCGTAGTAGGGCGTTTCCACGATGACCACCCAGGCCGTCATGTTGTCGTGGATGTTGCAGCCCAGCACGGCGATGCCCGGCTTGTCGAACACCACCGGGTCGGCCAGGGTGCCGGTGTAGAGCTTGAGCTCGAAAGTCTTGGACGGGGAAAACGAATACACGTGGTGCCGCACCGTGTCCCGGTTGGGAAACACCACCGAGGTGCCGACCGTCACCACGCTGACCTGTGGGATGAATTGCCGCGACGCCTGGGCGATTTCGGCGTTCTGCAATGGTTTGACGGCGGCCCTGGCCTCGCGTGACTCCAGGAAGACCACGGCTTCTGCCAGAGGCTTGCCGCTCGGTTCCTGCACCTGGACTTGCAGACTCGCCGCCCCAGCCGAGGCGGACAACGCAGCGACGGCGGTGGTCAGAAGCCAGCGGCGGGCAGTGTTCATGGAGGTTGGGATGGTGCGGGCAGAGGCGGTTGTGAATTTACCCGATGCGGTGCAGCGATGCCCGGAAAATCGAGGCGGGCCACCAAATCATCCCGAACGTGTGATATTTGGCAGATGGACGGAGGGTGGATTGTGGTTAATGCGTCAAAGTCACAACTCGGCCCGAAGGTAGTGCGCCCCGGCGATCGGGTTGTGGTAGTAGGGGGCGATGCTTGTAAACCCGAGATCTTCGTAGAGCGTGCGCGCGGCTTCCATGTCGTCCAGTGTGTCGAGCAGCACGCAGTTGTAGCCGGCGGCCCGGGCGGCGTCGAGGGTGGCTTCGACCAGCTGGCGCCCGAGCCCGAATCTGCGGAAGGCCTTGCGCACGTAGAGGCGTTTCATTTCGCTGGCATTCGGGTAGTCCACGTCGTCCAGCGGGCGCAGGGCGCAGCAGCCGGCGAGTTCGCCGTCCACCAGCGCCAGGAACAGGGCACCGTGCGGTGCGGTGTATTGGCCCGGCAGGGTGGCCAGCTCTTCGTCGAACGCCTGGAAGCAGAGGTCCACGCCGAGTTGCTCGGCATATTCCTGGAAAATGGCACGGGTGGCTTCCAGCTCTTCGGGCTGGACCGGCGTATGCAGCGCAATCGATGGGGTATTCAAAGCTGAAGGATGAAGCGGTGCGACCGTTTCAGTTTATCCGCTAGGGCCAGGCCGTGTCACGCTGCGATGGTGACAGGGTGTTATGCGCCGCCCAGGCTCACCAGCCAGCCCACGGTTGCCGCGCAGACGGCGAACAGCAAGGCGGCACCGATCCGCGAGACCGCATCGTCGCGCGAAGACGGCAGGGCATGGGGCAGGTGTTTGTCGCCCAGGATCATCGGCGCCACCAGATTGTGTTTGCGCCAGGCATAGAACAGGATCGCCGCCACATGCAGCGCCACCAGCCCGATGACGATCCATTGGCCCACCGCGGTGTGGTACCAGCTGGCTTTTTCCACGGTGGCGCTGGACACGAAGCGGGTCAGCGGGCCGGCGAAGGCGATCTCGTCGTCGCTCATCAGGCCAGAGACGACCTGGGCCGTCAAAAAACCGAGCAGGGCGAACACCGAGCCGGCGCCCAGCGGCGTGTGGCCAGCCGAGTGTTCCGGATGCCCGAGGCCCTTGAGGTAGCGCCACAGCGTGGCCGGGGAATACAGGAAGGCGGAAAAACGCGACCAGCGCCCGCCGACCAGGCCCCAGACCAGGCGAAACAGCAGCAGGCTCAATACCGTGTAGCCCAGGCGCAGGTGCCAGACCATGGCATTGCCACCCACGTAGGCCGTGACCACCAGCGCCACCACGCTTGCTGCCAGCGTCCAATGAAAAAGACGGGTGGGCAGATCCCACACGCGAACGACGTTTGCCATGCATTTCCTCCTCGGGCAAGTTCTTGTTCTGATGCCGCGTCCAGGCGGCAGGTTTGTCGCATCAATAGGTGGTGGCTGCCTTGGTGAAAGTTCCGCAGAACTTTCCAACGGAAATTACACTCTGCTCGGCTGGTGCTTCAAAAATCTTAACCCACGAAAGAGAAACCCATGAAAGTTATCGCTTCGCTCGCTCTCGCGGCTTCGGTTGCGGCCTTGTCGGCTCCGGCGTTCGCCCAGTTCGCCAAGCCGGAAGACGCCATCAAATACCGGCAGAGCGCGTTGTTCGTCATGAGCCAGCATTTCGGGCGTGTGGGCGCCATGGCCAATGGCCGCGTGCCGTTCGACGCCAAGGTCGCCGCGGAAAACGCCGATATCGTGGCCCAGATCGCACAACTGCCGTGGGCTGCGTTCGGGCCGGGCACCGACAAGGGCACCACCAAGGCCAAGCCTGAGATATGGACCGAACAGGCCAAGTTCAAGGAATACAACGAGAAGCTCGTCGCCGAGACCACCAAGCTGGCCGCGGCGGCCAAGACCGGCAACCTCGACACCCTGAAGACGGCCTTCGGTGCGACGGCGGCTTCGTGCAAGGCCTGCCACGACGCGTTCCGCAGCCAATAGGATTGGTACACCCCCAAGTCGCGCACTTCGTGTCGCTCCTACCCCCCGCTTCGACGAGCTCAGGACAGGCTTGCAGGGGGCGACACCTGCGGCCTGGCGGAGCCAGTTCCGCGGTGTCTCTGGAATAGGGCACGCGCGCCTTTGGCGGGCCGGCTGGTGGTGCTCCCTCTCCCGCGTGCGGGAGAGGGGTGGGGTGAGGGTGGTATTGGTTGATCGCGAACGATCAGGCTTCTTTGAGCAGTTTTTCGATCAGGCGGTGCAGATCGGCAAAGTCCGGCTCACCCACGAAACTCTTCACGATCTCACCGCGCTTGTTGACCAGGAAGGTGGTCGGCGTGAGCTGCACGTCACCCCAGGCCTTGGCCACCGCGCCGGTATTGTCGATCGCCACCTGGAACGGCAGCTTGCGGGTTTCGGCGTAATTCACCACGTAGGCCGGCGGATCGTAGGACATGGCCACGGCCAGCGTGTCGAAACCCTGGGCATGGTATTTGTCGTAGGTGGCGATGACCTTGGGCATTTCTCCCACGCAGGTTACGCAGCTGGTGGCCCAGAAGTTCACCAGGGTGACCTTGCCTTTGAGGTCGGCGGTGGTTTTCTGGCTGCCATCCAGCAACACATAGGTGGCCTGCGGCGCCGAAGCGCGGTTGGTGCCCAGATAATAGGCTCCGGAGCCGATCACCAGCAGGGCAGTTGCCGCAGTGGCCGCGATGAATGTTCGTTTCATTGAAGGAGAACCCTATGGATCGCCGAAATTTTAATGCCGCAGCCACCACCACGCTTGGCGCATTGCTGCTGGCCACCTACCAGACCGCCTACGCACTCTCCATCGCGGACCTGACCGACCAGGAAGCTTCGCAAGGACTGAAAACCGCGCTGGAGAAAGGTGCGATCGCGGCTGTCGGCCTGCTGGGCCAACCTAATGGATTCCTTGGCAACGAAAAAGTTCGCATTCCCCTGCCAGGTTTCTTGAACGACGCCGCAAAACTGCTGAAGACCCTGGGCCAGGGCAAACGCATCGACGAACTGGTGACCACCATGAACCGTGCCGCCGAGGCGGCCGTGCCCATGGCCAAGAATATGCTGGTCAATGCCGTCAAGACGATGAACGTGACCGACGCCAAGAACATCCTCACCGGCGGCGAGACCTCGGTCACCCGGTTTTTCTCCGAGAAGACGCGCACGCCGCTGTTTGGCCAGTTCCTGCCGGTGGTAACCAAGGCCACGGAAAAGGTCGGCCTGGCCGCGCAATACAACCAGGTGGCCGGCAAGGCGGCCGGCATGGGCTTGCTGAAGAAGGACGACGCCAACATCGAGCACTACGTGACCAACAAGACCCTGGACGGCCTGTTCACGATCATCGGCGACGAGGAAAAGAAGATCCGGCAGGATCCGGTCGGTGCCGGCAGCGCCATCCTGAAGAAGGTTTTCGGCGCGGTGAAATAAGCCGCCGCCCCGGGCGGATCGGGCTTATTTGTCCGACTTCTTTTTGGAGAGGCCCACCATCAGGGCGCGCGGTAGCTGGGTGCGCAGGTTTTCCACGCTCACGCGGGTGACGCGGTCGCTCATCCAGCTCGACATCAGCAGGGAGTTGGTGTCGTGCACGATCTCGATCAAGGGGAAGAACGGATCGGTCTGGGCCAGCTCGGCCTGCAGGGTTTGCAGGGTTTCGTCGTTGCAGCGGTCGTCGAAGATGACCAGCGGCGGGCGTTCCTTGGTGCTGTGGCGGGCGGCGCGGGTGGAGCTCGACGCGCAATTGAGCACCAGGCCCATGTTCAGGCAGACGATCTCCACGCTGCGGCGCAGGCTTTCGTCGCCGGTCACCAGCAGTGGCGCCGTGCCGGCATGCGCCGATTCGGCCACTTGCCAGGAATCGGCACGCGAGCGGGTTTCCAGGTGGTCCAGCGCTTCTTGTGGCGGGCCGCTGCTGCGCTGGAACTCCAGGGTCAATGTGGTCTCGGTGGCAAACACCGAACGCGTGACTTTGACGCCCATGGTGCGGGCGATCTCCATCAGCAGGTACCAGGAGAATTTTTCGAATTCAGGCGGGGTTTCGGCGAATTCGCCAGCCTCGGGCAGGGGTCGGGCGGTGAAGCGCAGCGTGCTGAATTCAGGGGCGCCGTCCAGGTGCAGTGCCACGTCGAGCTGGTGGCCGCGCAGCGACATCCATTCCACGCCGGCATCGACCAGGCTGATCAGCAGGCCGGGGTCGAAGACGACCTCGACGGGCTGAATCTGCTGCTGCGACACGATGCCCAACTGCTGCAAGCGCGGCATGTGTTCGGCCAGCGCCTGGGTCACCAGGATGTCGAGCCGCAGTTTTTCATGTGACTGGCGCAGGCGCCCATTGGCCAGCCGCGCCAGTTGCTGACTCTGCATGGCGATCTTGCGGGCGCCGTCGATCATGCTGCTGAGCTGCTGCACTTCGGCGCGCGAGATCTTGCCCGACTGCAGGAAGTTCTGGACGACCGTCTGCATCTGCGACAGCGGCTCGGCGAGTTGCAGGCCGATCACCCCGGCGATGTCAAGCTGCGCAAAACCAGCCTGGGGCGCGGCGACCGGGCTCAAGGGAGATTGGGAAGAAGGCGAAAAAATAGGTCCAGCGGGCATCAAACAAACCTTTGCAGCCAGGACTTGGGATTGTGCGCCAAGCCGATCAGAACCCGTTCATGATCCATCCGCGGGCTCGGATGGATCATGAACAGATTCTTACACCGCAAGTGTATCGGTTGCGATAGCCGTCCGTCCCTGGTTGGCCGCCGGCCGCGCCCATAATCCGGCGATGCAAGTTTTATACAAGGCGCTGGGGCTTGCCGCTGTGCTGGGGCTGGCGGCGTGCCAGCCTGCTCTCAATTGGCGCGAGGTTCGTTCCGGCGTCCATCGGCTGGTGGTCCTGCTGCCCTGCAAGCCGGACCAAGGTTCGCGCGAAGTGCCGATGGCTGGCACGCCGGTGCAGCTGGACATGCAGGGCTGCGAGGCCGCGGGCACCATGTTCGCGGTGTCGCACGCGCGGCTGGCCGATCCGGCGCAGGCCGGGCCGGCGCTGGCTGGCTGGAAAACCGCCGTACTGGCCAACATGCATGCGGGGAGTATCCAGGACCAGCCATTTGTGCTGCCGGGCGCCTTGGCGCTCGGCGAGGCGGTGCGAACCCGTGCCACCGGGCAAGGGGCCGACGGCCGCGCGGTGGCCGCCGAGGCCGTGTGGTTTGCCCGGGTGGGACCGGCCGGCGTGGATGTATTCCACGCGGTGGTGTATGCCCAGCGGCAGGATGCCGCGTTGGGGGCATCAGCGGACACTTTTTTTGCGGGCCTGAAGTTCGAATAGCCCTGCTGGCGTCCGCGCAGCAGGGTGGCACGGCCGAGTTGCGCTGGCCTCACCCATAATTGCACCCAATGAACAGTATCCTCATCATCGCCCACGCCCCGCTGGCTCACGCCCTGCGGCAGTGTGCGCTGCACGTGTTTCCCGATTGCGAACAGGGGGTGGTGGCGCTTGACGTGCAACCCAATGTTTCTCCCGAGGAAACCATCGGCATGGCCCGCGTTGCCATGCAGCAGCTGAACACTTCGCATACGCTGGTGCTGACCGACGTGTTCGGCGCCACGCCGTGCAACGTGGCGCAGAAACTGGTCGACGGCGTGCGCTCGCGGCTCATCACCGGGGTCAACCTGCCGATGCTGCTGCGCACGGTGAGCTACCGGCACGAGTCGCTCGACGCCCTGGTGGCGCGGGCCATGGTGGGGGGTACGCAAGGCATCATGCAGGTGGCGATCACCGCACCACAAAATCAGGCCCGAAAGAAGAATGATCCAAACAACCACGACCATCAGCAATAAATTGGGCCTGCACGCCCGTGCCTCGGCCAAGCTGACCAAGCTGGCAGGCAGTTTTCCGTGCGAAGTGTGGATCGCCAAAGGCGAGCGCCGCGTCAACGCCAAGAGCATCATGGGTGTCATGATGCTGGCTGCCGGCCTCGGCTCCAGCGTCACGCTCGACATCGATGGCCCGCGCGAACAAGAGGCCATGGATGCCTTGCTGGCGCTGATAGCCGACAAATTTGGTGAGGGTGAATGACTTTCTCTATCCACGGTCTTCCCGTCGCGCGGGGCATCGCCATCGGGCGGGCGGTGCTCGTGGCGTCGAGCCGGGTGGATGTGGCGCATTACTTCATTGAGCCGAACCGGGTCGCGTCCGAGATCGACCGGGTGCGTGACGGGCGCAACGCCGTGGCCGACGAGATCGTTCGGCTGCAGCAGGACATGCCCAAGGACGCGCCAGCCGAGCTGACGGCGCTGCTCGATGTGCACCTGATGCTGCTGGAAGACGAGTCGCTGATCTCGGGCGTCAAGCACTGGATCACCGACCGGCTCTACAACGCAGAGTGGGCATTGACCACGCAGTTGGAGATCATTGCCCGCCAGTTCGACGAGATGGAGGACGAGTACCTGCGCGAGCGCAAGGCCGACCTGGAGCAGGTGGTGGAGCGCATCTTGCGCTACATGCGCGGCGTGGCCTCGCCGGTGGCGCCGCCGCCGGCCTCGCGCCGCGGCAGCGGCCAGGCGCGCCAGCAGGATTTGCTGCTCGACGACACGGTGGACGTGCCCCTGGTGCTGATCGCGCACGACCTGTCGCCGGCCGACATGCTGCAGTTCAAGCAGAGCGTGTTCGCCGGCTTCGTGACCGACGTGGGCGGCAAGACCTCGCACACCGCTATCGTGGCGCGCAGCCTCGACATCCCGGCGGTGGTGGGCGCGCGCAACGCGAGTCAGCTGGTGCGGCAAGACGACTGGATCATCATCGACGGCGACGTCGGTGTGCTGATCGTCGACCCTTCGCCCATCATCCTCGCCGAATACGGTTTCAAGCAGCGCCAGGGCGAACTCGAGCGCGAACGCCTCACCAGGCTACGCCACACGCCGGCCATGACCATCGACGGCCAGAAAGTCGAACTGCTGGCCAACATCGAGATGCCTGAAGACGCGGTTGGCGCGGTGAAAGCCGGGGCGGTCGGCGTCGGGCTGTTCCGCAGCGAATTCCTGTTCATGGGCCGGCAGGAGCGGCAGCTGCCCGACGAGGAGGAGCAGTACCAGGCCTACCGCCGCGCCGTCGAAGGCATGCAGGGCCTGCCGGTCACCATCCGCACCGTGGATGTGGGGGCCGACAAGCCGCTCGACCGGTCGCTCAAGGAAGAGGCCCATCTGAACCCCGCGCTGGGCCTGCGTGCCATCCGCTGGAGCCTGGCCGATCCGGCCATGTTCCTGACCCAGCTGCGGGCCATTTTGCGCGCGGCGGTGTACGGCCCGGTGAGCCTGCTGATCCCGATGCTGGCGCACGGCAGTGAAATCCGCCAGACGCTGTCGCTGATCGACTTCGCGCGCGCCGAGCTGGACAACCGCGGCGTCGCCTATGGCCAGGTGAAGCTGGGGGCGATGATCGAGATCCCGGCCGCTGCCCTCACGCTCAAGCTGTTCTTGCGGCATTTCGACTTTTTGTCGATCGGCACCAACGACCTGATCCAGTACACGCTGGCCATCGACCGCGCCGACGAGTCAGTAGCGCATTTGTACGATCCCTTGCACCCGGCCGTGCTACGCCTGCTGGCCGACACCATTTCCGAATGTGTGGCCCAGGGCAAGGGGGTTAGCGTGTGCGGGGAAATGGCCGGTGATGTAAGTCTCACCCGGCTGTTGCTGGGGCTGGGGCTGCGCAGCTTCTCGATGCACCCGACGCAGATCCTGGCCGTGAAGCAGGAGGTGCTGCGCGCCGATGCCAGCCGCCTGGCGCCTTGGGCGCGGCGCGTGATTGCGGCCGACGAGCCGGCGCTGGCCATGGCCGAGCCGGTACCGCCAGCGTCCGGCGCTGGTTCAGCCCGGGACTCCGGCCCCGCGCCTCTGGCGCCGCGCTGATCTCGCATCCTCCCGCCCGTCGAGCGTATCTGGCATGGCTTGTTCGATACCATATTGCGCAGGCCATTGCGCCGCAGGCAAATGGTAGGTGCCGAAGAGCCTGTCAATCCATGGCAGCGTGGCGGCGTAGTTGCGGTTGATGGGGTCCAGCTTGCTGTGGTGCCAGTGGTGGAACGCCGGTGTCGCCACCAGCCATTCCAGCGGACCAAAACGCCAGCGCACATTGGCATGTAGAAAGAATCCCGCAAACGTGCCCACCAGGGTGACCACCACGGGCAGCAATGCACCCTGGGCTCCGCTTGAACCCAGTCCCAGAAGCGTGAGGGGCACCAGGCCAAACATGCGTACTACCACCAAGTCTATGGGGTGCGTGCGGGTGTTGACCAGGAAATCCAAGTGTGTGGCACTATGGTGGACGGCATGAAAACGCCATAACCAAGGCATGGTGTGGCTGAGCCTGTGGCCCCAGTACGAACCGATGTCGGCCACGATCAGGCCGGCAATGATACGGATCCACAGAGGCATGTTCTGTACCGACGCATACCAGTCGGTGGGCACCAGGCGATGCGCAAGTGTGGCAATCAGTGCGAGCGGAGTCGCCATCAGTGCGGCTGGCAGCAGGCTGTTGAGAAAGTAGTAGCCAACATCTTTCCAGACATCCCGCCGCAGAATTTTTGCAGGGTGCAACGCAAACAGGCGTTCGAGGGGGACGAAGATGGTCGTCAGCAGTACCAGCCACAGACACAGCCTGAAGATGTCTGCTGCGAAAGAATGCCATGAGGCTTGCAGACTGGTCAGGGAAGGCATACCGGTTCCTTGTGGAGTCGAAACGATGCCGGAGGTGTTGCCACGACCGGCATCTTGGAGTGGAAATGCTTAGTCCGCCGATTGCCGGGTCTTGCTGCGGCGACGAGAGCTGACGACCAGCAGGCCCAGCCCCGAGAGCATCAACGGCAGGCTATCGGGCTCTGGCACGGCATTCAGCTGCACGTTATCCAGCAACGAGAAAGGCGGGTTGCCCGTGGGCGTACCGGCTGCCAGAAACGACAGGACCTCTGATGTGCTGGTGGCGGTGAAGGTGAAAACTTGCTGGCGCCAGTCCTGGAAATCCTGGCTGAGGTTGGTCAGTATTTCCGTTGAAAACGTTTGGTCGCCCAGGCTGACAATCCAGCTTTCAGTGGTCGTACCGTAGTAGCTGGCCTGCTGTGCCGCGGCCCAGTCGAAGCTCAACTGGTATGTCTGGCCGATCACCAGGTTGTTGATGGTCTGTTGGATGGCCCCTGCCTGATAAGCGCCATCGGCGCCGATCCAGTTGCCGCCCGATGGGCTGTCCGTGAATCCGTTATTGGAACCCGAGTTGGCTCCCCAGAGCGTGACGATGTCGGGCCAGCCGATGCGTGTCGCCCCGGTCGAATCTGCCGTACCGGGCATGAACAAAAAGTTATAGCCAGTGGTGGTCCAGTTGCTGACCTGGGTTGAGCCGGAGAATTGGCTTGAGCTGGTGAGTGTCGTCTGCTCGAAGTCGCCGTTCTGGACCAGGTTGGCAGAGGCCGCACTGCTAATTCCTGCAAGTGCTGCAAGGATGAGGGTTGACAATTTTGTATTCATTAAATTCCTTTGTAAAAATGAATTTAAACATGTCTACAAAAATCATCTTGTAAAAAATAGATGAACAATGTTTTTCTATGTAAATATTGTATTCATTATTTTTGATAAATCGTGACAGAAATCACGTCAGATTTTTTGCAGGCGAGAGGTTGGGCCGCCAGTGCCTGTAGAGCGGTCGGCTGGGACGTGGTGACGAGCGGACGCTTGCAGACTGGTCAGGGAAAGGCATACCGGTTCTTTGTGGCGTCGAAACGATGCCGGAGGTGTTGCCACGACCGGCATCATGGAGTGGAAATGCTTAATCCGCCGATGGCTGGGTCTTGCTGCGGCGGCGAGAGCTGACGACCAGCAGGCCCAGCCCAGAGAGCATCAACGGCAGACTGTCGGGCTCTGGGACGGCATTCAGTTGAACGTTGTCCAGCAGCGAGAAAGGCGGGTTGCCCGTAGGTGTACCGGCTGCCAGAAACGACAGAACCTCCGAGGTGCTGGTGGCGGTGAAGTTAAAAACTTGCTGGCGCCAGGCTTGGAAACCTTCGCTGGGGTTATTCAGTATTTCCGTCGAAAACGTTTGATCACCCAAGCTGACAATCCAGCCCTCGGTGGTTGGGCCGAAGTAGGTGCTTTGCTGTGCTGCGGCCCAGTCGAAGCTCAACTGGTATGTCTGGCCGATCACCAGGTTGTTGATGGTCTGTTGGATCGGCGATACCTCAAAGGCACCATCGGCCGCAATCCAGTTGCCGCCGGACGGGCTGTCGGTAAAACCGTTGTTCGAACCCGTGGCGGGCCCCCAAAGCTTGACAAACCCGCCGCGGGCGGATTCCGAGCCGGTTGTGGTGGCAGTACCGGCTGCAAACAGGAAGTTGTAGCCGTTGCTGGTCCAGTCGGTTGCCTGGTTCGCGCCGATAAGCTGTTCCGAGCCGGTGAAAGTGGTCTGCTCGAAGCCACCGTTCTGGACCAGGTTGGCAGAAGCCGCACTGCTAATTCCTGCAAGTGCTGCAAGAATGAGGGTTGACAATTTTGTATTCATGAAATTCCTTTTAAAAATAAAATTGGAACATGTCTACAAAATACATCTTGTAAAAAACAAATGAGCAATGTTTTTACATGTAAATGTTGGATGCGAAACTGTTGTAAATCGTGATGAAAATCACGTCAAATCTGTTGCAAGTGGGGGACCGCTGGTGCCAGCAGAGCGGCTGGCTGGGGAGCGGTGACGTGATGATGAGCGCACGGAAGCTGTTGTCCGTGCGCTGTCGGGTTGGAGGCCGCTGCGGTGATCCGGCGCGTCAGCGGCCGTTGCCGAGGCTTGGAGAATCGGAGGCCGTCGCCAGGGGCCCGTCGATCTTTGTGATCTACAGGCTAGGGGCTGCGTTGGCCATGGCATGTTCCGCCTGCTGGTCGGCGTGGTAGCTGCTGCGCACCATGGCGCCCACGGCGGCATGGCTGAAGCCCATCTTGTAGGCTTCTTCCTCGAACATCTTGAAGGTGTCCGGGTGCACGTAGCGGCGCACCGGCAGGTGGCTGGTGCTGGGCGACAGGTACTGGCCGATGGTCAGCATGTCGATGTCGTGCGCGCGCATGTCGCGCATGACCTGCAGGATTTCTTCGTCGGTTTCGCCCAGGCCGACCATGATGCCGCTCTTGGTCGGCACGTTGGGGTGCAAGGCCTTGAACTTCTTCAGCAGGCTCAGGCTGAACTGGTAGTCGCTGCCGGGGCGCGCTTCCTTGTACAGGCGCGGCGCGGTTTCCAGGTTGTGGTTCATCACGTCCGGCGGCGCGGCCTTCAAGATTTCGAGGGCGCGGTCGTCGCGGCCGCGGAAGTCGGGCACCAGGATCTCGATCTGGGTCTGTGGCGAGAGTTCGCGGATGTTCTGGATGCATTCGACGAAGTGGCCGCTGCCGCCGTCGCGCAGATCATCGCGGTCCACACTGGTGATCACCACGTATTTGAGCTTGAGTTTGGCGATGGTCTTGGCCAGGTTCAGCGGTTCGTCCTTGTCCAGCGGGTCGGGTCGGCCGTGGCCCACGTCGCAGAACGGGCAGCGGCGCGTGCATTTGTCGCCCATGATCATGAAGGTGGCCGTGCCCTTGCCGAAACATTCGCCGATATTGGGGCAGCTGGCTTCCTCGCACACGGTGTGCAGATTGCTTTCGCGCAGGATCTGCTTGATCTCGTAGAAGCGCGTGGTCGGCGAGCCGGCCTTGACACGAATCCAGTCGGGCTTTTTCAGCGTTTCGCCCTGGACCACCTTCACCGGGATGCGGGACAGCTTGGCGCCCGCCTTTTGCTTGGCCAGGGGGTTGTAGGCTTCTACGGATTGCGCCTCTCTAACGACAGGTGCAGGCACGACTTCATTGTTGCTCATCAGATTACGGTGCGAGGTAGGTGCCGAGCTTTTGCGCCAGCACCCCCGCGACTTCGTCCCAAGTGGTTTGAACCCCGATTGTAGAAAGGTCCACGGTTTGCAGGCCCGCATAGCCGCAAGGGTTGATGCGGGAGAAGGGTTCCAGGTCCATCGCCACGTTCAGGCTCAACCCGTGGTAGGTGCTGTGGCGGCTGACCTTGATGCCCAGCGCGGCGATCTTGCCCAGGCCCAGAAAAGGGTCGCGGCCCGGTTCGGCGGGGGCGAGACGCTGGTGCGCAAACGGCTCGTCGAGCCGCACGTAGATGCCGGGTGCGCCAGCGACGCGGTGCCCGGTCACGCCGAAATGCGCCAGGGTGCGCAGCACCGACTCCTCGATGCGGAACACATATTCCTTGACGAAATAACCGGCCCGCTTCAGGTCGATCAAGGGGTAGGCCACCACCTGCCCGGGGCCGTGGTAGGTGACCTGGCCGCCGCGGTTGGTGGCCACCACGGGGATGTCGCCGGGCAACAGCAGATGCTCCTGCTTGCCTGCCAGCCCTTGGGTAAAAACCGGTGGGTGCTCGCAAATCCATAACGCATCACGCTCTTCGGGGGTGCGCTGGGCCGTGAAGTCCTGCATGGCCTGGTAGGTGGGCAGGTAGTCCACCCGGCCCAGGAAGCGTGCATCCATCGTGCTCAGCCCGGCGTGCTCTACAGCACCATCTTGGCCATCGGATGGGTGCTGAGCGTGCGGTACAGCTCGTCGAGTTGTTCGCGCGAGGTGGCGGTCACGGTCACGGTGATGCCCAGGTATTTGCCGCCCTTGCTCTCGCGCAGTTCGACGGTGCTGGCGTCGAAGCTGGGGTCGAACTGCTTGGCGATGGTGGTGATGGCATGCACGAAACCGTCGGTTTTTTCGCCCATCACCTTGATGGGGAACAGCGACGGGTATTCGATCAGCGAGTCCTTGCGAGGATCTTCTGTGGGCTTTTCGGTGTCGGGTGAAGTCATGGAGCGCTCCGTATTCAGTCCGCCGTGCGCCGGATGGCGTCTTGGTAAGCGGCGTACAACTTGCTGTAGATCGGGCCGGGTTGGCCCTTTCCAATACCATGGCCCACCGGCACGCCGTCAAGCGTTGTGATCGCCAGCACTTCCTTGGTGGCGCTGGAGAGCAGCAGCTCGTCGGCGGCCAGCACTTCTTCGCGCGCTATGCGGCGCAGGCTGAAGGGAATGCCTTCGGCCTTGCACAATTCCTCGATCAGGCCAAAACGGATGCCTTCGAGCACCAGGTTGTCCTTGGGCACACCGACCAGAGCGCCGTCCTTGACCAGCCAGACATTGCTCGACGCGGCTTCGCTGAGGAAGCCGTTGCGGAACATCACCGTCTCGACCGCGCCGGCGTCGAAGCTGATCTGCCGCGAAAACACCGCGCCGAGCAGGCTGGTGGCCTTGATGTGCGCCTTCTCCCAGCGGAAGTCTTCGGCGGTGACGCAGGCCACGCCGTTGCTGCGCTGGGCCTCGGTGGGGATCTTCACCGTGTTGGCCATGACGAACACCGTGGGGGTGATGTTCTGCGGCATCACATGGTCGCGCATGGCCACGCCGCGGGTGATCTGGATGTAGACCAACTGGTGCAGCGTGGACACATCGGCGCCGATGGACTGCGCCTGGGCTGCGATCAGCCGGTCGGCGATGGCGCGCCAGTCCTCGCGCGTCATCGGGTTGACGATCCGCATTTCCTTCAGGCTGCGTTCGAGCCGCGCCATGTGTTCGGCAAACCGGAACAGCCGGCCCCCGTACACCGGCACGACTTCGTAGATGCCGTCGCCGAAGATGAAGCCGCGGTCCATCACGCTGATCCTGGCTTCGTTGAGGGGGGTGTATTCGCCGTTGAGGTAACAGGGGAAATTGGGAAGGGAATGCATGCTCATGGGGTTGATTATCGGGAAGATGGCGACATGGTGCGGGTGATCGGTCCGCGCCGGCCACCGGCGCGATCAGCGCAGCAGCATGACGGCGGCCACGGCGGCCCAGCCCAGCAGGCAGTTGGTCCAGACCCAGGGGTGCATGCGTGCCAGTTGCCGGCCGGCCAGCGGCCAGTCAGCCTGGACCACGGCGCGACGCAGCGCGCGGTAAGGGCCGAAGAACAGATGGCCGAAAATGGCGATCATCAACAGGCCCAGCCCGAGCATCAGATGCCAGCCCAGCGGTGCGGCTTTCATGCCGACCGCGCCCAGGGTGAACACGCCGGTTACCAGCAGCAGCGCGATGGCGCCCCATACCATGGCAAAAAACCGCGCCATGACGCCGGCCAGAAGCGGGATACGCAGCGGCGGTGGCAACTGCGCAATCGCTACCGGGCGAAGCGCCCACAGCATGAAGCTCATGCCGCCCAACCAGACAATGGCCGCGGCGAGATGCAGCAGTTTTGAGAAAATATCCATGGAAGCCCTCGGTTTGTTCGCGGTTTGTCGGCACATTGTGACCTCCGGCGCTTGACAGGCGGCGTCACACCTTTGCCACGCCACTGTCACTTTGTGTGGACTGAGGGGGGTTTCTACGTATAATCAGGGGCTTTGCTGAATTGGTCAGGGTGTAACCTGGTTGTAATTTCACAGGTTGACAATGACCCGAGAAGCTGAAGATAGCGCTGAGGAATTGGATTTCAAGCCCCTGACCGCGGAAGAAGCGCAGCAGTGGCGAAGGCAGAATCCAGCGGCGCTGTCGTTGTGGCGGATCCTGTTTTGGCAAGTGGTGGTCGGTTGTGTGGTGGCGGTTGCCGCCTGGCTGATCACAGGCCGTTCATCCGTGGGGTGGTCTGCAGGTTATGGTGCGTTGGCGGTTGTGCTCCCTGCGGCGTTGTTTGCGCGCGGGATGTCCAGTGGACTCATGCGACTCTTGCCCGGTGGTGCGATGCTGGGCTTTTTTGTGTGGGAGCTGGTCAAGATCGCCTTGACCATCGCGATGTTGTTCGCGGCACCGAGGTTGGTTATGGGACTGAGTTGGTTGGCCTTGCTGGCTGGCTTTGTGGTGACGATAAAAGTGTATTGGGTGGCGCTGGTGTTGCAATCGCGGCATCGGCATCCAGTCAAACAGAATTAAGGGACTGTCTAAATATGGCGACTGAACACGTTGGTACGGAAGGCCCCAAGGCCGGCGACTACATCGTTCACCATTTGCAGCATTTGCAGCGGGATTTCTCTTTCCAGAGCGTCAAGCAAAGCAGCATTGTTGATTTCAGTCTGTTCAATCTCGACTCGGTGATCTACTCGGTGCTGCTGGGTGTCATCGGTTGTTTCTTTCTGTGGCGCGCCGCACGTAAGGTGACTTCGGGTGTGCCCGGAAGGTTCCAGGCCGCGGTTGAAATTCTTTCCGAAATGGTCGAAACCCAGGCCAAGGGCGTGATTCACAACGCCAAGAGCCGCAAGCTCGTGGCCCCGCTGGCGCTCACCGTGTTCGTCTGGATTTTCCTGATGAACGCCATGGACATGTTGCCGGTCGACCTGCTGCCGAGCCTGTGGGCTTCGATCTATGGCGCCGCCGGCAACGATCCGCACCACGCCTTCCTGCGCGTCGTGCCCACTGCCGACCTGTCGACGACGCTGGGCCTGTCGATCAGCGTGCTGTTCGTCTGCCTGGTCTACAACATCAAGATGAAGGGCGTGGGCGGCTGGGCGCATGAGCTCGTGGCGGCTCCCTTCGGCGATCACTGGTTTCTGTATCCGATCAATTTCCTGATGCAAATGATCGAATACCTGGCAAAGACAATTTCGCACGGCATGCGGCTGTTTGGCAACATGTTCGCCGGCGAACTGGTATTCATGCTGATCGCCCTGATGGGTGGCGTGTGGGCCTGGCAGTTCAATCCGCTCACCGGCGGGTTCTGGCTGGGTATTGGGCATGTCGTTGCCGGAGCCGTGTGGAGCATCTTCCACATTCTGGTGATTACCTTGCAGGCCTTCATCTTCATGATGTTGACGTTGATTTACGTGGGGCAGGCCCACGACGCGCACTAGGTTTCGTTCTTAGCTTTTCTCTTTCTTTTTACCTGTACTTTTATTAGGAGCAATCATGGAAAACATTCTCGGTCTCGTCGCTCTGGCTTGTGGTTTGATCGTCGGTCTCGGCGCAATGGGCGCCTCTATCGGCATCGCTCTGATGGGTGGCAAGTTCCTTGAATCGTCGGCACGTCAACCTGAGCTGATGAACGAACTGCAAACCAAGATGTTCATTCTGGCGGGTCTGATCGATGCGGCTTTCCTGATCGGCGTCGCTATTGCGCTGCTGTTCGCTTTTGCCAAGCCTTTTGCGATCTGATTTCGGGCGACCTTTCACGACCGAAAGGAATTAAGCCGTGAACATTAATTCAACCCTGTTCCTGCAGGCCGTTGTTTTTGCGATCCTGGTGTGGTTCACGATGAAATTCGTGTGGCCTCCGATCACGAAGGCACTGGACGAGCGGGCGCAGAAAATCTCTGACGGTCTCGCCGCCGCCGACAAAGCCAAGTCCGAACTCACCAGCGCCAACAAGCGCGTGGAAGAAGAACTGGCCAAGACGCGCACCGAGACCGCTACCCGGTTGGCTGACGCCGAACGCCGTGCTCAGGCCATCATCGAAGAGGCCAAGGGCCGCGCCACGGAGGAAGCCAACAAGATCGTGGCCGCCGCCCGCGTCGAAGCCGAGCAGCAAACCGTCAAGGCCCGTGAGACGCTGCGCGAGCAGGTCGCCACGCTGGCAGTGAAGGGTGCCGAGCAGATTCTCCGCAAGGAAGTCAACGCCGGTATCCACGCGGATCTGCTGAGCCGTCTGAAAACTGAACTCTAGGCTGTAAAGAACGACCATGGCTGAATTAGCAACCATTGCCCGCCCTTACGCAGAAGCCTTGTTCAAGGCGTCCGCGAGCGATCTGGCTGGCACGGCTGGCTGGCTCGACGAGCTGGCGGCCATCGCGGCCAATCCGCAGCTCCAGCAATTTGCGGGCAACCCCAATGCTGGCGCGGAGCAGGTATTCGATGTGATCGCGGGTGTGGCCAAATCGGCTTTGCCCGACGCCGCCAAGAATTTCTTGCGCGCGGTCATCGACAACGGGCGTCTGGGTGCCCTGCCTGAAATCGCGAACCAGTTCCGTGCGCTGAAAAATGCGCAGAGTGGTTCGTCGGATGCGACGGTGTTCAGCGCGTTCCCCATGGATGCGGCCGCACTGGCGGATGTGTCTTCGGTGTTGGAGAAGCGGTTCGGTCGCAAACTCAACCTCTCGGTTGCGCTGCAGCCTGAGCTGATTGGCGGGATCCGTGTCGTGGTGGGTGACGAGGTGCTGGACACTTCGGTCAAAGCTCGCCTGGAACAAATGAAACTGGCCTTGACCGCTTAACAGCGTCGAGCCTCTCGTTTTCGGCCAGAGCCTGTGGCTCCGGTTGTTTGCTAACCAAAGAAAGAAGGAAAGAGTCATGCAACTCAATCCCGCAGAAATTTCTGAGCTGATCAAGAGCCGTATCGAAGGCCTGACGGCCAGCGCCGATATTCGCAACCAGGGCACCGTGGTGTCCGTGACCGACGGCATCGTGCGCATCCATGGCCTGAGCGACGTGATGCAGGGCGAAATGCTGGAATTTCCGGCTACCGCTGACGGCACCCCGACGTTCGGCCTGGCCCTGAACCTCGAGCGCGACTCCGTCGGCTCCGTGATTCTGGGTGAATACGAACACATCTCCGAAGGCGACACCGTCAAGTGCACGGGCCGCATTCTGGAAGTGCCGGTCGGCCCCGAGCTGATTGGCCGCGTGGTCAACGCGCTGGGCCAGCCGATCGACGGCAAGGGTCCGGTCAACGCCAAGATGACCGACGTCATCGAAAAGGTCGCGCCCGGCGTGATCGCCCGTAAATCGGTCGACCAGCCGATGCAGACCGGCCTGAAGTCCATCGACTCGATGGTGCCCGTCGGCCGTGGCCAGCGCGAGCTGATCATTGGCGACCGCCAGACCGGCAAGACGGCCGTGGCCATCGACGCCATCATCAACCAGAAGGGTCAGAACATGACCTGCGTCTACGTCGCGATCGGCCAAAAGGCCTCTTCGATCAAGAACGTGGTGCGTGCCCTGGAACAAGCCGGCGCGATGGACTACACCATCGTCGTGGCCGCTTCCGCTTCTGAATCCGCAGCCATGCAATATGTGTCGGCCTACTCGGGCTGCACCATGGGTGAATACTTCCGCGACCGCGGCGAAGACGCACTGATCGTGTACGACGATCTGTCCAAGCAAGCCGTGGCCTACCGCCAGGTCTCGCTGCTGCTGCGCCGTCCACCAGGCCGCGAAGCCTACCCCGGCGACGTGTTCTACCTGCACAGCCGTCTGCTGGAGCGCGCCGCTCGTGTGAACGCCGACTATGTCGAAGCCTTCACCAAGGGTGCAGTCAAGGGCAAGACCGGTTCGCTGACCGCGCTGCCGATCATCGAAACGCAGGCCGGCGACGTGTCCGCCTTCGTGCCGACCAACGTGATCTCGATCACCGACGGCCAGATCTTCCTGGAAACCAGCCTGTTCAACGCCGGCATCCGTCCCGCGATCAACGCCGGTATCTCGGTGTCGCGCGTCGGTTCTTCGGCACAGACCAAGATCATCAAGGGCCAGTCTGGCGGTATCCGTACCGACCTGGCACAGTACCGTGAACTGGCTGCGTTCGCGCAGTTCGCGTCTGACCTGGATGAGTCCACCCGCAAGCAGCTCGACCGCGGTGCCCGCGTGACCGAACTGCTGAAGCAGGCCCAGTACAGCCCGCTGCCCATCAGCCTGATGGGTGCCACGCTGTTCGCGGTGAACAAGGGTTTCATGGACGATGTCGAAGTCAAGAAGATCTTGCCTTTCGAGCACGGCCTGCATGCCTACCTGAAGGACAAGCACGCGCCCCTGCTGGCCAAGCTGGAATCCAGCAAGGCCCTCGACAAGGACGCCGAGGCCGAGTTGACTGCTGCTGTTGGCGCATTCAAGAAGACCTTTGCTTAATTTCCACCTGATCAAAAGGAGCCTCTGATGGCATCAGGCAAGGAACTTCGGACCAAGATCAAATCGGTGGAAAACACCAAGAAGATCACCAAGGCCATGGAGATGATTTCCGTCTCCAAGATGCGCAAGGCGCAGGAGCGCATGCGCGCCGCGCGTCCTTACAGCGAGAAGATCCGCAACATCGCCAGCAACCTCGGACAAGCCAATCCGGAGTACGTGCACACCTTCATGAAGACCAACGACGGCAAGTCGGTGGGCTTCATCGTGGTGACCACGGACAAAGGTTTGTGCGGCGGCCTGAACACCAACCTGTTGCGAGCAGTGACGGCGCAGCTGCGTGAAACGCAAGCGGCCGGCAAGACGCCGCAGGCTGTGGCCATCGGTGGCAAGGGCCTGGGTTTTCTGAACCGTGTCGGTGCCAAGGTCGTCTCCCATGTGACCCACCTTGGCGACAAGCCCCACCTGGACAAGCTGATCGGCCCGGTCAAGGTGTTGCTGGATGCGTTCACGGCTGGTGAAGTCAGCGCGGTCTATCTCTGCTACAACAAGTTCGTCAGCACGATGAGCCAGGTGCCGGTGGTGGACCAGCTGTTGCCCCTGTCGGCGGCCAAGATGGATGAAGAGTCCAAGGCCAGCGGCACGCACCACGCCTGGGACTACATCTATGAGCCCGACGCGCAATCCGTGATCGACGAGCTGCTGGTGCGTTACGCCGAAGCCCTGGTCTACCAGGCGGTCGCCGAAAACATGGCTTCCGAGCACGCGGCGCGCATGGTGGCGATGAAGGCCGCAACCGACAACGCCGGCAATGTGATTGGCGAGCTCAAGCTGATCTACAACAAGACGCGGCAGGCAGCGATCACCAAAGAATTGTCGGAAATCGTGTCCGGCGCGGCGGCGATCAGCGGCTAAGGCCGCGCTCGATGCCGCAAGCACCCGTCCGAACAGCAAGATTCAAATTTATTGGAGCGAGAAAAAATGGCTCAAGATAACCCCCAAGTGAACGCCCGCGTTCAGGGAAAAATTGTTCAGTGTATTGGCGCTGTGGTGGACGTGGAGTTTCCGCGCAACCAGATGCCCAAGGTGTACGACGCCCTCAAGATGGACGGTTCGGCACTGACGCTGGAAGTGCAGCAACAGCTGGGTGACGGCATCGTCCGTACCATTGCGCTGGGTTCTTCCGACGGCCTGCGCCGCGGCCTGATGGTCACCAACACCGGCTTGCCGATCACGGTGCCCGTGGGCAAGGCCACGCTGGGCCGCATCATGGACGTGCTGGGTGCGCCAATCGACGAACGCGGCCCCGTGAGCCAGGAACTCACCGCTTCCATTCACCGCAAGGCACCAGCCTATGACGAGCTCAGCCCGTCGCAGGAACTGCTGGAAACCGGCATCAAGGTGATCGACCTGGTCTGCCCGTTCGCCAAGGGCGGCAAGGTGGGTCTGTTCGGTGGCGCCGGTGTGGGCAAGACCGTGAACATGATGGAGCTCATCAACAACATCGCCAAGGCGCACAGCGGCTTGTCGGTGTTCGCCGGTGTGGGTGAACGTACCCGCGAAGGCAACGACTTCTATCACGAAATGGCCGATTCCGGCGTGGTGAACCTCGAGAACCTGGTCGAGTCCAAAGTGGCCATGGTCTACGGTCAGATGAACGAGCCACCGGGCAACCGTCTGCGCGTCGCCCTGACCGGCCTGACCATCGCCGAGTCGTTCCGCGACGAAGGCAAGGACGTGCTGTTCTTCGTGGACAACATCTACCGCTACACGCTGGCCGGTACCGAAGTGTCCGCACTGCTGGGCCGCATGCCTTCCGCCGTGGGCTACCAGCCTACGCTGGCCGAAGAAATGGGCCGTCTGCAAGAGCGTATTACCTCGACCAAGGTTGGCTCGATCACCTCCATCCAGGCCGTGTATGTGCCAGCGGATGACTTGACCGACCCGTCGCCCGCCACCACCTTCGCTCACTTGGACTCCACCGTGGTGTTGTCCCGCGACATCGCCTCGCTGGGTATCTACCCCGCGGTCGATCCACTCGACTCGACCAGCCGCCAGCTCGACCCGCTGGTCGTCGGCCAGGACCACTACGAGACCGCCCGCGCCGTGCAAGGCACGCTGCAGCGCTACCGCGAACTGCGCGACATCATCGCCATCATGGGCATGGACGACCTGGCCCCTGAAGACAAGCTGGCCGTGGCCCGCGCGCGCAAGATCCAGCGCTTCCTGAGCCAGCCATTCCACGTGGCCGAAGTGTTCACCGGCAGCCCCGGCAAGTACGTGCCACTGGCGGAAACCATCCGCGGCTTCAAGATGATCGTGGCCGGCGAATGTGACCACCTGCCAGAGCAGGCGTTCTACATGGTTGGCGGTATCGACGAGGCTTTCGAGAAGGCCAAGAAGGTTTAATGGGCTTCCCCCGCGCCTTCGGCGCCTCCCCCAAGGGGGTACACCAGCAGCCTGGCAAAGCCAGTTCTGCGGTGTTCGCGGGGAATACACGGCTAACAGGAAATATTGATGAACACCATTCATGTTGATGTGGTCAGTGCCGAGGCGTCCATCTTCTCGGGCGAGGCCAAGTTTGTGGCCTTGCCTGGCGAGTCGGGCGAACTGGGTATCTACCCGCGCCACACACCGCTGATCACCCGCATCAAACCGGGTTCGGTGCGCATCGAGTTGGCCGACGGCAGTGAAGAATTCGTCTTCGTGGCCGGTGGTATTCTGGAAGTGCAACCCAACTGCGTGACCGTGCTGTCCGACACCGCCATCCGCGGCAAGGACCTGGACGACGAAAAGGCCAACGCCGCCAAGGCCGCCGCCGAAGAAGCCGTCAAGAACGCCAAGAGCGAGCTCGACCTCAGCAAGGCCCAGTCCGAGCTGGCCGTCATGGCCGCCCAACTGGCCGCGCTGCGCCGGTACCGGAAAAAGCACTGAGCGCTCCGCCGGATGCACATTGAAAAAACCGCCTTCGGGCGGTTTTTTCATGGGCCGTCCGGAAGGGCGTGTCAGTTGCCGACGGCTTCCTCGGCGTACAACACGCCGTCACGCTCCATCTGCGCAATCTCCTCCGTGCTGTAGCCCAGGCCTTGTGCGATGCTTCGGTTGTGCTGGCCCATCAGCGGCGCGGGTTGTATCACCGTGGTGTCGTATGCGGAGAAGTGGAACGGCAGGTTGGGCAACTGCACCTTGCCCAGTACCGGGTGGTGCTGCTCGATCAACATGCCGCGGGCCTGCACCTGCGGGTCGGCCAGCACCTCGTCGATGTTCTGCACCTTGGCGCTGGGCACATCGATCGTGTCCAGCGCCGCCAGGCATTGCGCCACCGTGCGGCCGGCCACCCAGGTGCGGATCACCGGCAGCAGCTCGAGCCGGTTTTCGTTGCGGCCGGTGAGTGTGTGAAAGCGGGTGTCGGCCGCGAAGCCGGGTTGGCCCAGGTCGCTGCCGATCAACGTGGCCAGGCGCTTCCAGGCGTCGTCCACCTGGGCAGCGATCACCAGGTGGCCGTCGGTGGCGGTGAACACGCCGTACAAGGTGGACTGCGGCAGGTCGTGCCCGGTCTGCTGCGGAATCTCCTTGCCGCCCGACAAGGTGTAGCACTGCACCGCGTATTCGTGCATCGACACCAGGCAGTCGTACAAGGCCATGTCGATGTGCTGGCCCCGGCCCGAACCGATGCGCCCCAAGAGCGCCGCGCAGATGGCCGCCACGCCGTGGATGCCGGTGTACATGTCGCCCAGTGCGATGCGCAGCAGCGGCGGCGCCTCGCCCGGCGAGCCGACCATGGCCATGATGCCGCTCTTGGCCTCGGCGATCAGGCCGAAGCCGGCACGGTGCGAATCCGGGCCGGTGTGGCCGTACGCGGACACCGAGCAGTACACCAGCTTCGGGTTGCGCTCGGACAGATCCTTGTAGCCCAGGCCGAGCTTGTCGAGTGCGCCGGGGCGGTAGTTCTCCAGGAACACGTCGGCCGTGTCGGTGAGCTTGTGCATCAGGGCCAGGCCGCGTGGGTCCTTCAAGTTGATGCACAGGCCTTGCTTGCCCATGTTCTGCTGCAGGAAGTAGCCACTCTGGCCGTTGACGAAATAGGCGTGGGCACGGCCGGCGTCGCCCGCCGTGGGGCGCTCGACCTTGATCACCTCGGCGCCCATCGCCGCCAGGCAGCGCCCCATATAAGGGCCGGCCAGGAAGTGGCTGTAGTCGATGACGCGGATGCCTTTGAGCGGCAGGGCTTGGGTGTTCATGCGGATGTCTCCAGGAGAAGGCCCGCATCGTAGAGCCGCCTTGCCTATTTCACCATCCTATGAACGCAATTTCCATCATTGCCTTTCACAATCCGGGGGACTGCTCAGTCCTTCTTCCGTCGCTGGTCGTTGCGCATGAAAAGTTCACTGCAGACGCCGCGCAGCCAGCGGTGCCCGGCATCGTCGTGCAGCCGTGCATGCCAGTGCTGCTTGACCAGATAGGAAGGGATCTCGAAAGGGCATGGAAACAGGTTCAGTCCGCCGAGCTGGGCCAGGCTTTCGCCGATCATGCGCGGCACGGTGGCCACCAGGTCGGTGCTCGACAAAATGGTCGCCAGCCCAAGGAAGCCCGGCAATTCGAGCAGCACATGGCGCTCGATATGGTGAGCCTTCAACGCGCCGTCGAGCAGCGCATGGCCGCGGCCGTAGACGATCTCGATGTGGGCCTCTTTCTGGTAGGCCTTGCGTGTGAGCGTGCGGCCGATGCGTGGATGCTGGCGGTTCACCAGGCAGACGAAATCCTGCTCGTACAAGGTCTGCTGGTAGAAGCCCGACTCCAGCCCGGGGATGTAGCCGAGCGCCAAGTCCGCCTTGCCCGACTGCAGGGCATCCGCCGTGCCAGCGTCGATCGGTGCGACGTCGATGCGCACGGCCGGCGCCACCTCGCGCAGATGGGCCAGCAGGCGTGGCAGCAAGGTGATGTGGCTCGCATCCGTCATGCACACGCGAAAGCTGCGCCGGGCCTGTGCCGGATCGAAGGCCGGCCCGCGCGCACCCAGCCGGCGCAGTGACTCGATGACCTCGCGCGCAGGGCCGATCAACGCGTCGGCGCGTGGCGTGGGCTGCATGCCGGTGGCGGTGCGCACGAACAAGGGGTCGTCCAGCGCGCGGCGCAGCTTGGCCAGCCAGATGCTGACGGTGGGCTGGCTCTGCCCCAGCTGCTCCGCGCAACGGGTCACGCTGCCGGTGCTGTAGAGCAGGTCGAACAGCTGCAGCAGCTTCACGTCGAGCAGTTCGGCCTGGTTTTCGTACTGCCTCGCCCTGGAAGGGACGGCCGGACTTCCACTGGAGTGTGATGCCATTATTACCTCATGCAATGGTGACTATTCTCCTCATTGTATGGACAGCATGAGATCCGGATCCTATGGTTGCGACCTCGTTGACCAGGCGGCGCATGACCGTCACCCCAAAAATTCCAAACCGGAGACATCAAGCCATGAAGAAGATCTTCCACAAACTGACCCTGGCCGCAGCGCTGTCCAGCGCCGCCCTGACGGGCTTGGCGCAATCCGTGCCGGTCACCGGCATCGTCGAACTCTCGGGCCCCGGTGCCACGGCCGGCACGAATTTCGACAACGGCGTGAAGCTTGCCGTCAAGGCCATCAACGCGGCCGGCGGCATGGCCGGGCGCAAGATCGAGTACACCTCGCTCGATACACAAACCCAGCCGGGCGTGGCCAAGGCCCTGGCCAAGAAGGCCATCGACCAGGGCGCGCAGGTGGTGATGGGGCCGGTGTTCTCCGGCTCCATCCTGGTGAGCATGAGCGAGACCAAACAGGCCGAAGTGCTGAACGTGGTTGGCGGTGAAGCTGCCAGCATCACGCAGCAGGGCCACCCCTATGTGTTCCGCGCCTCCTTCACCCAGGCCGCGGCCATGCCCAAGGTGGCCACCTATCTGCAGCGCACGGTCAAGGCCAGGAGTGTCTCCGTCATCTACGTCAACAACGACTTCGGCAAGGGCGGGCGTGACGCCATCGTGAAGTCGTTGGAAGCGGTCGGTATCAAGGTGGCGGCCGACATCTCCACCGACAGCGGCCAGGTCGACTTCTCCGCCGCCGTGCTCAAGGCCAAGCAGGCCGATGCCGACGCCTTGTTCGTCTACACCAACGAGGAAGAATCGGCACGGCTGCTGCGCGAACTGCGCAAGCAGGGCTACGCCAAGCCGATCGTTGGTGAATCCACACTGACCAACGAGAAGGTGGTCGAACTCGCTGGTGAAGCCGCCAACGGCATCGTCGGCCATGTGGGCCTGACCGCCGACGCACCCAACCCCACGGTGCAGGCCTTCACCAAGGCCTATGTGGCCGAATACAAGGCGCGGCCCGACCACAACGCAATGAAGGGCTACATCGGCATGTGGACCGCCAAGGCCGCGGCCGACAAGGCGGGCAAGATCGACACCAAGGCCATGGCTGCCGCGCTGCACAACCACAGCTTCAGTGTGAAGGATTTTCCGGGCCTGCTGTTCGACGTGAAGTTCGACGACAAGGGCGACCTGGACCGCGAAAGCTTCTTTGTGAAGGTCGCGAACGGCCGCTCGGAAGTGATCGAAACACTCAAACCCGCCAATAATTGAAGCTTTGCGGCACAGGAGTTGTGATGGCCTTCGACAAAACCGAATACTGCAGCGTGGCGTGCGACGGTGGCCTGCTCGTCATCACCCTGCAGCGGCCCGAGGTGCTGAACGCACTGCACCTCGCGGCGCATGTCGAGCTCTCGCGCATCTTCGACGCCTATGCGGCCGACGCGGCGCTGCGCGTGGCCATCGTCACCGGCGCGGGTGAGCGTGCGTTCTGCGTCGGCACCGACCTGAAGTCGCTGGCCCGGACCGGCAACTACGACTACCCGCGCGGCGGCTTCGCCGGTATCACCAAACGCTTCGACCTGTGGAAGCCGGTGATCGCCGCGGTCAACGGCCTGTGCCTCGGCGGCGGCGTGGAGATACTGGCCGCCTGCGACCTGGCCGTGGCCTCCGAGCAAGCGCAGTTCGGCCTGCCCGAGCCGCTGGTCGGCCTCGCAGCCTTGGGCGGCGGCGCGCTGCAGCGGCTGGCGCGGCAGATTCCGATGAAGGACGCGATGTACCTCGCGCTCACCGGTCAACGCATCGACGCGGCCGAAGCGCGCCGCATCGGCCTCATCAACGAAGTCGTGCCGCAGGCCGAGGTAATGGCCCGCGCACGGGCCTTGGCGCAGGACATCCTCGCCTGTGCGCCGCTGGCGCTGCAGGCCACCAAGCAGGCTATGCTGATGAGCTTGGCCGAACCGAACCTGGAAAAGTCCATGCACACGCGTTACCCGGCCGAGGCCGTGATGCTGGCCAGCCAGGACGCCATCGAAGGGCCGCTGGCGTTCTCGCAAAAACGCAAACCAAACTGGACGGGCCAATGAGCGTGAAGACCATCCGCTGGGGCATGATCGGCTGCGGCGACGTGGCCGAGGTCAAGAGCGGCCCGGCCTTCTACAAGGCCGAGCACTCGCAACTGGTGGCGGTGATGCGCAGGAATGGCGCGCTGGCCGAAGACTTCGCACGACGCCACGGCGTGGGCCGCTGGCACAGCGACGCCGAGGCCATCATCCAGGCACCCGATATCGACGCCGTTTACATCGCCACCACCACCGATTCGCACCACGACTACACGCTGCGCTGCGCCGCCGCGGGCAAGGCCGTGTACGTGGAAAAGCCCATGGGCATGAACCACGCGCAATGCCTGGAAATGGTGGCCGCCTGCCAGCAGGCCGGCGTGCCGCTGTGGGTCGGCTTCTACCGGCGTGCGCTGCCGCGTTTCCTGCGGCTGCGCGACATCCTGCAAAGCGGTGTGATCGGCCAGGTGCGGGCCGTGGTTTCGCGCCATAGCCAGACGCTGCCGCCGCCCGAAAAGCTGCAAAGTCACTACCTGGCCTGGCGCACCGACGCCAGGCGCTCGGGTGGCGGCTTCTTCTTCGAGGCCATCGGACACAGCTTCGACATCTTCGATTTCCTGTTCGGCCCGGTGGAACAGGTGCAGGGCATCGCCGGCAACCAGGCCGGTGCCTGGCAGAGCGAGGACATGGTGACGGCCAGCTACCGCTTCGCCTCGGGTGTGATGGGCAGCGGCACCTGGTGCTTCGCGGCCGACGGTCAAGAGGAATACCACGACATCATCGGTGCCAAGGGCCGCATCCGTTTCTCGGTCTACAAGGCCGTGCCGATGGTGCTCACCGTGGGCGACAAGGTCGAAGAGATTGCGGTGGCCGACCCGCCGCACGTGCACCAGCCGCTGGTGCAGACCATCGTCGACGAGATGAACGGCCAGGGCCGTTGCCCGAGCACCGGCGAGAGCGGTGCGCGCACGGGCTGGGTACTGGACGAGATATTGAAGGACTTCAGGCGCGCGTCCGGCGTCGCAGCCTGATGCCCGCTGCATCCGCTATTTTCGGGGTGCAGTCCTAGAACCCGAACAAGCGTTTCGGTGTGTCCCACAGGATCGCCTGCCGCGCCGAGGCCTCGGGCACCAACTGGCCGAACAGGTTCAGCAGCGGGCCGTAGTCGATGCGTGCCGGCGCGCGCAGGAAGGGCCAGTCCGAACCCCACACCAGGGCTTGCGGCGTGAAGGCCTCGACCAGCATCTGGATGTAGGGCCACGCATCCGGATGCGGAAACGGCAGCAGCGAAGTCTTCACCAGGCTTGAGAGCTTGACTGCCGCGCGGCCGGTCTCGGCCAGCTTCAGCAAGGCCTGGAAGCCGGGCTGGCCGAGGCCGGCCTGCGGGTCCGGCCGGCCACAGTGGTCGAACAGCAGCTGTACGCCGCTGTCTTGCAGCAGCGGGCGCATTGCCACGAGCTGGTCATGCTGCACCTGCACCGCGGCCCACATGCCGAGATCGCGCAGGTGCTGCAGCATGGGCGCGGCATCGCGGTAGAAGTCGGTGCCGAGCAGCGCGGCGTTCAGCGTCACGCCGATCACGCCCTGGGCCTGCAAGGCCTGCAGTTCGTCACGACCCACATCGTTGCGCACCACGGCCGCGCCCTGGTAGGCGCCGGCACCACGCCTGAGCGCATCGAGCAGACAGCGGTTGTCGAGGTTGTAGCCCGAGTTGGCGCCGACGATCAGCGCATGCTGCACGCCGTGCGCGGCCAGCACATGGCCGAGCGCGTCGGTGGTGGCGACTTCATGGCCGCTGGGGCGGTAGAAGGCGTCTTCGGGATAGGGGAAGTGCACCGGGTCGAACACGTGCACGTGGCAGTCGATCTTGGGCTGGGTGATGAGCATCGGGAGCATCGGGGAAGTTTGGGGCGTTGGCATGGACGAGTCAGTCATCAAGATTCTCCTCGGGTAGGACGGTTCGCGAATGCGCAGGCTACCGTCGATTGTCCTTGCTGTCTTCGGCCGTGCTCCATTGCGGAGGGCAATGCGTGTATTGCCTGTACCGCATTTACAGCCTGTGCCGCGGCCCCTACGATCCGCCTCCGTTGCCGTCCACCCGGGCGCCAGGACCAGGAGACGACTTTGAAGATTTGCGTATTGGGCGCCGGCGCCCTGGGCTGTGCCATCGGCGGGGTGCTGGCCGAGGCCGGACACGAGGTCTGGCTCGTCAACCGCGGCCAGGCCCATGTGCAGGCGATGCTGCGGCACGGCCTGCTGATGCGCGAAAACGGCGTGGACCGTGCGGTCCCGGTCCATGCCGCCACCGACTGCCGGGATATCGGCGTGGTCGATCTGGCCATCGTGCTGGTGAAGTCCTTCCACACCCGTGAGGTGATCACATCGGCGCGCCCCATCATCGGCCCGGACACCGTGGTGCTGTCGCTGCAGAACGGCCTGGGCCACGAAGACATCCTGGCCGAGGTGGTCGGCCGCCAACACGTGCTCGCCGGCAAGACCTACACCGGCGGCGTGATGCTTGCGCCGGGCCACATCATCGCCGGCACCAGGGGCAAGGAGACCATCATCGGCGAACTCGACGGCCGCGTCAGCGAACGCGTGCAGCGCATCGCCGCCGCCTTCAACCAGGCCGGCCTGGCCTGCGAGGTCAGCGAGAACATCCTCGGCACCATGTGGGACAAGTTGCTCGTCAATGTGGCCACCGGCGCGCTCGGCGCCATCACGCACCTGACCTACGGCGACCTCTACGACGTGCCCGAGATCGAGGCTTGCGCCGTGGCTGCGGTGGGCGAAGCCATGGCAGTCGCCAAGGCCGCCGGCATCGTGCTCACCACCACGGAGCCGCGCCAGGCCTGGGTCAAGGCCTCGGCCGGCCTGCCGCCCGAATTCAAGGTGTCGATGCTGCAAAGCCTGGAGAAGGGTTCGGCCACCGAAGTCGACTACGTGAACGGCGCCGTGGTGCGCTGGGGCCAGAAATATGGCGTGCCCACGCCGACCAACCTGGCGCTGGTGGCCTGCGTCAAGGGCGTCGAGCGCAAGCTGCTCGGCAAATGAGAACTCAGGAGACGAACAACATGGAAACCAAGGCCAAGCCTTATGTGCAGAAATCCTACGTGCAGAAATCCTATGTCGAACATGTCGCCGTGCGTGTGAAGGACATCCAGTGGCACATCGCCTTCTTCTACGAAGTGCTCGGCATGGACGTGCGCGAGATCGACGGCCCGACCGAGGCGCCGCGCCAGTACTGGACCATCGGCGGCATGCAGCTGGTGAGCATGCCCGGCTTCGAGGCGCCACCGAGCAACGACGCCGGCTGGCTGGCCCACCTCGGCATCATGGTGCAGGACCTGCCCGGTGCCTTGCAGGCCGCGCAAGGCTGGGGTGTGAAGACCCTGCCCCAGGGCCACAACTGGCTGCAGCTGCCCGACGGTTTGGCCATCGAGCTGATCCAGGCCAGCGGCAATGCCGTGGACGAGGTGCTGGCCGTGAACCCGCGCGGCTGAAGAAACTTTGACCCAGGAGACCTACACACGTGATCATTCCCAAATTCAACTTCACCACCCCCGAGCGTTATTGGGACGACGGCAAGGAGGGCGACAGCTGCACCAGCCCGACTTATGAAGTCACCGGCGCGCGCATCGACGCCTATGCCGAACTCACCGGCGACTACACCCCGGTGCATGTGGACGAGGCCTATGCCAACGCCTCGCATTTCGGCTGCCGCGTGGCGCACGGGCTGATGGGCCTGTCGGTGGCCGATGGCCTGAAGACGCAATGCGAATACCGCTTCCTGCCCGGCATGTCGCTGGGCTGGACCTGGGACTTCCTGTTGCCTATCAAGATCGGCGACGTGCTGCAGGTGCGCTTCACGGTGGGCAACATGCGTGCCAGCCAAAGCAAGCCGGGTTGGGGCATCGTGGTGCTGCCGTCCGAGCTCATCAACCAGCACGGCCAGGTGGTGCAGAAGGGCGAGCACCGGCTGATGATCCCGCGCCGGCCGGGAGCGTATTGACTAGTGAAAACCCCGGCAACGTACGATCATCGAACGTTGCCGTTCGATGATCGTACTATATCTGTAAAAAACACTTTGGATATCCGAGATGGATCGCTAAAGTCCGCCCGTCGATTGGCTTAATGGGCGATTAACGGACGAAATTAATTCCATCGGTCCGGATCGACTGCCGAGAGTCAGAAAACCAGGAGACAGACATGACAGACCGTTACGCCGTCATCGGCAACCCCATCAGCCAGAGCAAGTCGCCGCTGATCCATGGCATGTACGCCGACGTAACGGCGCAGGACATCGAATACACCAAGATCGAAGGCCCGCTTGGTGGCTTCAAGGAGGCGGTGGATGCGTTCCGCGCCGCAGGCGGCCGTGGGCTGAACATCACCGCGCCGTTCAAGCTCGATGCGTTCGCCTATGCCAACGAATGGTCCGAGGGAGCGCGTCTGGCCGGCGCGGTCAATGCCATGAAATTCGAAGGCGACCGTGTCATGGCCGAAAACTTCGACGGCGTGGGCCTGGTGCGCGACGTGGTGCACAACCTCGGCTGTCCGCTGGCTGGCAAAAGGGTGTTGGTCCTGGGGGCCGGCGGCGCCACGCGCGGTGCGCTGCTGCCGTTCCTGGCCGAGAAGCCAGCGCATTTGTTCATCGCCAACCGCACGATGGAAAAGGCGCGCGAACTGGCCGCAACCGTGGCCGCGCATGGCGCGGTTTCGGGCGGCGGTTATGCCGACCTCGAAGGCCAGAAGTTCGACATTGTGTTCAATGCCACCTCGGCCAGCCTGCGCGCCGAATTGCCACCCGTGTCCGCCAATGTGTTCGCCTCGACCGAACTTGCCTACGAGCTGGCCTATGGCAAGGGCCTGACGCCGTTCTTGCGGCTCGCGCAAAACGCCGGCGTGAAGAAGCTCGCCGACGGCGTGGGCATGCTGGCCGAACAGGCGGCCGAGGCTTTCGAATGGTGGCGCGGCATGCGGCCGGACACCCGTGCCGTGATCGAGAAGCTCACCGTGCCGCTGCTGTGACCCTGCCCGGCCACCTTTGCCAGCAGCCGTATCCGTCGGTGGCATCTGGCGCAGCTGCAGTGTTCTGCGGTCATTCGGAAAAGTCCGGTTCGTCCATGCAAAACCATCACAAAAACGAAGAGACAGACCCACTATGAAGAAGTTGATTCAAGCCTACTGCACCGGCATCAATTACCTGATTGCACTGGCCCTGGCCGTGATGGTCGTGCTGGTCTTTGGCAACGTGTTCATGCGTTATGCCTTTGACTCGGGCTTCGTCCTGTCAGAGGAACTGTCGCGCTGGCTGTTCGTCTGGTTGACCTTCCTCGGCGCGGTCGTGGCGGTGAAGGAAAACGGACACCTCGGTACGGACATGTTGGTAGGGCGGCTCGGCCCCACTGGCAAGAAGATCTGCATGGGGCTGTCGCTGGTGCTGATGCTTGGCTGCCTGTGGCTGCTGTTCAAGGGCTCCTACGACCAGGCGTTGATCAATTGGGAGACAACTAGCGCAGTGATGGAGGTTTCCATGAGTTACTTCTACGCCTCGGGCATGGCCTTTGCCGCCCTGAGCGCGCCGATCCTGCTGGGCCAGCTTTGGCTGCTGCTGACTGGCCAGATCGACAACGATCATCTCCTGCTAATGCAAGAGTCGGAAGAAGCGCCGCATGGCGGCTCCGGCGACACCCATTAAAAAAAAGAGGATCGAGACATGACCATCGCCATTTTCCTGGGCTCCATGCTGGCCGCCATGGCGCTCGGCGTTCCCATTGCCTTTTCCCTGCTGCTGTGCGGCGCCGCGCTCATGTGGCACCTCAACATGTTCGATGCGCAAATCCTGGCGCAGAACGTGATCAATGGCGCCGACAGCTTCCCGCTGCTGGCCGTGCCGTTCTTCATGCTGGCCGGTGAAATCATGAATGCGGGTGGGCTGTCGCGCCGCATCGTGAATTTCGCCATGGCCCTGGTGGGCCACATCAAGGGCGGTCTCGGTTACGTGACTATCGTCGCCGCCGTGATCCTGGCGTCGCTGTCGGGCTCCGCCGTGGCCGATGCTGCGGCGCTGACCGCGCTGCTGCTGCCGATGATGGTCGCCGCCGGCCACGACAAGGCGCGCTCCGCCGGCCTGATCGCATCGGCCGGCATCATCGCTCCCATCATTCCGCCGAGCATCGGTTTTGTGATCTTCGGTGTCGCTGCCAATGTGTCCATTTCCAAATTGTTCATGGCCGGCATCTTCCCTGGCATTTGGCTGGCCATCGCCCTGGTGGGCACATGGTGGTATCTGGTGCGCAAGGAAGTGGTGGTGCCACCGCCGCGTAAGAGCGCGGGCGAAGTGGTCGAGGCGCTGCGCCTGGCCACCTGGGCGCTGGTACTGCCTTTCATTATCGTGTTCGGCCTGAAGTTCGGCGTCTTCACGCCGACGGAGGCTGCGGTGGTGGCCGCCGTCTACTCCCTGTTTGTGTCGACCCTGGTCTACCGCGAGCTGAGTCTTCAGCAACTGGTGCCGCTGTTCGTGTCTGCCGCCAAGACTTGTGCGGTCGTGATGTTCCTCGTGGCGGCGGCCATGGTGTCGGCCTGGTTGATCACCGTGGCCGATCTGCCTGCCCAGGTGGTGGCGCTGCTGGAGCCGCTGCTCAACAGCCCGCGTCTGCTGATGCTGGCCATCATGGTGTTGACCATGATCGTCGGCACGGCTTTGGACATGACCCCGACCATCCTGCTGCTTACGCCGGTGTTGATGCCGGTGGTCAAGGCGGCGGGTATCGACCCGGTTTATTTCGGCGTGCTGTTCATTATCAACAATGCGATCGGGCTGATCACGCCACCGGTGGGCACGGTGCTCAATGCCGTCGCCGGGGTTGGCAAGATCAGCATGGACGAGGTCACCAAAGGCGTGGTTCCTTTCATGATCGCGCAGTTCCTCATCATGTTCCTGATGGTGGCCTTCCCCGGCCTCGTCATGGTGCCTGCGCGCTGGTTCTATTGATTTTTTCAGACTCGCATCCAGGCGTGTTTGGGCGCGCCTCGCCTCGATGCCCGCCAGCCTCAGCGCACAACCGCCTCAGTCCTTCATTCTTCAGGAGACAAATCATGAAACGCATCATCCTCAAAACCATCGTGGCGGCCGCGGCCCTGGCTGCCTTTGGCGTTGCTTCGGCTCAGGCCATCGGCGAACACACCCTCAAGCTGACCACGCAGAACCCCAAGGGGCATCCGATCGTGATGGGCATGGAGAAGTTTGCCGAACTTGTGACGGCCAAGTCGGGGGGCAAGATGAAGGTCAATCTGTTTCCCGGTGGTGTGCTGGGCGGCGATGCACCGGTGTTGTCGGCCATGCAGGGCGGCACCATCGAAATGGCGGTGATGAATTCGAGCTACCTGGCAGGCCAGGTCAAGGAGTTTGCGGTGTATGACTTCCCGTTCATGTTCAGTAGCAGCAAACAGGCGGACTCCGTGGTTGACGGTCCCTTCGGCAAGCAGATGCACGCCAAACTCGATGCCAAGGGACTGATTGGCCTGAGCTACTGGGAACTCGGCTTTCGCAACATCAGCAACAACAAGCGCCCAATCAACAAGGTCGAGGACATTGCCGGCCTGAAGCTGCGCGTCATCCCGACCCCCATCAATGTGGATTGGGTCAAGACCCTGGGCGCGAACCCCACCCCCATGACCTTCGGTGAGGTGTATTCCGCTCTTGAGCAAGGTGCCATCGACGGCCAGGAAAACCCGGTCACCGTGATCGCTGCGAACAAGCTGCATGAAGTGCAGAAGTACCTGACGCTGACCAACCACCAGTACAACCCGCAATCGGTGCTGATCAGTAAAAAGTTCTGGGACTCGCTGAATGTTTCCGAAAAGAAGGTGCTGTCCGATGCGGCCGTGGAAGCCACCGGCTACCAGCGCCAACAAGCCCGTTTGCAAGCCACGACGGCACTTGAAGTCGTGAAAAAGGGCGGCATGCAGGTCACCGAACTTCCACCGGCCGAACTCGAAAAAATGCGCGAAAAGATGCGTCCCGTGATCGCCAAGTTCGGTGTCAGCGTCGGCCAGGACACCGTCAAGGATTTGCAGGACGCGCTGGCCAAGGCCCCGAAGTAGGTCGCGTATAAAGTCTTCGGGCTCGCCGCGTCGAAGGCGAGGCCCGTATAGTCCGGGCCCCGATTTCGCTGGTTAACCACATATCAAGCACTTCATGAGAAAACTTCGCATCGCCGTGGCGGGGGCCGGCTACATCGGCCAGGCCCATATGGACGTGGCTCAGCGCAGCCTCACCTGCACCCTGTCGGCCATCGTCGACCCGTCGTCCGCTGCGGTGCTGCGTGCGGCCGAGGCAGGTGTGCCCTTGTATGCTTCGCTTGAAGAACTGTTCGAGAGGGACCGGCCCGACGGCGTGATCCTGGCCACGCCAAACCAGCTGCACGTGCCCCAGGCGCTGGCCTGCATCGAAGCCGGCCTGCCCACGCTGCTGGAAAAGCCCATTGCGCCTTCCGTGGCCGAGGGCAAGACCCTGGTGGATGCGGTGGCCCGCAGCGGCGCGAAGCTGCTGGTCGGCCACCACCGCGCGCACAGCCCGATCATGGCCAAGGCCCGCGAAGTCGTGGCCTCGGGCCAACTCGGCCGGCTGGTCACGGTGGTGGGCAGTGCCACGTTTTTCAAGCCGGACGCCTACTTTGCCGACGGCCCCTGGCGGCGTGAACCCGGCGGCGGCCCGATCCTGATCAACATGATCCACGAGGTGCACAACCTGCGCATGCTGTGCGGCGACATTGTCGCGGTGCAGGCCTTTGCCTCGCAGGCTACGCGCGGCTTTGCGGTGGAAGACACCGTGGCCATCAACCTGCGTTTCGCCAATGGCGCGCTCGGCACTTTCATGTTGTCCGACACCGCGGCCAGCCCGCGCAGCTGGGAGCAGACCTCGCAGGAGAACAAGGCCTACCCGAGCTACGACGACGAAGACTGTTATGTCATCAGCGGCACCAACGGCAGCCTGTCGGTGCCGACCATGCGGCTCAAGACCTATCCGCGCCCCGAAGACCGCTCGTGGTGGAAGCCCTTCGAAGTCGGCAGCGTGGGCATGGTGCGCGACGATCCGCTCAAGCACCAGATCGAACATTTCGGCGCGGTGATCCGCGGCGAGGCCGAGCCGCTGGTGAGCGCCCGCGACGGCCTGCTGAACCTGCGCATCACCGAGGCCATCGCCGAAGCCGCCAGGACCGGCCGGGTGATCGAACTGGCCGCACAATAAAACTCTCTCAATACATTCATTCGCAAGGACCCCCCATGAAAATCCTCATGCTGCACGGCATCAACCACAACATGTTCGGCAAGCGCGATCCCAAGCAATACGGCACCATCACGCTCGACGAAATCAACGCCCAACTGGTGGCGTTGGGCAAGGAACTGGGTGCCGAGATCGAAGCCTTCCAGACCAACAGCGAAGGCGAGATGTGTGAACGCATCCACCAGGGCTACACCGACGGCGTGGACGGTGTACTGATCAACGCCGGCGCCTGGACGCACTACAGCTATGGCATCCGCGACGCGCTGGCCATCCTCACCGTGCCGGTGGTGGAGCTGCACATGTCCAACATCCATGCGCGCGAGGAATTCCGCCACAAGTCGGTGTTCGCGGAAATCATCAAGGGCCAGATCAGCGGCTTTGGTGTGGACAGCTACCTGCTGGCGCTGCGCGCGGCGGTGTCGGCCGCCCAAGCCGCCAAGGCGTGATTGGCATCGGAGTCTCAGCAATGCGCCGTTGTATCGCCACTGTTTCACTCTCCGGCATGCTGCGCGAGAAACTGCAGGCCGCGGCCGCGGCGCGCTTCGACGGCGTCGAGATCTTCGAGAACGATCTGCTCCAGTTTCCCGGCACGCCACGCGAGGTGCGCCGCATCGCCGAAGACCTGGGCCTTGCGATCGACCTGTTCCAGCCCTTCCGCGATTTCGACGGCGTGAACCCCGCGCAGCTGCTGCGCAACCTGGAGCGCGCCGAGCGCAAGTTCGACGTGATGCAGGAGCTGGGCGCCCCGCTGATCCTGGTCTGTACCAACGCCCAGCCCTCGGCCTCGGGCGACATCGAGTTGCTGGCCGACCAGATGCACCAGCTGGCCGAGCGCGCCGCCTTGCGCGGCCTGCGCATCGGCTACGAGGCCCTGGCCTGGGCGCCGAAGATCAGCCGCTTTGGCCAAGCGTGGGAAGTGGTTCAGCGCGCCAACCATCCGCACCTCGGCCTGGTGCTCGACAGCTTTCACACGCTGGCGCTGCGCGACGATCCGCTGCCCATCGCTCAACTGCCGGGCGAGAAGATTTTCTTCCTGCAACTCGCCGATGCGCCCTGGGTCGACATCGACGTGCTGAGCCACAGCCGCCACTACCGCTGCTTTCCCGGCCAAGGGGAATTCGAGATGGCGAAGTTCACCGCCGCCGTGCTCGACGCCGGCTACACCGGTCCGCTGTCGCTGGAAATCTTCAACGACGAGTTCCGTGCCGCACCGGCCCGGCCCACTGCCGCCGACGCCATGCGTTCGCTGCTCTGGCTCGAGGAGCAGATGCGCAGCGTGGCCTCGCTCAAGACCGGCCTGCCGCATGGCGAGAACCGGCGCGTGCCGCTGTTCGACCCGCCGGCACCGCCGAAGCTGCAGGGCTGGTCCTTCATCGAATTCGCGGTGGACACCGGCAGCGCCGCGCGGCTGGCGGCTTTCCTGCAGACCATCGGCTTCCAGAAGATTGGCCGGCACCGCTCCAAGGCGGTCGACCTGTACGGCCAGGGCGAGGTTCGTGTGATCCTGAACCTGGAAGAAGACTCCTTCGCCCGTTCCTACTTCGAGATACATGGCGTGTCGGCTTGTGCCACCGCGCTGGCCACCACCGACGCCATGGCCGCGCTCGGCCGGGCCGAGGCCCTGGGCTGCACCCGCATGGCCGGCCGCGTGGGCCAGAACGAGCTGACCATTCCCGCCGTGCGCGCACCCGACGGCAGCCTGCTCTACTTCTTCGACGTGCACAGCGGCGGCGAACACGGCTTCGAGGCCGACTTCGTGATCGAGCCCAACACCTCCGCCGGCACGGCTTTCGGCGACAAAGCCCGCATCGACCACATGGTGCAGGTGCTGCCCACCGGTCAGGTCGAACCCTGGACGCTGTTCTACCGCGCCGTGCTCGGCCTGCAGCCGACTTCGGCGACCGTGATGCATGACCCCTACGGCATTATCAAGAGCCGGGTGATGGAGTCCGAAAAAAAGGAGTCGGGCACACGCGCGGTGCGTTATGCACTCAACGTGTCCGAACGCGCCAGCACCTCGACCGCGCGCACCGTGTCGCAGTTCGGCGGCGCCGGTGTGCAGCAGATCGCCGTGGCCGTGCCCGACCTGGTGGCCACCGCGCGCCGGCTCAAGAGCCTGGGCGCGAGCCTGCTGCCTGTGCCCGGCAACTACTACGACGACCTGGCCGCCAAATACGACATCGAGCCGGCCCTGCTGGCTTCGCTGCGCGAGTTCGGCATCTTCTACGACCGCACGGCCGATGGTGAACTGCTGCAGCTCTACACCACGCCGTTCGACGACCGCTTCTTCTTCGGCCTGATCGAACGTCGCGGCAACTACCAGGACTACGGCGTCGCCAATGCCCCCGTCCACCTGGCGGCGCTCGCACAGTGGCGCGAGCAAATTTGAATTGAGGAAAAAAAACATGATCCGCGGCACCACCTCCGTCATCGCCCACATCGGCTTTCCCACCTTCGCCTTCAAGGCGCCGATGATCTACAACCCCTACTTCGAACACGCCGGCATCGACGCCGTGGTGGTGCCCATGGGCTGCCAGGCCGAGGACTACCCGGGCTTCCTGCGCGCGGTGTTCAAGCTGTCCAACATCGGCGGCGCGCTGATCACCATGCCGCACAAGGTCACCACCGTGGCGCTGCTCGACGAGGCCTCGCCCACAGTGCAGATCGCCGGTTCGTGCAACGCGGTACGCCGCAGCGCCGACGGCAAACTGCAGGGCGACATGTTCGACGGCGAGGGCTTCGTGCGCGGCATCCAGCGCAAGGGCCTGAACCTGGCCGGCAAGCGTGCGCTGGTGGTGGGCAGCGGCGGTGTTGGCTCGGCCATTGCTGCGTCATTGGTCAAGGCCGGGCTTGGTGGCATCGGCCTGTTCGACATGAACGATGCCTCCGCCCAGGCGCTCGGCGGCCGCCTCAAGAAACACTACCCGGACCTGGAAGTGGGCACCGGCTCCAACGACCCGGCCGGCTACGACCTGGTGGTCAACGCCACGCCGATGGGCATGAACGAGGGTGACCCGCTGCCGATGGACGTGTCGCGCATCTCGCCCGATGCCTTCGTGGGCGAGGTGGTGATGAAGAGCGAGATGACGGCCTTCCTGGCCGCGGCCAAGGCACGCGGCTGCCAGACCCAGATCGGCACCGACATGTTGTTCGAGCAGATTCCGGCCTACCTCGAATACTTCGGCCTGCCGACGACAACACCCGAGGTGCTGCGTTCGGTGGCCAAGCTGAGTTATTGACTTTGCTCCCTCGCCACTTAGAGGAGAGGGTCGGGGAGAGGGCCGGGGTGAGGGGCCGCGGCACTGAGCCATGCGTGGCACGGCCCGTGCATGGCCCAATGCCATAGCCTCCATCAGGCTGCAAAGCCGCCCGTATGCTGCAAATCCTGAACCTCACCGCCCCGATCTACCTGATCATCGCCGCCGGCTTCCTGGCCGTGCGTTTCCGCCTCTTCAGCAAGGACGACACGCGGGTGATGGGCCGCTTCGTCATCCAGTTCTGTGTACCGGCGCTGATCTTCCGCGCCCTGTCGCAGCGTTCGCTGCACGACGTGCTGAACGCGCCCTACCTCATCGCCTACGCCCTCGGCTCGGTGGCCGTGTCGCTGGGCATGATGGCCTATGCCCATCGCCGGCGCGGCCATGCCTTGCCGATGGCGGCCATGCAGGGCCTGGGCGTGTCGACCTCCAACAGCGCCTTCATCGGCTATCCGATCCTGATGCAGACCATCGGCCCCGCCGCGGCCGGTGTCGGCCTGGCGTTGTCGATGATCATCGAGAACCTGATCGCGCTGCCGCTGGCATTGGTGATGGCCGACAGTGGCGCGTCGTCCCAGCGCTGGCAGCAGAACCTGTGGCGCACGCTGCGCGGCCTGCTGAAGAACCCGATGATCATCGCCATCCTGGCCGGCTTCGCCTTCGCCATGCTCAATGTCCAATTGCCCGAGGTGCTGGGCCGCACCGTGCAGATCGTGGCCACGGCCGCGAGCCCGGTGGCGCTGTTCGTGATTGGCGGCTCACTCGTCGGGCTCAAGCTCGGTGGTGTGCGGCGCGACGTGGCGCTGGTGGCCTTCGGCAAACTCGTGCTGCATCCGCTGGCGGTGTTCGGTGTGTTGTGGCTGCTGCCGCCGCTCGATCCGCAACTGCGCATCGCCGCTGTGGTGCTGGCGGGCATGCCCATGCTCAGCCTGTATCCGGTGGTGGCGCAGAAGTACCACCATGAAGGGTTTTGCGCGGCTGCCCTCTTGGTGACGACAGTGGCTTCGTTTGTGTCGATCAGTTTGTTGCTTTGGGGGATGCATGCGGTGTTGGGGTGGACTGCTTGAGGGGGTGTTAATTGGCGCTGTCGGCCGGTGCGACTACCGGCCGACAGCGCCAATTAACACCCCTCACCCCCGACCCGAAACCTCACTCCCCGCCCCCGGCGCCAACCGCAGCGCCCACACCGCCGCCACAGCCATCAGCCCAGCCCCCGCCAGCAAGGCATGCTGAAAGTCAGCCAGCGACAACGCCGAGGCACCCCGCAGGTTCTGGAACAAGGCCAGCGCCAGGGCCGCGAACGCCACGCCCAGGGTGGCCGCGACCTGTTGTGTCATGGCGGTGAGCGTGCTGGCGCCGGCGCGCTGTTCGGCGGTGATGTCGGCAAAGGCCAGCGTGCTGACGGTGGTGAAGTGCATCGAGCGGGTCATGCCCGCGGCGAACAGCACCGGGTACACGAGCAGCGGCGACAGGCCTGGCGACAGCAGGCCGCAGGCGGCCATGGTCGCCGCGCACAGCGCGCCATTGAGGGTCAGCACCCGGCGGAAACCGAAGCGGCGCAGCACCGGGGTGGTGGCGCTTTTCATGGCCAGGTTGCCACCCATGTAGACCAGCAGCATCACACCGGCCTGGAAGGCGTTGAGGCCGAAGCCGATCTGGAACATCAGCGGCAGCAGGAAGGGCGTGGCGCTGATGGCGATGCGCGCCATCATGCCGGCGGTGAGCATGCTGATGGCAAAGCTCGGCACCCGCACGGCGCGCAGGTCGAGCATCGGGGTCGGGTGCCGCAAGGCATGGCGCGCGGCCAGCACGCCCGACAGGGCCGCAGCCAGCAGCCAGGCCACGGCCACTCTGGCATCGCCCTGGGCCTCGCCCAGCAGCGCAAGCCCGTGCACCAGTGCGGCCAGCGCCACGGCGGTGAGTGTGAAGCCCTGCAGGTCGAACGGCTTGCGCTGCGCCGCGACCTCGTTCGGCACATGGCGCAGCACCAGCCACACGCCGGCGATGCCCAGCGGAATGTTGATCAGGAAGATCCAGTGCCAGGAGGCATAGGTGGTGATCAGCCCGCCCAGCGGCGGCCCGAGCACCGGGCCGATCAGCCCCGGCCAGGTGATCAGGCTGATGGCTTCGATGAGCCGCTGCTTCGGCGTGCTGCGCAGCACCACCAGCCGCCCCACCGGCGACATGAAGGCCGCGGCCACGCCCTGCAGCGTGCGTGCGCCGATGAAGGTCCACAAGCTGGGGCTCAGTGCGCACAGCAGTGACGACAACGTGAACAGGCCGATCGCCGCCGCAAAAAGCCTGCGCGCGCCGAAACGCTCGCTGGCCCAGCCGGCCGTGGGCACGAACACCGCCAGCGCCACCAGGTAGGCCGAGATGCTCAGGCTCAGGCTCAGCGTGGTCGCCTCGAAGCTGCGGGCGATGGCCGGCAGCGCGGTGGTGACGATGGTGCTGTCCAGCGTCTCCATGAAAAACGCCGCGGCCACGATCAGCGGGATGCGGCGGGAGAAGACGGGCGCGGCCGATACGTCGGCGGGAGTAGAGGAGAAGGGGGCTTGCGCGGACAAAACGGGTTCCTGAAGGGAAGCGAAGCGGCAACGCTGGTGTGCCGGTAGAGGGGGCTTCAGCAATATAGCCTCTTGGCGCCAACCCTGCTGGGCGCCGGTCTGGCGTGGTCTGGTGCGGTTTTTGCGAGCCTGGGTGGCCCGAGCGTGGACAATACCGTCAGGCCATCATCTCCCCAACACCACTTACCAGGAAGCTTGCCATGCCGCTTGTCGTTTTCAATCAAAAAGGTGGTGTCGGAAAGTCCACCATCACCTGCAACCTGGCTGCCATCAGCGCCAGCGAAGGTTTGCGCACGCTGGTGATCGACCTCGATCCGCAGGGCAATTCCAGCGCCTACCTGATGGGCGACGCGGCGCAGGACGAGCAGCCCACCGTGGCCGGTTTCTTCGAGCATTGCCTGAGCTACAGCCTGCGCGCCGTGCCGCCCACCGACTTTGTGGTGCCCACGCCGCACGAGAACCTGCACCTCATGCCCTCGAGCCCGGTGCTGGGCGAGATGGAAGGCAAGCTGGAGTCGCGGCACAAGCTGTACAAGCTGCGCGAGGCTCTGCAGCAACTGGGTGAGACCTATGAGCGCATCTACATCGACACCCCGCCCGCGCTCAACTTCTACACCCGCTCGGCACTGATGGGCGCGCGCGCCTGCCTGATCCCGTTCGACTGCGACGAGTTCGCGCGCAAGGCGCTCTACACCTTGCTCGACAACGTGGCCGAAATCCGCGCCGACCACAACCCCGGCCTGGTGGTCGAAGGCATCGTCGTCAACCAGTTCCAGCCGCGCGCCAACCTGCCCCAGCGCATGGTCGACGAGCTGGTGGCCGAGGGCCTGCCGGTGCTGCAGCCGTATCTCACCTCGTCGGTGAAGGTGCGCGAATCACACGAGCAGTGCCTGCCCATGATCTACCTCGATCCGCAGCACAAGCTGACGCAGGCCATGGTGGCGCTGCATGGGGTACTGCAGGAGCAGCGCGCGGCCTGAGCGGATGCACTATTGCCTCGGGCAATTTCATGCATTCGAATCGTTGCATGGACAGCCTCTCCCGCACTGCCTAAAGTGCGTCGATTTCACATCGAGACAAGAGTGCATCCAACATGACAAACCCACCCCGTGAGATGAAAGGCCAGGTGGCCATCGTGACCGGCGCGGTGCGCGGCATCGGCCTGGGCATTGCGCGCCGGTTGGCCCAGGAAGGCTGCCAGGTGGTGGTGTGGGACCGCGACATCGCGCCCTTCGATGCCGAGGCTGCGGGCTTCACGCCTGCCTACCTGCACACCGTGGACGTGGCCGACTACGCGTCGGTGGCGGCTGGGCTGGCCGCCACCATCGCCCGGCTCGGCCACGTCGAGATCATGGTCAACAACGCGGGCATCAACGGCCCGGTGACCGCGCTGTGGGACTACCCGCTCGACGCCTGGTCGCGCGTGATCGCGGTAAACCTCACCGGTGTGTTCAATTGCTGTCGCGCCGTGCTGCCGCAGCTGCGCGCCGCGGGTTATGGGCGCATCGTCAATGTGGCCTCGATCGCGGGCAAGGAGGGTGTGCCCCACATCGCGCCTTATGCGGCGGCCAAACACGGCGTGCTGGGCTTGACGAAGTCGCTGTCGCGCGAACTCGCCGAGTCCGGTGTGCTGGTGAACTGCGTGGCGCCGGTGATGGCCGAGACCGATCTGCTCAAGGAAATGACGGCGGAACACATCCGTGCCTCCAAGGCCAAGATCCCGATGGGGCGGCTGGTGCAGATCGACGAGATCGCGGCGATGGTGGCCTGGGTCGCGAGTCCGGAGTGCAGTTTCACCACCGGTTTCACCTTCGACATTTCAGGCGGTCGCGCGAGCTATTGAACACCTGCAGGCTTCCCACGCGATGCCGAGTTGTCGGCTTCGGACTACAGCCATGCTGCCAGCGTCCCTGCATGGCTGCATTCACCTGTTGTACAAAATAAAAGCCAGAAGCGGACGGTGCCGGAAGGTGCATCTGCCCCCCGTTGTTCGAAGTTGCGAACAGGCGGCATGCCAGAGCACCCACCGGAGAGCAACATGGTACTCAGAACTTATCTCGTAGAAGACAACCCCATGATCAGGGAGAACCTCATCGACACCTTGGCCGAACTGGCCAACGTGAAAACCGTGGGCGCGGCCGGTACCGAGGGCGAGGGTTGCCGCTGGCTCAGCAAGAATGGCGACAAGTGGGATCTGGCCATCGTCGACCTGTTTCTGCAGGAAGGCAATGGCCTGGGCGTGCTTGCGTCGTGCATGGACCGCAGTCCGCAGCAAAAGGTGGTGGTGCTGAGCAATTACGCTACACCCGAGATGCGCAGCCGCTGCTTCGCGCTGAAGGCCGATGCGGTGTTCGACAAATCCAATGAAATCGATGCTTTGCTGGCGTACTGCATGCACCAGGCATCAGGCGCAAGCACACACTAAAAAACCTCAGTCCTCGCTCCGCGGGGCGAACACCGGCGCGTCCGGCAATTCGTTCGGCCGCACCGCACCCTCGGCCAGGGGAAAGTATTGCGCCAGCACGGCCGACACTTCTTCCAGCGCCTGCGTCAGCCCATCCTCGAACCGGGCTTCGCGAAACGGCGTACGCATGCGCTCGACCATCGCGTGCCATTGCGCCGGCACAACGTGGCGGTTCAGGCCGCGGTCGGCCACGAGTTCGATCGCGTGGTCGGCCAGCAGCAGGTAAATCAACACACCGTTGTTGTGTTCGGTGTCCCACACGCCGAGCTTGCCGAACAAGGTGAGCGCACGTTCCCGCGCACTGGCGCCGCGCCACAGGTAGCTGAGCGGCAGGCCGGCTTCGACGCAGATGCGGATCTCGCCGGTGTGGCGCCGCTCGCTGGCGGCGACGCGGTGCATCAGCCGTTCGAGCATTGCTGGTGGGATGGCGCGCTGCGCGTCGGTCTGGTCGAGCCAACGGTGGCGCAACACGCGCTGGATTTTTTGAAACAGGCTGGTCGTCATGTTCACCAGTCTCCGGAGGCACCGCCGCCGCCGAAGTTGCCACCGCCGCCCGAACTGAATCCGCCGCCGCCACCACCACCGCCAGAGCCAAATCCGCCACCGCCACCGCCACCGCCACCGCCACCGCCACCACCCATTCCGCCCATGCCGCCCCAGCCTCCGGGGCCGCCACGGCCATTGCCACCACGGCCGGCCGAGGCGCTGGCGATCAAGGTGAAAGCCAGCGCCACCAGGCCAGCGACGCCGGCCAGCACGATGCTGGCGGTGATGAACCAGGCCAGTGCCCCCACCGCACCGCCGGTGGCGATCGAGCCCAGCTTGTTGCCGAGGATGCGCCGCGCGATGGCGCCGCCCACCGGCACGGCGATGAACAGGAAGATCGCCAGGTCCATCCACTGGAAGCCTTCTTCGCCGAGTGCCCGCGGGCCATTGCCCGATGCGCCGGATGCCGGTGCGGGCAAGGCCTCGCCCTTGATCAGCGCCATGATGCGGTCCACGCCCGCATCCACGCCGCCGCTGAAGTCACCCTGCTTGAAGCGCGGCGTGACGGCCTCGTCGATGATCTGCCGCGCCGCCAGGTCGGGGATCGCGCCCTCCAGCGTCTTGGCGACTTCGATGCGCAGCCGACGGTCGTTTTTTGCCACCACCATCAGCAAGCCGTCGCCGATGTCCTTGCGGCCGATCTTCCACACATTGGCCACGCGGTTGGCGTAGCCGAAGATGTCCTCGGGTTGGGTGGTGGACACCATCAGCACCACCACCTGGGTGCCGCTGGCGGCCTCGAACGCGGCGAGCTTGTCCTCCAGGGCCTGGCGCTGGGCGCCAGAGAAGGTGCCGGTCTGGTCGATCACGTGGGCCGTCAGCGGCGGCACCGGCAGCAGGTCCTGCGCGTGCAGCGCACCGCAGGCCAAGGCCAGGCATAGCGCCACGTAACGTGTTGCACATCGCAAGAGCTGGCGGAAGAACTGGCCCATGGACGACTGTGGCTACTTTTTGTTGAAGTCGACGACCGGGGGCGTGGAAATGGTGGCTTCGTTCTGCACCGCGAAGCTTGGCTTGGGCGCGTAGCCGAACACCTTGGCCGTCAGGTTGCTCGGGAAGCTGCGCGCGAGCACGTTGTATTCCTGCACGGTCTGGATGAAGCGGTTGCGGGCCACGGTGATGCGGTTTTCCGTGCCTTCGAGCTGCACGCGCAGATCGCTGAAACCCTTGTTGGCCTTGAGCTCGGGGTAACGTTCGCTGACCACCATGAGCCGGCTCAGCGCGCTGCCGAGCTCGCCCTGGGCAGCCTGGAATTTCTGCATGGCCTCGGGGTTGTTCAGCGTCTCCGGCGTGACCTGGATCGAGGTGGCCTTGGCGCGCGCCTCGACCACCTTGGTCAGCGTGTCCTGCTCGAAGGCGGCCTCGCCCTTCACGGTGGCGACGATGTTGGGCACCAGGTCGGCGCGGCGCTGGTACTGGTTGAGCACCTCGCTCCAGGCGGCCTTGCTCTGTTCGTCCAGACGCTGGAAGTCGTTGTAGCCGCAGCCGCTGAGTGCAAGCGTCAGTCCCAGCAGCGACAGGATGTTGAAGAACCAGCGTTTCATCTTGAAGTCTCCCGAAGTGGCACCATGGTCGCGCCGACCTTAGCACAACCGCCATGGCGCACTGTTGTCCGACGGGGCCGCGGACCGCGCTGAAAGCAAGGCAGAATCGGGCCCTCAGCCATCGCCAAACGCATTTCAAACGCGCCTCTTATGCCCAAAGCCAAACTCCAGGCCGCCACCGTGGGTGGCAGCGCCGACGACATCGAAGCGGCCTTCTATGAAGCTTTGCAAAACGGCGACATCGACAAGCTCATGGCCTGCTGGGCCGATGAAGATGACATCGTGTGTGTGCACCCGGGCGGGCCGCGTCTGGTGGGGGCCGGGGCGATCCGCGCCAGCTTCGACACGATGTTCGCCAATGGCCGCGTGCGCGCCTGGCCCGAGCGCGTGCGCAAGGTCGAGTCCATCGCCTGCGGCGTGCACAGCGTCATCGAGCGCATCGATGTCATGACGCCGGAGGGCCCGCGCGAAGCCTTCGCCACCGCCACCAACGTGTACCACAAGACGGCGCAGGGCTGGCGTCTCGTGGCCCACCATGCGAGCCCGGGCACCGTGAACGAGATGCAGGAACTCATCAGCACCCAAGTCCTGCATTAATCCCTCATGAATTACGTCGCCCCCTGGTGGTTGCCCGGCGGCAATCTGCAGACGATCTGGCCGGCGCTGTACTCCACGCGGGCGTTCGGCCCGCGGCCGGAGTTCCGGCGCGAGCGCTGGATCACGCCCGACCTGGACTTTGTCGACGTCGATTTCGCCGATCCGGCCGCGCTGGTGCCCGATCCCGTGGCACAGCCGAGTGAACGGCCGCTGCTGGTGCTGTTCCACGGGCTCGAAGGCTCGTCGAGCAGCCACTACGCCGAGGCCTTCGCCGACTTTGCGCGGGCCCACGGCATGGCCTATGCGGTGCCGCATTTCCGTGGCTGCAGCGGCGAGATCAATCTGGCGCCACGCGCCTACCACTCGGGCGATTTCGAGGAGATCGGCTGGGTGCTGAAGCGGCTGCGCAGCTGGCACCAGGGCCCGGTGATTGCCGTCGGCATTTCGCTCGGCGGCAATGCCTTGCTGCGCTGGGCCGAGGAAATGGGCGAGCAGGCGGCCCGCGTGGTGCGCGCCGTGGCCGCGGTGAGTTCTCCCATCGACCTGGCGGCGGGCGGCTACGCCATCGGGCGGGGCTTCAACCGGCAGGTCTACACCCGCATGTTCCTGCGCAGCATGAAGCCCAAGGCGCTACAGAAGCTGGCGCAGTTCCCCGGCCTGTTCGACCGCGAGGCCCTGCTGGCCGCGCGCGATCTGTACGAGTTCGACAACATCTTCACCGCGCCGCTGCACGGCTTCAAGAACACCGAAGACTATTGGGGCCGCGCTTCGGCCAAGCCCCACCTGGCCAGCATTCGTATCCCGTCGCTGGTGGTGAACGCGCGCAACGACCCCTTCGTGCCGGCCTGGAGCCTGCCGCATCAGAACGAGGTGGGGCCGCACGTCACCTTATGGCAGCCCGCGCATGGCGGGCATGTGGGCTTCCCGCATGGACCGGTGCCTGGCCATGTGCGCACCATGCCTGACGCCGTGGGAGGTTGGCTGGCCAAGGCAGCGCGCTGAGTGAGAGAGGCCGGCAGCACCGGCCGTCGCGTCAGCTGCCCCAGGCCGGCCCGCCGCTCGTATCATCCCCCTATGGACGACATCGTCAGACAAGCCATCGCCAAATGGCCCAACGTGCCCGACTGCTACGGCTGGCTGGGGCTGGACGCGCGCGGCAGCTGGTACATGCGTGACGACCGTACGCAGGCGCTCGGGCCGTTTGCCGGCGCCGCGGGCAGCCCCGCCAGCAAGGGCTCGCGGCTGCAGCATGAGAAGCTGATCGACTTCATCCAGCGCAACTACGAGTGTGATGCACGCGGCTGCTGGTTCTTCCAGAACGGGCCGCAGCGGGTCTATGTGGAGCTCGAAGCCGCGCCTTTCGTCTGGCGTGTCCATCCCGATCTCTCGGTGTTTGCGCATTCGGGCCAGCCGGCAGAGGCCAGGCAGTGTGTGCTGGACGAAGAAGGCCGGGTCTACCTCGACACCACGCTCGGCTTCGGCCTGGTGCACACGCTGGACACGGGCTGGGCCGCCGAAGCCGTGGAGCGCGGCGTCTGGGTGCCGCAGGAGACGCCTGCCGCCGCCATGCCCGCGCGGTTTGGCTACGTCATGAGTCCGCAGGCACTGCTTGGGAAATAGCGGCTGGTTCCCTCGAACTCGGGGCAGCAAAAAGCCGGTCAGTGATGAGGTCACTGACCGGCTTTTTGTTGGAGAGCTTGCAGCGCTTTATTTGGCGGCTGCTGGCGCTGAAGCGGCTGCGACCGCGGCGGAGGCGCCATCGGCCGGTGCCGCCGCGGCGGGTTTGGCCGGCTGCGGGAACTTGCCGCCGCCAGCGTTGGCCATGTAGACCACGGCGCGTGCAATTTCCAGGTCCTCGAAGTCGCCGCCGCCTTGTGCGCCCATGGCGCCCTTGCCGTGCAGGGCCGAATTCAGCAGGGATTCGAACGGATTCTTGATGCGCGGGGCCCAGGCGGCGGCATCGCCGAACTTGGGTGCACCGGCCACGCCAGCGGTGTGGCAGGTGGTGCACTGGGCCTTGAAGACTTCTTCGCCGCTCTTGAGTTCGCGGTTGGCGTCGCGGATCTCGACCGTGCCTACCTTCTGGATGCGCTCGGCCAGGGCCTTCTTCTGGTCGTCTTCGGTCATGCCGCCCAGGACCATGCTTTCACCCGAGTTGGCACCCGCGGGCTTGGCGTCGGACACCACGTAATACACCAGGCCAATGATGGCGAAGATGGGCACCACGAACGAAAAGAAGACCGCCACAAGCAGTTGCTTGGGGTTCTTGATCGGGCCTGAATGGGCTTCTTCGGCCGCATGATCGTGGGGATTGGCGCTCATGGTGTCCTCAAAAAATCGGGGGCTTGTCTTTGGCTCTGTCGTCGGCTTTAACTAACCAGCGAGTATAACGGCCGCCCCCGCGCTCATCGGCAGCCGTTCAACAACGGTCTGCCGGCGGCCTCAGGGCTTGGGGGACGCCGCCGCTGTGCCGGCCGGCTCGGTCCAGCCGCCGCCCAGCGTCTTGTACAGGTTCACCTGGTTCTGTAGCTGGGCCAGCCGCACCTGCACCACGGCCTGTTGGGCCGTGAACAGCGAGCGTTGCGCGTCCAGCAGGTCGAGGTAGCTGGCCACGCCGTTCCTGTAGCGCAGATCCGACAGCTTGAAGCGCACGGCTTCGGCGTCGGCCTGGGCCTGCTGCGCGCGCAACTGCTCGCCCAGGTTGGCCCGGCCGGCCAGGGCGTCGGCGACTTCGCTGAACGCGGTCTGGATGGCCTTTTCGTACTGGGCCTGGGCGATGTCGCGGCCGGCACGCACCGAGTCCAGATTGGCCTGGTTGCGGCCGGCGTCGAAGATCGGCATGACGATCTGAGGCGCGAAGGTCCAGCCGTAGGAGCCACTCTTGAACAGGTCCGACAGGTGGCTGCCGCCAGAGCCGATTCCGGCGGTCAAGCTCACCTGCGGGAAGAACGCCGCACGCGCTGCGCCGATGTTGGCGTTGTTGGCCAGCAGCAGCTGCTCGGCCTGGCGGATGTCGGGCCGGTTGATCAGCACTTCGGAGGGCAGGCCCACCGGCAGGTCGTTCATGAACTGCGTGCCTGCCAGTCCGGTGCCGGCCACCGCATTGCCGGTGGCGTCGCCCGTGGGCGGCTGGCCCACCAGCAGCGTGAGCGCGTTCTGGTCCACCGCGCGCTGGCGCAACTGCTCGGCCAGCGTGGCGCGGGCCGATTCGGTGAGCGACTGGGCCTGGCGCAGGTCGAGCTCGGAGGCCACGCCGTTGTCGAAGCGCAGTTGCGACAGCTTGCCCGAGTCTTCACGCGTGGCCAGCGTCTGGCGCGTGATGGCCAGCAGTTCGTCGTCGGCCAGCAGGTTCAGGTAGGCATTGGCCACGCTGGCGATCAGGCTGATCTGCGTGGCCTTGCGGCCTTCTTCGGTGGCCAGGTACTGGGCCAGCGCGGCTTCCTTCAGGCTGGCGATGCGGCCAAAGAAATCGAGCTCCCACGACGACACCGTGAAGCCCGCGCTGTAGGTGCTGGTGATGCCGCCGCTTGAGTTGGGCACACGCGAGCCGCTGGCCCCGATGCCGACGGTGGGGAACAGGTCGGCGCGCTGGATGCGGTACTGCGCACGGGCCTGCTCGATGTTGAGCACGGCCACGCGCAGGTCGCGGTTGTTGGCCAGCGCGGTGCCGATCAGCTGCTGCAGCCGGGCGTCGCGGAAGAAGTCCTGCCAGGGCACGTCGGGCGCGGCCTTCTGGCCCGGCGTTTCGGTGATCGGCCCCCCCGGCCACTGCGTGGCCACGGGCGCGGCCGGGCGTTCGTACTTGGGGATGAACGAGCAGCCCGACAGCACGGTGATGGCGGCCGCCACGGCCACGCTGTTCAAACGAGCCTTGAGAAGACGTGGCTTATTCATGGGCGTCGACTCCCGCATGTTTGGCATGTTCTGCATAAATTTCGGACTGGCGCTGGCTGCCCTTGAAGAAGCCACGAATGATCACGAAGAAGATCGGCACGAAGAACACCGCCAGCAAGGTGCCGGTGACGATGCCGCCCAACACGCCGGTGCCGATGGCGCGCTGGCTGGCCGAGCCGGCACCGGTGGCGACCGCCAGCGGCACCACGCCCAGGCCGAAGGCCAGCGAGGTCATGATGATCGGGCGAAAGCGCAGATGGGCCGCGGTCAGCGCCGCTTCGATCACACCCTTGCCCGAGGCCTGAAGGTCCTTGGCGAACTCGATGATCAGGATCGCGTTCTTCGCCGACAGGCCGATGATGGTGATCAGCCCGACCTGGAAGTACACGTCGTTGGCATACGAGCGCAGCAGGGTCGCCAGCAGCACGCCGAGCACACCCAGCGGCACCACCAGGATCACGGCCAGCGGAATCGACCAGCTTTCATACAGCGCGGCCAGGCACAGGAACACCGCCAGGATGGCGAAGCCGTAGAGGATCATGGCCTGCGAGCCGGCGAGCTTTTCCTCGCGCGACTGGCCAGTCCATTCGTAGCCGTAGCCGGCGGGCAACTGCGCCGCGAGTTTTTCCATCTCGGCCATGGCCGCGCCCGAGCTGTAGCCAGGTGCCGCGGAACCGGCGATGCGCACGGCCGGATAGCCGTTGTAGCGCACGGTCTGCTGCGCGCCATTGGCCCAGCGCGTGGTCGCGAAGGCCGACAGCGGCACCGGGTTGCCCTGGGTGTTGTTGGCGTTGAGCTTGAGCAGGTCGTCAGGCTGCATGCGCGACGGTGCATCGGCCTGCACCACCACGCGCTGCAGGCGACCCTGGTTCGGGAAGTCGTTCACGTAGCTGGAGCCGAAAGCCGTCGACAGCGTGCTGTTGATCGCACTGAAGCTCACGCCCAGGGCGTTGGCCTTGTCGCGGTCGATCTCCAACTGCAGCTGCGGCGCGTCTTCCAGGCCGTCGGGGCGCACCTGGGTGAGGATCGGGCTCTTGGCCACCATGCCCAGCAACTGGTTGCGCGCGTTGATCAGCGCCTCATGGCCCTGGCCGGCGCGGTCTTGCAGGCGGAAGGTGAAGCCGCTGGCATTGCCCAGCTCGGGGATCGGCGGCGGCGACAGCGGGTAGATGAAGGCATCGCGCACTTTGGACAACGCACCGAAGGCACGCCCGGCCAGCGCGTCGGCCGACGCGCCCGCGCCCTTGCGCTCTTCCCAGTCTTTCAGCGTCACGAAAGCCAGTGCCGCGTTCTGGCCGAGGCCGGAGAAGCTGAAGCCCAGCACGCCGACCATGCTCTGCACTTCGGGCTGCTTCAGGATGAAACCTTCGACCTGTTTGATGGCGTCCAGCGTACGCTCGCGGGTGGCGCCTGGCGGCAACTGCACGTTGACGATGATGTAGCCCTGGTCTTCCTGCGGCAGGAACGAAGTCGGCAGCCGCGAGTAGACGAGAGCCACCGCGCCGATGATCGCCGCATAGATCACCGAGTAGCGTACCGCCCGCTTGAGCATGCGGGCGACCACGCCCTCATAACCCTTGGCCGTGCGCGTGAAGCCGCGGTTGAAGCCATTGAAGAAGCTGCCGAAGAAACCTGTCTTGTTGTGGTGCGCGTGTTTGTCGACCGGCTTGAGCAAGGTGGCGCACAAGGCCGGCGTGAGCGACAGCGCCAGGAAGGCCGAGAACCCGATCGACACCACCATCACCGCCGAGAACTGGCGGTAGATGTTGCCGGTGGCGCCGGCGAAGAAGGCCAGCGGCACGAACACCGAGATCAGCACCACGGTCACGCCGATGATGGCGCCCGAGATCTGGCCCATGGCCTTGCGCGTGGCCTGCAGCGGTGGCAGGCTTTCCTCGACCATGATGCGCTCGACGTTTTCCACCACCACGATGGCATCGTCCACCACGATACCGATCACCAGCACCATGCCGAACATGGTCAGCACGTTGATCGAGAAGCCCATGGCCAGCAGCGCGGCGAAGGTGCCCAGCAGCGCGATCGGCACCACGATGGTCGGGATCACGGTGTAGCGCCAGTTCTGCAGGAACAGGAACATCACCAGGAACACCAGCGCGATGGCTTCGAACAGCGTCTTGACCACTTCGGAGATCGAGATGCTCACGAAACGCGAGGTGTCGTAGGGGATCGACCACTTCACGCCCTTGGGAAAGTACTTCTCCAGTTCCACCATCTTGGCGCGGATGGTCTTGGCCGCGGCCAGCGCGTTGCCGCTCGGCGAAAGCTGCACACCCATGCCGACGGCGGGGGCGCCGTTGATGCGGATCGAGGTCGCATAGGTCTGGCCGCCGAGCTCGATGCGGGCCACGTCCTTCAGCCGCACGGTCGAACCGTCGGTGTTGGCGCGCAGCACGATGTTGCCGAACTGCTCGACGCTGCTCAACTGGCCGTTGACCACCACCGTGGCCGCGATGCCCTGGCCCGGCACGTTGGGCAGGTCGCCGATCACGCCCGAGGACACCTGTGCGTTCTGCGCGGCAATGGCGGTGTTGACGTCGCTGGTCGACAGGTTGACGCCGCGCAGCTTGGCCGGGTCGATCCAGATGCGCATGGCGCGCTCGGTGCCGAACAGCTGGGCCTGGCCGATGCCGGGCACGCGCTGCAGTTCGGGCAGCACGTTGCGCGAGGCATAGTCGCCCAGCGCCACCGGGTCGATCTCGGGGTTGTCGGAGGACAGGATGGTGAACAGCAGGAAGTTGTTGCGCGACTTGTCGACGCGCACGCCCTGCTGGGTCACCGCCGCGGGCAGCCGCGGGGTGGCGCGCGACAGGCGGTTTTGCACGTCCACCTGCGCCAGGTCGGCGTTGGTGCCGGTCTCGAAGCTGATGGTGATGGAGCCGGTGCCGTCGGCTTGTGCCACCGATTCCATGTAGATCAGCCCGGGCGAGCCGTTCATTTCACGCTCGATCACCGACAGCACGCTTTCTTCCAGCGTCTGCGCCGAAGCGCCGGGATAGGCCACGTTGATGATGATCGCCGGCGGCGCCACCGGCGGGTACTGGGCGATCGGCAACTGGGTGATGGAGATCGAGCCCATCACGATGATGAACAGCGCAATCACCCAGGCAAAGATCGGCCTCTCGATAAAAAACTTAGCCATGCTGCGGGCTCCTTACTTCGCAGCCGAGGTGGCTGCCGAGGCTCCCGCGGCGGGGGCTGAAGCGGGCGTGGCCGGCGCTGCTGCTGCTGCGGTGCCGGCAGGCTGCCACGGCACGGGCTTGACCGGCGCGTCGCCGCGCAGCTTCTGGAAGCCGTCGACCATCACCTGCTCGCCGGCCTTCAGGCCATCGGTCACGACCCAGCTGCCGCCCTTGGACGAGCCGATCTTGACCTTGCGCGGGCTGACCTTGCCGTCCTGGCCGACCACCATCACGGTGTCGCCCTGCGCGGTACGCGTCACCGCCTGTTGCGGCAGGGAGATGGCATTCGCGGCCTGCGACTGCTCCAGCCGCACGCGCACGTACAGGCCCGGCAGCAACTGGCCGTCCGGGTTGGGCACTTCGGCGCGCAGCGTGATCTGGCCGGTGGTGGCGTCCACCGTCAGGTCGGAAAACAGCAGCTTGCCGGCCTGGGCATATTCGCCGGTGCCGTCGAGCACGACGCGCACGCTGGCGGCTTCCGAGCCCGCGGCGCGCTTGAGCTTGCCATTGGCCAGGCTTTGGCGCAGCGTCAGCACTTCGGCGGCGGACTGGGTGAAGTTGATGTACATCGGGTTGATCTGCTGGACCACGGCCAGCGGCGTGGCCGTGCCCTGGCCGACCAGCGCGCCTTCGGTCACCAGCGCACGGCCGATGCGGCCGGAAATCGGCGCGGTGACGGTGCTGTAGTCGAGGCTGATCTTGGCGGTCTGCACGGCGGCCTTGGCCACGGCCACGTCGGCTTCGGCCTGGCCCTTGGAGGCCACCGCGGTCGCATAGTCCTGCTTGCTCACGGCATTGGCCTCGACCAGCGGCTTGTAGCGGTCGGCCAGCGACGCGGCCTGCTGCAGGTTGGCCTGCGCGCGCGCCAGCGAGGCTTGGGCGCTCTGGTAGGCGGCGGCGTAGGGCGCGGGGTCGATGGTGAACAGCAACTGGCCGGCCTTCACGTCGCTGCCTTCGCGGAACACGCGTTTTTGCAGGATGCCGGCGGCCCGTGCCTGCACCTCGGCCACGCGCGAGGCTTCGAGCCGGCCCGGCAGTTCGGTGACCAAGCCCACGTCGCCCAGCGCCACGGTGACCACCCCCACTTCCGCTGGCGGCGGCCCGCCGGCCGGCGCTGCGGCGGCTTTGTCGGCGCCCTGGCCGCAACCGGCCAGGAAGGCGGCCGCAACCACTGTCATTGCGGTTGGAATAAAGAACTGGCGCGAACGCGCCAGCAGCGGATGACGTTGTTTGGGACGCAAGGCGGACATGCGGTTCCTTCCGGAAAATGAGAAATGGCTTGGATGAACGGAGCGGAGAAAAAGACGGGGATAGATGAGTCTATGCAGTGGCTATTAAGACGGGGTTAATAACAGTATTAACCCGCTTGTGGCTCGGCTTACATACATCTTTGAATGTATATTACCTTGTTCCATCAAAGTCCGCAGGAGAAAAATTGGTCCGTCGCACCAAGGAAGAGGCCCTGGCCACACGCCATCGCCTGCTGGACGCCGCCGAGCTGCTGTTTCATGCGCAGGGGGTGTCGCGCACCTCGCTCGGTGAAATCGCGCTCAAGGCGGGCGCGACGCGTGGGGCGGTCTACTGGCACTTCAAGGACAAGGCCGACCTCTTCAACGCCATGATAGAGCGGGTGACCTTGCCGCTGGAGCAGGCCTTGCAGATCGGCCTGAACGCGCAGGCCGGCAACGCGCTGGGCGTCATGCGCAGCGCCGTCGTCGACTACCTGCGCCAGATGACCACCGACGCCCAACTGCGCCGGGTGTTCGAAGTCGCCATGCACCAGGTCGAATACGTGAACGAGCTGCAGGCCGTGCGCGACCGCCATCTGGCGGTGCGCAAGCTGTGCATCGTCGACATCACCCTGGGCCTGGACATGGCCGCCCGCGACCAGGGGGTGACCCTTGCGGTGCCGGCCGGGGTGGCGGCCTGGGTCCTGCACGGCCTGGTTGTCGGCCTGGTCCAGGACTGGCTGCTCGACGATGGCATCTTCGAACTGGTGGCCACCGGCGAGGCCGCGCTGGATGTTTATTTCCGCGGACTGGGCCTGGCTCGGCCTGGCGAATCTTCTACCGAGGCATAGCTCAGATCGGCAGCGCCGTCGTGGTCTTCACGCGGTCGAGCACGAAGCTGGTCTTGCAGTCCTGCACGCTCGGGTGCTTGAGCAGGGTGTCCATCACAAAGCGCGAATAGTGCGCCATGTCGGCCACCACCACCCGCAGCAGATAGTCCATGTCGCCGGTCAGCGAGGCGCATTCCACCACTTCGGGCCAGCCCTGCACCGAGGCGCGGAACAGGTCCATCGGGTTGCGCTTGTGGCTTTCGGTGTGTTTTTCAAGCCGTACGTTGATGTAGGCGGTGAGCGGCAGGCCCACACTTTCGGCGCGCAGCAGGGCCACATAGCCAGTGATCACGCCCGCATCCTCCAGCCGCTTGACGCGGCGCAAGGTGGCCGAGGGCGACAGGCTCACCTGGGCTGCGAGTTCGTCGTAGGTGGCGCGCGCGTTGCCTTGCAGCGCGCGAAGCACGCGCAGATCGATGGCATCAAGTTCGGGTGGTGCGCTCATGGCTGCAATTTTGCAGGAATTCAGCGTGAAGTGGGCGCCAAATGCACCAAGTTGCAGGAATTCTGTGCGCCGGCTTGCCTACCATTGCAGCATCAACACCTCACCCGGAGACGCCGCGATGCCTGATCTTTTTGACAATCCCATGGGCCTGATGGGCTTCGAGTTCGTGGAATTCGCCTCGCCCAATCCGGGCCAGCTCGAGTCGGTGTTCACGCTGCTCGGTTTCAAGGAAGTGGCCAAACACCGTTCGAAAGACGTGGTGCTGTACCGCCAGGGCGAGATCAACTTCATCGTCAACCGCGAGCCGAAGAGCGCGGCCGGTTACTTCGCGGCCGAACACGGTCCCTCGGCCTGCGGCCTGGCCTTTCGCGTGAAGGATGCCCACAAGGCCTACAACCGTGCGCTGGAACTCGGCGCCCAGCCGATCGAGATTCCCACCGGCCCGATGGAACTGCGCCTGCCGGCGATCAAGGGCATCGGCGGCGCGCCGCTGTACCTGATCGACCGCTTCGAGGAAGGCAAGTCGATCTACGACATCGACTTCGAGTTCATCGAAGGCGTGGACCGCCATCCTCCGGGCCACGGCTTCAAGATCGTCGACCACCTCACGCACAACGTCTACCGCGGCCGCATGGCCTTCTGGGCGAATTTCTACGAGCGGCTGTTCAACTTCCGCGAGATCCGCTACTTCGACATCAAGGGCGAATACACCGGCCTGACCTCCAAGGCCATGACCGCGCCCGACGGCATGATCCGCATCCCGCTGAACGAAGAGTCGTCCAGGGGCGCGGGCCAGATCGAGGAATACCTGATGGCCTTCAACGGCGAAGGCATCCAGCACATTGCCCTGCTCAGCGACAACCTGCTGCAAAGCGTGGACAGCCTGATCAAGGCCGGCGTGCCGCTGATGAAGGCACCGCCCGCCACCTATTACAAGATGCTCGAAGGCCGCCTGCCGGGCCATGGCGAGAACCCGGAGCAACTGCAGATGCGCGGCATTCTGCTTGACGGCAGCACCGAAGGCGGCACGAAGCGCCTGCTGCTGCAGATATTCTCCAGCACCTTGCTGGGGCCGGTGTTCTTCGAATTCATCCAGAGGAAGGGCGACGACGGCTTCGGTGAAGGCAACTTCAAGGCCTTGTTCGAATCGCTGGAGCGCGACCAGATCGAACGCGGCGTGTTGCAGACGGCTTGATGACCGGGCCTCGACGTATGAGCGAACGCGCCTACCAATCCGGCTTCGGCAACAGCTTTGCCACCGAGTCGCTGCCCGGCGCCTTGCCGGTGGGGCGCAACTCGCCGCAGCGCTGCCCGTACGGCCTGTATGCCGAGCAGCTGTCCGGCACGGCCTTCACCGCGCCGCGTGCCGACAATCGGCGTTCGTGGCTCTACCGCATCCGCCCATCGGCGATGCATGCGCCGTTCAAGCGCATCGATGCCGGCCGCATCGTCAGCCGCTTTGGCGAGCTGCCTGCTTCGCCGAACCAGTTGCGCTGGAGCCCGCTGCCGATGCCCGATGCCAGCACCGAGCCGACCGACTTCTTGCAGGGCCTGGTCACCATGGCCGGCAACGGCGACCCGCAGGCGCAGACCGGCGCGGCAGTGCACCTGTATGCGGCCAACCGGTCGATGGGGCGGCGCGTGTTCTACAACGCCGACGGCGAAATGTTATTCGTGCCGCAGCTGGGGCTGCATCGTTTCGTCACCGAGCTCGGCGTGATCGAAGCCGGCCCGCAGGAGATCGTGGTGATTCCGCGCGGCGTGCGCTTCCGCCTCGAATTGCCGGAAGGCGCGGAGCATGGCGGCGTGCGCGGCTACATCTGCGAGAACTTCGGCGCCAACTTCCGCCTGCCCGACCTCGGGCCGATCGGCTCCAACGGCCTGGCCAATCCGCGCGACTTCCTCACGCCGGTGGCGGCCTATGAAGACGTGGACGCGCCGCACGAACTGGTCGCCAAGTTCCAGGGCCACCTGTGGTCGGCCGAGATGACGCATTCGCCGATCGACGTGGTGGCCTGGCACGGCAACTACGCGCCCTGTAAATACGACCTGCGCCGCTTCAACACCATCGGCTCGATCAGCTTCGACCACCCTGATCCATCGATCTTCCTGGTGCTGCACAGCGCCTCGGACACGCCGGGTGTGAGCGGCATCGACTTCGTGATCTTCCCGCCGCGCATCCTGGCCGCGCAGGACACCTTCCGCCCGCCCTGGTTCCACCGCAACGTGGCCAGCGAGTTCATGGGCCTGGTGCACGGCGCCTACGACGCCAAGGCCGAGGGTTTTTTGCCCGGCGGCGCGAGCCTGCACAACAGCATGACCGGCCACGGCCCCGATGCCGGCACCTTCGAGAAAGCCAGCCATGCCGACCTGAGCCGTGTGGACGTGGTCAAGGACACCATGGCCTTCATGTTCGAGACCCGGCTGGTCTGGCACCCCACCGCCTACGCGCTGGGCAGCGCCGAGCTGCAAGACGATTACTACCGCTGCTGGCAAGGCCTGCAGAAACACTTCAACCCGAGCCAGCCATGAGCACGACGATTGATCCCACCAACGAGATGGGCCTGCAAAGCTGGGTGAAATCGGCCAATGCCGCCGGTACCGACTTTCCGATCCAGAATCTGCCCTACGGACGCTTCCAGCGTGCGGGCAGCGAGGAATGGCACATCGGCGTGGCCATTGGCGACCAGGTGCTCGACCTGCGCGCCGCCGGGCTGATCAGCCATGCCGACATGCACCGCCTCATGGTCCAGCCGCGCCAGGCCTTGCGGGCATTGCGCGCCACCATCTCCGAAGGCCTGCGTGAAGGCAGCGCCGCCGAGCTGCGTTTTCGCGTTGCCCTGCTGCCGCAGGCCGAGGTGCGGATGGGCCTGCCCTGCGAGATCGGCGACTACACCGACTTCTACACCAGCATCCACCACGCCACCACCGTCGGCAAACAGTTCCGGCCGGACAACCCGCTGCTGCCCAACTACAAATGGGTGCCGATCGGCTACCACGGCCGTGCGTCCTCGATCGGCGTGAGCGGCCAGGGCTTTCCGCGCCCGCTTGGCCAGACCAAGCTTGCCGAAGCGGAGGCGCCAAGCTTCGGGCCTTGCCGCAGGCTCGACTACGAGCTCGAGCTCGGCATCTTCGTCGGCCGCCCCAATGCCGCCGGCACCCGCATTGCCATGGCCGACGCCGAAGAGCATGTGTTCGGGTTGACGCTGTTCAACGACTGGAGCGCACGCGACATCCAGGCCTGGGAATACCAGCCGCTCGGCCCCTTCCTGTCGAAGAATTTCGCCAGCACGGTGTCGCCCTGGGTGGTGACGCTGGACGCGCTCGCGCCATTCCGCCGCGCCTGGGAACGCCCGCCGGGTGACCCGGCGCCATTGCCCTATCTGGACGCGCCGGCCAACCGCGCAGCGGGCGGCTTCGACATCGAACTCGAAGTCTGGCTGCAGACACCGGCGATGCAAAAGGCCGGCTCGCCCGGCGAGCGCCTCATGTGCGCCAACTACGCCGACGCCTACTGGACCGTGGCGCAGCTGGTGGCGCACCACACGGTGAACGGCTGCAACCTGCGCGCGGGCGACCTGCTCGGCACCGGCACCTTGTCCGGCCCGGCGCCAGAGCAGGGCGGTTCGCTGCTGGAGCTGAGCCAGGGCGGCAAGCAGCCGATCACTTTCGCCAATGGCGAGACACGCACCTGGCTCGAAGACGGCGACACCGTGATCCTCAAAGGCTATTGCCAGCGCGAAGGCGCGCGCCGCATCGGCTTCGGTGAATGCCGCGGCACGGTGCTGCCGGTACTCGCTTGAGAACATAAAAAACACCTGGACGGCAGGAGACCAACATGCGGATCGCTGAAAAACCCACACCAGAAAAACACGGCCTCGCCGCCGGCTCCGCCGCACCACCTGCGCGCGCCGACTGGACCATCGACCAGGGCTGGAAAAACTACACGCCGCAAGAGCATGCGGTGTGGAAGACCTTGTTCGAGCGGCAGACGCGCCTGCTGCCGGGCCGGGCCTGCGACGAATTTGTGGAAGGCATGGGCAAGCTGCCGATCGGGCCCGAGCAGATCCCCGATTTCCGCGGCCTGAGCGAGGTGCTCATGCAGCGCACCGGCTGGAGCGTGGTGGCCGTGCCGGGCCTGGTGCCCGACGAAGTGTTCTTCGAACACCTGGCCCACCGGCGCTTTCCCGCCGGGCACTTCATCCGCAAGCCGCACGAGCTCGACTACCTCGAAGAGCCGGACGTGTTCCATGACGTGTTCGGCCATGTGCCGATGCTGATGAACCCGGCCATCGCCGACTACATCCAGGCCTATGGCGAAGGCGGCTTGCGTGCGCAGAAGCTCGGTGTGCTCGACAAGCTGGCCCGGGTCTACTGGTACACGGTGGAGTTCGGCCTGGTGCAACAGGCCGACGGCTTGCGCATCTACGGTGCGGGCATCGCGTCGTCGTACACCGAGACGGTGTTTTCGCTCGAAGATCCGTCGCCGAACCGCATCGCTTTCGACCTGGAGCGTGTGATGCGCACCGAATACTGCATCGACGACTTTCAGGAGACCTATTTCGTCATCGACAACCTGGCGCAACTGCTGGCGCTGGCCCGCATCGATTTCGCCCCACTGTACGAACGCGTGGCAGGGCAGGCCGACTACCCACCGCCCACCGTGTTGCCCGGCGACCGTGTGTTGACGCGCGGCACGGGGCGCTACAGCGCCGACAAGCGGGCTGCAGCACAGAAAGGCCAGGGGTAGGGAGCCACCGTGCTCAGAAGGAAAGTGGCTTCATGATGTGCCCGGCTTCACCGCCGGGGCAGCCGGCAGGTGGATGGCGTCACTCGCGGACTGGCGTAGTGTCGAGCAATGCCGTGGCCTGAACCGTCGTCATGGTCCGAACGCCCAGTGAGCGCGCATGGACCAGGAACTCATCGGCCTGGGCTGCGAAGCCGCTGACAGGGCTCATGCAATCGGTCAGGAGAACGGTCCGTGCAAGCTGCTCCGGGGTGAACTCGGGAAACAGATCCAGCATGGTCGCGCGAACGCAATGGCTGAGGGCTTCGCCTGCCACAAAAAGGAAGCCCTCATCGGGCGTTGCCGCGGCCACCAAGGCCGCATTGCGCTCGGTACGGGCGTCACCGGCCACCGGCACTTCGGCCCGCACGGCGCTGTACTGTTCGGTCATGGGGTTCTGCCCCTTGCGCACTTCAAAGACCGTCTTGCCACTCGTCTTCTTCCAGCCGGTCAGCGCGTCTTCGAGTGCCGTCGGCATTTCGTGCCCCCATGTCCCCACGACGCAGTGCGCCGGCCAGACCATCAACTGGTACTTTCCGCCGAGCTCAAGTGCACGCAGGTAGTCCAATGCAGTCTGGGCCAGGTTTGGATCACGGACCGAGAAGCGGCTGGCCGCGACATCCTGGGCGGCGATGACCGTGAACGGGGCGACGTCCGAGCCATCGGCCTGCAGCCAAAAACCAGGCCGCTCGATGGCCACCGCGGGGTGAGAGTCGAGTGTGACCGTGATGGCACTCAGCGACTGGTCGTTGCGGGCGATGAAGCCGATGGTCTGGTCGATGTCAGCCTTGGCGCCTGGGACGGGCAGGGCAGCCCCCGCAATGTCCAGGAAGTCGTTTTGCGGGTCAATGATGAGGAGGTGGCTCATGATGTCCTTGGCGGTGGTTGTGGTGCTTACCGCGCGCCCTGCGCAAGCCTGAACACCGACACCGCCTGCACCAGTTGCTCGGCCTGGGTCTGCAGGCTGCTGGCGGCGGCGGCCGATTCTTCCACCAGCGCCGCGTTTTGCTGTGTGGCCTGGTCCATCTGCGTCACCGCCTCGCCGACCTGGGCCACGCCCTGGCTTTGCTCGGAACTGGCTGCGCTGATCTCGCCCATGATGTCGGTCACGCGCCGGATCGAGGTGACGACTTCGTGCATGGTCACACCCGCCTGGTCCACCAGCACCGTGCCCTGATCGACGCGGTCGACGCTGTCCGAGATCAGGATCTTGATCTCTTTGGCCGCCTGGGCCGAGCGCCCGGCCAGGCTGCGCACTTCACTGGCCACCACCGCGAAGCCGCGGCCCTGCTCGCCGGCACGGGCGGCTTCCACCGCCGCGTTCAAGGCCAGGATGTTGGTCTGGAAGGCAATACCGTCGATCACGCTGATGATGTCGGCGATCTTCTTCGAGCTGTCGTTGATGCCCTTCATCGTCTCCACCACCTGGCCCACGACGTCGCCACCCTGCACGGCCACGGTGGATGCGCTCATGGCCAACTGGTTGGCCTGGCGCGCGTTGTCGGCGTTCTGGCGCACGGTGGAGCTGAGCTCTTCCATCGACGCGGCGGTCTGCTGCAGGGCCGAAGCTTGCTGTTCGGTGCGGGCGCTGAGGTCGTTGTTGCCCTGTGCGATCTGCGCGCTGGCGGTGGCCACGCCTTCGGCGCCCGTGCGAACACGCCCGACCACGGCTTCGAGCTGGTCCCGCATCGCGGCCAGGGCTTGCATCAGCTGCGTGACTTCGTCCTGCCCCGACGGCGTGATGGCCACGCGCAGGTCGCCCTGTGCCACGGCACCGGCGATGCGCACGCTGTCCGCCAGCGAAGACACCACGCGCCGGATCAGAATGAAGCTGAACAAGCCCGCCAGCGCCGCGCCGCCGAGCATGATGCCGGCAACCTGGAGGCGAATGGCGCTATATCGAGCTTCCGACGCCTCGTAGTCGGCGCGTGCCGTGCGGTTTTGGTAGTCGCTCAATTCGCCGAGTAGTTGCTGCACGGGTTCGAGCGCCGGGTACATGTCCGTACCCGCCAGCAGCGTGGCCGTGACCGAGTCGCCGGCCCGGTACGAGGCCTCTGCCTTGTCCATCACTTCCCGCGCCTTGGCGTAGGCGCCAGGAAAACGAGCGGCCATGACCTTTTCTTCCGGGTCGAGGTTGCTTTGCAGGTATTCGTCCCACTGCTTCTGGATGCCTTCGCGCGCCTGCACGGCCAGCGGCACGGCTTCTTCTGGTTTCATCAGGCCGTCGCGAACCTTGTTGGCCGGACTGTTGACGTTGTTCGTCAGCAGGTCTGAGATGCGCTTCAACTGGCGCAGGGGTTCGACACGGTCGATGTACACCGATTTCAGCGCCATGTTGGACCGCTGCAAGCCATTGAGTGCGAACAAACCAACGCCAAGCATCAGCAACAGCAAGAAAGCTGTGAGCATCAAGAGGCGAGTGGAGATTTTGAGTTGGGTCATGGTGGCGGGCCTCGCTCCGCTATAGCGCCGCAACACGCAGCCGCCCTCGCGAAGTCAGCGCATCATTTTGGCCGCAGTGAGCGTCACTCACCCATGTGCAACGCAATTCGTATCAAGATGTAGGCGGCACGCAACGCCTTTGCCCCAAACGCGGCAGCCGAAGGAGTGTGACAAATATCACACCCCTGGCGGGATTTACCTCCCGGTGCCCATTTTGTAATTAATTACAAATCCAAAACAACAGCGGATGGGTTGACTCACTTTTAGCATCGAGACACACGACGTTACATGTTTTTCATGTTTTGTCAGATTTTTCTTACCTCGAGCGCTGTTTTCTAGGTGTTTTTACCATTGCCATTGTTTTCGTGGTTCCGGCATTTTGCCGTTTGCAGCCTCTTGCTCTGCCTCCTCGGCAGCCCAGCCGCCTGGGCGCAGAGCGCTCCCGCCACCACACCTGGCCTGACGCCCGGCATCGCGAACGCGCCCGACCCCGGCCAGGAAGAGCGCCGCCAGCAGGAGCGCGAGCGCCTCGAGCGCGAACGCCTGCAGCGCGGACCCGACGTGCGCCTGCCCAGCCCGACACCGTCCGCGGCCACGGACGCCCACCTGCCGACCAACGAGTCGCCCTGTTTTGTGCTGCAAGACGTCACGCTGCAGGGCGACTCGGCGGGAGACTTCCACTGGGTATTGGATGTATTGGATGTATTGGCCGCATTGGAAGCCCCGGATACGGCGGGCGACAACCCGCGCCAGCAATGCATCGGCGCCAAGGGCATCGCCTGGCTGGTCCAGCGGGCCCAGCAGGCCCTGGTGGACCGGGGCTTCGTGACCAGCCGCGTGCTGACCGAGCCGCAAGACTTCAAGTCCGGTCATCTGGTGCTGACCCTGCTGCCCGGGCGCATCCACGCCATCCGCTTTGCGCCGGACACGGCGGCGCGCGCGACCGCATTGAACGCCGTGCCCGCGCGTGCCGGCGACATCCTGAACCTGCGCGATGTGGAGCAGGCGTTGGAGAACTTCAAGCGCCTGCCCAGTGCCGAAGTCGACATCCAGATCGAACCTGCCGAAGCCCCCGGCAGCAGCGACCTGGTGATCCGCTGGACCCAAGCCATGCCGTTTCGCCTGGCCCTGACGGCCGACGACAGCGGCAGCAAAGGCACGGGCAAGAACCAGGGCAGCGTCACCCTGAGCTACGACCACTGGTGGACGCTGAACGACCTGTTCTATATCACCTACAACCGCAACCTCGATGGCATGCTGGACCACCGTGCCTTGCGGAGTGACGCAGCAGGCGATGGCACGGACGGACCGCACGGCACCCAGGGCCACACCGTGCACTACTCCATCCCCTGGGGTTACTGGCTGCTGGGCGCGACCCACAGCCAAAGCCGCTACGACCAGAGCGTGGCCGGTGCCAACCAGGAGATCCTCTACAGCGGCACCAGCAGCAACAACGAGCTCAAACTCTCGCGCCTGGTCTACCGCGACCAGGCACGCAAGACCACTGTTTCGGTGCGGGCCTTCCAGCGCCGCTCCAACAACTACATCGACGACACCGAAGTCGGGGTGCAGCGCCGCGTTGTCGGCGGCTGGGAGGCCGCGCTGGCCGAGCGTGCCTTCATCGGCGCGGCCACGCTGGACGCCAACGCCGCCTTCAAGCAAGGCACCGGCGCCTTCGGCGCCTTGCCGGCCCCTGAAGAAGCCTTCGGCGAAGGCACCTCGCGTTTGCGGCTGATCACGGCCGACCTCAACTTGAACGCCCCGTTCGATCTGGCAGGCCAGAAGCTGCGCTACAGCGGCAACTGGCGCGCCCAGTGGAATCACACCCCGCTGACCCCGCAAGACCGCTTCGCCATCGGCGGGCGTTACACCGTGCGCGGCTTCGACGGGGAGTCGAGCCTGTCGGCCGAGCGCGGCTGGCTGGTCCGCCAGGAGCTCAGCATCGCGCTGGGCCAAAGCGGACAGGAGCTGTACCTCGGGCTGGACCACGGCGAAGTCGGCGGCCCCAGCAGCCAGACCCTGGTGGGCCGGCGCCTCACCGGTGCCGTGCTGGGCCTGCGCGGCAACCTCAAGGGCCTGGGCTACGAGGTGTTTGCGGGCCAGCCCGTCAAGAAGCCTGAGGGGTTCAGGACGGCCGGCACCACGGCGGGGTTCAGCCTGAGTCTGAGTCTCTGAACGCGTTCGTTCCAGATTTTCCATCTTTGTTTTGCAGACCCCTCCATGAACCAGCAGCTCTACCGCATCGTCTTCAACAAGGCCCGTCACTGCATGATGGCGGTGGCGGAAACCGCGACGGCGCAGGGCAAGACAGGAGAGCGGCGCAGCGTGCGCACCAGCGGCAAGGACGGCCGCGCCGGTGCGATCCTGCAGGCCGGGTGCCACCACTTGCAGCGCTTGCAGCCCCTGGCCTTGGCGCTGACTTCGGTATTGTTCTTGGTCTCCGTCGCGCCCGCGGTGCGCGCGCAGATCGTCGCCGACCCCAGTGCCCCCGGCAGCCAGCGCCCTACGGTACTCACCACCGGCAGCAGCAACAACATCCCACTCGTCAACATCCAGACCCCGAGTGCCGCCGGCGTCTCGCGCAACACCTACAGCCAGTTCGATGTGACCAATGCGGGTGCGGTGCTGAACAACAGCCGCACCAATGTGCAGAGCCAACTCGGCGGCTGGGTGCAGGCCAACCCCTGGCTGGCCACCGGCAGCGCCCGCGTGATCCTGAACGAAGTCAATTCCAGCAACCCCAGCCAGCTGCGCGGTGCCATCGAAGTCGCGGGCCAGCGGGCCGAGGTCGTGATCGCCAACCCCTCGGGCATCCAGGTCGACGGCGCCAGCTTCATCAACACCAGCCGCGCCACCTTGACCACCGGCACGCCGATCCTGAACAGCGCCAATGGTGGCAGTCTGGACGGCTACCGCGTGCAAACCGGCACCATCCGCATCAGCGGCGCCGGGCTGGACGCCAGCAGCACCGACAGCACCGCCATCCTGGCGCGGGCGGTGGCCATCAATGCCGGCATCTGGGCCAACCAGCTGAACCTCACCACCGGTGCCAACACCATCAGCGCCGACGCGGGCACCACCACCGCCATCGCCGGCACCGGCACGGCCCCCAGCTTCGCCCTCGACGTGGCCGCCATCGGCGGCATGTACGCCGGCAAGATCACCCTGGTCGGCACCGAAGCCGG